>FWPU01002032.1_pt1 | contig 58019 bp, 48 predicted proteins | sample 2228361 | NCBI WGS metagenome assembly FWPU01 (sample SAMEA103939777, study PRJEB20133) | metagenome | reverse complement strand
GCCCTTGTTCAGGGTCAGGTTCTCCGGAGCGCACGCGAGCGCCAGCGCCGTCCAGGCCGGGTCGGCGAACTTCGCCGAGCCCGGAAGCTTGCCGGTGAGATAGCGCACCATGCACGCGGCGTAGCGCACGTGCGGCTCGCGCACCTGGTCGAGGTAGGCCGATTCGCTTCTCAGGCACGCGGCGTTCGCGCGGTCGAGGTAGCAGTCGTTCGGGTTGAACGGGCGGCCGTGCGAGGCCGCCCACTTGTCGAGCACCTCGCCGGGCAAGAGCGTTCCCGGACGCCCGCAGTACTGCAGCACCACCGAGCCCGCCGCGCGTTTCGTCTCGTCGATGCGAGTGGCGCGCCGCCGTGCCCCTTCCTCGGTCGCCACGAGCCGCGCCTGCCGCTCGAGCCACGCCGCGCGCGCCGCTTCGAGCCGGTGCGAGGCGTCGATGACCATCGACGGGGCCCAGTGCTGCGACGACGCGCCCGTGCCGAGCAGGTAGTCGGAGACCGCGAAGTAGCGGCCGTCGGGAGCGGTGTCGGTGCCGAGGAAGTACAGCGGCAGGTCGTTCTCGTCGATGCCGAGCGGGTTCGTTCCCTCGACGAGCGCGCGCGACGCCGTGATCAGCCGATCGATCGCGTTGCGGAAGCCAGCGCGGCTCGCCTCGTAGCGCTTGAACCACGCCGGCTCGTTCGAGCCATTGCACGCGCCCGGGCACGCTTCCTTCGCGCGCGCGGCGAGCTCGAGCGCGATCGGGTACAGCACCGCGACGGCGCGCAAGGCCGCGCCAGCGTGCTCGAGCGCCGACAGATCGCGGTTGAATTGCGCGCGCTCGACGAGCAGCGCCGCCAGCTCGGCCTGCGCCTCCAGCGTCTGGAGCAGCGTGGCCGGCAACCCGACCGACGCGTCCCTGGGAATGTCGAGCGGCACCGGCCCGAGCGCCGGCCGGTAGTCGGGCTCGGCGAGCACCGCGCCCGGAAGCCGATCGAGCGGCACGGCGAAACGCGGGTGCAACAGGACCTGGAGCCCCGCGGTGCTGGCGCGCAGCGCGTCGACCGACGGAATCGGCGGCGTGGTTCGCCCGTCGCGCGCGATGACCCGGGAAAGCTTCTCGTTCTCGCGCGCCTCCGCGGCGACGAAGCCGAGCAGTTGCACCCAGCGCTGCATCAGCCGGTGGTAGAGGCGGGCGCCGCTCTGGGTCGCGCTCGGCGACAACCCCAAGCGCAGGCCGTCGCCCGCGGCTCCCAGGCCGTGGAGCACGCGCGCCACCTCGACGCAGCCCTGCCCCGAGTAGAGAGCCATCGACGTGCCGGTCGGGTCCGGCGCGGCCGAGAGCTTCGAGAGATCGGCGAGACACGACGCGAGCATCTTCTCGCTGTCGAGCGAGCGCGGGTTCAGGTCGGCGGTGAAGCCCGCCGTGCGCGCGGTGAAGAGGCAGCGCGCGTCGCCGCTCTGGGTGGCGAAGTCCGAGCCGAGCAGCGACGACTCGCTCGCCGTCGGCTGATTCGGAGCGTGGCACTGCGACAGCTCGGCGCACGAGGGCGGCACGGCACTGGCGCGGCAGACGCGGGTCGCCACGCCGGCGACGAACGGCCCGTTGGTGAACACGTCCTGAACCGACCACTGCGCCGTGGCCGTGCCCGAGGAAACCGAAGCCGGGCCGAGGTCGATCTTCAAGTAGAGCCCGCGCCTGGTGTCGGACGGGGAGACCGGGGCGGGATCGCACCCGTACCGCGCCGCGACGGCCGCGCATTCATCGACGAGGACGTTCTGGTACAGCACGACGCCCGCACCCGACGAGACCCTGAACGGGTTGAGCACCGCCGCGCAGTGAATGTGGCGCTCCTCGGCCGGCCCTTGAATCGAGAAGAGCTCGCCGGTGGTCACCGCGCCGTTGACGGTCAGCCTACGGCCGGTGCTCGGCAGGCCGGCCGCGTTGGCGACGTCTCTGGCGAGGAGATCGAGGAGCTGGCCGACGGACGTCGCGTTCAGCGGGCGGCTCGCGATCGAAAAGGCGGCCTGGCCGTAGAGGCCGGCGGGAGAAGTGGCGGCTCCGGGCGTGGCGACGAAGTTGGCGGCGGCGAGCGAGGCGGCGAGCTGGTTCTCTTTGTCGGGCGCGCGCAAGACGCCGCCGCAGCCGCCCATGTGGGTGCCGGCGCGGCGCAGCGTCGGCTCGACGCGAGCTGGGTCGGCGTACGAGCGCTCCGATTCTGCGAGGAGCCACTCGTGCATGGTGAGATCGGAAACGTGCCGCGGCTCGTGTACCGACGGCCTAATCGCGTCGAGCTTGTCGAACTTCGGCGCCTTCGTTCCCTCGGGCAGATCGCCCGCGCGCGTCAGCTCGAACCTCCACTTCGCCTTCGGAGCGCCCTGCGGCGTGCCGAGCACGTCGTAGTGGGCGACGAGATCGAACTTGAGCCGGCCCTCGTTGAGCTCGGTCAGCTCGAGCTGCGGCTGCGCCTGGGCCGGATACTGAAGCCCAGCGTCGTTCGTGTAGTGGAACACGTAGCGCGCCGGCACCGCGCGGAACCGCTCGGAGAGATCCGACTGCGTCACCAGCGTCACGGGCGTGAGCGCGTGCTGCGCGATGTAGAGGTCCACCTTCGGCAGCGAGTCTTCGTAGAGCGCTCCGACGAGCTTGCCGTCGGGGTGCAGCATCCTGAGGTCGTCGTGAATCACCACCCAATGGCCGGGAACGCCGACGCCGGTCAGCCGCGTGGCGATGAGCTCGATGCGCACGGGAATGGCGATGTCTCCTGCGGCCACTCCGGCGGCCGCGGGCGCTTCGGGGTGGCGATTGGTGGGAACGAGCCGCATGCCCGCCTCGACGAGCACGGCGCGGCCCGCGTAGACGCCTTCGGTGTTCGTGGTGGGCCCGGGAATCGGCGGCAGCGAGCCCGACTCGTCGCCGTACGAGAGGCTCACCGCTTCGGCCGGCGAGAACGCGCGTACGACGCGAACCTCTCCGGGGTCGAGCGGCGCGTGCGGTATCAACACCACCGTGCGCGAAGCGCCGGCGGCCAGCGGCCCGAAGCGGCACTCGCTGCCGAAGGCGCCCCCAGGCTCGCACTGAATCGACAGCCCCGCGGGCGCGACGACGCGCACCGTCGAGACCGCGCCCTCCTCGGCGCGCAGGGTGAAAGACTGCTCGACGCCGTCGATCGCCCGAAGCTGGCTGGGAAGAATCACCAGCCGCCCTTCGGGCTCGGGCTGAAGCGGCGGAACGAAGCTCGTGTCGGCCGACGGACGGCAGCGGCCGAATTCGTCGCAGCGGTTGCCGTCGCCGCAGTCGCCGTTGGCTCGGCAGGTGGCGACGCACTCGCCCAAGTCGCACGCGGTGCCGCAGGGGCAGTGCTCGTCGGCGCGGCACCGTTGTTTCGCGTCGACGCGCTCGGGCGACGGCGTACAGACGGCGGCCTTCGGCTCCGGTGGAGGCGGCTCGGGCGGCTTGCCGCAGGCGAGCGCGAGTGAGAATCCTACGGCGAGTCGAACGAGCCGCGTCGAATGCATACAGTCCCCCGGGCGAGTGAGCGCGACGCTAGCAGGAAGTGTCGAGGGTCCGACAGTCCAATCGGACCGGCGTCGCTCGGGGCCGAGGCCGCGGGCCCGCCGCGGACGTCAGCAGCAATAGGCTGCGACGAGCGCGACTCCGCCCCGGGTCGGAGCGACATCGACGGCGACGGTCTGCTCGGCGCGTCGAGTCGGCCGCGTTGAGCGCTCCGCCCAGCACCGCCGAGTCGCGCAGCACCAGGCCCGGCGCACGGCCGACCGGGGGATTGGCGCGCTTCGGGGCGATCGGTTGGAAGTCGTCACCGCCGAAGGGCGCCGACGAAGTACGGCACGGCGACTTCGACTCGCAGACTGCGCGGCCCGGCCGAGGCGCGGATGAATCGGTGGGCCTCGAGCAGATCGAGCTCGAACGGAACCCAGCCGCCCTCCGGCCCGATGGCCAGGAGCACCCGTTCGGCCGGGTCCACCGCCTCCAGCCGGCGCTCGGCGGACGGATGCGCGACGAGCCGAACGCGATCCGCGGCGAAGAGTGAATCGAGCTCGTCCTCCACGAACGGGCGGAAGCGCTCGCGCACCAGCACTTCGGGTGGTCTGGTGTCGCGCGCCTGTTCGAGCCCCAGCGCCAGGTATTCGTCCGCCGAGGCGAGCACGTGCGATTCGAAGTAGCTCTTCTCGACGCGCGCGGCGTTCACCAGCACGACGCGGTCGATTCCCAGCGATGCCACGCCGCTCAGCACCCGCTTGAGCGCCTTCGGGCGCGGAATGGCGAGCAACAAGTCGACGCCGGGGCGCGGCGGTGGCGGCTCGGTGAGGGCGACGCGCAGCACCAGCTCGTCGCGGTCGTCCGAGAGCACCTCGCCGGTGCCGACGTTTCCGCCCAGCCGTCCCACGCGGAGCCTGTCTCCGCGCGCAGCCCTCAGAACCTCGCGCGCGTGCACCAGCCGCCGGCCCGTGATCCGGGCGACATCAGGCGAGACGAAGTCGTCGTCTCGAAGCAAGAGCAGGTTCATGCCGGCCGATCCTCTCCGCCGGAGCGCCGCTTCACGGCACGAAGAGGTCGACGAGCTCGAGGAGCCAGGCGAGCCACTCGGGCTCGGGCTTCTGGGGCGCAGATCCGGGGAAGCGGTCGAGGCACCGCGGGCAGGACAGGCCGCCGTCGACGCGCCGGGCGTCGGTGACCGCGTACTTGTCCTTGCAGCCCATGCAGAGGAACAGCGCCCGCTGCACGCCCGTCCACGGAGTCCGCGCCACCGCGTGCTGCAGCTCCTGATCCGTGGCCAGGGTGCCTCCGCAGGCCACGCACACGTCGACCCGGCGGCCGTTCAACGATGCGGGCCACAGGGGCTCTCTGCACGCGACGCAGCGCCGGGCGGTGGCGTCACCTTCGAGCTTTGGCGTCAGCACCCTGCCGAGCACGCGCTCGAGCTCGCCGCGATCGAACCAGGTGGCGCGGCAAAAGAAGCACCGGTCGAGCTCGACGCGCTCGACGAAGAAGAGCTGCATCGCCCTGCCGCACTGCGGGCAGTCGCGGTCGGGGGCCAGCATGAATCAGTTCGCCGCGAGCGAGTCGGTCTCCTTCTTGATCTCGCCCTTCCAGGTCTCGCTGTCCTTGGCGCTGCCGACCTTCGCCGCCTTCGCCGCGCGCTGGCGTTCGACCAGGTCCGCGTGCGTGGAGAAGTAGGGCAACGACTTGCCGACCATCTCCCGCACCGTCTCGAGCTTGTGGTCGGTCATCACCTTGAGCAGCTCCTCCTTGAGCTTGGCGATGATCTCGTAGCCCTGCAGCATCGCGCCGGTGCAGACCTGCACGGTGTGCGAGCCGAGGAGGAAGAACTGCGCCGCGTCGAACCCGGTCTCGATGCCGCCCATGCCCGAGATGGGCACGTTGGGCACGGCGCGGGCGACCTCCATCACCTGGCGCAGGGCGATGGGCCGCACCGCCGCTCCCGAGTAGCCGCCCGGCACGGTGTAGCCCTCGACCGTGGGCATCGGCCGGAGCGTGCGCAAATCGACGCCGATCACCGAGAGGATGGTGTTGATCATCGAGATGCCGTCGGCTCCCGCCTTGACCGACGCCTTCGCCGGCTTGGCCGGGTCGCCGACGTTGGGGGTCATCTTCGCCCAGACCGGGATCTTCGCGACCTCCTTCACCCAGCCGACCACCTCCTCGCAGATCGAGGGGTCCTCGCCCATGGCCATGCCCATCTTCCGCTCCGGCAGGCCGTGAGGGCAGGAGAGGTTCAGCTCGAACGCGTCGACGCCGGTCTCCTGCACGCGGCGGACGATCTCCTGCCACGCGTCCTTGCGGTACTCCTCCATGATGGAGGCGACGAGCACGCGCTTGGGGTACTCCTTCTTGAGCTGGCGCAGCTCGGTGAGCCAGGTGTCGAACGGCCGGTCGCTGATCAGCTCGATGTTCTCGAAGCCGATGACGACCTTTTCGTCCTCGCGCGCCTTCAGCTTGGCGTAGCGCGGCGCGGTGTTGATCACCTTCGACGCGTCGAGGCTGATGGTCTTGCAGACCACTCCGCCCCAGCCGAGGTCGAAGGACTTGGCGATGACCTTGGCGTTGGTGCCCGGAGGGCCGCTCCCGAGCAGGAAGGGGTTGTCGAACTCGATGCCGTTGACGACCGTCTTCAGCGAGGGCGCCATGGAGCCTCCGACTGGCGTGGGGAAAACACCCTGATACCTCGGCCGTCGTACCCGCGTCAAAAGTCGCCCATTCCCCGCGGCGCCAATGTCCTGGTATCCACGGAACGTGGCCCGCGCGTTCTGCACCCGCTGCCTGCGCCCCGAGAGCGCCTGCTACTGCTCGGCCCTCCCGACGGTCGACAGCCGGACGCGCGTCGTCTTCCTGCAGCATCCCCGCGAGCGGCGCGTGGCGATCGGCACCTGCCGCATGGCCCACCTGGCGTTGCCCAACTCCGAGCTCCACGTCGGCGTGTGCTTCGACGGCGATGCGCGCATCGAGTCGCTCGCGCGCGACGAGGGAAGTGCGGTGCTGTTCCCCGGCGGGCGTTTGCCGTCGCCCGACTCGAACGTCCGCACGCTGGTGGTCGTCGACGGAACCTGGACGACGGCGAAGAAGGTGCTCGAGCGCAACCGGGTGCTCCGCGAGCTGCCGCGCATCGGGCTGTTGCCCGAGCGGCCCGGCAACTACCGCATTCGCCGCGAGCCTTTGCCGCACTGCCTGTCGACGATCGAGGCGGTGGTCGAGGTGTTGGGGCAGCTCGAGGGCGAGCCGGATCGCTTCCGCGCGATGCTCCTCGCCTTCGATCGGATGATCGATCTCCAGCTCGAGTGGGCCAGCCGACGTGCGTCGCCGCCGAGGTACAAGCGCAAGAAACGGCGCGAGCGGCGAGTCGACCTGCCGGCCGAGCTGGCCCTGCGCGCGAGCGATCTGGTCGCGGTGTACGCGGAGGCAAACGCGCACGCGATGGACAGCGAGCTCTCGGGAGCGGCCGAGCTGGTGCACCTCGTCGCCGAGCGCGTGTCGACGGGCGAGCGCTTCGAAGCGGTGCTCGCTCCGCGCTTGCCGCTGGCCGCGTCGACTCCGGTGCACCTCGAGTTGCCCGCGTCGCAGATTGCGGGAGGAGAGCCCGCGGCCTCGGCGCTCGCGCGCTGGTCGGCGTTCGTCCGGCCCGAGGACGTCTTCTGCGGGTGGGGAGCCTACGCGCTCGGGTTGCTCTATGCCGAGGGCGTGGAGCGTCGGCCCGCGGTGGACGTCCGCCTGGCGGTGTCGAGGCACTTGAAGCGGCGGGCCGGGGGCGTGGAGCAGGCGGCGCAGCTCTTGAGCCAGGAAGTGAAGCCGTGGACGACAGGCCGGGCCGGCCGCCGCATCGCCGCGCTGGCGGCCGTGGTCCGATCGCTCTCGGCGGTGGCGGTGGCCGATGCGATGGCGCGCGTGGCGTAGCGCTTCGTCGCGCTTTCTGCGGCGTCAGGTCGGTCGCGGCCGTCCACGGGAACGTGCGTCACCCGCCGTGGCCACCTCGTGAAACCGTTTGCGCCCGCGCCGCGTAGGAGCATAAGAGGGTCCAAATGTCTGGATCAGTTCCGCGTGCGTTGAAGCGCTGGTTCATCGTGCATTTCGCCGTGGACCTGTTCGTGGCCGTGCCGCTGTTCGTCGCCCCGAGCGAAGTCCTCTCGCTCTTCGGGTGGACCGAGGTGGATCCGGCGATGTCGCGCGTGGTGGCCGCGGCGCTGTTCGGAATCGGCATTCAGTCGCTGTTGGGCCGCGACGAGGACGCGCGCACGTACCGGGCGATGCTGAATCTGAAGGTCATCTGGTCGACGGCGGCCGTGGTGGGCATCGCGGTGTCGCTCCTCCAGGGAGCGCCGCGCATGGCGTGGCTCTTCCTCGCGATCTTCGTCCTGTTCAGCGCGGCGTGGTGGTACTTCCGGCTCACGTTCGGTCGGCGAGGTGAAGCGTCCGCCCGTTGAGCCGGCGAGCAGGCGGTCGATCTCGGACGCGGGGTTCCGCGGCGCGGCGGCGATGCGCTTCATGCCGTCGATGATCGAGCCCTGGCACGTCTACGATGCCCGGGTCGCCGGCTCCGACGGAGCGCGCTACGTCGCGCGGGCGTATGCGAGTCGGCGGCGCGACGGGACGTGGGAGGCCTGGTTCGTCTTCTTCCGCCTGCCGCGAGGCGAGGCGGTGCTGACCGGAGCAGAGACCACGCAGTCGTGCTGGGACAACCTCGCGTACTGGGCGAGCGGCATTTCGCCGGTGTACCTCGAGGGGGCGCTCCGCAGGGCGCTCGACCGGAGCCCGGAGGCGCAGCTCCAGAGCCTCGCCGAGTGGGCCGGGTGGACCTGACCGACGCGGTGCGATTTGACGCCGTCGCATCGTCCCGTGTCTGCTTTCCTCGATGCGTCGCGACGGCAGCCTCGGCTTCTCCTGGGTGTTCTTGGGAGCGCTGTCGTTCGCCGTCGTCTTCACGTGGACGCTCGCCGTCGTGACGCAGGAGCCGGAGCGGCCGGAGCCGGGTCCGACCGAGCCGGGCACCGTGACCGGCTCTGCCTCGAGCCCCGGAGGAGCGACCGGATCGATTCGGGGAACGGTCGAGCTGCAGGGAGATGAGCCCGAGCGTGCCGAAACGGCCGACTCGAGGTGTCCTCCGCAGGGCCGCGACGACTTCGAAGGTGGGCGCGTCGCCAACGCAATGGTCCGCGTCGTCTCGCTGCCGGGCACACCGACGGCCTCAAGCTCGCCGGTGCGGCTCGAGTTCCGCGACTGTGCGCTTCGTCCGGCCGTGGTGGCCGCGTACCCGAACCAGGAGCTGCAAATCGTCAACGCCGATCCGATGCTCCACGTCGCCCGCTTCGAGCGCGGTGAGGGGGCGCCCAACGGCAGCCGTCGGGTCGTGCTCACACCGGAGATCGCCTGGTCGGGTCTCCTCGCGTGGGAGGGTGCCGATCGCATCCGCATCGGCTGCGACATGCACCCGCACGGCTCGGCCGTCGTCCACCGCGTCACCAACGACCGCTACGCGGTGACCGGACGCGGCGGGACGTTCCGCATCGACTCCGTTCCCGCCGGCACGCACTGGCTCGAGATCGCGCACCACCGGTTCAGGCCGATGAAGGTGGCGGTGACGGTGCGGCCGGGAGAGGAGACGGCGATCACCGTCCGGCTGCGCGGATCGCCCGTCGACGAGCGGGCGGACGGCGAGGTGGGGCTCGAAGCGCTGGTGGACGGAAACACGAACAGGGACGAGCCACGTCCCGGGCCCTTCTCGCCGTCGGCGAATCGATGAGCCGAGCTTCGCGGCCGCATCACGTACCTTCAGCCCTCGGGCACGGGCGCGTGGACGACGGCCCGAGCGGGGCGCGATAAGAGCATCAGAGGAGCTCTTCGCGAGGAGTGGCCATGACCCGGGCCCGCTGGTTCGTCGCGTCGCCGGCGTCGTCGGTGGGCAGAAGCTCTTCATTCGCAACTCGGATGGGACGATGCACAACGTGCACGCCTACGAGCGGACCCGCACGATCTTCAACAGGGCCCAACCTCCGAAGGCTGCCGACATCGAGCGCATCGCCAACTCTCGCGATGTGATCAAGCTCAAGTGCGACGTCCACCCGTGGATGACGGCGCACCTACACGTTCTCGACCACCCGTACTTCGCCGTCACCGACGAGGACGGCCGCTTCCGCATCGAGGGCCTCGCACCGGGGGACTACCGCATCGAAGCGTGGCATGAGGTGCTGGGCACCCAGCGAGCGCGCGTCCGCGTGGAGCAGGGGACGGCGAGCACCGAGCTGACGTACCAGGCTCCCGAGGAGATGTGACACTGTCTGGCCGATGGGCCGCCGCGGGGTCAGCGTTCACGACGACGACCGCTGGGTCTTCAACCGGCTGGCGTACGCGTACCGGAGGAGACCCGGCTACCCCGACGTCCTGGTCGCGCGGCTCGTCGAGCTGGCCGGTGGACCCAAAGCGCGCGTGGCCGAGCTGGGCGCGGGCACGGGGCACCTGGCAATTCCGCTCGCCCGGAGCGGGCTGTTGGTCGACGCCGTCGAGCCGGCGCGTGCGATGCTCGACGTGCTCTCGGCCGATGCCCACGGCGCGGTTCGACCCATCCACGCCGCGGCGGAGGATACCGGGCTCGAAGCCGGTGCATACCGGCTGGTCGTGCTCGCCGACGCGCTGCAATGGGTTGATCCCGAACGGACCGGAGCCGAGGTGCACAGGCTGCTCGCTCCCGGCGGCACGTGCGCCATCGTCGAGCCGCGCTTCGCCGACACGCCCTTCCTCCGCGCGCTCACAGCGCTTTTGGCCGAGCTCAACCCGAAGGCCCGCCGCGCCGACTCGCAGGGTGCGCGTCAGCTTTTGTCGCTGGCAACCGGCGGTGCTCCCGTTCACCGCGAGGAGTACGCGCACGACGTATTGCTGGACGACGACGCGCTCGAGGCTTCTTTGCGCTCGCTGTCCTACGTCGGGCCCGCGCTCGGCGAGGAGCAGCTCCGCACCGTCCTCGGCCGGGCGCGCGCTCTCGCTGCGGAGCACGGCGGCGCGCGATGGCAGCGGGTCATGACGTTGAGCTCGAGCCAGTCGCGCGCGTGACGCAGCTCGCGAACGAGCTCGGTGCGCGCCGACGCCCGTGCGCTACCATGCGCCGCCGATGAGCGGTCAGAGGCGCCGGTGCGGAAAAACCCACCTCGTCGGTGCGGCGTACGTCAGGTGACGATCGATCGGCACAGGCTCTTGCTCGCCGTGGGCTTCGGAGCGTGGGCCGCGTTCGCCGCGTACTGCGCGTGGGACTTTCCTCCATGCGTCGACCTCCCCGCGCACGGCGCCCAGCTCGAGACCCTGAAGAACCTGCTGCGCAAAGATCCGGCCGCCACGGCGGTCTACGAGGTCCGCTTCCCGCTCGGGTACGGGCTGCCGTTCTGGCTGTTCCTCCCGGTCGCCTTCGCCTTCGACGGTGCGACGGCGGTGCGGGTCGCGCTCTTGGTGACGTTGCTGCTCTTCCCGCTCTCGCACCTGGCGCTGCTCCGCGCGTTTCGCCGGCCAGACTGGTACCTGCTGCTCGGCCTGCCGCTGGCCTTCAACATCTCGTACTGGTACGGGCTGCTCCCCGGGCTCTTCGCGCAGCCGATGGTCTTCTTCGCCATCGCCGCGTATGTCCGGGCGCTCGAGCGGCCCGGCGCCAGGGCGCTGGTGGTGCTGAACCTCGCGGCCGCATCGGCGATGCTCTCGCACCTGGTCGCGTTCGTCGCGCTCTGCGTCGCGCTGGCGGCGTTCATGCTGACGCAACGCCCGTTGGGGCCTGCCGTGCGCACGCTGGCGCTGGGGCTGGTCGGGCCGGTGCTGCTGGCGACGCCCAAGGCGCTCTCGATGGCCTTCCGCGCGGTGACGCCCGGCAGCTGGCCGCCGACCGAGTACCACCTCGAGTCGCACTTCGCGTGGTTCTTCCAGAACTACCGGCCCGAGGGCGTGCTGGCCGCGGCGGCGCCGCTGGCGGTGGCGGTGGTCTTCGCGGCGCTGTGGTGGCGGTACCGCTCGGTCGAGCCGCCGGGCCCGGCCGCGATGTTCGCCGCGCTGGTGCTCCTCTACATGGCCACGCCGAAGACGCTCTCGGGCATCTACCTCGTCAGCGTGCGCCTGCCGGTGCTCGCGGGAATGGTGGCGCTGCTGCTCGTCTCGGCCGATGCGCTGGCCCGGCCGTTGCGCGCCTGTCTCGCCGTGCTGTCCCTGGCGTCGCTCGCGGAGACGGCGGTCTTCCACCACCGGTTCGAGCATGCCGTCGACGGGCTGGCCGAGTTGATTCGCCGGCCGCCTCCGGTGCGCCACGGCTATCTCTCGCTCGTCGGCAACCAGATTCTCGGCAGCAGGCAGATCTACCTCGAGCACCTCGGCCAGTGGTGGACGGCCACGCACGGAGGTGTCGGCCACAACTTCTTCGCCGACGCCGAGCACCACCCGGTGCGATTCCGCCCCGGGGTCGAGATTCCGGCCGATCTGCGCGCGCAGCCCGAGGCGGTTCAGTCGTTCGAGCAGTTGCTCGTGTTCGGAGACGCTCCGCTTCCGCCGCAGCTTGGGTCCTGGAGGGAGCTGGAACGCGCCGGTGCGTGGCGCAAGCTGGCGCGGCCCGGCCCGTGACGCCTCAGCGCACGAGCCGACCAACGACGACGTTCAGCTGCGGATCGACCTCTTCGATGCGCAGGCGGTACAGCTCGTTGCCCTCGTCGTCGAGGAGGCGGGCGACGGCTCCCAGCGTGCGCTGGAGCTCCTTCGCGTCGGCGGGCAGAACGCCGATCGTCACCTCGTCCGGGACGGGCCACTCGTCCGGAAGGTGAGCGAGGTCTCCCGGTTCGGGGACCGACGCGGCGTACCGGCGCGCGCCGACCTCGAGCTCGAAGTCGTGCAGGTCGATGGTCGCCATCGCGTTACCTCCGGCGCGAACGCAAGGCCGGGAGACGGGAGCTCCCGATGTGACGGCCCGGCCACCGAACGCCCGCTCGATGGGCCATCGGGTAGCCCGCTACCGGCGCGCACGCTCGAAGAGCTCGAGTCGGTTCCCCGCCGGATCCCGCACGAAGAAGCGGCGCACCCCCGACATCTGCTTGCCCGAGTCGACGGCGACTCCCATTTCGGCGAGCTGCGCTCTCGCTTCGTCGGCGTCGGCCACTTCGAACGCGACATGGCGTTTGCTCCGGGCGTTGTCGGCGCCGGCCTCCAAAGAGAGGTGGATCTCGACGTCGCCCAGCCGAAACCACAGCCCGGGCCGAGTCGATGCATCGTCCGGGCGCAAAGCGGGCTTCAGCCCCAGCACCCGGCCGTAGAAGTCCGATGCGGCATCGAGGTCGTCGACCGAGAGGTTGACGTGCGCGACCCGGAGCAGCTTGAGCGCCATGGCGGATCGAGCCTGGTGCGTCATCCGGTAGCGGTGGCGAAGCGGAACTTCGCCCCGAGCGGAGCCTGCGCCAGCCGATGGGTGAGCAGCTCGGCGAACTGCGGCCGCTCGATGCGCAAGAGCGGCTCTCCCGAGCGCTCGCATCGGTAGAGCCCCAGCCGCCCGTTGGGCTCGCGGAAGACGAGCACCAGCTCTCCCGCGGAGAAGCCCCACGGCGAGATGGACACGCGCGCCACGAAGGCCTCTCCCGGCGCGAGGTGGGCGAGCAGGTCGGCCGGGTTGTGCGAGCGCGACGCGATGGGCTCGAGGCCGCACGCCCAGAACATGAGCGCCACCTGGCCGTCGACGTTGCTCCCCGGCGACACGTAGGTGCGCTCGAGCGCGACGCCGAGCCGGCAGATGTCGTCGGCCTCGAGCGTGTCGCGCTCGAAGTGCCGGCGCGCCTCCTCGAGCCCATTCCGCTGGTGCGTCGAGACGGACTCCAGCGTGGACAACAGCCGTTCGAAGTTGGCGCGACCGGCGACCACGGCGGCGGCCGCTCCCAGCCGCGCGGACACGGCGAGCTCGAAGAAGCGCGAGGTACGGAGCTCCCAGCCGAGGACGGGCCGAATGGCGAGCCAGCCGCGCTCGTACGTGAGGCGGCGGGTCGCCTTCGCCTCGACCATCGGCCGGCCCTCCGATGGAGACGCGGGGCGAACGTCCAACTGCGACATCAGGACCTCCGGTGGGCGACGAGGGCGCGCTCACATACAGAAGCGCGCTCGCGCGTGTCAATTCAGGGCCGCCGCGATTCGCGCGACGTGGTGCGTCATCGGGCGCGATTGTCGATGCAGCAACGACCAGATGCCTGCGCCGCCCGCCGCCGGCCCTCGCTTGCGGTGCGGCCGGGCTCTTGGGCACAGTGCGCCCCCATGCGTGCGCTGGTGCTCACTGTTCTGCTCTCGACCTCGGCGGGCGCGCAGGACCTCATGGAGCTCCTCTCCAAGGGCCCCGTGGTGCTCGTCGAGATGGACTCCAAGGGGAAGTTCGACAAGGCCACCGCGGTCGTGCACATCAAGCGGCCGCCCGAGGAGGTGTGGAAGGTGGCGGTCGACTTCCCGCGCCACAAGGAGTTCATGCCCAAGCTGCTCAAGAGCGACGTCACCAAGGTGGACGACGACACCTTCGACCTCGACGCGGAGATCGAGGTGCCGGGCGTGAACCCGTCGTACACCTTCCGCTACGACGTCGACGCGGAGAAGCGCACCATCAAGGGCCAGTGGCTCAAGGGCGACATCAAGGGCAGCCACTGCCTGTGGCGGCTGGTGCCGTACCAGGGCGGGACGCTGCTGTATTACACCAACGCCTCGCGCAACTTCTCGAGCCTGGCCGAGGGAATCGAGGACGACCAGCAGACGGTGACGGTGGGCGTGAACGTCACCACGGCTCTGGCGGTGGTGAAGGCCGTCAAGACGCGCGTCGAGTCCGCATCGGCCCAGGCCGCGAAGTAGCGCTCACTTCTTCGGCTTCGTCCACCGGTCGAGCCAGCCGATGACGGTGGAGTGCCACAAGAGCGAGTTCTTCGGCTTGAGCACCCAGTGGTTCTCGTCGGGGAAGTAGAGCAGCTTCGAGGGAATGCCCTTCCGCTTGAGCGCGGTGAACGTCGACAGCCCCTGCGAGTCGACCACGCGGTAGTCGAGCGCGCCGTGGATGACGAGCATCGGCGTCTTCCAGTTCTTCACGTGCGCCTCGGGGTTCCACTTCTGGTAGCCCGCCGGGTTGTCCCAGGGCGTGCCGCCGAACTCCCACTCGGGGAACCAGAGCTCCTCCGTCTCGTAATAGAAGCTCTGCGCGTTGAAGCCGCCGTCGTGGTTGACGAGGCACTTGAAGCGGTCGGTCTGGCCGGCGATCCAGTTCACCATGAAGCCGCCGTAGCTGGCGCCCAGCGCGCAGACGTTTCTCCCGTCGAGGAACGGCCACTTCTTCAGGGCGAAGTCGAGGCCCTTCATCAGGTCCTCGTAGGGCGCTCCGCCCCAGTCGTTGCGGATGCTGTCGGTGAAGGCCTGGCCGTAGCCGGTCGAGCCGTGAAAGTCGATGAACACCACCGCGTAGCCCGCGCCGGCGAAGACCTGCGGGTTCCATCGGTAGTGGAAGTTGTTGCTCATCGAGCCCTGCGGCCCGCCGTGGATGATGAACGCCACCGGCACCTTCTCGCCGCGGTGCCCGAACGGCCGCACCAGGTAGCCGTAGACCGTCTCGTTCTTCGCGCCCTGGAACGAGAACTGCTCGAACGCGCCGAACTGCACGTCGGCCAGGCGCTTCGCGTTCATCTGCGTGAGCTGCTTCGGCGCGCCGTTGCTTCCGAGCACGAACACGTCGGCCGGGCTGCTCAACGTGTCGAGCGTGTACACCACCGAGCTCCCGGCGGGCCGAATGCTCCGCACCATGCCGCGCTCGACGAGCTGGCGCACCTCGCCGGTCTGCACGTCGATGGAGAAGAGCGGGTGGTTCCCGACGTGGTCCGCCGTGGCGTAGAGGCTCTTGCCGTCGGACGCGAAGGCGAGCTCGCCGACAGAGCGATCCCACCCCTCGGTGAGCACGCGCGTCCTGCCGGTCTTTCGGTCGAGCAGCACCACGCGGCGGCGATCGGCCTCGTAGCCGGCGCGCTGCATGGCCAGGTACGCCAGCGTCCTGCCGTCGGGTGAAAAGACCGGCAGCTCGTCGGTGGCCGGGTTCTTCTCGGTGAGGTTGCGCGGCTTTCCCTTGCCGTCGGCCGGCACCGCCCACAGGTCGATGTTCGTCGACCAGGCCGAGCCCGCGTCGAATTTGCGCGCGGCGAAGACGACCTCGCTGCCGTCGGGAGAGATGGCGAGCTCTTCGTCCCCGCCGAACGGCCTCGGCGGAGCATCGCCGTCGAACCCGGGCATCAGATCGATCGGAGCGGGCGAGCCGATGGTCCACGCGAAGACGTGGCTGCGCTTGCCGTCCTCCCAGCTGTCCCAGTGCCGGTGAAGCAGCGACTCGTAGACTCTGGCCTTCACCGCGGCCTTCTCCTTCTCCTCGTCGCGCTTCTTCGTCTCCTCCAGCGTGCGCAGCTCGGGGTAGACCTCGAGCGTGAAGAGCAGCCGCTTGCCGTCGGGGAAGACGTGCAGGTTGGAGACGTCGAGCGGGAGCCTGGTGAGCTGCACCGGCTCTCCGCCGTCGAGCGGAAGCTGCCACACCTGGGCGCTGCCGCTCCGCGTGGAGAGGAACACCACCGATTTGCCGTCGGGCATCCACCGGCCGTTCCAGTCGTTGGCCTCGTGCGTGGTGAGGCGCCTGAGCCCCGAGCCGTCGATGCCGACCAGCCATAGATCGGTGCGGCCCTTGTTGGCGTCGAGGTCGGTCGAGCGGACGTTGAAGAGCACCCATCGACCGTCGGGCGAGACTCGCGGATCCGACACGCGGTCCATCGTCACCAGGTGATCGGCGGTGAAGGGTCTGGCGGCGAGCAGTGTGAAGAGGAGAACGGGAAGCATGCGGGCGCTTCTACCCGAAGCGGCGGCGGGCCTTATGCGAAAACGCGCTCGGACTTGACGGGTTGCCCGCCGTTCGGCGAGACAGCGGGCTCCCCGCGGTGGCCGGCCGCGGCAACTGGCCATGTTCTCGCTCGTCATCGCGCTGTCGTTGAGTGCTGTTCCTTCCGTGCTGGCCGAGACCCGGCGTGGGCAAGAGGGTCAGCTCGAGCTCCAGTCGGGAGTCTTGTCGGCGCCGCTCGAGGGCGACCTGGTGGAATCGGCCCGGCGCTTCGTGCTCTCCAGGCGCGCCGAGCTCATGCTGTCGCCGCCGTCGTCGATCGACTCGGGCACGCCCTTCGCCACCCGGTTCGGAGGGTCGATCCACTTCGCGCAGACGGTGAACGGCATCGAGGTGTACGGTGCGAAGGTGGTGGTGACGGTCGATGCTTCGCGCCGCGTGGTGCGGCTGGCGTCGAGCGTGCGCCCGTTCTCGCACCTCGCCACCCGGTTCGCCCTCTCGCCGGAGCAGGCGCTGAAGGCCGCGGCAGCCGAGCTCGAGGGCGCCACGCTGCGCCCCGACGGAGCTCCCTACGGCGGCACGAAGCGAACGTTCTTCCGCGTCGGCGATGCGCTGCACGCCGGCTACCTCGTGCGATTGGTGCACGTGCGGCCCGACCAGAACTGGTACGCGGGCGTCGACGCCACCGACGGGACGGTGCTCTTCCTGCAGAACCGGGTGCACCACGCCGATGATGCGCACGTCTACAGGTCGAGCCCGGGGAGCGCCGGCGTGGGCGTCACCCCGACGGTGCCGGTGGTGCTGAGCCACCTCGCCGCGCAGCGCGACGGCGGCTTCCTCGTGGGGGATCAGATCTCGGTCTACAACTGCTGCCCGACCGAGGGCTGCAACCCCAACGGTCAGGCCAAACGGGCAAAAGGCGAGATCCAGACCTTCAACGGCACGGTGCGGTACGACCTCGCCATCTGCGACCGGCGGCAGCGCGCCACCAACGACCCGGCGGTGCACGCCTCGGGCGACTACGTGTACGCGCCGGTGGATCCGCCGAGGTCGCCCACCGTCTCCGCCGCCGATCCGGCCGACTCCGACGAGTTCGCCGAGGTGCACGCTTTCTACCACGTGAACCAGGTCTACGACTTCGTGCGCCAGCTCTCGGCGAATGGGCCCACCCACCTGCCCACGTTCGAGATGCGCGACGAGAGAAGGGGCAAGAAGCCGGCGGTGTGGACGAACCTGACGATGCCCGACCTCTACAGCGCCCAGGAGAGCCCCGAGGGCGTGCTGGTCGGCAACGCGCTCGCGCGCGAGGACAACGCCGCGTTCCTGCCGGTGGAGGGCATGGAGGCGCTCCTGCTCCCCGAGTACGCGCTCGACGTCGACACCCTGCTCATCTACCAGGGTGACAAGGCCGACTTCGCCTACGACGCGCCGGTGCTCTGGCACGAGTTCGGGCACGGGGTCATCTACTCGACCGCGGCATTTGAATTCGGCGTGGTGCTCGACGAGCGCTCGGCCCTCGACGTCGCCGGAGCGCTCCACGAGGGCGTGGCCGACATCATCGCCGCCTCGTTCGGCAAGGACGGGCGCGTGGGCGCCTACGTCGGCCCGCGCATCGGCTCGGGCAACGCCATTCGCGACATCAGCGAGCCGCTCACCTGCCCCGACTCGCTGTGGGGCGAGTCGCACCAGGACAGCCGCTTCTTCTCCGGCGCGGTGTGGGCGGCGCGGCAGCAGTTCCTCGGCTCGGACGACCGGCGGACCTTCGACGCCGCCTTCTACGCCGCGCTCGTGTCGATGGCGCCCAACACCACCTTCGACACCGCCGCCTCCGCCATCGTGCAGCAGGTGGTGGCCGCGTTCCCCGACGTGCCCGACGCGCGCGAGCGCATGGAAGCCATCTTCAAGCAGCGCGGCGTCATCGGCTGCTCGAAGGTGGTCGACGCCACCAACGGGCCCTGGCGGCGCGACGTGTACATCGTCCCCGGCACCCATGCGCTGGGGCTGGCCGACGGATCGCGCGTGCCCGGGCCGTACCAGATCAAGATCTCCGTGCCCCACGGCGCCAAGAGCGTCTCGATTCGGGCGCCGTACCGCACCTTCGGGCAGAACCCCACCGTGCGCATGGCGCTGCTCGCCAAGGCCGACGCGCCGGTGACGTTCACCCGGTCGGGCAATTCGCTCACCGACGATGCCGACGTGGCGGTGACTCCCACGCTCGAGGGGCAGGTGATGAAGGCCACCGCGCCCATCCTGGTCCCCTGCGGCGGCGAGCTGTACTTCACCATCGCGAACACCTCGCGGCGCGACCGGCTGCTCACGGATCTCGAGCTCTCGTTCGAACGGGCCGACGGCTGCCCCGAGGTGCCGCCGGCGCGGGTGGACGCGCACCCGAACGGCCCGCCCGGGCCGGTGAAGGCGCCCGCGGTGGGAGAGGGCTCGGTGGCGTCCGGGCCTCCTTCGGGCTGCGGCTGCGGCTCGGCCGCCTCGCTGTTGCCCGCGCTGGGAGCGCTCGTCGTCATTGGGCGGCGGAGGGCGCGTTCGGGCCGGTGAAGAAGCGTGAAGCGGCTCGCCCTCGCGGCCGATGCCAGTTGCGCGCGACCGGCCGGGTCGGCAGAAATTGGGGCGAATGCAGCTCGCCCGGTTCATCGCCTTCTTCGCCGTCACCGGCATCCTGCTGCTCTTGTCGCACGTCTACCTGTACCGGCGGCTGGTGCGTGACGTGACGGCGCGTCCGGCGCTGCGCCGCATCGCGCAGGCCCTGCTCATCGTCCTCGCGGTGGGAGCGGTCGCCGCCCGCCCGCTGTCTCGGCTTTTGCCCGACGGCCCGGTGCGGGCGATGGGCATCGCGCTTCTCGTGTGGGTGGGCCTGGTGGTCTACCTCTTGATCGCGACGCTCGGGCTCGACGCCATCCGCTGGATCACCTCGCGCTTCGTTCGCCGCCTGCGACCGGCGCTGCTCGGGCCCGGGGCAGCGTCGAAGGGCGAGCTCGAGTCCCCCGAGCGACGAGCGCTTCTGGCGCGGGGCGTTGCCGGCGGAGCGGCGTTGGTGGCCGGCACGGTCGGCGGCTTCGGCGCCTGGCGCGCGTTCCATCCTCCCGACATCACCGAGGTGGTGGTGCGCCTTCGCGGGCTGCCCAAGGCGATGGAGGGTCTGACCATCGCCCACCTCACCGACATCCACGTCGGGCCCGTCATCCAGCGGCGTTTTCTCGACGAGCTGGTCGCGCGCACCAACGCGCTGAAGGCGGACCTGGTGGCCATCACCGGAGACCTCGTCGACGGCACCGTCGAGCGGCTGGGACCGGCGGTGGCCGCGCTGAGGCAGCTCCGCTCGCGCTACGGCACCTACTTCGTCAGCGGCAACCACGAGTACTACGCCGGCATCGAGCCGTGGATGGCGTTCCTTCCGACGCTGGGCATCCACGTGCTGCGCAACCGCACCGTGTCCATCGGCGATGGCGGCGCGTCCATCGATTTGATCGGCGTCGACGACTGGGGCGGCATGCGCCGCGGCGGCCGGAGCGACTACGACCTGGCCGGCGCGGTGGCGGGGAGGGATCCGTCCCGAGCATCGGTGCTGCTCTCGCACCAGCCGGGCAGCTTCGACGACGCGGTGGCGCAGGGCATCGGGCTGCAGCTCTCCGGCCACACCCACGGCGGCCAGATGTTCCCCGGCACCGGCATCGCACACCTCATCTGGGGCGAGCGCACCTCGGGCCTCTCGCGGCAGGGTGGGTCGCAGCTCTTCGTCAGCCGCGGCTGCGGCTTCGTCGGCCCGCCGATGCGCGTGGGCAGCCCACCCGAGATCGCCAGGGTGGTGTTGCTTCCGGCGTAGTCACGGCGGCAGCACCGGCGCGTCCTGCAGCGGGCCGAACGGCGCCTGCACCGCCTCGCCGCGGGCGAGCCGCTCGAGGTGGCGCTCCCGGGCGGCGAGCTCCTTCTCGTAGAACGGGCTCACCGTGCGGTCGGGCCGCGTCTGCACGAATTCGGCATCGGCGGTGTGGCAGGCCGGACAGCCGACGAGCTCGATCTGCTGCCGCAGCGTGGGAAAGCGCGAGAGCAGCTCGGGCGAGAGGCCCTCGAGGCTCAGCGGCGTGCGGGGAGCTCCCTGGGCCACGCGCGCCGAGGGGCGGCGGAAGCGCTCGGGCAGCAGCACGCGCCGCTCGTTCAAGAGCTCGGCGTTCTCGGCGACGAAGCGGAGGAAGTCGTCGCGCAGCGCTCCCCTGGCATTCAGCGACTCGACGTCGGCGGTCTGGAAGAGCGGCGGGTTGTCGAGCGTGCCGGATGCGTCGACGAAAACCCACTGCCGCCACTCCCACGGCGAGACGGTGAGCTCGACCGTCTCGGCCATGAGGAACCGTTCGCGCGTCAGCCCTTCGGCGAACCGTTCGCGCAGCTCTTGGCGCAGCGCTTCGCCCTGAAGCGACGACAGCTCGGCCCACCGCCGCGCCGTGCCCTCGCAACTGACGCGCCCGCTCACCACGTCGCCCTCGCCGGCCGGCTGGCGGAAGAGGAAGAGCAGATGGAGCGGCTGCACCGTGCCGTGGGTGCTGGCCAAGGACACCCGCAGCTCGCCGCAGTGCCCCGCTGGCGACAGCTCGGCGAGATCGACGCGGTTGTGGATGCCGGTCACCTTGAACGGGAGCGCCGTCAAATCCCACCGCGATGGGTCGGGGCCCTGCGCCTGCGCCACCTCGTCCATGAGCTGCGCCGGCAGCGCGCGCTCCGAGTGGGCGGTGGTGGCGAACCTCCGGAACCAGGCGTCGAGCATGCGGCCGCCATGGCCGTCGGGCGCGACGGTGGCGAGCAGCTTCGCGAGCGACACCACCGCGCCATCGTCGAGCAGCGCCTCGTCCGTCCAGAAGAGGCTGCGCTCCTTGCGGACGGGGACAGGCTCGTAGCGGCTCGGCGCCTCGGGGCGGATGCCGGTGCCACAGGCGGCGGCGAGCACGGCCAGGGCGAACGTGATGAAGCGGCGCCACATGCGACGCGGAGAATCGACCCGGTTTGACTCCGGAGTCAATCCGGAGCAAGGATGCGCGGCTCGAAAAAGGGGACGACATCCAGGAGGCGATGGTGCACCGCGCCGTCTGGCCGATGCTTGTGTTTGCGACCGCCGCGCTCGGAGCCACGAGCCCGAGCGGCGTCGGCAGCCCGATGGGGGGCAATGGGCACAACGTCACGTTCGACGGACGGCTGTTCGTCGTGCGCCGCGGGGCAGGCTGGGAGGCGGCGGTGCTCCGGCCCCAGCGGGTGACGGTGAGCAATGGCGTCCCCGACGTCTCGCAGGCGTTCTCGCCGTTCGTGCTCATTCAGCCCGAGGTGAACAACGAGAACGCGCTCGCCCTGTGCGAGGAGACGCCCCAGCCACGGCGGTGCAACTCCGACGGCACGCCCAACGCCAACGGCGCGTACGCCTGCTACGAGCTGGTGGTGATCGAATCCGACGCGCTGGCCCAGCCCCCGGCGAACGTGCTCAGGCAGCGGCGGCTCCGCGTCGTCATCTCCTCGCCCGGCACCGCCAACGCCGAGGTGGACTCGTTCACGTGGACTCAACCGAACCTGACGCCGCTCTCGCCCGCGCTGCGCGGCATCGAGCCCACCGTCACCCGCGACGGGAAGCTCATGGTCTGGCAGGGCGTGCCGGCGAATACCGGGCAGGGCGACACGCTCGTCTATTCGGTGAGCTCGACCCCGTGCGGCGCCTCCGGCTGGAGCGCGCCCAAGTCCATCACCGCGATGAGCTCGGACCCGCTGGTGGTCGGCAAGTACAAGCTGGCCGAGCGGCCGCTCCGCGGGGCCGACGGCACCGTGTTCGCGTCGAACCAGCTCTTCTACGGCGCCTATCCGTGGCTCTTCCCCGACGGCGAGGCGGTGAGCTTCACCGCCGTGGGCATGCCCTGCCGCAGCGGGCCGCCGAACGAAGATCCGCCGGGGTGCGGGCCCAGGCGCAACGCATTCTCCGTCATCGGCTACCCGACCAACTGGCAGCTGGCCCACGTCGACGGCGCGGTGAACCCGGACACGGACCAGACGGTGCGGCTGTTCTTCTCGTCGCCCGGCCCGAAGGCGGCCAGCCCGCTGCCGGTCACGCGCGGCGTCGACGTCTGGCCATTCTTCGGCTCGAACACGTCGAACTACGTGGAGCTCGTCTTCGACGACGGGCTCGACGGGCGCTACGCCGGGCTGTGGCACATGAACGAGCTGGTCGACAACGTGGGCCGGTTCGACCTCACCCGCACCCCCGACAGCTCGGGCTATTCGAACACCGGCACGCTCGTCGGCGCCGCCAGCTTCCCGTCGAAGAACAACGGCCGGCTGGGCAAGGCCATCGCCTTCGACGGCGTCTCGGGCCGCGTCGAGGTTCGGCACGCCACCAGCCTGAACCCGGTCAACGCCATCACCATCGAGATGGCCGTCAAACCGCACAGCGACCCCGACTGCGACGCCAACAACAACTACCGCCTGCTGCTCGGGAAGGGGAACATCGGCAACGGCTCGTACACGCTCGTGCTCGAGGAGAACCGCGACCTGCAGGCGCGCGTGCGCGTCGCCACGGGGGCCCAGTACAACATCGTCGCCCGGACGCAGATCCCCATCGGCCAGTGGAGTCACGTCGCCGCGCAGTACGACGCCGCGAGCGGCACCATGGCGTTCTTCGTCGATGGCGTGGAGACCAACCGCGTCACCCACCCGCCCGCGCCGCTGGCCGGCACCACGCACCCGCTCACCATCGGAGCGCCCGGAAACCGCGCCGCCTGCCCCAACGGCGACGGCGCGTTCCACGGGGAGATCGACGAGGTGGCCATCTCCCGCGGGTGGCGGTACGGCACGCCGCCGCCTTCGCCCGACGCCGGCGCGCCCCCGGTCGATGGGGGCACCGACGCCGGAACGGTTCCGCCGGTGGACGCGGGCTCGAAACGCGATGGGGGAGCCTCGTCACAGCCGGACGGGGGCACCGGCACCTCGCCGGGCTGGGACGCCGGTTGGACCGCCGACGGCGGGAGCGCTCAGCCCCCGGGCGGTGCGAAGGTGGCGGCCGAAGGACCGGGCGGGTGCGGCTGCAACGTGGCTCCGGCGCCGCTCCTTCTGGCGGCGCTCGTTTCGCTGCTGCGCCGGCGGCGCTGAGATCAGTTTCAGCCACACCAGGCGTGTCTGAAACTGCTTTCACCGATGGCGTCCCGTCGATGCGCCTCGCTCGGCACAACGGGCAGACGCGGCCGCGCGCTGGTTCCGGCGCCGCTCCTTCTGGCGGCGCTCGTTTCGCGGGTGCGCGGGCGGCTCGTTCGGCGCCGAAAGAGATCAGCCCGCCGGCCGCTGGAATGCCGCCTTCACCTCGGGCTTGTTCAGCACCACCAGCGCCCAGATGCCGACCGGGAGCCCGACGCAGCAACACGGCCCCAGGCAGGGCACCATGGCCACGATGGCCGAGGCCATTGCCAGGCCGAAGCTCTGCAGCTTCAGCATCTTCGTGGCGCCGAAGATGACGAGGCCGCTGGTGAGCAACACCACGATGTTGGTGATGATGTTGGTGGCCGAGCTCGTGCCCATCGACTGCTTGAGCCAGTCGGGAACGTTCTGGTCTGCGAGCAGCTTCTGCATCTGCTCGGCGTTGGCGCCCGTGGCGACCTGGACGATGCCGTACAGCCCCAGGAGGATGCCGATGGCGCCGACGATGATGAGGAAGATCGCCGGGAGCTTCACCTGCTCGGCGGCGTTGACCGTCGGCATCGGGCCGGGCATCCCCGGCTGCATCTCGTTCATGTTCCCCTCCCTGGAGCCTCACCTTACCTCGGACGTGCGCCGGAGTCGTCTGCCGGCCGCGCTGCTACTGCCGGCCGAAACGCCCGGCGCGCGCCGCCCACGTGCCCGGACCGGAGGGACGCTCGAGCACCTCGCGCAGGACGAGCGCCTCGAGCAGTGCGCTGGGTGAGACGTCGAGCGCCGTTCTCCGCTGCTCGAGGGCGGCCGGCTGGTAGTCGTCGGGCCGCACCTCGAACGTGCCTTGCGCGGGAATGGCCGCCCGCGCCCGCTCGAGGAGCTCAGCCTCGAGCTCGGGCTTGTCCGCCCACGCCAGCACTGCGCCGGCGATGACGGCCCGGGCGTCGTTCACCCTCGGCACGCATTTGGACAGGAGCGCGTCTTTGGCGCGAATCGCCTCCGCGTGCTCGTGGGGGCCGTAGTCGAGGCCGCTGATCTCCGACAGGCCGAAGCCACCGAGCGCGCGGAGGGGCCCCGCGTAGAGCTGGTCGACGATGGGGTCGACCATCTCGGAGAAGAGCTCGAACGGAACGCCCACCAGGCCGTTGGCGATGGGCACGAGCAGCGGAATCGGCTCGTCCCGTGGGAAGCCGTGGCGCGCGTTCCACGCCTCCCACAGCCGCTCGGACTCCTCGCTCAGCCCCGCGCGATCGAGCACCCGGCAGCCCACGTACACGCGCAAATGGCGCGGCGGGTGGCTGTCGTAGCGGCGGCTGCGCGGGTCGACCGCCACCAGCAGCACCTCGCGCGCATCCTGCCGCGCGGAGAACACGGCGGTCATGGTCTGCACGTAGGCCGGGCCGCACATCATGGTGCCGAAGACGTCACAGAACGTCTCCTCGAACCACGCGCCGACGAGCCGCGACAGCTCGGCCGCTTCCAGGCCCATCGGTCCGGGTCGCAAAGGGCGCGAGCCGTCGGCCTCGCTGGGCACCGACAGCTCCTTGCGCAGCGCCGGGTCGAGCCCCTGCACCGAGACGAGGAAGTCGTGGCCGATCTCGTGGGCGATGGCGGGCCACCAGGCGATGTGCTGGAAGAACGACGGCGGCAGGAACAGCAGCGCGAGCGACGTCGGGGCGAAATGCGTCCAGATGCTCAAATTGACGGGAGCAAGCCGCGTGGCCGGCCAGGCGGTCGACAGCGGCAGTCCCTCGGCGCGGGCGAAGGTGACGATGGGCCGGTAGCACGCGTCGGCCAGCGCGTCGGCGTCTCCGAGCAGGGGCAGGAGCGTCTTGTCCCGGCGCTGGCGGATCAGCTCCTTCACCTCTTCGAGCACCAGCGAGAGATGGTTGGCCTGCTGTACCAACGCGGGCTCGAGGGCGCCGACCTGCCGCCCGGCGTCGGTCCTCAGGTGCCCGATGCGCTCCGGCATCCACCGGCCGAGGACGTCGGCGAAGCGGAAGTTGGCCCGCTCGAGCTCGACTTGGGAAGCGAGCTCGACCGCCTCGCGCTCGAGCTCGTCCAACGAGCCCAGGAATCGGCGGCGCGCCGTCTCGTTCGTCACCTGCGGCGCGGCGGCCACTGGCGCGGCCTGACGGGCCGGAGCCGCGCGATTGGGCTTCTGGGCCGGAGCGCGCCGAGCTTCTGGCAGCTTTTGGCGCTGCTTTGCCTCGAGCCGCTTCTTCTTCGCGTTCTGCCACCAGCCGACGAGCGCCCCGATGATGACGAGGATCAGCTCGGGGTGGCGGAGCAGCAGCTTGAGGAACGTTTCGACCACGTCACCTCCTCTGACCGCGCCGGCTCCGGGGCGGGCCCAGCACCTCGGCCAAGAGGAACCGCTCCAGCAGCCGTTCGCGCTCGGCGAGGAACGAGAACAGCCTGTCGCCGGCCTTCCGTTGTACGTCCGGCTGATGCGGCTGCTCCGGCCGACCGCGCGCCGATTCGTCGCTCATCTCAGGCCGCCTCGGTCGGCCCACTGCCCTTCATCGACGAGGCGATGCCCTGGCGCATCTCGGTGTCGGCCACCACGTTCTTCATGTTGTAGTAGTCGAGCACTCCGAGCTTGCCGAGCCGGAACGCATCGGCGATGGCCATCGGAATCTGCGCCTCGGCCTCGACGAGCTTGGCGCGCATCTCCTGGATCTTGGCCTTGTTCTCCTGCTCGAGCGCCACGGCCAGGGCCCGCCGCGACTCGGCCTTGGCCTGGGCGACCTGCTTGTCGGCCTCGGCCTGCTCGGCCTGGAGCTTGGCGCCGATGTTCGCTCCCACGTCGACGTCGGCGATGTCCACCGAGAGGATCTCGAAGGCCGTGCCCGCATCCAGGCCCTTCTTCAAGACGGCCTTGGAGATCATGTCCGGGTTCTCGAGCACCATCTTGTAGTCGGTGGCCGAGCCGATGGTGGACACGACGCCCTCGCCGACGCGGGCCAGCACGGTGGCCTCGCCGGCGCCGCCGACCAACCGCTCGATGTTGGCGCGCACGGTGACGCGGGCGATGGCGTAGAGCTGAATGCCGTCCTTGGCCACGGCAGAGACCTTGGGGGTTTCGATGACCTTGGGGTTGACGCTCATGGCCACCGCCTCGAGCACGTTGCGGCCGGCGAGGTCGATGGCGGCGGCGCGCTTGAAATCGAGGTTCATGCTGGCCTTCTGCGCCGAGATGAGCGCGTTCACCACCATCTCCACCCGGCCGCCGGCGAGGTAGTGGGCCTCGAGCTCGTTCACCGACACGTCGAGGCCGGCCTTCACCGCGCTGATCCGGGCGTTGACGATCTGATCCGGCGGCACCCGGCGCAGCCGCATGGCGATGAGCGACATCATGGTGACGCCCGCGCCGGCGGCGGTGGCGGCGATCCACAGCCTGAGCGGCACCATGTACATGATGGTGACGAAGAGGATGAGGGCGAGACCGCCCAGAAAGATGACGGCGTAGTTACCCATGCTGGCCTCCTGAATAGCGGGGCACCGGCTCGACGACCACCCGGGTCCCCTCGACCCGGCTCACGCGGACTTCGGTTCCGGCCTCCACGTACATTCCTTCGGCGACGACGTCCACCACGCGATCGGGCAGCTTCATCGTTCCCGCCGGTCGCAAAGGGGTGAGCGCCACTCCCTGCTGGCCCACCAGGGCCTTCAGCGACGGGTCGGCGGCCTGGCCCCAGGTCACCTCGGTCAAAACCAGCTTCTGCGCCGCCCGGGTCTTCGGGAAGTACCAGGCGATGAACCCGATCACCGCCAGCGCCGACCCCATCGCGAGCAGCCCCTGCAGCCAGCCGAGCTCGAGGAACGACAGCAGCACTCCGGCGAGGGTCAGCGCGATGCCCATGCCTCCCACCACTCCGAAGCCGGGCGTGAAGACCTCGATCAGCAACAGGAGAATGCCGACCACCAACAAACCGATCACCAGCAGCGTCGTCATGCGCGTCCCTCGCGCCCGCTCTCTTCGCCGATCTCTTCGACCACCAACGACCTGCCCTCGACGCGCAGCACGCGCACGCGGGCGCCGGCGCGGGCGAACCCCACCTCGAGCCTGGCGTCGGCGCGGCGGTTGATGACCTCGACGCGCCCGGCGGGCCGCAGATCCGTCAGCGCCACCCCGGCCTGGCCGACCAGCGCCTCGAGCGCGATGCCCCGCTCGTCGGACGGAGGCGGCGCCACCACGTCCTGCAGGATGAGCTTTCTGCCCAGATGCGACTCGGGCAAAAAGCGCACCGCCGCCACATAGAGCCCGAACGTCACCAGCACCGCGCCGAACACCGAGGCCAGCGCGCGCTGTACGCCGCCCGACTCCCACGCCACCGAGAACGGCACGTTGAAGTCGATGAGGGCCAGAAACAGGCTGGCCAGCACCAGGTGCGCGCCCACCACGCCGAAGACGCCGTGGCCCGGCACGAAGTACTCGATGCCGATCAGGGCCAGGCCGACGAGCAGGAGGATCGCCTCCTCCCACCCGGCGAGGTTCACCACGTGGTGGCCGAAGAAGAACGCCGCCAGGCAGGCCAGCCCGAACAGCAGGCCGAGGCCTCCCTTGGGGTGGAGCAGCTCGACCACGATGCCGAACAGCCCCAACACCATCAGCACCACGGCCACCGTGGGGTTCGCGAAGAAGCGCGATAGCGACTCGGCCGCCGACGGGTGGAGCCGCTCGATGCGGGGCGGATCGCGTTCGAGCTTCTGCCACAGCTCGTCGAGCGTCGCGGCCTGCACGTCGGCCACGCCCCACTCGAGGGCCTTCACCTCGTCGAGCGTCACCAGCTCGCCCTTCCGGTTCAGGCCGGGCACCACCACGTCGCCGTCGACCATCGCCTTGGCCACCTCGGCGTTGCGGCCGGTCTGCCTGGCCGTGCTGGCCATCTCCTGGCGCATGTACGAGAGCAGCTTCTCGTCGACGCGCGCGTCGCCGCCGCCCACCGTCACCGGCGTCGCCGCCCCGATGGACGCTCCCGGGGCCACCGCCACCACGTCGCACGAAAGGGCGATGAGCGCGCCGGCGGAGATGGCCCGCGGGTGCACCCAGCACAACGTGGTGGCCTCGGCCGCGAGGACGGCGTCGCGAACCTCGATGGCCGAGTCGAGCCGCCCGCCGAGCGTGTTCACCTCGAGCACCACCAGCTCGCCCGCCCGGTGACCCTCGAGCGCGCGTTTGACGAACGCGGCCAGGCCCGGGTCCACCTCGCCGTGGATCTGCACCAGCGAGACGCGCCCCACCTTGGGGATGTCGGGAACCTTCTTCGCGGCGACGTCTGCCGCGGCGGCGCACAGCGCCAGGGGGAGGAGGCTCCACCACATGTGGACGGTGTAGTTCGGGCGCCAGAACGGTGGCAAGCGCGTCCGGGCGCGAGCGCCGCGGGGCTGATAGCGTTGGGAGGGACAGATGCCCGACTCCGAATCAGACCGGCTCGCCGCGCTCCGCTCGCTGCCGCTGTTGGCCGAGGCCGACCCGGCCGATCTCGAGCGCATCGCCGCGCGCATCGAGCGCCGCTCGTTCGAGCCGGGGACCGACCTCGTCAGCGAGGGCACGACCGGCTCGAGCATCTTCCTCGTCGCCGAGGGCCGCTGCGAGGTGAAGAAGACCATCGACGGCAGGGTCCGGCGGCTGGCCATTCTCTCGCCGGGGAGCTTCTTCGGAGAGATGGCCGTGTTCAGTCCGCAGCCCCGGGCGGCCACGGTGACGGCGCTCGAGCCCGTGGTGGCGTACGTCTTGAGTGCGTGGGAGTTCCGCGAGGCGCTCCACGGCAGCTTCCGCATGACGATGCACGTCCTGCGCGTGCTGGCCGAACGGCTGCGCGCGGTGGAGGACGAGCTGGCCCATCTCAAGGCCTTTGGCGCTGGCACGTCCGCCGGCGAGAGCCCCAAGCGGAGGCCGCGCCGCAAGAGGTAGCGGTGTCCGGGCTCGGACGCCCTCCGCGCATTCGTGGGCTGGCTCGCCGCTCCCTGGCCCGTCCTCGGCATTCGAGCGGCGTCCCCCGGGCGGGCGAGCGCGTTCCTCGACGCGAACCCGGCCGCATCGGTCGGGCGGTGCAATCGTGAGGATGAATGGCCCCTGCCATGAAGAAGCGACCGCCGCGTCCGCTCAAGGTGGCGCTCGCCGAGGACGAAGAGGAGCAGCGCGTCGTCCTCGAGCGCGTGCTCCGCGACGAGGGCTTCGACGTCGTGGCGTTCGAGGACGGCTACGAGATGCTCGACTACTTCGAGCTCGCGGGCGGGGCGGTGAGCTGGCCCGACGCGGTCGTCGCCGACGTGCACATGCCCGGCCGCACGGGCGTCGAGGTGCTCGAGATGGCCCGGGCCAGGGGGCTGTCGGCGCCAATCATCGTGGTGACCGGCTACCCGTCCCGCGAGCTCGAGCAACGCGTCACCGCGCTCGGAAGGGCCCTGCTCATCTCCAAGCCGCTCGACGTCGACCGGCTGGTGCGGGCGATCGCGGCGCTGGGCGAGCTGCACGCGCCGCCTTGAACGGAGGGTCGGAGGGTGAGCTGGCTATGGGCAGCGCTCGCGGCGCTCGCAGCGAGCACCGGCGCACTGATCGCCAGCGGGCTCATTCTCGCCCTGGGCCGGCGGGCCCAGGCGGCGGCCGGGTGGGCGCTGGCCTTCGCGGTGGGGACGCTCCTGGCCGCGGCGACGCTGCTGCTCTTGCCCGAGTCGCTCGAGGTGGGAGGCGGCGGCCGGGTGCTCCCGCGGTTTCTCGCCGGCCTATTGCTGTTCATCGCGGTCGAGCGGCTCTTGCGCTGGCGCCACCCGCACCGGCCCGAGCACCACCCGCATCATCTGGTCGACCGGTCGACGGCGGTGCTGCTCCTGTGGAGCGACGGCCTGCACAACTTCATCGACGGCCTCGTCCTGGGAGCTGCGTTCGAGGCCGGCACCGAGGTCGGCGCCGCGACCGCGCTGGCGGTGCTCGCGCACGAGCTGCCGCAGGAGATCGGCGACTTCGCGGTGCTGCTCGACGCCGGGCTGGGCAGGCTTCGCGCGCTGGCGCTGAACTACGCCTCGGCGCTGGCGGTGCTGCCCGGCTCGCTCGTCTCGTCGTGGGCGAGCGGGCACCTCGAGGCCGCCGCCGGGTGGCTGTTGCCGATCGCGGCCGGCGGCTTCACGTACATCGCGCTGGCGGACCTGGTGCCCGCGCTCCAACACCGCCGCGGCGGGTGGGCCGCACTGGCGCAGCTCGCCCTGATTGGCACCGGCGTCGCGCTGGTGTGGCTGATCGGCCGGCTCGGCCACGGGCATTGAACGAAGCGCTCAGGGCTCGCGCGCCTCTTCCTCTCCGGGAGCCCCCCGCTCGGGGTGGAGCAGCGGCTCGAGCTCGTCCTGCACCGTGTAGTCCCACTTGGGCACGCCGATGAGGTACGCCGAGCGGGCAATCATGTGCGCGGCGACGGGCGCGGTGAGCAGCACGAAGACGATGATCAGCAACGCCGCGCCGGTGACGCCGAGCTCGCCGAAATGCACCGCGACCGCCGCCAGGAGCGCCGCCACCCCGACGGTGCCCGCCTTCGTCGCGGCCTGCATGCGCATGAAGACGTCGGGGAAGCGGACCATGCCCAGCGCGGCGAGGAACATGAACGCCGCTCCGACGAGCATGAGCGCGGTGACGAGCCACCCGGTCACGACCGCGCCTTCTTCTCGAGGTACCGCGCGAACGCCACCGTGCCCAGGAAGGCGAGCAGCGCCAGCACCGTGGCCGGGCCGAGCAGCTGCGGCTCGTTGGTGTCGATGGTGTAGACGGCGATCATCCCGACGCTGAGCGTGGAGACGAGCTCGAGCGCCACCACCCGGTCGGGCGTGCTGGGGCCGCGCAAGAGCCGCACCAGCGTCAGGGCCATCGCCGCCACCAGCATCCCGAGCACGAGGCGCGGCGAGACGGGCAGGCCGGTCATCGCATCACCTCCAGCACCCGCCGCTCGAACCCCCGCTTGATGTGCGCGCGAGCGGCGTCGACGTCCTGTGCGTACATGACGTGCACGAACAAGGTCTTCCGGTCCTCCGAGACGTCGAGCGTCAAAGAGCCCGGCGTCAGGGTGATGAGCAGCGACAGCAGTGTGATCTCCGCGTCGGTGCGGGCCTCGAGCGGAACGCCGATCACCGCCGGGTGCATGTAGTGGCGCCAGGTCACCACGTCGTAGGCCACCCTGAGCGCCGAGGTGACGACCTCGGTGACGAAGTAGACGACGAAGCCGACGAACTGGCCGACCTTGCGCACGTACCGCGATCGCCTATCGCCGGTCGCCGAGATGGCCAGCGCCACGAACCCGAGCAGGTACCCGACCACCAGGTTCCAGAACGTGAAGACGCCGCTGGCGAAGACCCACACCAGGGCCAAGAGCAGGTTCCACAGGAAGGTCCTCATCCGTTCGCCTCCAGCACCGCGCGGACGTAGCCGCTCGGGTCGATGAGCTGGCGCGCCGCCTCGGACGACCAGTCGAAGAGAATCGCCGGCGAGACGCCGAGCAGCGTCGTCAATGCCCCGAGCAGAACGCTGGGCAAAAGCATCGACGCGCCCAGCGGCACCGCCGACGGCTCGGGAAGCCGAGGCGGGCGCGGTTTCCAGAACGCCTCGAGCCAGATCTTCGACATCGAGTAGAGCGTCAACAGCCCCACCGCGAGCGCCACGGCGCCGACCAGGTACTCGCGCTCGACGAACGACGAACGCACCACGAGCAGCTTGGCGAAGAAGCCGGACAGGGGTGGCATGCCCGCGAGCGACAGCGCGGGGACGAGGAACAGGACGGACAACGCCGGCCGGCGGCGGAGGAGATCGCCCAGCTCGCCCAGCTCGTAGGTGCCGCGCAGCCGGTTCACCACGCCGCTGACCAGGAACAGGTTCGTTTTCACCAGGATGTGGTGAACGATGTAGAAGACCGAGCCGGCCAGCGCGAACGGGGCGAACAGCCCGAGCCCGACGAGCATGTAGCCGATCTGGCTGACGATGTGGAACGAGAGGATGCGGCGGAGCTCCCGCTGCGCCACCGCCCCCAGCACGCCGGTGACCATCGTCAGCGCCGCGACGATCAGCAAAAGGCGCTGCAGGCCCGCCGCTCCGAACAGCAGCGTGAAGATGCGGATCAGCGCGTAGACGCCCACCTTGGTGAGCAGGCCGGCGAAGAGCGCCGACACGGCTGCGGGTGGCGTGGGGTAGGCCGCCGGCAGCCAGAAGAAGAGGGGGAAGACCGCGGCCTTGATTCCGAACGCCACCAGGAACAACAGCGCGGTGGCCTCGAGCATCCCCGACGGCGGCAGCGTGGGCAGGCGAATCGAGAGCTGCGCCAGGTTCAGCGTGCCCGACATGCCGTAGAGAATGCCCACGCCGGCGAGGAACAGCGCCGACGACAAGAGGTTCAGCACGACGTACTTGATGGCGCCCTCGAGCTGCGCCCGCTCTCCGCCGAGCGCCATCAGCGCGAACGACGAGATGAGCATCACCTCGAACCAGACGTAGAGGTTGAACAGGTCTCCGGTGAGGAACGCGCCGCTGACCCCGGCCAGGAGCACGTGCACCAGCGGGTGGTAGCCGAACGCCCGCCGCGATTCGTCCACCTCGGTACGCGAGTACACCACCACCGCGAAGCCGATCACCCCGGTGACGGCCACCATCAGCCCGCTGAACAGGTCCGCCACCAGGCTGATGCCGAACGGCGCCGGCCACCCGCCGGCCTGCGCCGCCACCACGGCTCCGCCGCCGACCCGGAAGAGCAGCGCCAGCGTCAGGACGAGGAACGCCGAGCCGCCGACGATCGAGAACGCCTCCTTAAGCCGCGCGCGGCGATGCGCGACGAGGCAGGCCACCGCGGTGGCGAGCGGAACGGCGATGGGAGCGACCAGAAGGTGCATCAGTCCCTCGTCCTCAGCTGGTCGAGGTCTTCGGTCCCGGTCGCCCGATGCGTGCGGTGGATCAGCGTGGTGGTGAACGCCAGCACGCCGAAGGAGATGACGATGGCGGTCAAGACCAGCGCCTGCGGCAGCGGATCGGCCACCGGCGGCTCGACGGTGCTCGCTCGTTCGGGCACCAGCGGCGGCTTGCCCCGGGTGAGCCCGGCGGCGGTGAACAGGAGCAGGTTCGCGGCGTGGCCGAGGAGGGCCAGCCCGATGAGCGACTTCACGATGCTCCGCCTGAGCATCATGTACAGCCCGGCCGCGTAGAGCGCGCCCGTCACCACGGCGAGCACGGTGACCATCACTCCTCCCCCAGGGCGAAGACGATCGTCAGCGTCGCTCCCAGCACGAGCGCGTACACGCCGAGGTCGAAGAGCTGCGGAGTGCCGAGCGAGATCTCCCGGCCGGCGATGCGGAACGACGTCCACACGCTGGCGAAGAACGGCCGGCCGACCGACGGCCCCCACAGCGCCGAGGCCAGCGCCAGCGCCAGCCCGATGCCCGTCAGCGACCGCGGGTCGACCTCGAGGGCCGCGCGCGCCGAGCTCACCCCGAAGGCGACCGCGTGAAGCGCGAACGCCCCCGACGCCATCAGCCCGCCGACGAAGCCGCCTCCGGGCGCGTCGTGGCCGCGCGCCAAGAGGAAGATCGAGAAGAACAGAAGCAAGGGCTGCAGCGCCCGCGCCGCCGATTGGAGGATCAACGACGTCACGGTGGCGCTCCCGGCCGCAGCTTGAGCAGGGCGAATACCGCCGTACCAGCCACCGCCAGCACGGTGATCTCCCCGAGCGTGTCGAGCGCGCGGAAGTCGGTGAGGATGACGTTCACCACGTTCCGGCCGTGGCCCTCGGGCCGGCTCTTCTCGAGGAACCAGCCGGAGATCTTCTCCCCGGCGAGCACGGCGTTGGCGCCGAGAATCAGCGCGGCCATCACCGCTCCCACCGCGATGGAAGCCAGCGCGTCGCGCGCGCGCACCGCCGCGGGCGACATCACGCCGAAGCGGGGCAGGTGGTAGAAGGCGAACACGAAGACGATGACCGTCAGCGTCTCGATGACGAACTGGGTCATCGCCAGGTCGGGAGCGCCGAAGAGCAGGAAGAGCAGCCCGATTCCGTAGCCCGCGGCGCCCATCGACGCGATCGCCGACAGCCGCGACGGAGAACGCACCGCGCTGACCGCGGCGGCCACGACGATCGCCGCGAGGCCGATCTCGTACAACCGGGCCTCGGCCGGAGAGGGGATCGGCACCGACACGCCGCGCGAGAGGGCCGCATGGCCGCTCAGCCCCACGAGACAGGCCAGCACGATGAGCACGTAGTAACGGAGGTAGCCGCTCTGGAGGATGCGGGTCTGCGCCCTGGCCAGTACGTCCAGCGCGCGCAGCCCCCATTCGTACCCGCGCGAGGGAAGCAGGCCGTAGCGCGGCCGCGACAGCGCCCGTTGCGCCAGGTACGCCAGAACGCCCGCCGCGATGGCGAGGCCGCTCAGGGCCAGTGGCGCGCCGATCTCGGGCACGGCCGAGAGGTGGGTGTCGACCTCCAGGCCCGTCGCATCGGATGCACCGCGCGTCACGAGCGGCGAGGCGAGAGCCGGCCAGAGCCCGAGCAGACACCCGGCGGCGCCGAGCACCAGCGGTGGCAGCCACGAGCCAGGCCGCGCCTCGTGTGCCTCGCGGGCCGGCTCGGTGGGCGCCAGGGCGAAGGGGCGGACTCCGACCCGCACCGCGATGGCGAACGTCAGCGCGCTCCCGGCGACCACCACCGCGACGGCCGCCGCCGAGCCGAGGCCGGCTTTCATCGCCAGCTCCTTGCCGACGAAGCCCAAGGTCGGCGGCAGCCCGGCCATCGACAGCGCTGCCAGCCCCGCGGCCGCCGACGTGAAGGGCATGGCCCGCCACAGCCCCGAGAGCCGGCCGAGCTCCGAGTTTCTGGTCTCGTGATCCACCGCGCCGGCGGCGAGGAACAGCGCCCCCTTGTATGCCGCGTGCGCCACGACGTAGGCCAGCGCGGCCACGGCCGCGGCCCCATGGCCCACGCCGAGCAGGAAGATCATCAGCCCCAGCGCGCTCACCGTCGACTGCGCCAGCACGCGCTTGAGGTGCGTCTCGCGGAACGACCGGAGCGCTCCGACGAGGAAGGTGGCTCCGCCGACCCAGAGCAGCGCCTCTCGCCAGAGCGCGTTCCCGCCGAGCAGCGGCGACAGCCTCGCCACCAGGTAGACGCCGGCCTTCACCATCGCCGCCGCGTGCAGGTAGGCGGTCGCCGGCGTGGGCGCCTCCATCGCCCGCGGGAGCCACCATGAGAACGGCAGCTGCGCAGACTTGGTGAACGCCGCCGACAGCACGAGCAGCACGATCGCCGGCTCGAGCCCGCTCGCTGCGAGGTGGCGGCCTTGCGCGAGCAGCTCGGAGATGTGGAAGGTGCCCCGTGCCACCTCGAGCAGAATTCCCGCCGCGAGCAAGGCCAGCCCGCCAAAGGCGGTGACGAGCAGCGCCTGCAGCGCCGCGGCGCGGGCCTCGGCCCGCTCGTGGCGGAAGCCGATGAGGAAGAAGGAAGTGATGCTGGTCAGCTCCCAGAAGACGTACAGCGCGATGAAGTCGTCGGCGAGCAGAAGGCCCAGCATCGAGGCCATGAAGGCCAGGGTGAACGCCTGGAACCGGCCGAGCGCCACGTCCGCCCGCAGATGGTCGCCGGCGTAGAACACCACCAGGGCGCCGACGCCCGTGACGAGGAGCGAGAAGAGCAGGGCCAGGCCGTCGAGGCGCAGCGCGAACGAGATGGACAGCCCGCGCGACCATTCCAGCGACTCGCGCCGCTCGATGCCCGCGGAGACGCTCGGGACGAAAGAGAGAAGGAATGCGAACAGGGCCAGGGGCACGAGCGGCAGGAGCCACCGCGCGAGGCATCTGGCGCGTCGCTGGAGCGCGGGCGCGACGAGCGCCACGGCAAACCCTGACAGCGTCGCCGCCCAAAGCACCACCCCGCACCTCGCCCCAGACGCGTCGAAGCTAGTCACGGCCGTCCATTGCGCAACGCGGGGCGCGCGGCCGTTCGATGCACGGCAATCGCCGGCGGCTCAACGGCCCTGGTGGATCTCCCACCGCTCGGGGTCCGTCGGGTTGCGCGCGTAATGGCTGCCCGCGGGAAGCCGGCCGTAGAAGAGCAGGTCGACGACGCCGACGACGCTCTTGCCGTCGAACAGGCCCAGCTCGCCGTCGGCGGCCAGCGCCAGAGAGAGCTCCGAAGCGGTGAAGCGGGCCGTCTTGCCCGGGCCGATCGTCGCTGCCGGCAGGTTCGGCCTCATGTTGTCGCGCAAATTGGTGGTGAGCACCATGCCCGCGAGCGAGACCTCCGAGGTGCCCAGGTTCTTGAGCTCGATCCACCCCGCGTTCGGGTCGATCGCATTCAGCACCAAGGTGGGCTTGCGCGTGCGCCATGCCCCGATCTGCGCGCGGAGGAAGCGGCTGCGGTTCTGCGCGTACTCCTTCAGGTAGCGCGGCCCGTCGTTGAACAGCGCCGGGTCCATGTGCGGCGCGTTCTGCATGTGCTTCTCGAGCAGCCGGTAGATGGCGTCGACGCGTGCGGAGAAGGCTTCGTTGTCGAGCAGCTCGGCCACGCCCTGCTCGTAGAGGTCGAGCAGCCTCTTGCGCAGCCCGGGGTGGTTGACGATGCGGGTGTTGAGGTTCGAGAAGATGATCTTCCAGCGGCCCGGGTCTGCCTCGGCGCGCGCGCGGTACTCTTCGGCGACCCAGCCGTCGAAGAGGCTGAAGTTGAACAGCGGGTGCTCGAAGTCGGCGACCTTGCCCGGGTGGTTGCCCACCGTGAGCTTGGCGTCGGTGTTGTTGAAGTCCCACGGGCCGTACGACCAGCGGCCGGTGATGGCGTCATGCAGCCAGTAGCTCCGCGAGTCCTCCACCGTGCCCATGGTGACGAGCGCTTCGGCCACCATGATGCGCAGGTAGTGCTCGAGCTCGAGGCGTTGCTCGAGCATCTCCAGAAGCTGCGGCTCGGGCGTGTGGTTGATCGCGTGGAGGAACGACTCCAGCTCGGTGTTCGGGAGCAGCTCGTTGGTCTCCTTCTCCCAGGTGTCCTGGTAGGTGAAGTCGTCGTACGTCTTCATCTCGCAGTTCTTCCGCCCGCACCGGTAGATGGTGCCGTCGGGATCGAGGAAGCCGGCGCGCTGCATGAAGCTCTGGTCGACGCGCTCGAGGTCCAGATAGACGCCCTGGTACTGGCCGTTGATGTACAGGAGCACGTACTTGCACTTCGAGGCCGGCACTCCCATCGCCTCGAGCATGTCGTAGGCGAGCTTCTCGATCATCATCGTCTGCTCGCGCCAGGAGGAGATGAGGTTCAGCTTCCTTCGCCCCTGGAACTTCATGCCCGCGGGGAACTCGATGCGCCAGCTCTTCTTCGGCCAGCCGCGCGAGCTGTTGCCGCGCAGGCGCATCTGCACCCCCTCGCGCCGCCCGTCCTCGTGGATCCACGTCGCTGGCTTTGGCGGCGTGTCCTCGTCCTCGTAGAAGAGCTGGAGCAGCTCGGGGGCGATCTCGATGCGGTAGGTCTCTAGTTTCGTCTGCAGCGGCGGGTAGGTGAAGCTCTTGGGAGGCGGCGGAAAAGCCGGCCGCTCGTTCGGGCGCGCCCTGCGCGGCAGCCCGGCGAAGGAGGCGCCGGGGATCAGCCGCGAGATCGACGACGGCGAGAGAGGCGGGCCATTCACCGTTCCGACCTGCGGTGGCAAATTGGTTACCGCCGATGGGTGATTCGTTTCCGTCGGCGATTCGCCCTCCGGTACGTCCAAAGGTGGCGGCGGTGAAACCTCGCCGACGCAGCCCACCAGCAATGCCAGCACTACGACCGTGCACCCACTCGTTCGCCCTCGACCCGTCACGCTCCCCCTCCTGAAACGCTGGCCAGAGGAGCAAGCGCGATGCCTGCCGGTTCCGCACGCGAGCGGCAGGTCGGTGGTCGCGCGCCCAATGGCGTGTGGCGAGCCGCTCTCAGAGGAACGCCGCCGCCGCCTCACCCTCGTTGAAGAGCAGGTCGATGGCGGCCAGGTTCGGCACGAAATCGCCGAACCGTTGCCGGTACGTCGGGTGCACGAATTGCTGGAACGTGCAGCGGATGCCTGCCTTCTCGAACAGCGACAGGTCCATGTACTTCCGCCCGCTCGGACCGGCGAGGTACTCGGTCGCCCCGACCTTCTTCAGGATTTCGATGAGCATCTCGGTCGAGCGCAGCTCGAGATCGAGGTCCAGCGCGCTGGAGAGCACGATGGGCGTGTCGATGCGCAGCTCCTGCATGACCAGCTCGATGAGCGCGATGCAGAACGGCGCCAGCTTCTCGTACGGCTGCCGGTAGATGGCTTCGATCTTCGGGAACAGCGTCTCGAAGTAGGGCGCTCGCCCATAGCTCGCCTCGAGCGAGCGAAGGTGCTTCTTCTTCCACGACTGGTCCGCCGGCAGAAACACCTCGGTGAAGCGCTTCTTGAACGAGTCCTTCGCCGGCACCGGAACGGTCAGCCAGATCGGCCCCTGCGCGCCCTTGATCTGGTTGCGGTTGTCGAAGCGATCGCGCACGTACTGCGCCACGTCGTAGACGACGAACAGGTCGGCGTGCTTCACCTTGTGAAACAGCCCGAGGTACGCGAGGAAGTTCGGCTGGTGAATCGTGGCGATCATGGCCGGGCCCGTTCCAGCGCGGTGCGCAGCGCGCCCAGCACGTACCGCACGTCGCCCGCGGTCATCTGAACCGCCACCGGCAGGCAGAGAATGCGCCCGAGCACGTCTTCGGCGTTCGGGTAGTCGCCCGCGCGCAGACCGAGGCGCTTGCGGTGGCACGGCTGCCGGTGAATCGGCGGGTAGTAGATCGAGCCGGTCTCGATGCCGAATTCCTGCTTCAGACTGCTCGACAGCCGGTTGCGAAGCTCGGCCGTCCGCACGAGCAGCGGGAACTTGTAATAGACGTGCCGGCAATGCGGCGGCTCGCGGAGGCACGAGACCGCGTCGAGCTTCCGAACGCCGTTCGCGTACTGTGCGGCGATCTGCCGGCGGCGGGCGAGCATGTGCTCGAGCTCGCTGAGCTGGGCCAGGCCCAGGCTCGCGCTGACTTCGTCGAGGAGCCAATCGTTGCCGAGCTCGCGCACGTCGGTCAGGCCGCCGGGGCCTGCGCCGTGATGGCGCAAGCTTTGCGCGTACTCGGCGAGCCCACGGTCCCTCGTGGTGATCATTCCGCCGGTGCCGGTGGTCATCACCTTCGTGGGGTAGAAGGAGAAGCAGGCCGCGTCGCCCAGGCTGCCGGCCATGCGGCCCCGGTACGTCGCTCCGACCGCGTGGGCCACGTCCTCGATGAGGAAGATGCCGCGTTTGCGGCACAGCGCGGCGATTTCGTCCCACCGTGGGTGCGCGAGCCCCGCGATGTGAACGACGATCACCGCCCGCGTGCGTGAGGTGAGCTTGCGCCGCAGGTCGTCGACGTCGAGGCAGAGCGATTCGGGATCGACGTCGGCGAGCACCGGCGTGCCCCCGGCGTACAGGACGGCGTTGGCGTCGGCGACGAAGGTGTTCGTCGGGACGATGACCTCGCGGCTCGCGACGCCGGCGTAGCGCAGCGTGATTTCCAGCGCGGCCGTGCACGAGCTCACCGCGACGGCGTGCGGCACGTCGCAGTACGCCTCGAACCGCTGCTCGAGCTCGCGTGCAATCGGACCGAGAATGAGCTGCCCCGACGCCAGGGCGCGGTCGACGGCGCTGGCGACGAGCCGGCGCTGCTTTCGGCTGAAGTAGGGCCGCGTCGAGAGCGGCCGACGCTCCACACCAGACGAGCGCGGGGCGCCCCGTGGCGCAGCATCGCCGAACAGATCGGCCGGGCGCTTCATCGCGTTGCGCGAGCCCGGGCGAATTCGCGCACCGTTCGGGCGATTCCGTCCCGAATCGGCGTGAACGGGTAACCTGCGAGGGCGCGCTGGAGCTTGTCGATCGAGAGCCATTTGTCGGGCCAGACCCTTCCCGGCGGAGCCGGCTTGCGTTCGACTGCGACCGTGCGACCGAGCTCGTCTCGGACTGCGTCGGCGACCATGCGCGCGGCGTCGATCACCCGCACCGGCTCGCCACCGCCGACGTTGAAGACCTGGTTCCACGTCTCCGGCCGTTCGAGCAGCCCGACGATCGCGGCCACGACGTCGTCGACGTGGACCAGGTCGATGCGCTGCTCCCCGGTGCCGAAGACCTCGAGCGGCCGTCCCTCGAGGCCGGCCATCGCCCATCGGCCGACTGCTCCTTCCCGCTGCGAGCCGACGCCGGTGCCGAAGCCGTAGAGCGCGGCAATGCGGAGGATCAGGTACGGACGCCCGCCGTCTCGCACCATGCGCTCGCAGAGGACCTTCTGGGCGCCGTAGAGCGTGTCGGCGTCGAGCGGCGACTCCTCGCCGATGGGGCCCGAGCGCCCGCCGAACGTGGAGTAGACGTGGTACGAGGACGCGAAGACCACGCATCGAACCGACGCGCGCGCCGCCTCGTCGAGCAGGACGCGCGTGGCGTCGACGTTCGAGAGCATGCTCCGGAGCGGATGTGCGCTGCACCGCCGCTCGCCCGCGACGCCGGCCAGGTGCACGAGCACGTCGGCGTCGGCGATCGCCTCGGCCACCGTGGAGCGGTCGTGGGCGTCGCCCTTCACCCAGCGGATGCCGCCGCCCAACCGCGTGCGCAGCTCGGCGTAGTGGCGGCCGTGATCGAGGCTCGCGACGTGGTGGGCGCCAGCGAGGCGTGCGACGAGCGTGCTCCCGAGAAACCCGCCGCCGCCCGTCACCAGAACCCGCATTCCATCCTCCGCGCGACGAAGACCGGGACGTTGGTGCACCACGCCCGTGAGAAGGCCGCGCGACGGAGCAACGCTGCGCATGGGCTGCCAGCCCTTCAAGCGGGACGGGCCGCTGCCGATGCGTTCACTGGCTCGCCCGGGCACGCCGCCACTACGCATTGTGCAATCGCGGGCTGAAGGTGGCGGACCTCGCACGCGAGGGCGCCGTGAGCCTTCGGGGAGGGGACATGAAGATCGCCGTGTTTGGTGCTCACCCGGACGACATGGAGATTGGAATGGGCGGCACCATCGCGAAGCACGTCAGCACCGGCGACGAGGTGATGATGATCCTGGCGACGGTTCCATCGAACGCCGAGACGCGCTGCCACGAGGCGGTGAAAGGAGCGGCCATTCTCGGCGCCACGCTTCGCTTCCTCGACCTTCCGGCAGAGAACCTCCAGTACAACCGGCAGGTGGTGCGCGCCGTCGATCAGGCGCTGGAGGAGATCTCGCCCGATCTGGTCTACACGCACTGGGACCACGATTCACATCAGGACCACAACGTCATCTCGCGCGCGGTCATCTCGGCGACGCGCAAGAACCGCTGCTCGGTCCTCATGTACGAGCAGACGATTCCCGGCGGCATCGTGCCCGACCGCTTCAAGGCTCAGTCGTTCGTCGACATCTCGCGCTTCATCGAGAGGAAAGATTCAGAGCATCCGCGCGCACGAATCGCAGCACGCCGTGAACAGAGGCGAGCTGTGGCTGCAGGGAGTGCGCGGGCGGGCGATGTACCGCGGCCATCAGATCAACGTCGCGTACGCGGAGGCCTTCGAGGTCATCAAGGAGATAGAGGTCCACTTCCGGCGCCGCTGACGGGCCGTTCGCTGGCCGGGCACGCGCGAGCAACGAAAAAGCCCCCGACCCTTTCGGGGTCGGAGGCTCGCTCAGCGAGGAGTACGGGACTTGAACCCGTGACCTCCGGCGTGACAGGCCGGCGTTCTAACCAGCTGAACTAACTCCCCACACTGCTCATGGGCGGAACAGGGATCGAACCTGTGACATTCGCCTTGTAAGGGCGACGCTCTACCGCTGAGCTATCCGCCCGATCCCCAACCTCCGCGATTCCGCCCCCAACGACCGGTGCGGCCTTCTAATGGTGAGGGGATTCGGTGTCAAGACGGCGGATTCGGCCGCTCGCTCGGCCTACGCCTGGGCCCACAACGACTCGACCAGCCTGGCGAGGCGGCGCTGCGCGTCGGTCGAGCCCTCGAACGCCACCCCCATGCCCATGCGTTCGGGCCGGCGCTGGTGGTGCACCACCCGGCCGCGCACGTCGATGGGCTTGGACAAGGGCAGGCGCAGGTGAAGCTCGATCGGAGTACCGGCCGGCAGCGGAGCCTCGGTGCGCACCAAGGCACCGCCCATCGACACGTCCTCGGTGTACGCGTCGATGCGGCGATCGGGCGCCCAGCACGACACGGACATGCGTGCCAACAATCGCGGGGCCCTGCGCTCGACGAGCCGGGCCTCGCGCCCCACCACGTAGCCCAACAGCCGCGACTTGCCCTCGACGTCATCGGGGGCGAACGCGAAGCGGATGCCCGGCCTGAGCACCCGCTCGCTGGCCGTCAGGTGCCCATTCACCAGGAAGATGCGGCCCGGGTCGTCGGCGAACCTCACCGAGAGGAACACCGGCGTGCCCACCGGGAGCTCGAGCACTCCCTTCAGTGCGCACGGGACGAACAGCTCGTCCTGTTCGCGCCGGCGCATCGAGTCGATGAGCTCCTCGACGCTCGAATAGCGCACCGCCAGGGGAACCGGCTGAACCATGACCGCCACCTCGAGCGCACTCCTACGCGCGGGCGCTCGACGGCGTCAAGCCGAACGCCTCACGGAGTCACCGTGGCCACGCCCAGGTTCTCCGCCGTGCCCGCTTCGCCCTGGAAGCCCTCCCAGGTCTGGCCGATCGAGTTGGCGCCATGCCCATCGAGGTCGGCGTAGCAGTAGCTCGGCCCCGACGTGCGCGTGAACCGGAACGCGTAGTGGTATGTGCCCGCGTCCATCGCCGGCAATGACGCCTGGTACTCGTTGTCGTTGTTGTGAACGACGTTGAAGCTCGCCGGCACCCACGTCCACGCCAGGCCGGGATCCTCGATCTTCTTGCCGAAGCCGAGCTCGGCAAAGATGGGAGCTCCTCGGTCGGGCGTCAGCCCGCCCTCGTAGACGCGGCCGTACACCACCGCGCCGCCGTCGGTCGATTGCGTCAGCGTCGGCGGGAACTGCAGGTTGCACCAGTCGAGATCCGCGTGCGGCCGCACCATGAGGTTGTACTGCTGCGACACCTCGTAGCCCGAGATCGCGTTCCCGTTCATGTCGCAGTAGGCCCAGATTTGCCCGTTGTCGAGCGAGAAGCGGAAGCTCACCGCCCTGGTGCCGGTGTACGCGGGGTGGAACGTGGCCTGGAACTCGTCCTCGCCGGTGGCGGAGTCGTCTGCCGCCCAACTCGCCTCCATCCAGCCCCACGACGGGCTCTGCGACGCGTTGTCGCCCTGCGTCCCCACGCCCACCTGCGCGCGCACGCCGAACGGAGCTCCGGCCAGCTCGGTCAGCCCGGGCACCTTGATGCGCGCCCTCGCCTGCACCGGCGCGCCGCTGTTGACCTGCCCGCCCGATGCATTCACCGACTCGAGGCGGCACGGCGGCTCGATGGTGAGCTTCGCCGCCTGCTGGGGCGAGTACCCGTTTCCGCTGCCATCGAGGTCGCAGTAGACGAACGCGTTCGTCTGGTACCGGAAGCGGTACGCCACGTCGTACGTGCCCGCGTTCACGTTCGAGAGCGCCTGCGCGTATTCGTCGGTCAGGCCGTTGTCCTGATCCGATCCATACGTCGCGGCGACGAAGGTCCAGCCCGAAGGCGGAGTGCTCCCGGCCGGGCCGAAGCCGATCTCCGCGGTGATGCCCTGGCCTCTCCCATTCTGATCGGTGACGCCCAGCGCCAGCACGCGCCCGAAGAATCGGGGGCTCGGCTGGCCGAGGTAGCCGACCGCCGAGGCGGGCCCCTGCAGCCGGCAGGCGTCGACGTCGATGGGCCTGGACGTCATCTGACCCGCCTGCGCCGACTGCCAGCCGTTCTGGCTGCCATCGAGATCGCAGTACACCCACGGTCGCGCGCCGTAGCGGAACCGGTACGCGTAGTGGTAGCTGCCCGCCGCCGGCCCGGTGAAGGTGGCCTGGTATTCGTCGCCTGCTCCGTTGTCGACGTCGACGTTGAACGTGGCATTCGTCCACTGCCACGCCGGATCCGTCGGAGGCACGTTCTGCGGCCCGTACCCGAGCTCGGCGGTGATGCCCGCGCCCTGTCCGGTCTGATCGGTGACGGTCTGCGACCAGACCCGCCCGTAGACGGTGCCGCTCGTCACGCCGGTGCGCAACTCGAGCGTCGAGGGGAACTGCAGCACGCAGCGATCCACGTCGAGCTGCGTGACGGTGAGCCGGCCGGCCTGGTCGTGCGTGTAGCCCTGGTCCTGCGAGCCGTCCGCGTCGCAGTAGCGGTAGGGGCCGCCCTGGAAGCTGTAGCGGAAGGCGAACGCGTACGTGCCCTCGCCGGGGTTCGGCAGCGTCGCCCGGTACTCGTCGTTGGCGGTACCGCCGGTGTCCTTGTGGTAGTCGGCGTCGACCCACGTCCAAGCGGCCGGGTCGGTGTTCGGAGCGCCGTAGCCGATCTGCCCCGAGATGCCGGCGCCGCGGCCCGACTGGTTGGTGACGTTCTGCTTGTAGACCTGGCTGTAGATGGTGACGCCGGGCTGCCCGACCTTCAGCCGCACGTCGGGAGGCGCCTCGACGATCTCCCCGCCCAGCTTGCACCAGTCCACGGTGGGCCGGCTCAAGGTCACCTTGGGGATGCGGTCCGCCGCGATGCCGTTGGCCGAGCCGTCGCGATCCGCCAGCACCCAGCTCTGGCCGTCGTCGATCGAGAATCGCGCGGCCAGATGGTAGCGCTTCTCCTCGGCGCCGGTGGCTCCTCCCAGCGTGACCTGCCCCGTGTAGCGATCTCGCGAGAGGTCTCCGAGCTGCGGGCCGTCGGCGTCGCCGAGGTACGTCGCGTCGATGAAGGTGAAGTCCGACTGGGCCGGCGGAGTCGACAGCGAGGTGGCGTACCCGACCTGCGCCTTGATGCCCTGGCCTTGTCCCTGGCCTTGGGTGAGGCCCGGCACGAAGACCTCGGCCAGCACCGAGACGTTGACCGAGGCGGCGCCGCTGAAATCGCGGGCGTCGAGCTCGTTGAGGATCGCCGCCTCCTCGATGGCCCGCACGACGTCGGCCTCGTAGGTGAAGGCTCCATTGAGCGTGGCGCTCTGGCCGTCGGGATTGACGACCTTGACGTCGACCACTCCCAGGCTCGCCGACGCCGGAGTACGCGCGGTGAGCCGGCGCCGGGTGGACAGGGACACCTCGGTGGCCTCGGTCGCGCCGAACCAGACGCGGATGCCGTCCTCGAAGTTGGCGCCGTTCACCGTGACGGTGGTGCCGCCGGACTTCGGCCCGCGGGTGGGCGAGACCGAGGTCAGCTCTGGCGGCTGAAGGTTGCCTCCGTCGTTCCCTCCGTCGGTGTTTCCCGGCGGAGCGAAACAGGCGGTCAACGCGGCGAGCACAGGACACGCGAACGTGCGGAGTCTCATGGGAGCGGTGAGCATAATCGAGCCGCCGCATGGCGGATTCGCGCCCGAGCGGCGGCGGCTGGCTGCAGAACGAAGCCGGGCCTTGGCGCGACGGTCGGTGGCTCAGTGCGACAGCGTTCCGCCCGCGGGGTCGGGCGAGATTGCGACCGGCCCCGCCTTCTTGCGCGCCTCGAGGTGCTCGCGCGCGGTCGCCAGCGCGGCGCGGAGATCCTGGCGAATGGCCAGCCGATCGGGCACGTCGCGAATGCCGGCCTTGTCGAGCAACGCGCGCGGCTCGTCCTTGAGCCCCGAGATGATGGTCAGCACGCCGGCGCCGTGAAGGCGCTCGAGCGCGCTCTCCAACGCCACCAGCCCCGTCGCGTCCATCGCCGGCACCTGATCCAACCGGAGAATGACCACGCCGGGACGAGAGCCGCCGCTGGCCACGAAGCTCAGCGCCGCCATCGCCTTCTGCGCGGCGCCGAAGAAGAGCGGCCCCTCGATGTCGTAGAGGATGACGCCGGGAGGCAGCTTCTCGGTCAGGCCGGGCGGCTCGGCCCGGTGCAGGTGCGCCCGCGTCACTTCGGCCATGCGCCGCATGAAGAGGAGCGCTCCCATCACCACCCCCACGGCCACCGCCCACACCATGTCGATGGCCACGGTGAGCGAAAAGCAGGTGAGCAGCACCGCGACGTCGCTCCGCGGCGCCACCTTCACCACGTGGATGAAGTGCTTCGCCTCCGACATGTTCCACGCGACGAGCAGAAGCAGCGCCGCCAGCGAGGCCATGGGCACGTGGCCGATGACCGGCGCCAGGGCCAGCACGGCGGCCAGCACCGTCAGCGAATGGGTGGCGGCGGCGATGGGCGAGCGCGCCCCCGAGCGGATGTTGGTGGCGGTGCGCGCGATGGCGCCGGTGGCCGGAATGCCGCCGAAGAACGGACAGATCAGGTTGCCCACGCCCTGGGCCAGAAGCTCCGAATCGGCGTCGTGGCGCGTCTGTGCCATGCCGTCGGCGACCACGGCCGAGAGGAGCGACTCGATGGCCCCCAGCATGGCGATGGCGAAGGCCCCCGGGAACAGCTCGCGCAGAAGCTGCCAGGAGAGCTGAAGGGGCTTGCCGTCGGGTCCGCCCAGCTCCCATGGCCAGACCGGCAGCGGCGGAAGCTGGGGAATGCCGCGCACCACTTCCCCGGCGACCTCGGTCTGGAACCGGCTGGCGATGGTGGCGACGTGAAAGCCCGGCACCACGTGCTCGAGCAGCGCCGCACCGAGCGCCGCCACCGGCAGGGCCACGAGCGCCGGAGGAACGCGCCGGGTGAGCCGCGGCAGAAGAACGAGAATGCCCAGCGTGCTCAGCCCGACGAGAAGCTCCCACCAGGACGCCGTGCCGCGCGCGTCCCACATGGCGCGCAGGCGCTCGAAGTAGTGCTGCGGGCTCGAGGCGAGCTCGAGCCCGAAGAGGTCCTTGAGCTGCAGTGTGGCGATGACGGTGGCGATGCCGGCGGTGAAGCCGGTGGTGACCGGGTGGGGAATGAACTCGATGAGCCGCCCCAACCGGAGCAGCCCCATGAGCACCAGCACCGCTCCGGCCAGAAGCCCCGAGACCAATAGCCCGCCCAGGCCGTGTCTGGCGACGATGGGGGCGAGAATGACGATGAACGCAGCGGTCGGGCCGGAGACCTGCGTGCGCGAGCCGCCGAGCAGCGAGATGGCGAGCCCGGCGACGATGGCGGTGTAGAGGCCGTGCTGTGGCGGCGCTCCCACGGCGATGGCCAGCGCCATGGCGAGCGGCAGAGCCACGACTCCGACGACGAGCCCGGCGAGAAGATCCGATCGCAGGTCCGCCGCCGAGTAACCCTCGCGGAGCACGGCGCGAAGCGCGGCGAAAGGAAGCTCGCGCAGCGGCACGGGCGTGGACGAGAGCTGGTAGCGCGTGCGTGCCATGGGCGCACTATAGCGCGCGAACGCGGCGTGCCGGTGCGTGAGCTCGTCGAAGAGGCGCTGCGCCGCGCGCTCGAAGAGCGACCTGCCCGGTTCGAGCTCGACGATGCGTCATTCCATGGGGACGGCCTCTGGCCCACGAAGGGCGCGGCGGGTGAACGGCGACATCAGCCCTTCACCCCGCCCGCGGTGAGCCCGCCGACGAGGTGCTTCTGCAGCGCGAAGAAGAGCGCCATCACCGGCGCCGAGACGACGAGCGCTCCGGCGGCGAACTTGCCCCATTCGGTCTTGTACTCTCCGACGTACCGCTGAAGTGCCACGGGCAGGGTGAACAGCTTCTCGTCCGAGAGGAGCGTGGCCGCGAGGATGAACTCGTTCCACGCCGTCATGAACGAGAACAGCGCGGTGACGGCCAGCGCGGGCCGGGCCAGCGGCAACACCACGCGGAAGAAGGTCTGTACCGTCGACGCTCCGTCCATCACCGCGGCCTCCTCGAGCTCGCGGGGAATGGTGTCGAAGTAGCCCTTGAGCATCCAGATGCAGAAGGGCAGCGCGGTGGTGGCGTAGACCAGCACCAGCCCCCAGAGCGAGTTGAGCAGCTGCAGCTTCTGGAGGATGGAGTAGACCGGCACCAGCATCAGCGTCGCCGGAAACATCTGCGTGACGAGGAGCAGCTGCATCGAGCCCTCTCGCCCGGGGAACTTGAAGCGCGACAGGGCGTACGCGGCGCTCACCGCCAGGGCGAGCCCGACGATGGTGGCGGCACCGGCGACGAAGATGCTCGAGAAGAGCTGCCGGCCGAAGAGCCAGCGTCCGGCGGCATCGGTGGCCAGAAGGAACGCGCCGAAGTGCTCGAACGTCACCTCTTCGGGGAACGGGTTGGCCGACAACGAGAGGCTCTCGGTGGGCGAGAGGGCCATCTTCACCACCCACAGCACGGGGTACAGCGTCACCGCGCAGACGAGCGCCAGGCCTCCGTGCAGCGCCGCGAGGTAGAGGTAGGGGCGGCGCTTCATCCGAAGGCCTCCTCGCCGCCGCCGGTCACCCGCTTCGTCAGCGCCGACCAGCCGAGCAGGACCAAGAAGATGAGGACGGAGTAGGCCGCGGCGAAACCGTACTGCTCGTTGCGCTGGAACGCCCAGCGGAACGCCTCGGACACGAGGATGTCGGTGGCTCCGCCCGGCTCGCCGCCCGACACCAGGTAGATGATGTTGAACATGTTGAACGTCCACACGCTGCCGAGGATGACCGCCGGGAGCAGCGCGGGCTTGAGCAACGGCAGCGTGATGTGGCGGAACTGCGTCCACTTCGACGCGCCGTCCACCGCCGCCGCCTCGTAGAGGTCCTGCGGAATCGACTGAAGCGCTCCGAGGGCGACCACCATCATGAACGGGAAGCCGAGCCACGTGTTGGTCGCCACGTTCGCGGCGAACGACGTCGAGAAGCGGGTGAACCAGCTCACCGGCTCGATGCCCAACGCCTCGAGCAGGCCGTTGATGGCCCCGAACTGGCGGTGGAACATGCCCTTCCACATGAGCGCGGTGATGTAGTTGGGCACCGCCCACGGCACGATGAGCAGCACGCGGAAGACGCCGCGCAGCTTGAGCAGCGGCTCCTTGAGGAGCAGCGCCAGAAAGAGCCCGATGGACACGTGCAGCGCGACGTTCACCGCCGTCCACAGAATCGTCACCACCAGCGTGAAGTAGAACGACAGCGGCTCGGTGATGCGGTAGCCCTTCGACCGGAGGATGTCGGCGAAGTTGGCCAGGCCGACGAACGAGTACTTCCCCGCGTCGTGGTGGAAGAGCGACAGCGAAATGCCCACCAGAAACGGCACCAGCACGAGCACGCCGATACCCGCCGCCGCCGGAGCGCAGAACGCCATCGCCCGCTTGACGTCCGGGTAGCGCCTCGCGAAGGGGACGCGCGAGCGCCCCCTGAGCTTGTAGACGGCGACTCCGAACAGGAGCAGCGCGCCCGCGACGGCGTAGGGCCAGACTGAGGCGTCGGGCGGTCGCTCGCGGTGGAGCGCTCGGTAGCGGCGGTCGGCCAGCGCTCCGGCCTCCTCGGGCGAGACGCCGCCCTGCAGCACCGCGCGCAACGCCAGGCGCATCGGCTCCCAGACACGGGCCATCTCCAGCGTGTTGGGCATCGGCGTGGCGTGACGGGCGGCCTCGCGGAACGAGGCGATGAGCACGTCGTTCTTCACCGCCGGGTCGTCGTAGGCCGCCACGTTCGCCGGCACCTGACGCCCCTCGGTCGCGCGATGGAGCGCCGCCTCGCCGATGGAGAGAAAACGCGCGAGCTGGTGGGCCTGCTCGAGCCGATTCGAACGCGGAGAGACCAGCGCCGCCTCGACTCCGAGGAACGGCCGCATCGGCTGGCCGGTCTCGCTCACCACCGGCAGCGGCACCACCGCGTAGGGGACGCTCGGAGCCACCTCTCCGGCGAACCACGGCCCGGAGATGACCATCGCCGCGCGAGCGTCGTTGAAGAGCGACTTCACCAGCGCTCCCGACGCCTCCTGCGGCATCAGGCGGCGGTCCTGCAGGCCCTTCACGAAGGCGAGCGAGCGCGCCATCTCCTTCGTGTCGAACTGCGCCCGCCCTCGGTCGTCGAAGAGGCTGCCCCCGAAGCCGAACAAGAACGGCGCGTGGTAGTAGAAGTCGCCCGATTCGTAGGCGAGGCCGAAGCGGTTCTCGGTCGCGTTCGAGAGCCGCTCGAGCTGCGCGAGCAATTCCTCGGTGGTGCGCGGCGGCTCGGGGACGGCGCTGGTGTTGACGTACAGCGCGAGCGACTTGAGCGACAGCGGGTAGCCGTAGTGCTTGCCGTCGATCTTCAGCGCGTCGAGCGCGTTGGGGAAGTAGTCGGTCTCGACGAGGTGCGCGTCGGTCGAATCGACGATGCCCAACCGTGCGAACTGCCGCAGCCGCTCGTGGGCGAAGATGAAGACGTCGGGGCCCGCTCCGTGCGGAATGGCGTTGGTCAGCTTGGCGCCGAACGCGTCGTAGGGAATTGCGAGCAGCTCGACCTCGAGGCCGGTCGCCTCGGTGAAGCGTCTGGCCGCGCGATGGAGCGCCGCCTCCTCTCCACCGCGGTACGCATGCCACAGCTCGAGCGGCTCGGCCGCCGCCGCCGCGGGAACAAGCGTCAAGAGCAACGCCCGAATCGCCGCCGACATCAGGACCCCGCCACCGCCTCCAGCGCCACGCGTTCGCCCGGGTGCCTGAGGGCGGTCGAGCCGTCCTTGGCGAAAACGTGGAGCGCGTCGCTCACCATCGTGACGTTCACCGTGTCGCCGACCGAGACGTCGGCGCCCTTGTCGAAGCGCGCCGCCATCGGTCCCGACGGGGTGGAGAGGAACGCGTAGCCGTCGAAGCCGAGCCGCTCGACCGCGTCGACCTGGCCGTGGAACGGGCCCTGGCCGGATATGCGCAAGTCCTGCGGCCTCAGGCCCAACAGCACCTCGGTCGCGTCCTTCGGCAGGTTCGGCGGAGCGGCGATGGAGAAGCCCTTGCCGACGAGCTGGTCTCCCTCGCGGTGCGCCTCGAGGAAGTTCATCGCCGGCGAGCCGAGGAAGGCCGCCACGAAACGGTTGGCGGGCTCGTTGTACAGCTCGAGCGGCGGGCCGAGCTGCTGCAGAACGCCCTGGTTCAGCACCGCCACGCGGGTCGCCAGCGTCATCGCCTCGACCTGGTCGTGGGTGACGTAGATCATCGTCGCGCCGAGGCGGCGGTGGAGCCGCGCCAGCTCTCCGCGCATCTGCACGCGCAGGGCGGTGTCGAGGTTCGAGAGCGGCTCGTCGAAGAGGAAGATCTTCGGGTGGCGCACGATGGCCCTTCCCATGGCCACGCGCTGCCGTTGTCCGCCCGAGAGCTGCTTGGGCCTTCTGTCGAGCAGCTTGCCCAGCTCGAGCATCTCGGCCACTTCGGCGACGCGGCGGTCGATCTCGGCCTTCGCCACGCGGCGCAGCGTCAGCCCGAAGGCGAGGTTCTCCCGCACCGTCATATGCGGGTAGAGCGCGTACGACTGGAACACCATGGCCACGTCGCGGTCGCGCGGCGGCAGGTCGTTCACGCGCTGGCCGCCGATGCGGATCTCTCCTTCGTCGGCGGTCTCGAGCCCGGCGATGAGGCGGAGCAGCGTCGTCTTCCCGCAGCCCGAGGGCCCGACCAGCACCAGGAGCTCGCCGCTGCGCACTTCGAGATCGACTCCCCGGACGATCGGGTTGTCGCCGAACGATTTCTTGATTCCGCGCAGGACGACGTCGGCCAAGGCAGCACTCGGTAGGGAAGGGCGGCGGCACCTTACAAATGTCCCCGGCCGATCTGAAGGGGCGCGCCAGAGAAAAGTGTCCACCCCGCCGCCCCCGTCGCTCCAAAGGGGACTGTGGAGGGCGCAGCCTTGCTGTTCGGGTTGCCTCGGCCGACCGGCCGCATCGTCATCTGCATCGCCGCCGCGCTCGCCGCGTGCGGGAGGACGTCGCTCGAGCCGAAGGAGGGGCGGCTCGAGCTCCTTCTCGACGGCCGCTCCCACCCTTCGGGGAGCTCGGTGGACGTGGGCAGGCTCGTCGCCGGCCGGCGGACGGTGATTGGGGCTCGACTGTCCAATGTCGGACGCAGCCCGCTCACGCTCGTCGCCGCGACGGTGGATCCGCCGTTCTCGCTCGTGGGCTGGCCCGAGTCGATCGATCCGGGCGAGTCGGCCGATGCGTCCATCGCCATCGACGTCCCCGAGCGCGAGCTCGACTGGGTGTCCGCGCTCTCGGTGGAGCTCGAAGACGACGAAGGCGCACGGTTCGAGCTCCGGGCGACGTCGGTGGCGCGCGCGTGTGACGTCGGGCCCGAGCTCCACTTCGGAGCGGTGGCGCTGAACGAGGCCCGCTCGCGGGGGCTTCTGATCGCGAACCCGTCGAGGTTGCACGGTGCGGAGGTGACCGTGTCGATTGAGGGGGCCGATCGCTGGTCGTTCTCCGCTCCGCCGTCGGTGAGGCTCGAGCCCGGCGAGTCGCGCCTGCTCGACGTGGCGTTCCTGCCGGTGGAGGCGCGGCATTACCGGGCGGTGGCGCGGGTGAGGGCGGGAGCCGAGTGCGGCGAAGTGTCGGTGACGCTGGTGGGCGAGGGGCGCGATGGCTTGCTCGCGTGGAATCCGCCGGCCATCGACTGCGGCCACGCCTCGCCCGGAACGGAGAAGAAGAGCACGCTCGTCTTCACCAACTTCGACGAGGCGCCGGTGAAGGTGATTGGCATCCGCGCATCGCCGAGCGAGTTCTCCGCCGCGGTGAGCCAGCTGGTGGTGCCGGCGAAGGGCGAGGCCGAGCTCGAGGTGTCCTTCCGGCCCACGTCCATCGGCACGCGCGAGGGAGCGCTGTCGTTCCAGACCAGCCTGTCGAAGCCGGCGACCGGGCGGGTACCGCTGCGCTGTCACGGCGGAGGCCCCGACGTCGACGTCCAGCCGACGAAGCTGTCGTTGGGTTCGGCGCCGTTTCTGCCCGGAGCGCAGCCGCCGACGCTCGAGGGAAAGCTGATCGTCCGCAACGTGGGCGATCGACCACCTGGGACGGGCGCGGCGACGAACCTGTTCCTGCATGAGATCGAAGTGCTGCCGTTGGGTGGGGCGCGGGCAGACGAGCTGACCGTGGTGCGGCCGACGTCGGACGACGCCGCGAAGGGCCTCGAGCCGAACGCGTCGGTGGAGCTGGCCGTGAAGCTCACGCCCGCGAGCGCCGGACCCAAGCAGTACCAGGTGCGCATCCGCTCGAGCGATGCGGACGAGCCGGCGGTGACCGTGTCGGTGGAGGCCGATGCTCCGCTGCCACCGCCGTGCAACCTGTCGGTGTCGCCGGGCTCGATGTCGTTCGGGCTGCTCGGCTCGCAGGTCTACAAGGAGCTGACCTTGACCGCGCGCAACGAGGGGCGGGCGGCGAACGAGCTGTGCCTGCTCTCGCAGGTGTCGCTGTCGGCGAACGCGAGCGGAGTCTTCTCCCTCATCCAGCCGCCGACGACGCCGATGGTGCTGAGGCCACGGCAGCCCGTGTCGATGGTGGTGCGCGCGCATCACCGCGGGAGCGCTCCGCCGGGCACGACGGTGGTGAACGGCTCGGTGGAGCTGACCGTCTCGAACCCGACGGCGCCCAAGGTGACCGTGCCGCTCGAGGCGTCGCTGCTCGCTCCGTGCATCGTCGTCTCGCCGGACGAGCTGGACTTCGGCGTGGTGCAGCAGGGCTGCCATTCGCCCTCGCGCACGTTCGCCGTCTACAACGTGTGCTCGACGTCGGTGGTCGTGAATGGCATTGCGCTCGGGTCGGGAACGGCCGAGCTCGCGCTGTCGGGAGTGCCCGCGTTGCCGGCGACGCTCGGGCCGGGAGCGGCTCCGCTGACGTTCAACGTGCGCTACACGCCGGCGGACCTCGGATTCGACCGCGGAGCCGTCTCCATCTCGGCGGTGCAGGGCGTCACTCCGGTGACGGTGCTGGTGAGCCTGTACGGTACCGGCGATGTGCAGGGAAAGAACCGCGACGACTTCACGCAGGACGCGCAGCCCAAGGCCGACGTGCTGCTGGTCATCGACAACTCGCCGAGCATGTCGGCCTACCAGGCGTCGCTGGCGAACAACTTCAATGCGTTCCTCAAGTACGCCGCGACGAAGAACGTGGACTACCGCATTGCGGTGACGACGGGCGACATGGCGGGAGCGGCGGGGCGCTTCGTGAGCGGGTCGACGCATCCCGAGACCGTGCTGACGCCGTATACGCCGAACGTGGCGTCGAAGTTCCAGGCCAAGGTGACGGTGGGGAACACCGGCTCGCCGAAGGCGGCGCTGTTGGCTTCGGCCGCGGCGGCGCTGACGCCACCTTTGATTGACGCCGACAACCAGGGCTTCTTGCGCTACCCCGCGAGCCTGGCGGTCATCGCGGTGGCCGACGTGCCCGACTCGTCGCCGCAGCCCTTGTCGTACTACCTGGCGCAGCTGTACGGCGTGAAGGGAGCGCGCCGCGCGAACCTGTTCTCGTTCAGCGCCATCGCTCATTTCCCCGACGCGTTGCTCGAGGGAGCGGTGGCAGCGAGTGGCGGCGTGAAGGAACGCATCACCACCCCGAGCTGGAGCACGACGCTCGAGCGGCTGGGAGCCAGCGCGTTCGGACACCGCACCCGGTTCTTCCTGAACGCGACGCCGGATCTGTCGGGCGGGAAGACCGTCGAGGTGAAGGTCGACGGCATGGCGGTGGCCGCGTACGACGCTTCGCGTTCGTCACCCGTGTGGAGCTACGACGCGGTGACGAACTCGATCGTCTTCGAGCCATTGTACGTGCCCGAGCCGGGCAAGCGGGTCGAGGTCGAGTACTACGCGGCGTGCTTCTGAACCGGGCGCTTCACGCGATTCGCCGTTGAAATGGCCGTGGCGCTCGGTACCGGCCTTGTTGGCTGCCGCGTAGACACACCGGCCAGCGTCCGCGCTTCGTCGAACATCTCGGATCGCGTTCTGGTATGACCGCCCGCCTCACGTCGGAGGGCGCATGGCATACGCGTTCAAGCTGGGGCCGATCGAAACCGCCGAGGGCAGCGCCCATGTCTTCGTCGGCGTCGACGAGCGAGGCCCGCAGCTCTTCGAGGGTGGAAACGACGTCGCTGGAATCGAGAACGTGCGCCGCTGGGCCAAGGGGCCGCTGACCTGCGACGTCTCGCTGACCGCCGCCGCCGAGAAGCTCGGGCTGCCGGTGGCTCCACTTCCCCAGGAGCTGCAGGTCTTGCGCATGGCAGTCGCCGTGCTGGTCGAGCACGGCCCTCAGCTCGCCAAACTGCCCCCGACGGCGCTGCTCGAGCTCATCCAGGCAGCTTTCGTGCTCTACGAAGCCGCTCCGTGGGAGGCGTTCGATGAAGAGCCGTACTTCGACGCCGAGCTGAAAGGCCGGCGAGCGCGCCGGCTCGAGGGGGCGTTGATGGGCTGGGGCGGCGAGCAGCGCGGCCTGGCGCTCTACGACACGCCCGGCAGCATCGAGCGCCTCACGCTCGGAGGCGACCCTCTTGCGTTCGACGCCCTGTCGTTGCTCATCGACGACGAGCCCGCGTTCGTCGCCGACGCCATCGAGGCCGTGACCGGCAGCCGCTTCGTTCCGAAGGTGATGCGGCTCAAGGGCGGCCGCCCCCGTCCTCCCGATCTGGACGACATCATGGCGCTCGCCGCCTGTGCCCGCGCCGCCGCCCAGCTCGGCGAGGCAGATCACGGCCTCGGTGTCAGCGAGGTGGATGACCGCCGCGTGACGGCATTCGTCCGGCTCTGGCCCGACGACGAAGAGCTCGAAGTCGACGAGCAGCAGGCGCTCGACTTCAGCCGCGTCGGTCGCAACGAGCCTTGTCCGTGCGGCAGCGGCAAGAAGTTCAAGAAATGCCACGGCGACGGTTCGGGCACCACCGCAGGGCCGGCACCGTCCGAGCTTCACGACTTCAACGCGGGGCTTGTGCGCCGCATCCTGGCCTACGGCGAGAAGCGTTTCGGGCGCGATCGCATCCAGAAAGCGCAGGACGAAGCGAAGTCGGCGCGCGGCGACACCGCTGTGGCGGCACAGTGGTCTCTTCCCTACCTCGCCTATGTCCACCCCTTCGACGGCAAGCCGCTCTCGCAGTGGTTCGCCGCTGAAGAGGACGGCTCGCTTTCGGCGCGAGAACGGCGATGGCTCGACGCGCAGGCCGAAGCGCGCCTGACGATCTGGGAGGTGCTGTCGGTCGACCCGAAGAAAGGAATGCTGACCGTCGTGGATCTCTTGGGCGAAGAGCGCGCCGACGTCCACGACTGGCGTGCCACCAAAGTCCTCAAGAGCCGGCACGCAGTTCTGGCGCGCGTGGCGCGCTTCGAGAGCGAGGCAATCTTCACCTGCTTCGATCCACTGCCGCTGCCGCCCTGGTCGTCGCAGCGGGTCTTCGCGGCGGCGCGCTCGGGCGAGGTCTCGTCGAGGCGATTGCTCGAGCTGTGGCGCGCCGAGGCCGAACGCCTCGAGCAGCCGGCTCAGGGCAAGGTCACGAACACCGACGGCGACCCGGTGGTCTTCGTCGAGGACCATTACCGCTTCGAGCCCGACCGGCGCGATCGCGTTCTCGGCGCGTTGCTGGGTATCGACGGGGCGAGCCTCCAGGTCGACGAGCGCAACGAAGCGCGGCTGAGCCTGTCGCGCAGCGGCAATTCCATGCATGCGTCGTGGCGGGCGACGTTGATCGCGAGCGTCGTCGTCAAGAAGCGCGAGCTGGTGGTGCAGACGAACTCGCTCGCGCGAGCGGACGACGTGCGCGGGCGCATCGATGCGGCGCTGGCCGGCCTCATCGCGCACGTGCGCCGTGACGAGGGGCGCATCGAGGTGCCGTCGGGCATCGGCGAGGACTTCACCATCGACGCCCAGGCCGTTCCCCGCGCCCTCGCGCAGATCGACCCGTTTCAGCGGCTCGCCCGGCGTGAGTGGGTCGTCACGCCGATGGAGCGCCTCGATGGGCTGACGCCCGAGCAGGCGGCGGCACGAGAGGAGCTTCGCCAGAGGGTCCATTGGATGCTGAAGGAGGTCGAGTTCCGCAGTGGGCATGGACAGGCCGAGAACGACCTTCCGCCCGACTGGGAGCGCCGCCATCTGGGGCTGGACGAGGTCGGCCGCCTTCGGGCCGGTTTCGAGAAGGACCGAGCGCTCGGAGCGGGAGCCAAGGCCTCGGAGACGCTCCTCGATTTCGCCGTGCCGCTCCTCGAGGAACTCGAAGGCGTTTCGCCGGAAGAAGTACGTCCGGCGCTCGACTTCGCCGCAATGGTGTGGAACGCGGTGGTCGACGAAGACAACGGAGGGGCGCTCGGGAAAGGCATCGCCCAGACGCGCCGTGAGCTCGCATCGGCCGCGCCTTCGCGGACGCTCGAGCAGTTCGACGCGCTCATCGCCCGCAAGAAACGCTTGTTCGCCCACGAGCGCCGCTACTTCGCAGTGCGCGACATTTCGGCCAGAGCCGGGCGGGTCAGCTTCTCGGTCGAAGCGCGCGTGGTCCGTCCGACAGGTGGGAAACTGCCGGAGCGCCAGCGGGTCGAGGGCCGGTGAGGGCAGGGTGCACCGGGCCGGCCCCCTCATGGCCACTGCTCGCGCCGGCGCTGGTGAGCGCTCGAGGTGACCGGCTCGCGTCCGTCGCGCTGAACCGACCGGGAATGCTCGACGCGGCGCGTGGTTGCTTCCAGCGACTCGT
>FWPU01002031.1_pt1 | contig 58047 bp, 48 predicted proteins | sample 2228361 | NCBI WGS metagenome assembly FWPU01 (sample SAMEA103939777, study PRJEB20133) | metagenome | reverse complement strand
CAGTTCCCTGGCGCGCTGAGCTTCCAGGGCATACAGGCGGGCATTTTCGATGGCCAGGGCAGCCAGATCCGCCATGTCCTGATACGTCAATTTCTCCTGCTCTGTAAAAACCGCTTGTGGTTGCTTGCGCGCCAGCCAGACCTCACCCAATTGAAATGTTTGGGTTCGCAAAGGCAGGCGCATGAGTGCAGCGACTGATGCGGTGAGCAGCTCATTGTGTAAAGCCACTGTAATGAACGGGTCGGGGGATTCTCTTGCGAAATCCCAAACCACTGCCTCAATGCCCTGGGTACCCTCTGCCCCTGGCTGTTGTATTGGGAGCGCCTCCAGGATTTTAAACAGCGTTTCTCGTATGTTTTGTTCAATTGGCAACGATGTAAACGATCTTATTGGTTGGTCGGTTGGGTGGTTTACCCGGATGACGCAAATATTGCCGGTGCTCTGAAAGATACTCTGTGCTACGGTTTGTAAAATTTGCGGGTAGTGCAGACCAGCCTGGGCTATCTCGTGGACGAACTGCAGCAATGATTCGGTGTAGGGAAGCGTAGTTCCAGCGCTATTCACGATCTATTCCCCGGATTTTCAATGTCGGTGATAATGGATTTTATTGTATCACGCAAAATTGGTGTGGTTATCATCCCAGCGCCCTCCGCTCACTAGGGATAGATCGGTTGCTTGACCCATGAATTTTGTTCCTTTACAATCATCATCAGCATAGATAGATCTTTCCTTGTTGGCGAGACGCAGATGAGCAGAGATTTGCGCCGTTATGCGCAGCAAACGACGAAACGATTGATCTTAGGGGCGATATTGCTGCTTTTCATTGTCGGCGATGGGTTGATCTACATTTTCTATGGTCGGCAGGCAGCCGTCATGGGATTGGTTTGTTTGCTGGCAGGCCTGACACCGCTGCTGCTGATCTGGCTGGCTTTGGTCGGAATCGAATGGTTAGCAGGATTGGCAGACCGGGATTGATAAAGGCGTATCTATGGAAACATTGCTTCGCACTGCGAACATCAATGGTTGGATGGTGCGCTACCGTTTACCGTCCACGGGAGGAACTTCACCGGTTTGTGTCTTGCTCCACGGCCTGACGGGTGATGAAAAGTCGATGTGGATTTTTGCCAATCGTATACCATCCAATTACCTAGTGATTGCCCCGCGTGGATTATTTATGTCGCCTGTGGGGGGGTATAGTTGGTACCCTCCTTTACCCCGTTTGTGGCCAAATGTGGATGATTTGCGCCCGGCTGTTGATGCGCTGAATAGTTTCCTTTCGGCAAGTAATTTTCCGCTGGGCGATTTCTCCAAGATCAGTCTGGTGGGTTTCAGCCAGGGAGCTGCTTTAGCCTATCTGTTTGCGTCACTCTTACCCCAACGAATTGATCGGGTGATGGGTTTGGCGGGGTTTCTTCCTGAAGGCGCTGACGAACTTTTAAACGCCAGGTCCTTTTTGGAGATGCGGATATTTATCGCCCATGGTAGCCGGGACAGGGTTGTGCCAGTGCAAATGGCGCGTCAGGCTGCTCAGGCGTTTAGCTCAAGGGGAGCTCAGGTGACCTATTGCGAAGAAGATGTCGGTCATAAATTGGGCGTGGGCTGTTTTCGCGGCCTGGAAGCCTTTTTCAATGCCTGAGTTCTTCCAACAACCGGGTTTTTATGTGGCCGAAAATGGCGCTCAAAGGTTGTTTTTGAGGGCAGGCTTGCTCACACATGCCGCAGCCGGCGCAAGAGACCAGCCATCTGGCAACATCTTCCCTTTTGTAACGTAGATCGGCGTCGCGCTGGGGGTAATCAACGTAACAGATCGGGCAGGCATCCAGGCATTTCTTGCAGCCGCCGCAGGTCTCGAACTGAGCGAGTAAATCTTCCAGGTTGTGAGGCAGGAGATCACCGATGCCGGCTTCAATACGTTCTCTGGTGCGATTATGTCTTTCGCTAAGCTTTGCCAGCGTGCGTTGACGTTGGAGGATCAATGTCTCCAGGGTGCTGTCCGGCATTTTCTCTCCTGGGATAAACCCATGCTCCGCAAGTTTCTCAGATACAGAGACCAGAAGGTATTTTCGCACCGGCAAACCGATCACCCCAATGTTCAGGTCTGCACCTTGAGCATCTGGTGAAGCACAAAGCTGGCACGCCGAGCGATAGCGATATGCCAGAATGCCTCCCTGGCGGGCAAATTGCAATGTCTCCCCGGTCAGCAGTTCAGTGGAGCCCTTCCGGCTGGCGCGCCACTCATATTCGTCCACAGGATAGGTTCCCAAGCAATCCACGCTTATCGTCAAGACTCGTTCGAGGTCAAAATGATCTCGCTTGAGCATCTCGCTTAATGCGCGCATCTCGCATGGTCGGAGCATTGCCGCAAAGGATAATTCTGGCCAATTTTGCTGCGCCTTGTACACCAGCGCAGCGGCATTTACCTTCATCAGCGGTTTGAATGGGTTGAAATCATCCAGGCAATTCGGTTGTTGGAAGATGGGCAGATCCGCTTCCTGCTGCTGATTGCTCCGCTGGACAAGCAGCATTCCGTCCAGGCGCTGATGCAGCCAGAGCTCCCGCATCAATTGGCGGATCGTTCCCAATGGATCTCCCTGGGTAGCTACTAGCCTGGCTTCCATAGCAAACTCCTTTTCTCTTTTGTTCAAGAATACCGAAAGTGGCTTTCGTAATCAACGTTTTCAGACCCGAAATCCCATCGGTCGCGCGCCCGATTTTATTCAGGTAATGACCCTATTACCCCGTAAGGTGTACTGGCAATTCTCCGCAGGAGTATCAGGCTAGCTTCGAAGCGCAGTGCTTAGATTTCAATAATCTTTTTCTGGATGGCGTACTTGATCAACTCGCCGCGATCATGCAGGTCGAGTTTGCTCATGATATTGGCACGATGCGCCTGGACGGTCTTGATGGAAATCGATAAGATTTCAGCGATTTGTTTATTTGTATAACCTTCGGCGATCAATTGCAACACTTCACGTTCACGTGGGCTGAGAATCGAGGCGTCATTTTGAGGTTGAAGTTCTCCCCAACGCAGATAGTCCTCAATGACCAGGCGGGTGACAGCTGGGGATAATATCGCCTCGCCGCGTTGTACTGCGCGAATAGCATCCAATAGCTCTCTGGCAGCGGCGTCTTTCAGAATATATCCCATGGCTCCGCTGGCAAGCACCTGACGGATGTATTCCTCGTTTTCATGCATGGTGAGGATAAGCACTTTGACGTTGGGATAATTGCGGCGGATTTGGCGGGTTGCTTCCAGACCGTTCAGCAGCGGCATGGCTATATCCATGATCACCACATCTGGTTCCAACTGACCGGTCAGTTTGACCGCTTGCATGCCGTCTTCGGCTTCGCCGATCACCTGCATATCGGGCTCGTCTTCCAATAGTGAACGGATGCCTTCGCGCAAAATAGTGTGGTCGTCGGCGAGCAGGACGCGGATTCTATTCATTGGCGGCAACCTCCGCTGCGGTGAGGGGGATTTGAATCCGCAAGCGCGTTCCCCTTCCTGGCTTCGAGTCAATCACCACTTCACCCCCCACCAGATCCGCGCGTTCGATAATGCCCAACAGACCCCACTGTTGCTTGGTAATTGCCTGCGAGGAGGTCTGACTGACATCAAACCCACTGCCGTCATCGTTGATCTCTAATACAGCACAATTCTCCTGACGGGTCAGGCTTATCCAGGCGTTCTTGGCTGAGGAATGGCGGACAATATTGTTCACCGCCTCTTGAGCAATTCGAAACAGGGTAATGCTGACTTGCGAGTCCAGGGAGGTAAGAGCTGGGTCGCCGTTGACAGTGGTGCGAATGCCGGCTTCTTCGAGGTTGGTACGGGCATACCAGCGGATCGCAGGTATTAATCCCAAGTCATCCAGCATGGTTGGTCGCAAGCCATATATAATTTTCCGTAATTCGTCCAGAGTCTGCCTGGCTAGAGCGTGCGTTCTTTCCAGTCGGGAGCGCAGCTCAACCGCATCGGACGGGACTGCCCTGGCGATGCGTTCAAGATTAATGATGATCATGCTCAATGCTTGTCCGGTATCATCGTGGAGTGAGAGAGCAATCCGCTTCCTCTCTTCTTCCTGAGCCAGGATCGCTCGATCTGAAAGGGCGCGCAACTGGCGATTACGCTCCTCCAATTGGAATAACAGCGCGTTCAATCCATTGGCAAGTTGACAGATATCAGGATCGGAATCAATCTGCACAGACGGAGGTTCGGCGTCAGGCAGTGTTTGGACCTGTTTCACGGTTGCGCTCAGCTCGCGAAGAGGGTTGAGAGCCGTGCGAATCAACCAGTTGTTTACCAGAATGCTGATTGAAATCCCGAGGGTGGCGAAGAGTAAAATCAGCCAGAACTCAACTGCCTGACTGGTGAGTTGGCGTGTAACCAGGGTGCCGACCACGGCTCCTGCGACAATGATGATCGAGTTGCCGATGGCGATTCGTTTATAAATTGATAGACAAGCAAGCGACTTCCTGATCGCGTGAAATTTTGTTAACACATACAGGCCAACCGGTCAGGTAATAAAGGTGTTTACTTCCTGCCAGTATATCATAAACAAAAGTGATGGCCTGGATTTGATTTCGATGCGTCAGAGGAAGCTTTCCATCAACCCGCCGACTGCCTCCATTGTGAACACGGGGCCGTCAATGCAGATCAGCTTTTCACCTAAATTGCACCTCCCGCATTTGCCAATGCCGCAGTGCATGCGCGCCTCAAGGGTGACGTAGTTTTGCGAAGGTTTAAACCCTAGCTGCTCCACCAACATTTTGTTTACGTAATGGATCATGATCGGTGGGCCACAGGTGATCGTGATGGCGTTTTCTGGAGATGGTGATATATGAGCCAACAGGTCGGTGATTAAGCCGACATGATGGTTCCAGAGGGCATCGGGTTGATCTACTGTGAGGTGCAGTTCGGTGTCCGGCGCGTCGCGCCATTCGTCGTATTCATCGGTAAAGACCAGCAGAGAGGGGTGACGAGCCGCCCATAAGATCGTCAAGTGACCATAGGCTGCACGATTGTCCAGCACGGACTGAATCACCGGTCGGAGCGGTGCGCCACCGATTCCTCCACCAAGGACAATCAAGTTTTTACCTTGAAATTCTTCCATGGGGAACCAATTGCCGAGCGGTCCGCGAATCCCAACCACATCGCCCTCACCCAACTCGTGCAGCTCCGTAGTGACCGAGCCTAAGCGTTGAATTGCCAGATCAAGCGTGCTTCCCCGCTTTGGGGTGGAGGCTATCCCAAATGGCGCTTCGCCAACGCCAAAGGCGGAAAGAAATACGAACTGCCCTGGTTTGTAATCAGAAAAATGCTCAGAGCCTCCATTCAGCAGATCGACCCTGAACAGTTTTATCTCCGATCCCAAATCCTTGACGGCGATGATTTTTCCTAGGTAGGGTACCATTGGGTTTTCAGCGTTCTCTTCTGCCATTAGCATACCTCCGCCAGATGCTGAAGAACCTCAGTGATATCTATATTCACCGGGCAGGCGTCAATGCAGCGGCCACAGCCGGTGCAGGCGCCAGGTCCATACTGATGCGCAAAATAGTAGAATTTGCAGAAAAACCGATTGCGCAGCCTCTCGCCCTTCGTGGCGCGCGGATTGTGGCCGCCGGCGATGCGCCGGTAAGCCTCTCCGGCGCAACTATCCCAACAGCGGATTCTCTCGAACCGCTGCCATCCATCCTCGCAGGAGAGAACTTCATCGCGGACATCAAAACATCGGCAGGTCGGACAAACATAGGCGCAAATGCGACAGCTCAAACAGCGTTCAGCCATCTCCTCCCAGTAGGCGTCAGTGAAGTGTGATGGCCAGGCGTTGATATCGGGCAGCGAAAAAGGCTGCGCCTGAATCGGTTGAGGGTATGAAAGCTCTGCGGGAGGGGGCAGCAGGTGTAGATTCGCGCTTAGCGATTGACCTTTTTCGGTTACGATTTGGACAAGGTAGCCGCCCTCTGTGGGGGTGAGCATTATATCCATATCGGAGGGGTCGTCTGGCGCACCGCCGACGCTGGTACAAAAGCAGGATTCACCCATATGTGTGCAGGATAGTCCCACAATGGTGGTTGCACGGCGCCTGCGGGCGTAATACTGATCAATCGGGCTGGTTGAAATGAACACTGCATCCAGGGCGCGTAATCCGCGTGCATCGCATGGACGCACACCCAACAGCACCTGGTGCTGATTAAAAATAGTTTCTGTGAGCCTGACCTGCTGACCTTTCTTGTCAATCTCCAGTAATTGCTCGGTGGCAGGGAGGAAGAATTCCTTGACAGACATTGACGGACGCGGGCTGTCCCAGGCGATCTGATGCAGACCTTGCAGAAGGTGATATGCGACGATGCCGGAGATTTCTTGCGGGGCAACCAGCGTGTAGTTGACCATCATGGCTGTGAGCCAATCGTTGATCGCTTGATGGCTAGCATATCCGGATGGATATTTCGTCTCCGATTCCGTCATGACGCTCTCTCCTCTCCACCCAGGACTGTATGGATGGGTGAGGGCTGGCGCTCCAGTCCAGCCTGAAAAGCGAAGAGTTTCTGCATTTCCTGCGCCAGCTTTTGGTTCAACAAGTTTACGGGAATATCCATTGGGCATACCCGAGTACACTCGTCGCAGCCGATACACCTGCCTGCCAGGTGATAAGCCCGACCGAGGTGGAAGGTTCGCTTTTCATTCAAACCAATCCCCATTCCCACCCACAGGGAATCGTCTCGCTCGAACAGGCAAGTGGGACAATAGCATAGCGGACAGGCCTGCCGGCATGCATAACAGCGGATGCAGCGGTCGAATTGGCTGAGCCAGAATTCCATGCGCTCGAAGGGCTCGAGGCGATCTAACGCCTGTACCAGGGTGGATTTAACCGAGGCTGATGGCTGGGACGGCTGTTGTGGAAATTCATTCGTCGAGGTTCCACCAATTAGAGTGTCGTAAATAACGGGCGTATGTATGGCGCAGTCGAGACAGCGATCCTGTAGTGGCCAATGCTGATCGCCTGGATATGTTCCTGCGCCTGCACCATCGCGAATACCCGTGCAGGTTACCCCAATAACATGGACCTGGTCGCGTTCAAACCTGTTTTCTGCCAGCAGGACATTCAGGGAGCGCACATCACAGGGTTTTGCCACGATAGCGGCTGCGGGTTTACGATCGCCAGCCGGTTTTTGACGCTTGAGAGTATCTTCTACGTACACAAACAGATTGTGTGTGCAATCCTGATTCCAGACCAAACGTTGCGCTTGCTCCACCTCGCGGACGAATACCGGCCGAGCGCGACCGCGCGGGCCTGTCTCGTAGCCGATAACCACATCAACGCTCTGGTTCTGCAACAGTTCTCTGGCTATGGATTGAATATCCTGGGAATAAGCCTGCCATTTTGTCGCTTGGTCTCGAAAACCGGAGTCGCTGATGACGGGGCTTTCTTCGGCTAACTGGAGCAGGTGTTGGATATCTGTCAGGCTACCAGCCGCTTGAATGGCTGCGTGCCTGCCGGGATAGCGCCACTGAACTGGTCCGAGCGCGCGCACGGCTTCAGTAAACTCGCTGACAATGCGTGAAAACCGCTCTCCTTCAGAGGCGGATACCCAGTCCAGGCGCAACCTTTGCGGTTCGAGACCGGCAAAAGTCATCAGGGCTGATAGGACAGGGATACGTTTCGCTGCCCGATGATTGCCGCTTTCGTAATGACATTCACCGATATGGCAGCCCAATACCAACACGCCATCAGCCCCCTGGTCGAATGTGCGCAGGATAAGCTCTGGAGAAACCCTGCCAGAACAGGGGACGCGTATCGCGCGCAGGTTGGCAGGCGATTTCAGACGAGCAATGCCCGCAGTGTCGGCGCCTGTGTAACTGCACCAGGTACAGAGATAAGCCACGATTCTTGGTTCGAAAGGCATGCTCACACCTCCTAATCCGCGAGGCCCTGTACAACCGGCTGTGGGGCAGAGAGCGCGCCGACCATCTCGTACACAAGCTGCTTATCGTCGAAATGGATCAGGCTGATCGACTTGTTCGGACATGCGCCTGCACAGGTGCCACAACCTTTGCACAGGAAGGCGTTTATATGAGCGACCAAACGCCCGGTTTTTGGCTCTGCTTTGACTTCGATAGCCCGATAGGGACAGGCTTGCGCGCATTGGCCACAACCTGCGCAACCGGCGTGGTTCACCTCGGCGATGGATGGATCTAAGGCGATCTTGCCCTGATCCATTAGAGACAAGGCGGCCGCGGCAGCTCCAGCAGCCTGGGCAACGCTATCGGGGATGTCTTTAGGGCTCTGGCAAGCGCCAGCAAGGTAAATTCCTTCATTTGCTGTTTCAACCGGAGCGAGCTTGGGATGCCGTTCGAGGAAGAAGCCATCTTTGCTGCGAGAGACGCCAAAGATCGAGGCTACCCTGGAAGCGTCCTCTTGCGGTTCGAAGCCAGTGGACAAGATCACCATATCTACTTCGACCTCGCTTGGTTGGTTGTAAAATGGCTCGCTCCAGCGTACAAGAATCTTGCCATTGCTCTGTTCGATGGCAGAGATTTTGCCGTGGTAGAAATGAACACCTTTCTGTTTGGTGCGGTTATAGAATTCTTCATAGTCTTTGCCGAAGGTGCGCATGTCCCGGTAGATCTCGAATACTTCGGCATTCACGTAATCGCGGACGAGCTGGGAGAGCTTCAGGGAATACATGCAACATGCGCGTGAGCAGTAACTGTTGTAGTTCCCATCTCGACTGCCAATGCAATGCACGACAGCCACACGCTGAGGCGGTGAACCGTTCTTCAAAAGCACTTTTCCGGCAGTTGGACCGCTGGAATTGATCAGACGCTCAAATTCCAAGGCGGTGATCACATTGTCAATCCGTTTGTAACCGAGTTCTGGCGCTCTGGTGGGGTCGAAATCCTTGAATCCCGTTGCCAGGATAATGGTGCCCACCGAAAGCTCCACAAACTGATCTTCCATCTCATGATCAATGGCGCCGCGCTCGCAGGCAGCTAGGCACTCCAGACATTCGGAGCATATTCCGCATCGCAGGCAACGCTCGGCTTCTGCCAGGGCTTCTTCTTCCGTCAGGCAAAGGTCAACTTCGCGGAAATTATTTTTACGCTCTTCCAACGGTATCGAGGAGATGGGCACTCTTGGACGAAGCGCGGCTTCGCCTCGCTCAAATTTAGCCCGAATATCTTCCTGGCTGAGCTCGACTACCGGGAGTTTTTTGGGTTCTTTGATCCCTTGTTCGTTGCGCAGGTATTGATCAATCCTCCGCGCCACTTGATGGCCCTCGCCAATCGCGTCCACAACGAAGAAGGTCACGCCTCGGCGCACGTCTCCAGCAACAAACACGCCAGGCAGAGTTGTCATCATCCTGGGGTCGCTTTGGATGCCGACCGGGTAGCGGGTATTGATGCAACCATCTTGCGGCAAAAATGAGAAATCCGGTCCTTGCCCGATCGCCCAAACCACCAGGTCCGCGGGTAAAATGTGTTCGCTGTTTGGAATTTCGTCGAATACAGGGCGTCCGTGCTTGAAGCCGTGAAAGATGATATCAACGCAACGAACCCCCACGATTTTTTCGTCTCGGACAACAATTTCTTTGAAAGTGCGCCCTGGGCAAACCTGAATCCCTTCTTGCTCGGCGACGGAAACTTCCCAGGCAAAACCCGGCATCTCTCCGCGAGGCTCTAAACAAGCCATCCGAACTTCACTGGCTCCCAGACGGACGACGGTGCGAGCTGTATCTAGAGCAACGTTACCGCCGCCCAAAACAACCACCTTTTTTCCCTGCAGATCAATTCGCTCTCCCAGGCAAACCCTGCGGAGTAATTGCAGGCTGAGCCAGTTGTCGGGATGGTTGGAGTTTCGGATGGGCAACTTCTTGGCTTGATGGGCTCCGGTGGCGATCAGTACCGCGTGATAAGCTGGTCGATCTGCCGCAGGCTCAAGCAAGCGGGGCACATCGTCAATCCAGGTGTTCAGGCGCAGTTCGACGCCCTCGTCAATGATTTGCTGAATTTCCCAGTCTAACAGCTCCGTTGGAAGGCGATGGGGCGGGATGCCAACCCGCATCATGCCGCCGGCGACCGGTAAGGCGTCGTAGACTGTGACGGCATGACCCAGCCGAACCAGGTCTAAGGCGGCGGTCAGGCCGGCTGGACCGGCGCCGATAATTGCCACGCGTTTGCCAGTGGGTTTGGGGTGATGACTAAAAGGCGTGCCGACCAGTGATTTATCGCGCATGTTTGGCAGTTCGGCGCGATGAGCGTATGCCCAGTCAGCGACAAAGCGTTTCAACCCCATGATATTGACCGGTTCATCGAAGCGCCCGCGTGTGCAGGCGTCTTCGCAGCGGTGGTTGCAGACTCGCCCGCATACAGATGGGAAGGGATGTTCCCGTCGGATTGCCCAGTAGGCATCGGCGTATCGTTTCTGGCGTATCAGGGCGATATAACCCTGGGCGCGTTGGTCGGTTGGGCAGGCGTTCCGGCACGGGGCGATGCCTAATTTTTGAATGGTGTAAGCGCCAGGGACGGCTTGCGCTGAATGGCGATATGCCGCTTTGCGGGTGCTCAATCCGAGATCAAAGGTGTTGCTGACTTCAATCGGGCAGACGCTGGCGCATGTTCCGCAGCCGGTACATTTATTCTCGTCAATATAGCGAGCTTTTCGGCGGACGCGAACGGTGTAGTTGCCGACATAGCCGGAAACGGCCTCGACTTCGCTATAGCTGAGCAACTTGATGTTTGGGTGGCGTCCAACGGACACCATTTTTGGTGTGAGTATTCAGGCTGCGCAATCCAGGGTTGGGAAGGTCTTGTAAAGCTGAGCCATGTGGCCGCCAATGCTCGGTTCCCTCTCAACCAGGTACACCTGCTTTCCGGCGTCTGCCAGGCGCAAGGCTGCTTCGATCCCGGCAATGCCGCCACCAACGATTAATGCCGCCGGGGTCATCTCGACCTCACGCATCGAGAGCGGCCGGTGATGGCGTACCCGCTGGACGGCTGCGTGCACCATACTGATCGCTTTTTGGGTGGCTTGTTCACGGTCATCGATCACCCAGGCGCATTGTTCGCGGATATTGGCCATCTGGAAGAAGAATGGATTCAAACCCGCTTCCGCGCACGCCCGCCGGAAGGTTGGCTCATGCATCAGGATTGAACACGAGGCAACAACGATCCGGTTGAGGCCATGCTCGGCTATGTCCTGTTTGATTAAATCCTGACCGGGATCTGAGCACATGTAGGTGTAGTCGCGCGCCAGTGCCACGCCATCCATTTGTTGAGCATATTCGGCAACTGTTTTTACATCCACTGTGGCGGCGATATTGGTTCCACAGTGACAGATATACACGCCGGTTCTTGGTTTGGATAAGTTCATATGACTGCCTCCAAGAGAGCCCCTTCGATTTCAGCCAAGACCTGCTCCTGCGTGAATCCATTCTGGACAGCGGCGCCAGCCGGGCATGCAGCCGCGCAAGCCCCGCATCCTTTGCATAATACTTCATTGACATGGGCGACAATGCGATCTCCAAGGGCGATCATTTCGATTGCCCCATACGGGCATAGCCCCACGCAGGTTCGACAACCACCGCACTTCTCCGGGATGATATAAGTAGTGAATGGCTCTAGTTCGACATGACCTGCGTCGATCAATGAGAGTGCTGCTGCCGCAGCTGCTCCACCCTGGGCGACGCTATCGGGGATATCCTTTGGCCCCTGGCAAGCGCCAGCGAGAAAGACGCCATCGGTTGCGGTTTCAACCGGCGCAAGTTTTGGGTGCCTTTCCAGGAAGAAGCCATCCGGGCTCAAACTGATGCCAAATGTCTTCGCTATCTGAAGTTGATCAGCCTGGGGCTCCAACCCTGTGCTTAATACGACCATGTCGACGAGAACATCGTTTCTCACGCCAGAGTAAACGTCGGCAGCTGAGATATTAATCCGTCCGTTGTAACGGCTGACTTCGATAGTCTCATCGAACCGATAAAACCGCACACCTTCACGCTCAACGCGTTCGTAAAACGCCTCGTAGTCCTTGCCAAAGGTTCGCATATCACGATAGAACTCGATCACCTCTGAACCCATGTAATGCCGGATGAGTTGGGCCAGTTTGAGGGAGTACATGCAACATACGCGTGAGCAATACTCATGGTAGTTTTGATTGCGGCTGCCCACGCAGTGGATGATGGCGATTGTTTCCGGCTTGCGGCCGTCTTTGCATAGGACAACGCCGCCAGTTGGGCCGCCGGAATTGATCAGCCGCTCAAACTCCATCCCGGTCAGGACGTCATCGATTTGCTGGTATCCAAATTCTGGAGCAATTGCTGGATTGAAATCTTTGAATCCGGTGGCCAGGATGATTGCACCGACATCTACCTCAATCATCTGATCTTTTTGATCGAAGTCGATTGCGCCTGTCTGGCAGAATTTCTCACAGGCGCGGCATTTTCCGCGCTGAAAATAGGCACAGTTCGCGGTGTCTATCACCGGTACCCGCGGTACGGCTTGTGGGAAGGGGAAATATATCGCCGAGCGTCTGCCCAGGCCGAGGTCGAATTCGGAGGGTATCTTCTTCCAGGGGCATTTTTCGACGCATGTTCCACAACCGGTGCAGATGTCCTCGTTGACGTAGCGAGGTTTCTTGCGGATGCGGACATGAAAGTTGCCAACATAACCGGATACTAATTCCACTTCGCTGTAGCTGAGCAGGGTGATATTCTCGTGGCGTCCAACGGACACCATCTTTGGGGTAAGAATTCAGGCTGCACAGTCTAGTGTTGGAAAGGTCTTATAAAGCTGAGCCATATGACCGCCGATGCTGGGCTGGCGTTCCACCAGATAAACCCGTTTGCCAGCATCAGCCAGGCGCAAAGCCGCCTCAATCCCAGCTATTCCTCCACCAACGACCAGCACTGCCGGTTGAATGGCAACCTGCCTGGTCTGCAGCTCCTGGTGAAGGGCGACCCGTTGAACTGCTGCCGACACCAGCCCCATCGCCTTCCGGGTTGCCCGATCTGGATCTATCGACACCCAGGAGCAGTGCTCGCGGATATTGGTCATCTGAAAGAGGTAAGGGTTTAACCCGGCTTCCGCACATGCTCTGCGGAATGTGCTTTCGTGCATCAGCGGCGAGCAAGAAGCCACGACTACACGATCCAGGCCCTTATCGCGGATGTCATCTTTGATAAGGGCCTGTCCTGGATCGGAACACATATAGGCATAGTGGCGCGCCACCGCAACCCCGGGTAGACTGGATGCAAAGTTGGCAACTGCTTCTACATCCACCATACCGGCGATGTTTGTGCCGCAGTGGCAAATGTAGACGCCAATCCGCGGCAATATTTGGCCAGGCGGCGCCGGTGAAGATGTTGGGCGGCTCGGGGAGTGCGAGTTCATCCAGCAGGCCTCCTTTCTGGAGAAATCAGCGGCGAACGTGAACAGTGCTGTGTCGCCATGGAGAATCATAAAGTGCACTTAAATGTTACATCCGATGGTCACGCCTGCTTAGTGCCTCGATGTCAGCTTGCCAATCGGATTACTATCATTATAGCACAAATTGTGCAAAATTGCACAAACAAGTTTGTCATAGGTTGACGCCTGCTGTTATAATTTGAGCGACTTTTTTGTGAAATCATTCAGTCAAGTTTGAGATGGATTATGAAACTTCGCTTGTATGACACTTACACCCGTAGCTTGAGGGAGTTTTCACCACTGCATCCACCAAAAGTGGGGATGTACGCCTGTGGCCCGACGGTCTACGACTATGCCCATATCGGCAACCTGCGCACATATATCTTTGAAGATGTCCTGCGCCGCACCCTGGAATTCAATGGTTATGAAGTCCAACACGTGGTGAATATTACCGATGTGGGTCACCTCACTTCCGATGCTGATACCGGCGAAGACAAAATGGAGAAAGGCGCCAGACGCGCTGGCAAAACCGCGTGGGAGATTGCGGAGGAATACACTCAAGCGTTCATTAAGGATATGAATGACCTGAATTTGTTGCAGCCGACGCAATGGTGTCGGGCAACAGACCACATCCAGGAGCAAATAGATTTTATCGCCTGCATCGAGAAGAAAGGTTTCGTGTACCGCACCTCGGATGGGTTGTATTTCGATACCTCGAAACTCCCGAATTACGGCTATCTCGCCCGATTGGATGTGGAGGGATTACAGGCTGGTTCGCGCATCGATATGGGTGAGAAATTGCATCCAACTGATTTTGCGTTGTGGAAATTCAGCCCGCCAGGTGCCAAACGGCAGATGGAGTGGGATAGCCCTTGGGGTATTGGCTTTCCCGGATGGCACATCGAGTGCTCGGCGATGTCGGCGAAATACCTGGGAACATTCTTCGATATTCATTGCGGCGGCGAAGATCATATCCCGGTTCATCACACGAACGAAATAGCCCAAAGCGAAGCCTGCTTTGGTACCCGACTGGCCAATTTCTGGATGCACGGATATTTCCTTCAACTTGAAACGGAGCGGATGTCGAAATCTTCTGGGCGTTTTCTCCGGTTGCAAGACTTAATCGACCGCGGTTTTGATCCGCTAGCGTACCGTTATTTCGCCCTCAATGCTCACTATCGGGCAAAGTTGACATTCTCCTGGGAGGGACTGGATAGCGCCCGTGTAGCGTTGGACCGTCTGCGCAATGCCGTATATGAATGGGGTGAACCAGGCGAGCCTGACCAGGGCTATGTCGAGCAGTTCACAGAGCAAATCAATGATGATTTGAATATGCCGAGGGCAATGGCGGTAACCTGGGATCTCGCCCGAAGCAACCTTCCTGCTGCCACAAAGAAAGCTACAATTCTGATCTTTGATCGAGTTTTGGGTTTGCGCTTGTCGGAGTGGCACCCCACTGAGGAAGAAATCCCGCCGGAAATCTTGGAAATCGTTGAGCGCCGGCAAGCCGCGCGAGCTGAAAAGCGCTGGAGCGAAGCGGATGCGCTACGACAGCTGGTGATTGATGCAGGTTATGAAATTGAAGATACCCCGCAAGGACCGCGAGTAAAAAGAAAGAAGACACAGGGGCAACAATGAAGATTGCGATTACAGGCAAGGGTGGTGTGGGTAAAACCACGCTGGCGGCTTTAATGGCTCAAACATATGCAGATATGAATCGTCAGGTGCTGGCAGTGGATGCAGATCCATCGCCTTGCCTGGCGGGAGCGTTGGGATTTCCAGCGGAACTACGGGCACAGTTGCGCCCAATTGCAGAGATGGACGATCTGATTTATGAGCGCACCGGTGCAAAACCGGGCACCATTGGGGGTTTCTTTACCCTCAACCCGCGTGTGGATGATATCCCCGAACGGTTCAGCGTGGTTCACCGCAATGTGCGCCTTTTAGAAATGGGGGCAGTAGACACTGGCGGTTCTGGTTGTATTTGCCCGGAAAGCGCCATGCTCAAGACGCTGTTTACCCATCTGCTTTTTCGGAAAGATGACGTATTGATTTTGGACATGTATGCCGGCGTCGAACACCTGGGTCGGGGGACGGTGGATTTTGTTGATGCGATGCTGGTGGTTGTTGAGCCGACAAAGCGCAGCCTGGGAACAGCGGCTCAGATTAAGAAGCTGGCCAACGATATAGGCCTGACCAGATTGTGGTTGGTGGGCAATAAAGTGCGCGATCGTGCCGAGGCTGATTTCTTGCAGGCTGAAACGCCTGGTTTGCCGCTGTTGGGCATCTTGCCGGCTGATTTGGCCGTCCAGGAGGCAGATCGATTGGGGGTAGCGGTATATGATCATGTTCCTGTTTTGCGTCAGGCAGCGCAGGAAATGAGCCTGCGCTTGTTAGAGCTGGTGCCGCCGGTTGAAAGCTCATGAATTTCAGGAGAGTGGAGACGGGTAAATGACGACGACGATTGCGTTAGCCGGTAAGGGCGGGGTTGGTAAAACTACAATCGCTGCCATGGTGATCAAGTACCTGGTGGAGCATGAACAGGGTCCAATTTTGGCAATTGACGCTGACCCTTCCAGCAATCTTAATATGGTATTGGGCCTGGATTTAGAATGGACGGTGGGCGATATTCGTGAGGATATGCTTGCCCAGGTGAAAAATTCTCTCACTGTGGGTGGCGCGGCGATGGGCAGCATGCCCGGTGGCGGGAGCAAGCGGGAATATCTGGATTATCATATTCGCTCCTCCCTGGCGGAGGGAGACAGTTTTGATCTCATTGCAATGGGCCGCTCGGAAGGACCGGGTTGTTATTGCGCCGTTAATCATAACCTGCGTGAGGTAATAGACGCACTGAGTAAGAATTACCGCTTTGTCGTCATAGACAACGAAGCGGGGATGGAGCACTTGAGCCGGAGAACCACGCGCGATGTGGAACATTTGCTCATTGTCAGCGACCCAACACAGAGGGGCATCATTGCCGCGGAGCGCATTGCCAAATTCCGGCACGAGCTTGACATTCGTATTCAAAACGCCTATTTGATACTCAATCGGGTTACAGGTGAAATTCCAGAAGCTCTTGCGGCAACGATTGCGAAATTAGATATCCCTTATCTGGGCGCAATCCCGGCGGATGAGATGCTGGCCGAATTCGAGTTCTCTGGCAAACCACTGGTAGAGCTAGGGAAGCAATCGCCGGTCTACCAGGCTGTGTCGCAAATGATGACCCAGGTCTTGAACTCCAAATAGGCGTTACTTTTTTTTCATGTAAAGAAGTTTTGGCAGAGAACGCCTGGCGAGCAGATCGGCGGTGACCATCCCCAACACGTTCCCCTGATCTACGACGGGCATAGCTGAGATCTCGTGGTACTCGAATTTTCGAATTAAATCCAGGATGGTTTCATCCGGGCTGGCAGCGATCACCTTGCGGGTCATGATCTGCTCAAGTGGTTGATCGTCTGGCGAGCCGAGTGCAGTGGCGCGGGTTATGTCCCATTCAGTGACAACACCGGCGAGTTCCCCGCTGGGATTGACGACTGCCAGGATTGAACTGCCCTCACCCACCAGCAGAGCAGCAGCGTCGCGGACAGTCTTGCTCATGGGAATGGTCGGGATGGGCACCATCAGCTCAACCGCGGTGCGATCGCTTTCGCTGGCTGCTATGCGGCGGATGCTGATCTGCTCAGCAGCCTCGCAGGGTAAGAGGTCAGCGTCGCTGATTAACAAGTCAATCAGCTCCCGCATATTGCGACGAATGACATCATCACGATAAGCCTCGGCTGCACGACGACGGTTCTCTGCCAGCTCGGCGAACTCATGTGCATGTTCAGCCAGCCATCTATCAACTGCGGTGCGGTCACCCAGGCTGGTTGCGGGAATGCGCAAGTGCATGGGAGTCTTGATCAGGCGCTCTTGGGCGGCAAAAATCACTCCACCGGAATTTACCAGGTAGTCAGTAGCCAACAAAACGCCCCGCTGCCGGTAAACAACCCGTTCCATTCTGGCTCTCGCTGCCCTTCTGGCGGGGTCGGGGGAATAGGTGTTAGCTCCTTCAATAATTACTGCCCAGTTTCCCATACGGTCTACGGTCATGCAGGGATGGCTGGACGCGTCGGTGTCCAGGTAATTGGCAATCGGTGAAGCCGGTATAAAGCAGAACGCAGATTCGCGCAATAGATCGTCAGGATAGTTTGAATATTTTGTCGGTAAGCCATGCGGTAAGATCGCTTCCAGGAAATATGGCAGGGTGACAATGCCCTTTTCCTTCCATAGTTTGAATAATTGCTCAACAGGCAGGCCTTCTTCGGTATAGAGATAACCCTGCTGATCGCTTACGCCTGTGATGCGCACTCCTGGTAGTTGTTCTGTTAAAGCCACGGCAGCGTGCGCGCCGACCGCGCCGAAGCCCTGAATGAGAACAGATAGCTGGGCGGGGTGGGGCAATTTCAGGTTGGCGAATTGCGGAAGGCAGCGCAGGCGGGGCATCTCTTGTAGAATTGCCTCTAAAGCGATCGCCAGTCCACCTGCAGCCGCTCCCAGTTGATCAATACGATTTCCTCCCATCTCTACGGGTTTGGAGACAGCATGGTCGATGCCATTCCAGATGGCGATCGTTCGCATGTCTTCGTCGTTCGTGCCGACATCCGGACCGGGCAAGAAAATGGTTTTATAACGCTGGATCAAACGGGCAAACGCCTCAATAACCCGTTGACGCTGCGCATTGGATTTCAGCTTGCCCACCACAATACCGGCTTTTCCGCCGCCAAAAGGCAATCCTGCAGCAGCGTTCTTTAATGTCATCCCTCTTGCTAGGTTGTAGATGTCAGCCGGGGTGATATCCTCTGCCAGGCGAACCCCACCCATAGACGGACGTCCCATAGCAAGGTTGTCAATCACCAGGTACCCGCCAATTTCCAGGTCTACGCCTTCTTCCCAAAAGCAAGCCACCAACCTCGGTCCGAGTTTGTCGGTTTCGATATCCAGCCGCGCCAGCCTCTCAGCGTCTAAGGCGCTGAACTCCATGTAGCAGAGATTGCCGTCTTGAATTAAACGATTCTGCCAGGTGGTCTCCGGCAAACGTTCACGTAAAAATGCAGCCATCCGTTTGGGGATCATCTTGCCTATTTCCCTTTCGCCTTGTACAGGCAGGAGCGCATGCACTGGCGCCTGAAATTAGCATGCCTCCGACCTGTGAAAATTTCGACAAAATACCCGCATCGCTTTCATGGCGAGATCAATCTCCTGCCACGAAAGCGGCTTGCGTTCGTGATCTATTGCCTCAGAAGCCTGCTATTGTCGTCTTGCGTTTCATGCTCTACAAATGCAATTTTTGTGCGGCGATGAATGACAGGCCTCTTTCAGTCAATGCCCAGGCGGTCTTGTTGACTGCGTCGAATTTGTCCATGAAATTCAGTTGCAAGTTCTCCCAATCCCCAGAGGCGATGATCTCGTGCTTATCGCGAAAATAATCCAGGATGTCGGAAGGGTGGGGACGCGTTTGGTCAACTTCCGGATCGCCACCCTCGTGCTTGGCTGATATGTTGGCGACGTGGTCGGCGATCTCCACTAACTCCGCGCGCCGGTTGTATGGCTGGCGGACAATGCTCTTCCATGTTTCAGTGATGTGGTGTTCGAATCGAACCACTTCTTCAAAGCCAAGTTGCTTGCGGAATTGGGCAGTGATTTCCATGGTTTCATTATTGATGGAGTTGCTCCAGTTGAAGCCAATTAAGGGAGATGTGCCATCGTTGCGGCTGAAGAGTTTAGCGCCAATCAATGTCCACAAGGCGGCATAGGGGTTGTCATTCCCCATGAAAACGGAGATTTTGAACTCGATGTTCACACCAAGGCGGTGGAGCAAATATCCCACCAGGACCGTGCCTGGGTTGATGTTCAGTACCTGTCGCACTCCGTAATTCGTATAGTAATACAAGAATTCGTCCAGCCATTTTAGTGGGTAGTCGTTGGGTTGTCCAACGCCGCCGAAGTAACCGGTTATTGTTGCCGGTCCTCCCAGGTGAATGTTCGAGCCATCGGTTCCCTTGGTATCCAGGGTTTCGACATAGCTCGCGCCAATGATTTGCATGGCGGCGGCAATGGCCGGCAAATCGCCATCCATCTCCTGTTCTTTCATTTTGCGGACTTTAATGAACCGTCCAGGCATCAGGCTGCCTTCCTGGAGAGCGCGTTTTGCTATGGCAATGATCCAGGGAAAGTATTGCGCTGCGCTGATTTCAAGGGTGACGGCGTACTCATCGGCAAACTGCATCGTATCCGCGCGCGATCCCAGCACCTTGCGACGATAATCAGCGATAGAGATAAATGCTCCACGGTCGCGCTGTTCTTCCAGCCAGCGCAGGTCTGCTTCGTATTCTGGTTTTACTTCGCGCACACGTTGGATTAAATTCGATAGCTGGCTGGCTTTGCGTGCTTTTTCATTGATCTCCTCTGGGGTGCCATACCGAGCTACCACTTCGAGCAAATCGTTGATCACCCGCATCTCTGGGTTGAGCAGGACTTGATTGATCTCATCCAGCCGACTATAAGGGATTTTCAATAATTGGCGAAGCTGTTCATTCATCTTTGCTCTCCTGGAGAACCGGCTATCCCAGTAATTGGAGCAGCTCTTCGTACTCCTCGTCCGACATGCCAAACCAGTTTTCCGGCTGTGGGAAGGCGCGCGCGGTCACTTCGGCGACGTATTGCTTCAATCCGTTCAGGATAACTTCTCCAGCGTTGCCAAATACTTTTGCCATGCGCGGTTTGAATCTGGGATAAAGGCCAAACATGTCGTGGAATATTAATAACTGCCCATGCGCGTGGGGACCAGAGCCGAGGCTCATGATGATGCAATTCTCTGCGCGTTCGGTGATTAATTTACACACGCGGTCCGGGACCATCTCGAGCAATATGGCAAAAGCCCCAGCCTGCTCTAAGGCTTTGGCGTCGTCGATGATCTTCTTTGCCTGGAGTGCGCCTTTGCCCTGGACGCGAAACCCTCCTAACGCGCTCAAGCTCTGCGGGGTCAGTCCCAGGTGACCAATGGCAGGTATTCCGGCTGAGACGATCCCATGAATGCGATCTGCCATTTCTGCTCCTCCTTCGAGCTTGATTGCATCGCATCCGGCCTCTGCCATAAAGCGCCCGGCGTTACGGATGGCGCTTTCCACGGAAGGTTGATAGCTCATATAGGGCATGTCGCCAACCAGAAAAGCGGTTGGTGCTCCCCGCCGGACGGCTTGTGAATGGCGAATCATGTCATCCATGGTCACAGGCAGGGTTGTTTCGTAGCCCAGGATGGTCATTCCTAAGCTGTCGCCAACCAGGATCATCTCGACGCCAGCCTGTTCCTGCAGATACGCAGTTGGATAATCGTAGCAGGTGAGCCAGGTGATCGGCTCCTGATTGGCTACTTTTCTAAACAAATAGGGCAAGGTGATCTTTTTTCGCTCGGTCATCGTAATCCTCCAGCAATTTCAAAAAACAGGCGTTATCACACCCATGGCATAAGCGCCTTCAAGCAGGGTGCCCAATTAGGATAGTACATGATAAAACGTCCCAACGCAACTGTTTTATTTCTCCCTCCCTGGAACATTCTCAAGATGCTAACTATATCAAGTGATGCGACGTCTGTTCAACAAGATTCCAATCACAATCACAACAACGATCAAGACGCCGAATACAATCATCCAGTTGCGTGTTTCCGGATCCGATGGGGGAGGTATGATGAGAGGAGTTGGCGTGGGTTTGACACGCTGGGTAGCCGTTGGCGAGGGGGTAGGCGAAGCAGTCACAGTTGGAGTTGGAGAAGGAGAGGGCGTGGAAGTGGGAGGCTGAGTAATTGTTGGTGTCACCAACGCGGGGGTGGGATGGCGTTCGGGTATGGTATGGATATCCGCAATTACCGGGCTAAAAATGTCACCTGGGGCAAATACATCCATGAAGCCATTTGCAATCACCAATCCATTGTTTGTCCCTTTTGCCAGGCTCGCACGGCGGAGATCCAAAGCGAAGGTCACGTTGGTGCCCATCGCCCTGGCATCTGAAGCAGATAGCTCAATGGCGCTGTCATGTGGCAAACCAATGGTGATCAATTTCGGATTGTGATAGGCGAGGGTGAACATCTGACTCCACCGATTGTCCTCCAGGATGTTTGGGATAACGATAGCGTCAATCCATCCCATCCCCGGCAGAATTTCAGGCTCATCCTGCATGGCAAGGGATTGTGAAACCGGTTCATACCCCTCTCCATCCGGAGAGGCAATCTTGCTAGGAGTGAAATATTTGCCAATGATCTCTACAGCACCCTTATTGCCCAGCACGGGCATCCCCGCTCGCCATGCGCCTTCTACGGGGGTGAGCGTTGCTCTATCAATTGCTGCGGGGTCGTCAATTGTCAGGAGAATGCCGGTGTAATCGTTTACAATTTCATCCATTGAACCGGGGAGATCCGGAGACACCTTCACAACCGAATCAGCGGAAATGACGCCGGCGATCTCGGCAGCGGCAATTTCCGCTTTGTTACGGCTTGGGTAGCCTGCGGCATAAATGAGAATGTTAGCTTGATCGCTGCCGCTTAATGTGATGAAGCGGTTTAACAGTTCGCTTTGTGCATCCGATACAGACAGATCGCCGGTTAGCATCAGCATCCCGGCAGCCGTTGGCGTTTGTAGACCGGTATATTCCCTGTCCAGCCTTTGATAAGGCATACCTAATGAATGAGCTCTCCGAATCAGATCAAAAGAACCAGCGCCTGGAGCAAGTGTATGCACCAACACATTTCTCAGGCTAATCAGGTGTTTCGTGCCGCGATAATGCACAGCCTCGGATGAATGATAGGTGGCTCCATCCAGGATGACCACCACCTGATCGCCGACGACATTCTCGATGCGTACTCCGCCAGGGAAATAAACTCCGGTATTGGTGTCCAGGCCAATGCCGACATCGGGAACGTTTGGTAAGGAGATGACATTGAGCATCTTTCCCAGGTCGCCTTCCTGAAAAAACCGATCTTCAAAAAAGGCGTTGCGAACCCCAAAGAGCAAACCATGTTTGTCAGCGGTGTCCCAAACCTGAACCGCGCCAAATGCCAGAGCGTTGGTTGGGGTGTTTCCGAAAAGATACTCGCCGATCATCGGGTTCGAGAGCATTACACTGCCTGCTCCAGTTCCGGCCACTACCACACCCCTTTCGTAGGCAGTTACCAATTCGAATTCCAGCGGTGTGCCAACCAATACCTCCAGCCCCAGTTCTTTGTTCCCATCCAGGAGTAAGATCCCCGATAACTCTTGGTTAAACAATTTCAAGTATTGTGGATTTCGGGCGTCAGTACGGGTCAGGATCGGCGCCAGAACGACGGAGCAGTTCAATTTTGCAGGCGCAATTTCCTTGCAAACAGATTCAAGTTCCTGGCGACGATCTTCGGCGATTGCCAGGATTTCTTTTCGCTCAGCCTCGGAAAGATGCGTTTCGTCCTTGGTTAAGTTCATTGGGAGGACAAGCAGGTTGATATGGTTATTCCGGGTGCGCGAAATAACCGCCCGGGTCAGGCTGGCATAAATATCACGATAGCCGCCTCCTCCAGCAAGAAGAAGCGGCTCATTCTGGCTGATTTGTGCTTGGACAGGCGAGAAGACGATGAGGCAAAATATGGCGAGCAGAAGCCGGGAAAGTCGAGATGTCATTGCCTGGATATACACAGGCAATTTTACCTCGAATCCCTGCTCTTCAAGATGTGTGTGATCACAGTTGCGCCGCTGCCGCCAATGTTCTGAGCCATACCGATACGTGCGCCATCTACCTGGGTGGCGCCAGCTTCTCCACGCAGTTGTTGCACCACCTCGACGATTTGGTAAACGCCAGTCGCGCCGACCGGATGACCGCGCGCCTTCAATCCACCGCGGGTGCAAATTGGAATTTTACCGGAGGGTGTGATCTGGCCATCGAGCGCCAGGCGAGGTGACTGCCCGCGCTCTGCGAAACCACAGGCTTCCAAAGACAGAGCTGACATAATCGAGAAAGCATCGTGTAGTTCAAAGAGATCAATATCCTTAACTGAAACTCCGGCTTGTTGATAGGCGCATTTTGCCGATTTTTCAGCCGCGGAAAGCCAGAGCAGGTCATGGCGGTCGTGTAAGGCCAATGTATCTGTTGCTGTGGCAGAACCGGCAATGATGATCGAGGTACGATCTTCTTTTGGGATGCTATCCAGGGGAGCAATCACTAGCGCAGCCGCGCCATCGCCGATGGGGGAAGCGTCCAGCAGGTTGATTGGATGCGCCACCATACGGGCTTTTTGATAATCTTGCTGTGTGATTGGCTCATGTAAACGCGCGAATGGGTTATGCAATGCGTTTGCGTGGGCATTGATGGAAAAGGGGGCGAAGTCTGCATGCCTCCAGCCATACGTGTGCATGTATCTCTGCATGACGAGCGCGTTTAGCCCAACGAAGGAGATACCCTGAGCGGTCTCGTAATCTGCATCGGCCGCAGTTGCTAAAGCAGCGGTAGTTTCGAGTCCTTTTGTCTCGGTCATCTTTTCCACACCCACCACGAGGGCGCTGTCCATTTCACCGGATGCCACCGCCATAATAGCAACTCGTAGAGCAGCCGCCCCTGAGCCGCAGGCAGCTTCAATCTTGTAAGCTTCGCGCTGTTTCAGTCCAGCCCAATCAGCAATCAGAGCCCCAAGGTTCTCCTGTTTCGAGAGCATTCCGGAGAGCATATTGCCCACGAAAATGCCATCCGTGCTCTGGCGACGGGCGTCAGCAAGGGCAGACAGGGCTGCCTGAGCGGCGAGATCGCGCAGGGAAAGCCCCCAATGCTCATCTACAGTTGTTTGACCAATTCCGATAATGGCAATTTCACGCATTTTCTTTGATCTTGACGTGGATAGTTCCTAACACTTAAGTGCAAGATAACAGATCGATGTCCACCATCTGGCGTCGCTTGAAAGCGGCACGCGGTTGTGTTCAGGTGGATTGTAAATCAGTATACTTTCAGAAACTATCAGCATGGGTGGATGATCTCACTGAGAGCAGCGTAAAAACGGCGATTTCCGGTCTGCTGTTATACCGGAATTGCAATTCAGCCGTACCCAAGCCGCTGTTGGTATAGAGCAACATCCCGTTCACGCGCTGTAAGCCAGAAGGATATTTTCTGCCAAGGCTTGGCAGGTAGAGTGATCTCAAACCTGGTAGATTGATCTGTCCGCCGTGCGAATGTCCAGATAACTGCAAATCGAAACATCCGGTAATCGAACTCTGATCGGCAAAATCGGGTTCATGAACGAGCAAGATGCAAGCCTGATGGGGAGGAATGGCGCTGAGGACGGCATGTAAGTCGTCTTTTCCCACCATCACGTCATCAACGCCGGCGATGAACAGTTGTGCAGCGGAGCGCGATATGGCTACAACCTGGTTTTCCAGCACGGTGATGTTGCACGCCTTCAGACTGGTGCGAACAAGCGCTGGGTCAGTCCAATGGTCGTGATTACCCAGTGTCGCCAGGACGCCGTCACGTGCTTGCAGTCGGCATAGTCCAGCTTGAAGGTCATCTAAGAACTTTTCGGGGTCATAGGTGACGAAGTCGCCCGTCAGCACGACCAGGTCAGGATTGGTTGCGTTTGCTTTTTCGATAGCGTGTAGCCAATTCGACCGACTTAACCAGGTTCCCAGATGCAGGTCGCTGATCTGAACCAGACGGTACTCGTGAAATTCAATTGGAAGACGGGGCAATCTTATGGTGAGGTAATTGACATCCAACCAATCCTGGGGATTGTAATGATACAGCCATCGGGTCAGGCTGAGTACCTTGATGCCCAAGGGAGTATGGACAATCGAGCGGAGCAGGTTGACAAATAGCTGGTCGCGTCGGTTGGTTTGTTTTATTAATTGATCCGGCATAGCCACATTCTATTCAGCGCTTGCCAGCCGCTCGAACGATTCAGAACGCCTGATTTTATCTGAACCAGAAACGCGCCTGGTTGAATATCTCGGTCTCGATGAAACCGGATTTATTGATCACGGCTTTATCATCGATACTCGTTTCCGAAGGGCGAACCCCGTGGAATTTTATCCTGACGCTGGCATACGGGAAGGGATAGCCCCCAGAACTGTGCCACCGCAGAATCCATGGTTCGGTTTCCTGTTCGAGTGTCCATTCGTCAATCCGCCATGTCCCGAAGCCTTCGCCTTCGTCCGAGTAAAGCGCAAAGCGGCGCGGCGGTAGCGAGTTGTCATGCTTACTTTCATGACAGGCATAGACGTGCAGCTCCAGCGCGTCGTTATCGCTCATCGGCAATACACATGTGCTGCGCACGAATGCAGGGATTTGTTCGAGGGGTGTTGGCACAGTGATGGCAGCCGGCCCACGATAATGCTCGTCATCCCAAAGACTGTACCAGTCGCCATCAGGCAAGATCACCTGTCGGGATGTGCAATCCGGTTGCGTTACTGGAGCAATCAGTAAATGATCGCCGATGAGGAAGGCATCATCTACATCCAGGAGGGGTACTACCGGGTCAAACGGCTGATTCGCGCGCCAGAATAAGGGCCGGACAATGGGATGACCTGTTTGGCTGGTTTCCCATGCTAACGTGTAGTAGTAGGGCAACAAACGGTAGCGCAGTTGGAGGAATTGGCGGATGATACGAGTGTAGGGTTCTCCATACACCCATGGCTCACGGCTCGCGGTGCCAATAGCCGAATGGGTGCGGAAAAAAGGTAAGAAAGCCGACATCTGGAACCATCGTAAGTACAGTTCCGCCGATGGATTGCCGCTGAAACCGCCAATGTCGGGACCGCTATATGGGAAACCGCTCAATCCTAAATTGAGCACGGTCGCGATGGTCACTTTTAGAGCATCCCAACTGCTCTCAATATCGCCGGTCCAGTTCCAGGCATATCGCTGCTGCCCCGCCCAGCCGGAACGAGAGATCAGCCAGGGGCGTTTGGTTGGGTTGAGCTTCCTGACAGCCTCATACCCGGCGCGGTTCATTTGAAAGGCATAAATGTTATGCGCTTCGTGATGATCTCCGCCTGTGCCCTCCAGGTCGTGGCACACTGCTAAGGGCAGGTCCAGGCTGCCCCAGGCGGAAAAAGAGGTTGGCTCATTCATGTCATGCCAGAAGCCCTCGATGCCGGCTTCTATCAGTCGCCGATAGTGCTTACCCCACCAGGCGCGCACGGTTGGACTAGTGAAATCGGGGAAGACGCTCCAGCCGGGCCAAACAAGGCCCTTACAGATTTTACCCGATGGCAGGCGGCAGAACATCCCCTGGCGCATTCCCTCCTGATAAACCTCGTAATCAGGATCCACTTTTACCCCAGGATCAAGGATGGCAACAATATGGACCCCCTGTTCGTTCGTTTGTCGGATCAGGCTAGCCAAATCTGGAAATCGTTCCAGATCCACCGTGAAAACCCGATATCCCTGCATGTAGTCGATGTCCAAATGGAGAGCGCTGATGGGCAAATTGTGGCTGACAAACCCAGCGAGAACGGTGCGAATGTCCTGCTCATCTTTATAACCCCAGCGGCTCTGGTGGTATCCGAGGCTCCAAAGCGGCGGCAGCCCAGGTCTGCCGGTAAGTTCTGTATAGCGTTCAAGAGCGTATTCCGGCGAACCGGCGATGAGATAATAATCCAGATTCCCGCCCTCGAAACTGATGGTGGCCCTTGCATCCGGCGCCGAGGTTGGGTCGAAGCTGATTGCCCCGCGGTGATGGTTTTCATAGAAGATCAGGTAGCAGCCATGTTCGTGTATGCCCAAATAGACAGGGATGGGCATGTAAATGGGATCTGTTTCGCGACCGTAACTACCACCCGGATCTGTATTCCACAGTTGAAAAGAATGGCCGCGCAATTGTAGATCTACAGCGTGCTCTCCTAGTCCGAAGATATGTTCGCTTTTTTGAAGGAAAGCCTGACTTTGCCATCCTTTTCCGATCATAACGGGAGGTAAGTCCTGGCGCAAGATTGAGCCGTCTTGCTGATAGAAAATCAACCCACCGTCATGATGCAGGCTAATCTGAAACCTCTTGCTGGTTATTTCGTACCCTTGTGGAGTAAGTTTACACTCCAGCTCGAGCGGTGGCCAGTCAGTCTTTGCAATGGCGTAGTGGACAGGTTTGTTATTGCCCTGGGCTCCAGTTGAGACCCATGAGATGTGGATCATATCGTCCGTCAGGCAAGCGATGCGCAGACAGGCGTTTTCGAAATCTGCTCGAATACCCTCTGGTGAAGGAGTGACCTCCCGTAGTTCACCGGGGAGAGTTGGCCTCTGTTGGGAGTATGCTCGCATATAGGCGCGATTCAACCGTTCCTTGCCCAGGGTGTAAATGATGGTCTGCAATGAACGGCGCAAACCCACAGAGCGGAGCGCCAGGATCATCTGAGAAAGTTTAGCCATGGTTCAAATACCAGGGAGAATTGTACTCGGAGACTGGCTGCCGCGTTGCCCTATCTGGCAAACATGAGGCGATTCTTTCCCTTCTGTTTTGCCGCATAAAGAGCGTGGTCTACCTGCTGCAAGAGGGTTTCCAGGCTAGATCCGTGGCCGTTGGCGCTGATGACTCCCATGCTCACCGTGAAGGAGATCTGGTTTTGATGATATTGAACGGGAGTCGAGAGCAGGGAGGAGCGAATGCGCTCAAGACATTCCACTGCCTGAGCTTGAGTGGTATTGGGCATGAGGATGAGGAATTCATCGCCGGCATAGCGAGCAAATGTATCAGTCTCGCGGATGTTTTGAATACATACCCTGGTCATCTCACACAGCACCAGGTCGCCTGCCAGATGGCCGTATTGGTCATTGATTGCTTTGAAGTCATCAACATCCAGGAAGGCGATGGTAAAAGGGGTCAGATATCGTCTGGAACGGCGCAGCTCCATGTCGGCAAGCTGCAGAAAATGCCTGCGGTTACTTGCGCCGGTTAAGTCATCCTCGCTGGAGAGTTTGCGGAGCCTTTCTTCTGCAAGATCAAGCTGGTATAAGAGGCGAATAGAAAAATAACTCATGAACGGCACGATCACCGTTGGCGCTGCCACCGCAATACCAATGCCAAGATTATCGGGTGGTTTTAGGGTAACTGCTCGATGAATCAGATAGGTGATGAGAACTGAAATCAAGATTGATACCACCGTCAAGATGATTACCGTATTCGTGACACCAAGTTTTCGTAACAGTAATCGGAATTGTTTCATAGCGAATAGAGGGCTTTTAAGTCGTGGCTTGCGGTACCGTTACATAACAAAATAACTGCGGCAGGCTTCGTCGATCAATTCTGGAGTGAGCTGTGGCGGGATTTCCAGGTATTCACATAGAGCGAGGACGGTTTTAAGCAAATCGCGGGGATGGACCGCCTGAAACGGTCGGCCTTTCTGGCGATACCAGTTCTGAAGCAGATGGAGAAAGGTGTCTTTATCGAAGGGGATGTTGAATTGCTTACATTGAGAGACAAAGATTTGGTAGTAAAGCTTTTCGTCCGGAGGACCGACCTCAACTTTGACCTGAATGCGCCGCAGGAACGCATCATCCACCAGTTCCTTCGGGTCAAGGTTGGTGCTGAATACGATCAGCAGTTTGAAGGGAACAACGATAGTTTGGCCGGTATTGAGGCGCAAGAAATCCACCTTGCTTTCAAGTGGGACGATCCAGCGATTCAGCAAATCCCCAGGGCGGATTTGCTGACGGCCAAAATCATCGATTAGAAACATTCCGCCGTTTGCCTTCAATTGAAGGGGTGCTTCGAAGATTCGGGCTATGGGGTCATAACGCAATTCAAGGTCTTCCATCTTTAGTTCGCCGCCTGCCATCACGCACGGGCGTTGGAATTGCCCCCAGCGCTGATCGTAACGTCCCATCTCGGAGCTCTTGCCGCCATTGGGATTGACTGGTTTGTGTACCAGGCGATCGTGAATCTGGATGATATTCCCACCGGCGGTCAAGGCGTAGGGAATCCAAATGGGATCTGTGCCGGCGATCAACTTGGCAATTGCCTGGGCGATGGTGGTCTTTCCATTACCGGGAGGTCCATACAGGAAGAGAGAATTGCCAGAGTTGATGGCTGGACCGACGCGCCGATGAAAGTTGCTCGGCAGCACTAGATGATTCAGCGATTGGATAACCTCACCGGTAGCGACCCGCCGGCGATGATGGGTTTGGAGTTCTATCCCACGTGCATAATAGTGGATGGGCACGGGCACAGGGCCAACATACTGGCTGCGTTCGAAAGCATCGCGGGCTCGCTTTTTACCCTCTTCGGTCAGGGTATAGACATACCCAAGTCTGCCTAATTCCGAGCCGGCTTTGGAGACCTCAACCAGATGCTCCTTTTGCATCCACAACATCGTTTCGTCTATAATGCGTGTGGATATTTTCAACACTTCTACAAAGCGACTGACAGAAACATTGCCTTCATTGAACAACAGGCGGTATATCAAATCAATGACGATACTTTGAGGAATATTCAGATCTTCGACTTTTTGCGGTTCAGCAAGGAGCTGTCTCAGTGTCATTTGTTCAATCATGGCGATTTACCTGCGTAATCTGTCTTGCTTTTGGATCAGACCCTACTGGTCTGGTTGCCGTTGTCAATTCTAACATTAGCAAAGCCCTGTTCGGGCGACGAACAACTTCGAACACCCTCCAATGTTGTTAGGTGAATTGGCTCTCTGTCAGTTGCTCTGGGCGCGCCCATCCCCAAAGACGCGATGGATAGACAGGAACCTTCCTTGACCCGACAGGGATAATCCTTTAGACTGTAGGAAGCAAAACGAATTCAGCGGTTAATCCCGGAGCGAGAACCGTATGTGGGTCATAACAGTGAGGACAATGGGCGGAGAGCCGCAAGAGTATCCCGTTCGGTCGAGTCGCATCACGCTTGGCCGCCGATCGGATAATGATATTGTTATCTCAGATCCCTCGGCATCTCGCTATCATGCCGAGATCCTTTACGATTTTGAGTTAGATGAACTCTATCTGCGCGATCTGGGGAGCACCAATGGGACCTACGTCAATCGCATTCGCCGAGAAGAAAAATGCCAACTGGCGCACAATGATGTCATCCGCATAGGCGAGTGCATTCTGCATGTACACCGCCAAGCAACCCAAGAAAATCTGGCTTTAATGCAGCCCGAGATGCAGGTGCTTACCCGCGATGTCATGCTCGAATCTATAGACCAGCATGCGTTGCTGATGTACGAAGTTTCCAAGAAGCTCAATACGGTTTTTGAGATTGACGCCGCCTTGCAGGAAGTATCGCTGATGCTAAAGCGTTCACTTGGTGCTGATCGCTGTGAGGTGATCCTCAAGGACAGATTCCCCATGTTGTACGATCTCGGCTTCCCAACATCTATAGCCCGTCGGGCTATCGAGATGAAGGCAGCGGTCAACATTGCCGATGTCAACCAGGAAGCAGGGCAATTCGGCGCCAGTGCGCTACTCTTTCACATCCGATCGGTGCTGTGCGTTCCGGTATTGGCAGGGGAAGAGGTGATTGGATTGATCTATCTTTATAAAATCGATCCTGTTGATCGCCCTTTTGACGAGCGCGATGTCCAATTGGCGGTAGCAATCAGTCATCAGGCTTCCCTGACGATTCAGAGAATGCAACTGTTGGAACGCGTGAATAAGGAACAGAAAATCCGGCAGTTATTGGAACGCTTCGTCTCTCCATCAGAAGCTGAGTTCATCCTGCAAAGCTACCAGGCATCGGGCACGCTGCCAGGTTTAGCCGAGCGCCGGGTAACCGTCCTGTTTGCAGATATTGCCGATTCGACCGGCCTGGCAGAACGCTTGGGTCCTGCCAGCTTTGGTGACGTGCTGAGCCGTTATTACCAGGAGATGGGTGAGATTATTTTTAACAATGGTGGGATGGTGGATAAATATCTGGGCGATGGTATTATGGCAGTTTTTGGGATGACCGGTGAAGGATCTGAGCATGAAATGCAGGCAGTACGTGCAGGGCTGCAAATCCTCGATGCGATAGAAAGCATGAGTGCTGACTTGAGTGATCCGATCATCATCGGTGTTGGCGTCAATACTGGCTTGGTTGTAGCCGGTTATGTTGGCACCAATCAGCGCGTTGAGCTCACTGTCCTTGGCGATACCGTCAATGTTGCCTGGGGATTGCAGAGTAATGCCCGTCCGAATCGCTTGCTGATTGGACCAGCTACAATGGCGGGTATTGTGGGGGCATTTCCAACGCAACGTCTGGGATCAATCAGGGTTAAGGGCAGGGCGGGCGCTGTTCAGGTGCATGAAGTCATCCGTCAGCAAAAGGGGAGGGATGAGGCGATGTTGCCGGAGACGGGTGAATAAATCGGCGTTTGTAGGCATTCAACATCAAAAACAGGGTGAACTGAATGACGGCAAAGAGGATGGTAGAAAATTGATCGAAGTAAAATACGATCAGGTTGACCACCGTGAGCGAAAAGACTAGCCCCAGGTTGCCCCAAAAAACACCCAGACGATCTTTGCCAAACAGGAAGAAGGCGGCTGATGCAAGTAGAAATAGACTTACCGCCAATTCCAACAGGATGCGCGCCAGCAACCAGTAGAAGGTATTCAGGCTGAAAACCCCTTTGCTTGTGATGAGAATCTGAAGCAGGTCATTCAATTTCAAATGTATCAAGCCTGTTCGCATGGTGTCTGCGAAGGTCGCCAACGAGACCAAGCTCAAAGCCAGGAGCCCGCCAATCAAAATTGATTTGAGGCGCAACCGCGTGAAAATACGGTCGGTCAGCCGGTTCCAGGTAAAAATTACCCGCTCAATGAATGAAGTTGACTCCGGTTTGACGGTCAATTGCGGTAAGGCATTATTTAGAACACTGGCGAAACGAGCAATCTCAGGGCTTTTTTCCTGTCCAGCCAACCATTGCAGCTGGTCTTTCAGTTGAGCGTATTCGTGTTCTTCCAAATCGTGCTCAATTACCTCTTCCAGGGCATCTAAGACTGCAAAAATTTCCGTGCGGGGTTCTCTTGGGATGGTTCTCCTCACTTGCAGGTAAATCAGCACAACCAGCAGAAAGGAGGCATAGATAATTGGGGCGGCTAAGGGGAAGAAATAATCGTTGTTGGCGGTGATAAATTTGCCCACTTCGTCAATGAATAATCCCACGCCGGCTCCGCTGAGAATGGCACTCAGTGTATAGCTCCAACGGTTGGCAAGCAACAATGGCAGCAAGGTGGCAATGAAGAGCAGCAAGCCGCCCCACAACACATGGGCAATGTGATAAACCTCGCCGCCAATTTTAGGGTAGCCAGTGAGCTCCAGGAAAAGTCGAGTCAGGGATACAGACACGGCAAAGCTGAAGAGGGTGAGGAGCAGGTATCTCTCTGCTCCCACCCGCCGAACCGGTTTACGCAGTACATTTCGAACGCGATTCATGCACTAAATCCGTTCGTCGTGCGAGAGTATCGCTTCATCCTGATTGATGGCATCAATTAACGCCAGTATCTCATCGGTTCTTGGGATGTCTTGCATGGATTTCCCGTAGTGGGCAAAGCGCACAACCCCATTTTTGTCTATCAGTACCTGCGCAGGCATTCTGCCCAATTTGAATAAATTGACCTCCTGTCCGTATAACTTGAGCACGCTGTGGGTCGGGTCTGGCAACCCCACAAAGGGCAATTCATTGCTGCGCCAGAATTCCTCAAAGGCGCTGCTATTTTCTGGACCAACGACGATCACCTCTGTGTTCCGTTGCTGAATTTCAGGGTATGTTTGACGCAACTGCGCCATATGCGCCCGACAGAACGGTCAAAAAAAGCCGCGATTGAAAACCAGGAGTACATTCTTGCGTTGACGGTAGTCTGAAAGTTTTATTTGGTTCCCCATGAAGTCTTTCAAACAGAAATCAGGGGCTGGGTGAGACAATTGTACTTGAGGCATAGCACACTCCAAAAGTTCGAGTTATTCATCCGAATAGTATTAACGGTGGTTTATCTCAGGGTTTTGGTGAATTCAAAAACGGCATTTAAGAATTCCGGAGAGCATTCCTCCTGGGGCACATGGCCGCATCTTGGAATAACCACCAAGGATGCGTTTGGGATTTCACCCGCCAGTCGAATGCTTTCCGCCGTCGGGACGATGCGATCGTCCTCACCGGTGATTATCAGGACGGGCATGTTCAACTCACCCAACCGGCTTACAAGGTTTACGGGCTGGCTCGCTTTGATAAATTCCCACAATCCGCGATCCCAGTTCTCTGCCTGTAAGGGGCGTAGGTATTTTTCGAGCGTTTCTGGGGTGAGCCTGGAGGGATCATGCCAGGCACGTTTTCCGAACTCAAGACCCCATTGCTGAACCCGGCGGATCAACAATGGCGCCAGACGATCCACCTGCGGGATTTTACCGAGCAAGCGGATCAACGTCGGGTTTCCGCCTTGTGTGTAGATGGCTGGGTCAACCAAAATTAATGCCCGAATCCTCTCTGGATGTTCCAGGGAAACCAGTGTGGCAAGCGTGCCGCCTGCGGAGTGTCCAATCAGAATGGCTTGCTGGATGCCAAGCTGGTCCATAAGCTGGATCAATAGTTCAACTTGCGATTGGGTGGCATACGGATTGGCTCCATTCCACTTTAGTAGACGCTCGGTTAGTCCAAAGGCAGGGCGGTCGTATGCCAGGACACTTCCAATGGATGTGAGCGGTCCCATGACCAGTTGCCAGGAGTCAAGATTTGCCAGGAAACCGTGCAGGAGGATCAAAGTGGGTTCTTGATTGCCGATTTGCTTGTAATGCACATCCAGTCCTGCGATGTCAATGAACAGGCTATCTGGGTCGGCTAGTTGTTGTGGGGGCTTTGTTCCTTCCAGGGCTGGTATTGGGAGGAGCAGCGGGACAATCAAGAGGAGGATCAGACATCCGATTAGGATGAAAAGGATGATCATTCGGGTTTTGCGCATAGACGACATCCTGGAATTCTCCGGACATCCTGCCCGCGTAACCGGTCAACTCAACATAGCCAACACCGGCAATGCTTTCGCTCCCCTGAAAAGCCTGGATCAGTACCGTTACCAATCGGGGTTGCTATCTGGCTGGAGTTTAAGGGCAACGACGGCAGTTAATGTATCATCCCAAGTGTTTCGGTATACATCCAGTGACATCAACGTCGTACCTTTATGCAAGAAAGAACTGGCAACGGGCTGATTGATACCTGTCATCGTCCGAACTTATAGAATGCGACGGTATACGCGATGGTTTTTAAACGGCTTTCCACCGATATTCTCCAGGTCATTGCGCATCTGTACCGCAGTCTCGGCTACCTGCGCCAGGTCGGCGTGCTGGAATTTATACTCTTTGATGGTTTTTTCCATTTCGGAGTACAGGAGGGCATTCCCGCCCCTTCCCTGAAATTCGGGGAGAATACCTGCGCCGTTGATTGCCACCCAATCCGTTCGACGCATCTCACGCAGAATGTCAATCAGGCCAAATGGCAACAAGCGCCCCCGGGCGCGTTGTAAGGCTGCTGAGAGATCGGGAAATGCAAACAGGAACCCAACGACATCGTCTCCGTGTGTGATGACCTTGATCAACCGAGGATCAGCCACTGTGAGCAGGTTGGAGAGCAAAAAAGCAATCTCACGGTCTGTAAGAGGATAATATTCCCAGTTATTGACGAAAGCCTGGTTATAGGCTTTGCCGATTCGGGTTGCCCAGGCTTTCAGGTCATTCTTGGATTGAAAGCGCTGTACAGTCAGCGTGCCTCGATCTTGTACCCTTTGGGCGATCCGATGGATGCGCTCCGGAAGGGTGAACACATCTGCGCTGAGGTAGCAGGAGACAAAATCCACTTCTTTTTCGAAGCCAAGCTGCTCCATCAAAAGCGGGTAATAATCAAAGTTATAGTTGGTCATGGTCATCAATTGACGATGCTCGAAGCCTTCAACGAGCATGCCATAGCCGTCCAGGGCGCCGAATCCCTTTGGTCCGACTAGCTGATCCAGTTGACGCGAAAGAGCCCACTCGGCGGCGCGCTCGAATAGCGCCTGGGCAACTTCCAGGTCGTTTTCACACTCGAATAGGTAGAAATTCGCCTTACGCGTGCCGTGATATTGATTGAACGGGCGGTTTTCGAGGACAGCGATGCGCCCCACGTCTTTACCATCGCGGGAGGCGATGAAAAAATCGGCGTCAGAATGTTCATAAAAAGGATGTTTCCTGCGATTCAATTGAATTTCCGCGTCAATGAAAAGCGGAGGAACCCAGTAAGGGTGATTTTGATACATCCGATATGGAATTCGAACAAAACGACGGACCTGGGCTTTTGAATCTGTATCAACTTTGTCAATCTTGATCATGGCATCCTCCATTTGTTCGATAAATCCAGATTGCGGAGCAAATCTCGCAATAGAGTTATTATCCCACCATTTTTCAAGCAGGAATTAATTCTCTCTGCTCGAGAAAAATGCTGCAGCTATCGTCTTGGTAAATGCCGCTGATCAAATTCAACAAGCTGCTCTTCCCGCTGCCGCTTTTCCCAACGATGGCCACAGACTCGCCGCGAAAGAAATTGGTATCATCGGTTGAGTGCCTTGGAATAAACCAACAAGGCGCGCTGCCTTGCCCAGGAATGATCGATAATCGGCGCAGGGTAATCTATGCCAATGCGGCAATGATATCGGTTTTGATCTTCCTGTGACATGCGCCAGGGCTGGTGGATATATTCCTCGGGAACATTTGCCAGCTCAGGCACCCAGGTGCGGATGTATTTCCCATGAGGGTCGAACTTCATCCCTTGTGTGACGGGATTGAAAATGCGAAAATATGGCGCTGCATCTGTGCCGGTGCCGGCAGTCCATTGCCACCCTCCGTTATTCGAGGCAACATCGGCATCGATCAGGTGCTGCAGAAAAAACGCCTCCCCCCAGCGCCAGTCGACGAGCAAATCTTTGGTGAGAAAAGATGCAACAATCATCCGGGCGCGGTTATGCATCCAGCCTGACGAGGTTAATTGACGCATGGCAGCGTCGATAACGGGATAGCCTGTGCGGCCAGCACACCAGGCTTCAAACGCCAGCGTGTCGTTCTCCCAGGCGATCTCGCCGTGGCGAAAATTACGATGACGAACTTGTGGATAATGGTAAAGGATATGTTGATAGAAATCTCTCCAGATCAGTTCATTGAGCCAGCCCTCAGCTCCTTTGCGAGCGGATTCATCGGGTGCAGTAATGCGAGCCTGGATGGCGGCCTCGGCAGCCTGACGCGGGGAGAGCATGCCAAATCTGAAATAGGGTGACAATCTTGATGTGCCTTCCAAATCCAGACGATTTCTGCCCTGGCTGTATTGGTGCACTGGCGGGCGATCCCCATGGAGAAATCGTTCGAGCAGCCGTTGAGCTTCAATTTCACCAGGCGAGAAGGGGATAGACTGCAAGGGGATTGGGGGGTTCGGAATGGGTATGCCTGGGGGAACTTCAGGCGTTTTTATTCGGTCAGGAGCGGGAAGCAAGCGAAAGCCTCTTTCAGGAATGGCAGCCTGCCAGGCGCGGCTGAAGGGGGTGAACACCGTATACGGAGCGCCATCAGCCTTCAGGATGCTCCCAGGTGTTAATATGGCAGAGCTTCCTACCAGATGCAATGGCAGTCTGGATTGGATATGAGTATCCCTACGTCGAGCATATGGTGTGTAATCGGCTTCAGCAAAGATCAGGTCTGCATGACCGGTTTGAATCAGCTCATCCAATATAGCGTGTGGTTCACCAGCCAACACCTATAGACGGCTGCCTAACCGGCGCAGGTGGGAGTCTAGCCGGTAAAGTCCTTCAAATAAAAATGATAGTCTTTTATCGGCGCCCGTAGAGGCTTTTAGCAAACGATCATCCAGGATGAATAAGGGAATCACTTGCTCGGCTGAGCTGGCAGCAGCATGGAGAGCCTGGTTATCGTGCAGGCGTAAGTCGCGACGCACCCACCAGATTGCTGTGCTCATCGCAGCTCCCCCTCAATCACAAGCTGACTGACCGGCTGACGTTCAGGGCTATGTGGCGACAAAGCTGGCATGGTCAGGATTTCTGCTGGTTGCATTATTTTGTGTTCTGCAAGTATGTTAGCCGCCACCCTTAGACCACCAAGGGCAACAGCAGCGGTGGATTGACCAGGAAAGATGCTGTCGCCGACCATCCAGAGATTGTCGCTGATCTTCGGACCACGCGTTCGAAACAAGCTGGTTTGGGGGTAGCCGCCAACCCAACCCCTGGCACGGCGAGTGAAGCGTTGAAATGTCACCGGCGTACCTGGCAGAATAAGGTCCGCAGACCGTCTCAGATCTGGGATCACTATTTCGGCTGCTGCAAGGAGTCGTTGAGTGTATTCTTCTACACGGGCATCATATGCGGCTCTTTCTTGTTCCCATAAGTGCCACCAGTATGAAAGGTTCGTGTGAGTGCTTATGGTTATCGTCCGACGATTGAGTGGAGCGCGGCTGGCGTCCCAGGGAGGGCTGATGGACATAAAAATGGAGTTGCCTTCACCGAGCGGTTCTTGAAGCACTACCTGATGGTGGAGAGGCAGGTTATCCTGCACTGCCTCTGTGTTCACACCAAGGTAAACCACGAACGCGCCCCAACCGTCGCCTGGAAGGGTGGAAACCGTTGGCCGAAGATTTGCTTTGCCAGTGTTCAACAATTGATGAATATTTTCCAAGGGGATATTGGCGACCACCAGGTCCGCTTCGTACTGCTCACCCTTTCGGGTTTGAACCATCCTTGGTTTGCCATTGCGCAACAAGATTTTGTTGACTTCCTGGCGGTATAACACTTTGCCGTCATTGCGCTGTACTGCGCGAGCTAACTCAGTGGCAATGCTACCCATACCTCCTGTTAGGTGAACAACCCCACGACGGGGCAAATCCAGCGCCGCGGCGCCATACAGCGCATTGGCATGCGCGCTGGTTGCTTGGGCTGAGATCAGCAGTTGAGCATCGATAAATCGGCGGAGAGAATCGGGAACTCTCTGCAGATGAACCGATAAGGGAGAGGTTGCGTCACGGAGGAGCCTGGCCAATTCGGTTGGGGAAGTATCACGCCAGAGGTAGGATGCGCTATCGCGGGCAAGGGCAATAACCTGTTCCGGAGTTTGTGGCGGCCATGGAGGGAGACGAAGCGCCAACTCCCAGAGCACATCGGCTGTGCGCTCTTGCCATTTGAAAAATGATAGGCTTTGTTGACCAAAGGCTCTGGCGTACTCTTCCCAGCGTCGTTCATCACCAAAACGGGCAACGGAAATTTCCTGGGGCAGGTGAGCCACCATAGTCGGCTCGGCCGGTCTGGTCGGCCAGGAAGCCACTCCGGTGATCCTTCCAACAATATCCATTGGCCCGTTAGGGTAGAAACCCCCAGCCAAGGTGGCTCCGGCATCGAAACGATAACCCTGGTGGTAGAACGTGCCGGCACAGCCGCCCGGATATACATGTGCCTCTAATACAGTGACCTGCAATCCAGCACGAGCCAGGACGGCGGCGGTCACGAGACCACCCACTCCAGCTCCGATTACAACCACTTTATCCATTCGATCGCGAAGCATTTTCGGGTTCCTGATTTGTGGTTTGGCGATCAAGAGCCTGGCGTTCAAGCAGCCTGCGGGTCTTCCATCCCCGATAGGCGAATAAGAGCGGCATGCCTATCCACATTGAAGCGCCCACCAACCGCCAAATCAGGTGAGGTTTCAACGTTGCTTCGACTTCATCATGAATGAGTGTATGGTGATTGTCAATTTTATGAAATGTGTGGGTGTGTATCCAAATGTCAAATGGTCCGCGTATCTGGCGGTCGATAAAACTGTTGGCGGTCGTCCATTCAATTTGGGCTTGCCAGTGAATTGGCAAAGGCCCCAGCCAAAGCGTGAAATCCATCTCATCGCCGTTTTGCAAAATAGCAGGAGCGCGATGGATGCGGACGATAATTGGCGGAGGCGTAATCATCGCCATGCTGCGGGAATGCATGTGGAACTTGAGCACAGCGCTTATTTCAGCCCGAACTTGAAAACTGTGGCGGTACAACATGGATTATTTCTTGGTGATGAGCAAATCCCTGATAGCTTGTTCAGCTTGCGGAAAGCTGAATTGAAATCCGAGCTCCAACAGCCTTTTGGGTATTTGGCGTGTGCTAACCAACAGGATGATGGCTTTGGCTCCAAATAATAGTTTCAGTGCAAAAGCCGGGACTGGCAAAAGGGCTGGGCGCTTCATAACTTTCCCAAGTATGCGGCTGAACTCCGCATTGGTAATCGCTTGTGGCGCGGTGAGGTTAAAAGCGCCACTGGCGTTGGGGTGCTCGATCAGGAAGCGAATAGCTTTCACTTCGTCGTCGATGTGTATCCAGGAGAACCATTGTTTCCCGTTCCCAATTGGGCCGCCGATAAAAAGTCGAAATGGCAACATCATGAAAGGGAAAGCCCCGCCTTCTGTGCTCATCACAACACCGCTAGTGCGGATGACTGCCCGCCGGACACCCATTGCTTCGACAGCCGCTGTGCTGGCTTCCCACTCCAAACAGATACGCGCCAGTTCGTCATCGCCAGGAGCGGATTCTTCCGTCAACTTTTCGTCCCCGCGGGACCCATAGTAACCAACAGCTGATGCCTGCACCAAAACTTTCGGTTTGACCTTGGCAGCGCGAATTGCCTCGACAACCGCCTTGCCGGCGTTAAATCGGCTCTGGCGGATAGCCTGCATGCGGGCAGGGTTCCAACGTTTGAGAACCAGCGCGGCGAAATTCTCTCCAGCGATGCTTTCACCTGCCAGGTTGATAATCGCATCTGCGCCTTCAACATGCTGCCCCCATCCATCGGCGGTGAGACCATCCCAGGCGACCAACTCAACCCCAAAAGGGAGCGGTTTTTTCTGCTTGGCGGGATTTCGGGAAAGAATTATCACCCGATGCCCTGCTTGAGCCAGATCTGCCGCCAAAGCGCTGCCGATGAGACCAGTTCCTCCTGTAATAATGACTTTCATATCTGTCTCCTGCTTTTCTGTGATCCAGTGGTTGTAAATTTAGGAGATTATACCAATCGAACTCAAAATTGTCAATATATTGTACAATATTTGTATAATATACTTGACAAATAATGAACATGCGCTATAATTTCAGGAAAATATTTGTGGAGAAAATGCCGAATATCGCAAGTGATGGTTTTAGGATGACAATTTTCGTGTCATCCAGTCCTGACTGATGGGCGATTTGGAGACTATTGATATGATGTCTTTGCCGGAAGTTGATTCAGGCTCTCAGGAGCCTTTATACAATATTGGGGTAGTGTCGCGCATGACCGGCATCTCAATGGCGACTTTGCGCGCCTGGGAGCGTCGGTATGATTTTCCGTCGGTAAAGCGCACCTCTGGCGGTCACCGCCTGTATTCCGAACGGGATATTTTGCAGTTGCGTTGGGTGAGAGACCGCATCCAGGAAGGCATGCAGACCGCTCAATCGATTCAGGCGCTGCGCCATCAGGAGCAGAGCGGGCGTTTGGTTTATCTGGAGCAGGAAGCTGCTGTGGATCGGGTTCACCCGATAGGTTTGTCAGTCTCTGCTGAAAAGCTTTCATACCTCGCTGCGCAACAGGAGCGAATTTATCAGGCTCTGCTGCAGCGAGATACTGCCAGAGCTGACGAAATATTTGCTGACACTCTAGCCGTTTATTCGCCCGAAGAAGTAATCCTGGGTGTGGTGGCTCCAGTGCTGAATCGCATTGGGAATGGCTGGGAGAGTGGTGAACTGACGGTTGGCACAGAACATTTCGGGACAAACTATTTGCGTCAGCGTTTGTTGATGTGGATGCTGAGCGGGCCGCCTTCACAAAAGACGCCGCCGATTGTCCTGGCATGTGCGCCAGATGAATGGCATGAAGGGAGTTTATTGATTCTCGGCGCGCTCCTGCGCCGTCGGCGCTGGCCTGTGGCGTACCTGGGACAATCTTTGCCACTTACTGATCTGGCCGTCTTTGTCCGGGATATCAAACCTTCGATGGTGGTGTTGGTAGCGATGACAGAAACCAGCGCTGCCGCTTTACAGGATTGGCCGCAGTGGATGCCCGAGGTGGCTGAGAGCGGGAAGCCAATCGTTGGCTACGGTGGTCGGATATTTGTCGAACAACCTGTTTGGCGCAGCAAGATGCCGGGTATTTACCTGGGCAGCACGTTTGAAGAGGGGTTGAACACGATTGAGCGCGCCATCCGCAGCAGCTAGGTTCTACTGCGTGTCAAATCCTGTTTACGACCCTGTTTTGGGGATATTCAACCGCGCGACCAGCCTTTGCTAAGATAGGCAATCATTGCCAGTTCTTCAACCAAATCGGCTTGCAGATAGGCATCCTGAGGGTCTTTTCCGCAGGCGATCAAGCCATGCATTGCAAGGAGCAGAACGTTGCATCCTGGTTCATCATTGATCGCCTGATTGATGTGTTGCCTGAGTTCCTCCGTTCCAGAAGGCGCATAGGGCACCAAGGGGATTCTGGAATGTTTAAAGCCGGAATCGGTCACCATAGGGATTTCGATGTTCATCACGGCAAACGCAGTAGCATACGGGGGATGAACGTGAAGGATGGCTCCGATGTCCGCTCTGAGGCGCAGGATATCGGCGTGGAATCGATATTCAATGGATGGCTTGAGATGCGCCGGTGCCTGCCATTGGAGCGTGTGAAGATTGACGATTACCAGATTCTCCAAGCTGGTGTCGCCTAAAGAAACTCCAGACGCGGTGATCATCATCCTGTCAGGGCTGATACGGGCGCTGAAATTCCCTCCGCTTCCACGGACAAGGCCGCGCTCAAAAGCTGCACGCGCGTAATGAATAAGTTGTACGGATGGCTCTTGATTATTCATCAATGACTTTGAACGCCCGACCATTGGCTTTGTATGCCTGTATTCTAATCTTTATTTTGGCGCCAATAAAGAACCCGTCACCAACCACTGCATACAAGCGGCGAAGTCCCGCATGGTTTGTGCTGCAATCACGCAGGTGTGGCGCTTAGCCCTCAGCTTTTCGAAGATCATGTTCAGGCGGTCAACCTCATCGGGTTGATATGTATCATCATAAATCTTTTTGGGAATACACCCCATCTAATTCAGCCAGGGCTTGAGATCGTTTCTATGATCGTGCGTCGCACCATCTCATGCGAGATGCCCTCGGCTTTCAATAATGCAGGTTATGGAATTGAATTTCTAACAGAGCTGACCTCGTGCTTGACGCGATTGTTTCAATGCCGTATGATTTGTGTCGTGAGTACATGTGCCCTTAATGAGACAAATATACGGTTATAAGTCAGATTGCATAAATCAGAGGTTAATAGCATGACCGATATTAACCTGAACAACCTTTTCGATCTGCACGGCAGAGTTGCTGTAGTAACCGGTGGAGGGGGTGAGCTTTGTAGTGGGATGTCACAAGTCCTGGCAAAAGCCGGAGCACGGGTGGCAGTGCTAGATATCGCCGAGGAAAAATCCCGTGCAGTAAGCGAGGCAATCTGCGCCAGTGGAGGGCAAGCTATTGGTTTTGCCTGTGATGTTACAAACCGTGCCTCGTTGGAAAATGCTTGTGCTAATATTCACTCTATTTTTGGGCCGGTTGATATTTTGGTGAATGGCGCGGGGGGGAATCAAGCAGCCGCAACCACTTCGCCGCAAAATCCGTTCTTCGAATTGGATGAAAAAGCAGTAAGGCGCGTCTTTGAGCTAAACTTTATCGGTTCGTTCATACCCTGCCAGGTCTTTGGCAAAGACATGGCTGATAACGGTCGAGGCTGTATCGTAAATATTGCATCAATGAATGCGTTCCGTCCGCTTACTCGCATCGCTGCCTATTCTGCTGCTAAGGCGGCGGTTGTAAACTTTACCCAATGGCTGGCAGTTCATATGGCACAAGAATATAGTCCAAATATCCGCGTCAATGCCATTGCCCCTGGTTTCTTCCTTACAGACCAAAACCGATATTTACTTATTGACGCGGAAAGTAAACAAATGACTTTGCGTGGACAGAAAATATTGGAGCATACTCCAATGGGGCGTTTGGGAATAGCAGCAGATCTTTATGGCACACTGATCTGGCTTTGTAGTCCAGCGGCAGGGTTTGTCACCGGTATTGTTGTTCCTGTAGATGGTGGTTTTTCGGCATATAGCGGCGTTTAACCCAGGCAACTTTAGCTAACAACCACTGCCCGTAAGGAGAGTGGGATGATAGGTCTAGGATTTGCTCACCGATTTCTCAGTTTTGAGGAAATACGTTCCGTTGTTGTTCAGGCTTTAGAAACCTGGGATCTGGACCGCAAGCATATCCTGGTAATCGTCCCTGATCGGACACGCGTCGCTCACCTGCCGATGCTCTTTCAGCTGTTACATCAGGAATTGGCGGGCAAATCCAAATCATTAGACTTCCTGGTAGCTTTAGGCACACACGCAATCATGAGTGAGGAGGCAATAAATCACTTATTTGGTCTGACATCAGCAGAGAGAACGAATAAGTATGCGCGAACACGATTTCTGAACCATCGTTGGGACTTATCTGAGACGTTTGTGACACTGGGCGTCATCTCACCTGAGGAGACGCTCGAGATAAGTGGTGGTATGCTGTCAGCGGAAGTACCTGTACGAATCAACAAGTTGGTATTGGAGTATGACATTTTATTGGTATGTGGACCGGTCTTCCCCCATGAAGTAGTTGGCTTCTCGGGAGGAAGCAAGTATTTCTGCCCAGGCATCAGTTCTGCGGAGATCATCAACTATACTCACTGGTTAGGTGCACTGCTAACCAGTTATGCCATCATTGGCGTAAAGAATACTCCAACGCGGGCGGTGATTGAGCGTGTTGCCGATATGATTCCAACGCCCAAACTTAATCTGGCATTGGTAGCCTCCCCGGATGGCCTGCATGGCGTTTATGCAGGCGACATGCAAACAGCCTGGTCTGCAGCGGTTGACCTCTCCGCGCAAGTACATATCCGGTATATGGATCACCCCTTCTACCGTGTACTTTCGATCATGCCAGAACGGTATGATGACCTATGGACTGGCGCAAAAGGGATGTACAAATTAGAGCCCATCATTGCAGATGGTGGTGAGGTGGTGATCTATGCTCCACACATCAGCGAATTCTCATATACCCACGGCAAAACGATCGAGGCAATCGGTTATCACGTGCGAGATTATTTTGTCAAGCAGTGGGAACAGTTCAAAAATTATCCTTGGGGCGTGTTAGCACACTCCACTCATCTACGCGGCATGGGAAGTTTCGACCACGGGGTTGAAAGTCCGCGAATTCGTGTGACTCTGGCTACGGGCATTTCGCGTGAGCGATGTGAAAACGTTGGTCTGGGATATCTAGACCCTGAAACTATACGGATAGAGGAATGGACGGGGCGAGAAGATGAGGGTATCCTCGTTGTGCCAGAGGCAGGGGATGTCCTTTATCGTCGAAAAAATCCTGGATGATTAGAAGCGTTTCTCCAAAAGTAATCATCGTCATGGGTGTTGCCGGTAGTGGAAAAACCACCATTGGTAAGGCGCTTGCCAATGCTTTAGGCTGGTCGTTCTACGATGGCGATGATTTCCATCCACCAGAAAATATTGACAAAATGGCGCGCGGGATCCCACTTGATGATGTTGACCGCGCGCCCTGGCTTGCTACCTTGCACAATCTGATCGCTGGCTGCTTGGAGGAGGACAATCTGGCAGTTCTAGCTTGTTCTGCGCTTAAGCAGCGTTACCGAGAGCAGTTATTTTATGGTCACCCATACGTAAAATTCGTTTATCTGCGTGGTGACTTTGACACGATATTAGAACGCATGAAGAAGCGTCAAGATCATTATATGAGACCAGGGATGTTGCAGAGCCAGTTTGCAGCGCTTGAAGAACCACAAGACGCATTGATACTGGATATCCAAGATGATATTGCTACGAATGTCAATAAAATTATACAAGCCTATGCATTGTGCAGGCGTCCTGAAGAAAAGGTGATGGTGGTAACGCCTGAACGAGATGATATATCAGAATCAGACGATCGTGATGTGTAGTTAACTGCTGGGGTCTGTAATTACCTCCGAGATTGGCTTGAGGTGACGCGTGAAGTGATCCTTAAGTTGGTCGTGGTAAGCGGCTTCGCTATTAGCCAAAATGGCTGATAACTTTGTCCCAAAATGATCTAACACAGAGCCAAATGTCACATGCAATACCTGCCGGGCATCGAACAGATCCAAGATGCCAGGTAGTTCGTTATCGTTCATTGTATCTACGGGGGGAATTTTCTCTACGCTTGCTGATACATGATATGTGATGCGTTCGGAAGGATATCGCTGGAGGCTGAAATTGACAATTTCTCGGAACAATTTTGGTTCTAACCCGGCTACGACACGCAACGCCTCCAGGTAACTGGTGCCAGCTGTCTTCACATGTAACTTCCCCTTTGTGTGCCTGGCAAGGATTGGGTAAATGCTTAGTTTATCTGAACCGGAATGCAAACTTAATTTATAACCACCAAAATATTGCATGACTGCTGTGTGTTGTTTTAATTCTGCTTCGAAATTGGCTAGGTCACCGATGTAGTCAACGCCTTTTTCAAATCGACCTACGAAATGGGGTGCCAAGCTAATCCATTGAACCCCCAGGCGACGAAGTTCGTTGGCTATGAAGAAGTGTTCATGGGGTGTTGTTGGAGTTTCTGATTCATCTAAAGAGATTTCCAGATCATATGGTTTGTTGTTCATCAAGTCTTGCAAGCATTGATGCATTTTAGCGATATGGGCTATGGCACGACCATACTTAATCGCCGCTCTCAGTAAAGTTGTTTCATCGAACGCTAACGAGAAGTGTTGCAGGTGGAAGTGTTTGTTCAAATACAATCTCATTAGAGAACTGGGTGATATCTCGAGTTCATCCCAAGGAAGTTTAGGATATTTTGCTGCCAGAACTGGCAAGGTATCCACATGAACTTGATCATCAATGAGATCACGAACATCAAATGTATAGAATGTATAGCCGGCCGAGGTGAATGGCATTAAGTCAGCACAATCTTTCAGGTGGTCGGCGTCTGCGCCCCAGGGGAATCGCCAACCCTCCTGAAAAATACCCCACATTGCATCATCTAGTACCTGCTGAGGAGTACGCCTTGTGCGTGTATTCTCCCGTACTGACTGCTGAGCGAAAACAGGCGCGATTCCCATGCCTTTCAGGGCTTGTATGTGGCCAGGTGTCGCTATTCCTAAGCGATCTCCAAAACCAAATGACGTTTGCACTCCCAGTGGAGATGGACATAGCCAAGGCAACCGCGAGCGCAACTCTGATGCATTCGCTGGAAGTAAGGGGAAAAGCACCCAGCCATCTTCACATGCAAAACCATGTTGAAATCTGTCCGAAACTCCCCGAACTGCCAAGCGTTTTTCACCAGTTGTATTTGAGCGTACCAGTTGATAAGTCGTACCAGCGATAGAAGTTGTGGAATGGGTGAAAACTGTGTAATCAATCATCGGTGCTTGAATTCATTGGTTCCTGCAAACTATCTTCGGGTTAGAGCTTGGTGGGCTTGGAAGATTTCGCGTAGGAGTGCATGATCACTCCGTAATCGACTAGTAGGTATATTGCATTAGCGCCTCCCACATTGCGAGGATGTTCTCCGGTGGTACGTCTGCCTGGATGTTATGGACTGCGCTGAACACATATCCACCGCCTGCGGCTAGCGCTTCGATGTTGCGCATGACCTCGTCCTTTACTTGTTGAGGTGTTCCGTAGGGCAAAACATTTTGGGTATCAACGCCCCCTCCCCAAAAAACTAAGCTGTCACCGAAGTCTCGCTTCAACGCGCAGGGGTTCATTTCAGCCGCACGTATATGCACAGGATTTAGGATCTGCACCCCAATATCGATAAAATCTTGTAGGAGCGGCCGGACATTTCCACAGGAATGGAAAAATATCCAGGCGTTAGGTGCTAATTTTTTTATGCGATTCAGCACGGCATTCCAGAAAGGCTTGATCTGCAGGCGATACATGCGCGGTGAGATCAATTGGGAATGTTGAGTGCCATAATCATCTGTTTGTGCAATCACATCCACAACATCGGCTAATTGAGGTAACGCCATTTCCCAAAAAGCTAGCTTGAGTTCAGCCATCTTCTCAAATAATGCTCCGACGATATTCTCCTGGTTGGACATCATCACTAATAAATTTTCCATGCCTACGATTCGTTGTGCCATCTCAAAAATACCTGCAAACGGATCTTTCAAAACCACTGCATATCCATCACGGTGATACATCTCTGCCAGTGTACGCAATCCCTGAATCCGTTGTGGATCGTCCATCTTGGGCCAGGGATACTTTTCAATGTCACTCACAGAAATTTCAGGGTTGGCCAATGGAACATGATAGATGCTAAAGTACAACCCATCAGGCCATGGACGGCGATGGACGATGCCCCACTCATCGTGATAAATCCAGTATCCATCCTGGATGGTCGCATGCACCTTCCAATTGTGGCTGTTCAGAGGGTATAAACCACGCACGTCGACCTGCAGACGGACAAGCAGGTCGGAGTCCGGAAGGGCAAGTTGCTGAATGTGATCACAGAGTTGGGGTTCAACCTCAGGCAAATCCATTGCCCGGCGCAGAGCCTGGTAGGCGACCGTATGGATGCCTGTAACTTGTGTACTCCCAAGATCGAAGGGGATGCGGTCGGCTTCTTGATGGTTTAAGGCTTTGATGAGTCGTTCTCTTGAGTTCATTCTTCAGGCACCATAACGCCGATACCGCTCTACGACTTCGTACATAGCGAAGATGTTGTCGTCGGGCGTCCCGTAATCCATATTGATACAGCATACCCCTGCTTTCTCCAGTGGCCCAGCGGAGGTTAAGAGCATTTCGGTATCGGCAGCAATCTCGTTTGGGGTGCAATTTAGCATCCTGATCGGGCTCAGGCGCAGATTAAAAAACGCATTTGGTAGTGCCATGCGACAGAGCTTTACATCCGAGCCCCAACCCACATCAACAAATGCCAATGGCAACTCAGCATACGCCGCGGCGATCTTGTGCAAATTGTCCCCACAATGGTGTATTCCATAGGGCTGAATGCGCGTTGCCATAGCTTTCTCAACCGGAAGTTGCATCTCGCGATAACTTGAAGTGGAGATCATCTGTACCGAACAATTGGCATGCAAGAATATCGAGCGATCAACCCGCTCAACCATACGATTAACAGAGATCGAACAGCTCCCAGTGCGCTGGCGCACATATAAAGCTACATCGACGATCAATTCTCCGATCAAGTCCAGCAGGCGTCGGACACGTTCCGGGGCGGCATAAAAATCAATGAATAAATCTTGACCATACAGATGATAAGCCACGTTCAACAAGCCATCGGTGTTTACGTCACCAAGAAGGTAGCCATATTGTGTTTGAAGGATATCCATATCCTGAATTATTTGATTCATCGGCCAGCGTTGCTGAAAGTCAGGTTTTTCGAATTGCTCTATCTGCTCCACGGTTAACTTCATAGGTTTGGGTTGAGGGGCGGCATCTGGAGCAAAAATGATATCAGAGCCCAATAAGGCAGGAATGACGAACCCACCGGCGACATGTAGCGAGCCGATTATTGGGCGTGGTTGCGGGTTAGGCTCGCCAAGGCCGAGCTGGCCAAAGCGCTGATACAGAACTCTTCGCATCTTCACATCGTTTTCGATGCGGGTCTGCTTGTCAAGATAGAATGGACTCTCGAATGAGATACCGGCGGTTGATACCACCATCTAGGGTTAAAAACAAGCTCTATGGGTAAGAACTCGGTTGTATCCATTTGCCATTTTCATTAGATCTGCTAGTGATAGGAGAAATCCCGCGCTGTGTCAATCATGGCTTGAATATTAGCCAATGGAATTTCGTTATGCAATTCAGTCGACGAACCCACCAGATACCCTGGCCCGGCAAGCTCAATATTCCGCCGCACGGTTTCCGCTACCTCGGCAGGGGAGGCAAAAGGTAATAGCTGGCTGCAATCCACCCCGCCCACAAGTACCAGTTTGGGGTAGCGGGCTCGCAGCTCGCCCACATCCATTCCTGCAAGGACTTCGATTGGGTTGAGCGCATCGATGTTTAATGCGACCAGGTCGTCCAGGATGCGCCATAGATTACCGTCGGAATGAAACATTACAGGAATGCCTTTTTGATGATACGCGGCAATCAATATCTCCATGCGTGGAAAAAGCACTTCACGTAAAAAGGTTGGAGAGAACAGCGGACCTGTCTTGAAGGCGAGATCAACGCCATAAAAGACTCCGGGGAGCTGGTCGCATATGGAAAGCGCCTCGATCCGGCGCAGGGCGCGCTCAACATTCAGATCAAGATATGCGGCAATTAAATCTGGGTGTTCAGCTATCAGGTAAGAAAAATTCTCCAGGCCCATGAAGCTGTAGAATGCGTGAAAACCCTCAGTAGTGTCCATCTCCAGAAATAGGGCAATATCCCCGATTGCCGCTTTTTTATACAGGTAATCCTGTTCTGCGTGCCTGACATATTCGACAGGATTTCCGATAAAATCCTCCGGATTATCCAAAATTGAGCGAATATAGGCTGCTGCCTCATTAACATTATGAAAGGGCATTGGTTCTTCCCAGTAAGTCCAGCGTTGATATATTACCCGGCGCCCGTCTGGTCGTTGTTCGACACGGGGATCTTCAGGCAAACGGATGAATTGCTTGGTTGAATCCAGGGCAATGCCAATCGCTCTGTATACAACCCTGTCACGATTCTCTGGGGTGATTTTCTCGCCCGCATAATATTCAATTGCCGCATCGTTACGCAAGAGATCATAAATGGGTGGGTGATCAGGGATCTCTCCGCGCATCACGCAGCAGACGCGTTCTTCCGAATTCATATCCTTGGCTCCCATTAGATTGCAACCGGCAGATCAGCCTAGCTTTACTACTTCTTCCATATGAATGTAGCCCATCCGATGGGCTGCGTTCGAGCTATCGGTTGAAGAGTTTCAGCTTGTTGTTCAATGACTACACGATCCTGGATATGCGGCCTGGCGCAAACCTTAAGCAAAGGTTCGATGAAAATGAACGCCGGCGTTTATCAGGTGATTCGGGTTACTCGATAACCGCGCCCATGGTAAGCCCACGAACCAGGTAGCGCTGGATATAAAATACAGAGATTAACATTGGCAACATGCCAATAACCCCGCCAGCGGCCGCGATCCCCCAGGCTGTTCCGCGCTCGACCTGGGCGAAACCGGTAGTAAACACCGGGAATGTTTGGCTGCGGGCGGAGTTAGTCAAGGCATTAGCAATCAATAGCTCGTTCCAGGAATTGAGGAATGAAATGATGAGTACTGCCACAAGTCCTGGAGCGACAATTGGTAAGGCGACGCGAAAGAACGCGCCCACGTGGGTTAAACCCTCCAGCCTAGCGGCGTCAATGAGTTCGTTGGGCACGTCACTAAAAAAACCAACCAGCAACAAAGCTGCGAATGGGAGGGAAATGAGCAGGTGAGCTGTTGAGACTGCAGCCCAGGTATCGATTAATCGAAAGGCGCGAAATACCAGAAACATTGGTATTGCAATGACTACCGGGTGTACCATGCGGAGACTCAGGATCCAGCTGTACAACCTGCCCTTGCCGACCCCAAATTTAGCAATACCATAAGCAAGAGCTGCTCCCAGCAGTATCCCTGCAACACTGGATACTACGCCAACTGTAACACTATTGATCAAATATGGTGTAACGCTCTGGTAAAAGGAGCGCCCGGTATATTCTTCTGTTCCCCATACAGGGCCCTTGTAACCGAATAGTAACCGGAAATTGTCAATCGTCAGACGTTTGGGTATCCAGATTACCGGGTTGGCGGTCACATCTCCCGGATATTTTATGGAGGTTAAGACTAACCAGTAGATAGGGAACAAGAAATACAACAATGCGGCGATTAGCAAAAAATATCTAAGTAACATACTCAACCGTTTTTTCAGTAGATCCTTGGACATAGCTACTCCCATTCTAGCCGGCGTTCCAGGCGCATGACGCGTAAAACACCCCACACGATTAGGCTGCTGAATAATAGCAGGAACACCCCCATTGCTGAGGCATAGCCAAGACGGCCAAAGCGAAATGCAGTGCGATAAACATACAAAGCGACAACCATGGTAGAGTCGCCAGGTCCACCATAGGTCAGCATATAGATGATATCAAAGAGTTTAAGGGCATCCACGAAGCGAAAGGTTAGTGCGACCGCGATAGACGGTACAATCATTGGCCAGATAACGAAGCGGAACAATTTCCAGCCCGATGCTCCATCTACCTTGGCGGCATCGATGATTTGACTGGGAATGGCATTCAGGGCCGCCAGGATTATCAGAAAGATAAAAGGACTCCATTGCCATAAATCCGTCAACATGACGGATAGCCTGGCCATAGTTGGGGTACCTACCCAATCAAGGGATGGCAGATTAATCGCATTCAATATGCTGTTCAGAGGACCAAACCGGTCCAGAATCAGACGGAAGTTTAAGCCAACAACCACCGGCGGTATCATCATCGGAATAATGAACAACGGTTTAACAACACCTATCCCTTTCAATGGTTCGAAGAATAACAGTGCCAACCCTAAGCCCACCAGAAATTCGAGCAGCACCACGCCAAACGATAGCAGGATCGTATTCTCCAGAGAGGTGATGAAATTCTTATCGGTGAACAACCGGGCGAAGTTTGCCAAACCGATGAACACCGGTTCGCGCATAGTAGCCATATCGAGACGAGAGAGAGCCAGGCGCCACAGGTAAATCGTGGGGTAGATGATCAACACGAATAGAATCGCTAGCGGCGGGCTGACAAAAAGCCAGGCAGCCTTTCGATCTGCGAGATAAGTCCATAATTTTTCCAGGAAAGAATGCTCTGATGGTCGAGAAGGCAAGTCATTTAATCTCATTGAGACTCCTGTTAGATTGTTGGGCTGTCCAAGTCGACTCGGAACTGCCGCCGAATCACCCTTTGGACAGCCCCAACGCACGAGTTACACGAAGCAAGAGATCAGGCTAAGCCAGCGTCTTTCATGATGTTTGTCCAGTCTTCGGCTTGCTGTCTCAATGCCTCTTCTGGCTTCAACTCACCAGTCCAGACCTTACCCAGAATGTTTCCCATGGATTGTTCGAACTGGGGTAATACGGAGAGCTTGGGTCTGGTGCTGCAGAGCTCCAGCGAAGGCGCCATGACCCACAAATCCAGGTACTTGGCTTTGAGATCTGGATCTGTCATGGTCGACAAGCGGGTTGGCGTCTCCGTAAACTTTTCGTACAGCATCTTGCAGTTTTCCTTGTTTGTCAGGAGCTGAATATACTGGTACGCCTCCTTCGGATGCTTGGTATCCTTGTTGATAGCCACATTCCAGCCACCCAGGTGCGGCATTGGCAGCATAGTGACCTTCACCTTACCGTAGATTGGCGAATCGGCACCGGTGAGAGAGGGCCAGTAGCCGCCCCAACCGGCAAACATGGCAGAGATGCCAGCACGGAAGGGCTCTGAACTGGTGATCCAGTCGAGATCAGCCGGATTGGGAGAGAATTTACCCAACTCCAGGTAGTAATTCAGAGCTTTCAAGCCGAGATCAGACAGCGCGGGATCAAAGGCAACCTTGTGATCTTTGGTGAAGTAGTCGCCCCAGTCGGCATCCACCTCGCCAAAGGCTTTGATGCCCTCCGGACTTCGCCGTAGATCGCCGAACATGGTGCAGAACGTCGAGAGCAGAGGATCGCCGACCTTTGCTGGCAGGCAGATCCCGTACTGCTCGCCGTCGCGCCATTTCACGCCGCTCATGAAGAACTCGGCATAGTCTTTCAACTGAGCGCTGGTCAGTTTCCAGTTATCTCCGTCTTGAGGCATCTTTAGATCGTAGCCATACTTTGCCTTGAACTGCGCCTGATAATCCGCGTTCTCGAACAGGTCGCTACGATAGAAAAGCGTCAAGGTGCCATCGACGAACGGTAAGCCGATGTTCTTGCCCTGCCAGGTGGCGTAGGTATCCCACAGGATTTTCGGGAAATCCGCCTGGTCGTAGTTGGGATCAACGATCTCAGGATATTTCTGGCGAATTTCGTCCAGATCTGCCAGATAGTTTGCCACCGTGCCAATCCAGTGATAGCCTACGCTGTACACGTCAAACGAGTTGGCGCCGGTGGTAAAGTCTTGGAGCATCTTGTCAAGCAGTGTTTCGAAGCCGATGGCAGTTACTTCCGCCTTGTTTGGTGCGAATTTTTCGTTGTACAGCCTGGCAATTTCCTCCGCGCTATCCGACATACCATGCGCCGACATGATCCCGACGCGAATGGTTACTGGCTCAGCAGCGGCTGGCGGAGCAGTTACGGCTGCCGGCTCCGTTGTAGCCGGCTTAGGCGCGCAGGAAGCCAGCACTACCCCCCCAGTCAATATTCCTGCGCCTTTGAGAAAATCACGTCTGGTAATTTTTTTGCTATTCTTCATCGCAATCTCCTTTTAGCTTGATGAAGGGCTAGAAAATGATGATGTGGTTCATGGATGGGATTAGCCAGAATTCTCTCCTCCGAACCTCCTTTCTCGACCTGTTCGTTGGCAGCCAGGTTTATAAAATTGTCAAAGGATCAAAGCGGTCATGTCGACCACGGATGCCTCTCCCTTGAGAATTGGGGGGCGGGCATTCAACAATTGATATATCCTGAACGTCCATGCGAACCTTTTGTTGAAGTCGCCAATGTCAATTGCCTGGAGTTTTGCGCCGATCGGACGCGTGATCGCGATCGGTCGTGGCGCGATCATAGCCGCCACATGAGGGATATCTGCGACCCTCAGAATCCGAAAGACATAAGTGGTGATTGGAAAGACTTGTTGATCCTCCTCAATCAAGAGATGGTAACTTGGTAAGAGCCGATCCGCCAGTACAGCGGCGATTTCATCCGAGAGGGCTGCACAATACAGTGCGAGCAAGCTACAAATCGGGCCTGAGCCAATCAGCTTGATAGGTAGATGGGGCACGCGTTGGCGAATGAAACGAACGGCATGCAGGATGTCGGCTATTTGCTGGCCAAACAAAGATCGGCCGAGCATCAACGAGTCTGTTGCGGCTTCGAACTCCAGTGTGTCGCTTTCTTGGGTTACTTTCTCAGCCAGTTTGCCATCCAGTGTGGCGACTGTCTGTATGGGTGGCGGGAGGGGGGTGGTCTCTCCAAGACCGCGTGGATCAATGCACAATGCTAAACCGCCCGACCCCAGCACAGCAGAGAGGAAATCTGCGCTCATATCGCTCAATTTTCCATCATCGTTCAGGTAAATGACCGCTTGGGATGGCGTATCCGATTTGAGTAGAAATGCTGGGTTGATCACCCCTGCTTCCGGTTCCAGGAGAACCCTTTCCGTTCCGTCGGTCTCTTCTTCAACCCGGGCGCTGACTGGTCGAGTTGTATCGCCAACACCAAGACAATCGTTGAGTTCACCGCGCTTTTCGGATACCCAATTTTTCCATGCTTCGGGATCGCCGTCGAAATCGTCAATCTCGGGCAGAGTTCGGCTCACCTGGCGCGATAATTGCCGGATAGCGTGCCAGGAGCGAATGAACGGCGTACCTGGGAAGCATTTCAACTCTTCCGAATCAGGCGGTTCGGTGACCAAATCCGGTTCTGGAACAGAATCGCCGTTACCTTTACCCTGAAGCCATTTCTGAAACCAACCATAGGCTGCTTGACGCATCTCTCGATCATAGCCATGGTCGGCATGGATTGCCGTCAGGCGCAGCCGCTCCTCGCCAACTGCTTGATAGATATCCTGCAACTGGTTGACGACTTCTTGTGCGCCTGCAACCGGGAATTGGGGGTCCAACCAACCATTGATAATTAACAACGGACGCGGATAGATCAAGCCACACAGACCAGCCATTTCGGCATCGCGGATAACATTCGGTACCTGGTTGCAAAGGTCATTGCAATTATTCCAATTCAAACCACGCATTGCTCGCAGGAAGCGACTGAAGGATGTCACGTAACACACTGGTATGGAAACAGCAATGCGCTCATCAGCCGCGCAGGTGTAGATTGTATTTAGACCGCCCCCTGATGCCCCCGTCATACCGATAAGATTCCCATTCACTTCAGGCCGGGTCAGTAAGTAATCAATCGCGCGCATGCTCTCCCAGGCCATCAACCCCTCCTGGGAAAGGCCAGAAAGCAGTAAGTCGGCGCGAGCGTGATCCTCAAAAGTTGCCCCACGTTCTCCCTGGCCGATTGGATCAAAGACTAACACGACAAAGCCCAATTTGGCGAGACCAATGCAACAAGCCTGGATATCAGGCTCGGTTTTGCCGTAGATCATCCAGTGCCCTGGCGCGTAGAGAACAGCCGGGGCTGGAAGACGAGCGTTTTTCGGCAGGTAAAGATGGACTGGCATCAAGAAATTCGGGCGCGGTTCGAGGACTAACCGCTCAATGGAATAATCTTCCCGCTGCAGAACACCAACGAACCGCGCCGATGTTAGGGGTTGCCTTGGGGGTAAGGGGTCAAGTCCTAAAGCCTGGTAGAGGAGGCGTCGGGTACGTAGCTGAGCCTTCGGCCATTGTTCTCGGGTGAGCTGGGAAACCGCCCGGATGCCCGCTTCATCAACTGCTTTTTCGATCCAGTCGATTAGCATGTCTTTGTATGTTTTGTTTTGTCGGGCAAGGGCTTCTTGCGCCAGGCACCATTCCAATTTTGTTCCTATATCCATGGGCATCCTCCTCATGCGTCGTGTGTTCTGTGCACGGTGCTGCCGGATTTTATGAACGACTTAAGGCGCGCTGGCACGGACTACCAGCTCTGCTGAGAGAACCATATTGCTACACCCACTCGTACAACCCCGCATTTGATCCATCAGCGCAATCAGCGCCAGGCGGCCTAATTCATAGCGAGCGACCCGGCAGGTGGTCAAAGGCGGGGTTACCAGACTGGCCAGTGGAATATCATCGAAACCGACTACAGCGATGTCGTCCGGCACGTGTAAGCCTAATTCTGCGCAGGCTTGCAAAACGCCCACGGCTACCAAATCGTTATAGCAAAATAGCGCATCTAATTCCGGATGCTCTCTAAGGAGCTGCATGCCGGCAATATAACCGCCATCCACGTTTGGGGCACAATATCTGCTCCAATCTGGATCGGGCGTGAGAGCTGCTTCACGATAGGCAATCCGATAACCTTGACCTCGCCTGAGACCGCTTTTGGAAGCTGGTGGACCGGCGAGAAAACCGATGGATCGCCGACCGCTTTGTAGCAAGTGCCGTGTGGCAGTGGCTCCACCGGTGCAGTCATCAATCATGACGGTCGTAATACCGGGGATACTGCTGCTTGAGCGTATGCGTCGGTTGATCAAAACAACGGCAGGATGATGCTGCAATGCTTCTCGAAGCCGCTTATCGTCCAGACGTGAACTGCAGACAATCAGACCATCGACCTCTTTCACCCGAAGCGACTCGATGATCGTCAACTCGCGCTGAGGATCTTCCTCTGTGTTGCACAGGAAGACGTTGTAGCCCTCAGCATAGGCAAGGTGTTCAACGCCTTTGGCGATATCGGCAAAAAAGGGGTTGGTAACATCGGGTACGACCAGGCCAAGTGCCCCGGTCTTCCGGGTGGCCAGGCTGCGGGCTATACCACTTGGGCGATAACCCAGCTCTTCAATGACGCGTTGGATACGCTGTCGTGTCTCTGGACTGACTTCTCCTTTGTTGTTGACCACACGAGAAACGGTCATCAAGGACACGCCAGCCCGACGGGCAACATCCGACATAGTAATTCGATTGGGCATCTTGTCCATGTTAGCGCTAACGTTAGCGCTAACAATATTATAGAGAATAATTGAACAATGTCAATAGGGGATTGCTGAAAGGAATATCTATATGAAGCTGTGCATTCAAAAAAAACAAAACCCCCGTATCTGGGGGACCTGATCCACAGTCAGGTGCTCTGCCATTGAGCTACTGGCACCGTGCTGGATGGAAATTCTATCATTAAGGTCGCCGTATATCAAGCATCTTGAGCAGGCTTTCGCCAAGCAGTTGACGGGGTATCGTCCGCTGTTCTCCAGTTTGTAAATCTTTGATCGAGACCTGCCCGCTCTGGATTTCGTCCGAGCCTAAGATTACTGCCAGGGGGATTTTGAGTCGGTCGGCGTATTTGAATTGTTTGCTCAGCTTGACCGCTTCGGGGTAACAGATCACTTTGAGGCCAAGCTGGCGCAGTTCGGCAGCCAGAGCCAGTGAATCCGCTTGGACGCTCTCATCGAACACCGTTACCAGCACCTGAGCAGGGGGCTTTTTCAGATCACCCGGAATCAGGCGATATTTTTCCAGGATCAGGCTGATCACCATGTCACCCATGGCAAATCCGGCTGCTGGCAGTGGATCGCCGCCAACGGCTTCCATCAAGTTATCATAGCGACCACCGCCAAGGATGGCGCGCCGCAGCTCGCCTTCCGCTTCTTGAGCTTCGAAAACCGTGCCGGTATAGTAATCCAGACCGCGGATCACTCCGGGGTTGTATTGCACCCATTCGCCAATCCCCAAAGCCCGCGCCGCTTCGAAGAAGCGGATGAGCTGATTTGATCTTTTCCAAAGCTCCCGATTCTCGAGCAGGGAGATAATCCCTTTTATCGTCGCTGCAGGCAATCCGAACTCCTGGGCGTATGCAATCCACT
>FWPU01002030.1_pt1 | contig 58055 bp, 46 predicted proteins | sample 2228361 | NCBI WGS metagenome assembly FWPU01 (sample SAMEA103939777, study PRJEB20133) | metagenome | reverse complement strand
AGGAAACGGCGGGAGGTACGTAGCTGACTTTCGACGGGGATACGGGTGGCGTTGTCTGGTTCCGCCAAGAAGCGACTCCTCATCACTGGCCTGCCTTCGTGATTGGCTCCACGTCCGGACGGTGCGGATCAACAGAACGGATCAACAGAATAAATAGAAGTGGAGAGCGCCATGTAGACAAGCGCCGGGTCAAACTGCTTGCTGGAACGCCGTTGATGATGACATGGAACCATGGGCGAAGAGGTAAAGCCAAAGATGCAACGACGGAAGTGGGAAAACAGTTCCCCACGGCCTCCACCCGATGGGGTGGTTCCACCCCGCGTGGGTCCCTCGACCGTTGGGTGGGCTCAACATCTGTTGGCACTCCCTCTGCAAACAGTGGTAATGGGTCAACAGTTCAGGTTCAGGTTTACCATACGTTTAGCCGATTCCGCAATACGCAAAACGTCTCGATTTTGCCGAAAATTGACGTAAACGTCAGATCTGCTGCCTGGAAAACCACAGATGACTCCTCTGAAGAAACCACAGTTTCACAGCTGGACACAGATTGCATCCAACTCCCATCAGTGGAACCTGTGTCCTCTGGGGGGCGAAAAAGCGCAAAGAGGCGCTCAGGGCCCAGGGGGCCAGGGAGGGCTGTGCGCCCAATCCCAGGCAAATACCTGGGCCAGGTGCCCATGGAGTTCGGGCAGGTCACTCAGCACCATCACCTCCCGGTTGACCTTGTGGCTGACTTCGCTGCCGTTCAGGCTACCAATGGCCGACCAGCGGATGCCGCCCACGTCCAGGAGTACCAGCTTGGCGTGGATGCCGCCGCCTGTGGGGTTCCCCAGGCGCACCTCCAGATCCAGCCCCTCTGCCTGGGCCAGTTCGGTCAGATAGCGGGCCGTGGCATGGTTGCTGCGCAAGCCTTCTGCCTCGTCGAAGTAGCCGTCCAGCAGGATGCGCACCCGGGCGCCCCGCCGGGCCGCGTCCACCACAAGCTGTAGCCGGGGATTCGGATCTGCAATGGGGTTACTCTGGCTGCTACCCCAGTGCTTGTGTTCGTACAGTTGCTCCAGCAGGATGGTATCCCCGGGGCCCGCTTCCTGAAGCAGGCCGAAGAGCCCATCGTCCGGCCGCATGGCATTCTCCGGGGCGCTGACCACCATGAAGGTGGCCGTGCCCATGAAGGTCTGGGGAGCGCTGAACGGTGCCGCAGCGACCGGGTACTCGGGCGGTGGGGGCAGGACGAAGTCCGCCGGTGGGGCTCCATAGCGGGGATGGTCGGCCTGAAAGGGGGCCAGATCCAGGAATCGCTCCGGTGCCCAGTCCCAGACGAAAATGCCCTGCAGGGCCTGCACCACGGGGACGGCGTCCGTCAGCAAGTAGAAGCCCCGCCGGCCCCCGGCTGGAACAGCCTCGGCACCGGAGGGCGGCAGGGGCATGGCATCCAGGCTCCAGTTTTCAGTGCCCACCAGGGCCAGGCGGCCGTCGATGAGGCCGTATTTGGCGTGGAGATAGCGATAACGGGTTGCATAGCCCCTGGGCGCACTGTCATCGGGCGCCAGGTAGCGGACATGGGCGCCGGCTGCGGCCAGTTGCGTCACGCACCACCGCTGCAGGTCCGTAATTCCGCCCGGGGGACTGCCATCCAACAACAGGCGGACCTGGACCCCCCGCCGGGCCGCGCCGGCCAGGACCCGGGTCAGATCTGGGTGTTCCAGGGTGTAGAGGCTCAGGTCCACGGATGTGGTCGCCTGGGCCAGGGCATCGGCCAGGGGCTGGTAGAGCCCTTCTGGCCCCACGGCCAGGGTCACCGCGGCCGTTGCCCGCCCTTGGGAAGGCCGGAGGAAACCGTCCAGATCCCAGCCCATCCAGCCGGGGAAGCGTACCCGTCGCCCCCAGAAGGGGTCCAGCAGATCCCCGGCCCAATCCCCAGCCTGGTCTGTATCCACAGGCAGACCGCTCTGGGGGTGGAGCTTGCGCTGCCAGATCTGCCCGGCCGCGGCCAGATTGCCCCGGGTGTAGAGCTGGGCGGCCGGGCCGTTCCAGCCTGGGGTCGGCGTCTGGGTGTCGCCATAGGCCAGGGTGTCCACCACCTGGCCCTGGTCGTCTACAAGCTGGATGAAGCCCCCCTGGTTGGCCAGGGTCAGGCTGCCTGTCAGCTTCAACACGGCAGGGTCGCCCTCCCCTTCGTCGTCCCACTGGCAGGCCGGATCTTCGCCGAAGGTGCGCCGGAAGATGGCTGCCTGGGCGGTACACCAGATGCGCTGGCCGGGAGCCAGGGTAAGGGTCGTGGTGATGGGGAAGGTGGCGCGGCGGCTTCGGGTGACCAGCTGCCAGCCTGCCAGGGGTTGGGCGCTGTCCCCCACGTTCCAGAGGAGTATGGCCTCATCGGGCTCGCCTGAAATGCGGCTGTCGATGTGGGCAGCCGCGAGCACGACCCGGGAGGGAGGCGGGCCACTGACGTAGGGCAGAAAGGCACGGATGGGGTAAGTGGGAGGCGCTGCGGGGGTGGGCTGTTGGGCCAACACGCCTGGGGAAAAGGCCGTCAGGGAGCAGATGACCACTACGAGCCAGCCCGTCCAATGACAGGGGCGGCCCCAGGCAAGCAGGCGGCGACGAGGCGGGCGCAGGGGGATAAGCATCCGATCCTCCGGGACATGATGGTATGGCTAATTTCTGATGATGGCCCATTATAACGCAAGGCGCGGCGTTCGTCCCTTTTCAAAACGCCGTGTATTTCAAATTGCCGTAAGTGCCTTCCGGGATCGTTGGCGCAAGGCTGCAGAAAGATCTGGAGGGTGCTTCCCCCGTCGGCGTAACCCGCAGCGGCAAACAGCCCGGGTGTCCGTTTGCCATTGTTTGTGCGCGATGTGGCAATTTTCCGCATGCAACTTGCTGCTTGCGTCTGGCTCCTCTACGTTTATAATTTAAAAAAGGGTCGATATGGCAGTTGAATGGAGGTTTGGCAGGCATGCAAGATACTGCGGGCATCTATGAATTCGTCGGCATCGGTGAAATGGCCGAAACGTTGACCCACATGCTGTCGCTGAATTTGAAACAGGGGGGGCTGAGCGGCGGCCGGCAGCGGGCCGACCTGGGACGAGTGGAGCAGCTGGTCCTCCAGCAGGCCCGGGATTATTTGAGCAAGGTCCGGGAAGGGTTCATGCTCAGTGTACGGGCCACCCAGGTGACCCATCCCCGAGAGCTGCGTTACCTGCTGGAGCGAGTGCTGACCGATTGGTCCCAGCTTAGCCAGGAGTTGGGGCTCGACACAGGGGCGCCTGGGGAGGAAGCTGGGGCTCGCCGGGCCGGTGTTGGCCTGGGCATGCCCACCGCCGACCACGTACTCCACGTGGAGCGGGTGCGCTATCAGCTGCTGGCCTTTGGCATGGCCGCTGTGGCCATGGGCTATCTGCCCCGCCTGCCTGCCCAGCAGATCACCTTCCCCCACAGCTACAGCGACCCGCCCACCTATGCCGACATCCCGGTGCCTTCCACGCCCGGCGAAATGCTGTGGCGCATTGAAGAGTTGGAGCAGATGCTGTGGCGCCTGATGTCGGCCGACATGCAGGAGCTGGTCCAGCGCCAGTACGGCCCGCTGCGGCGCACCTACGGCTTTTTCGAAGCCAGCGCCTGGCTTTCCCAGCAGGAAGCGGAGCGGTTTGGCATTAAGTCGCAACGGCGCCATGTGGCGCTCTTCTGAACCAGGGCCGGTCCACCCTTCCATCCCTGGCGACCCATCCCAAAGTCACCGAAAGGACGTTCCTTGAAGCAGTGGCTCATCTACCACAAATGTGCGCTACTCACCTCGGTTTCCCAGAGAACCAAACAGGTTCGCACACATTTGGAAGATGAGCCGAAGCGGTCACCCTGGGCTGTGGTCTTGACTTCCGTGCTGGCATTCGCCCTCTGGAGCGGACTGTCAACCCGGGCGGTCTCTGCGGCCAGGGTTCCCCACTTTGTTCACGTCATGGTCGAGCTGGCGGAGCCGCCCGCCGCGGCCCTGTACGCCGGGCTGACGGCCGCAGGCCCCCAGGACATGGCCTCCCTGGCGACGGCCACCCGAACCCACCTGGCCAGCCTGGAGGCCGCCCAGATTCGGCTGCTGGCGCAACTGGCTGGGATGGATGCCCAGGTGCTTTACCGCATCCAGCGGGTTTATAACGGCGTGGCCCTGCGGGTGGACGCTGCCCAGCTGGAGGAGGTGGCGGGCCTCCCCGGTGTGAAAGCCGTGCACCCGCTGGTGCCCAAAAAACCCCTGGACAGCATCGGTTACATCGGCGCCCCTCTGCTCTGGCAGGGGGTGGGCGGCCAACCCCTCACCGGCCGTGGTATTCGCATCGCCGTGATCGACACGGGCATCGACTATTTACATCCCCATTTCGGTGGGCCAGGCACAGGCTACGGCAGCAACGACCCCACGGCCATCGGCGATGTGGCCGGCTTCCCTGGGGCGAAGGTGGTGGGTGGCTACGACTTTGCCGGCGATACCTACAACGCCGATCCCGAATCGCTTGCCTATCAGCCCATCCCTGACCCCGATCCCGACCCTATGGACTGCTATGGCCGCGGCCACGGTACCCATGTGGCCGGCATCGCCGCCGGCTACGGGGTGACCCGGGACGGCCACACCTACACGGGCCCCTATCCGCCCCCTTCTCCCGAGGACCCGTTCTGGATTCGGCCGGGCGTGGCGCCGGAAGCCCAGCTCTATGCCCTGAAGGTGTTTGGCTGTGGCGGCAGCAGCGATGTGGTCGATCTGGCCATTGAATGGGCCGTGGATCCCGACGGGGATGGAGATTTTTCCGACCGAGTGGACGTGATCAACCTGTCCCTGGGGGCGACTTACGGCGCCGCCTACGACAGCACCACGGTGGCCGCGGAAAATGCCGCTCGGCTGGGCGTGATTGTGGTGGCCGCGGCCGGCAACAGCGGCGATACCTTCTACACGGTGGCTTCGCCCGGTGTGGCCGACCATGTCATCAGCGTGGCCGCCATCGGTGTGGACGCCTTCGATGCCCCGGCGCCCACGGCCGCCCTGACCACCTTTTCGGCCCGGGGGCCCCGCCGGGGGGATTCTGCCCTGAAGCCGGACCTGGCTGCGCCGGGTAGCCAGATCTTCTCTGCCGGCATTGGTACCGTTGGCTACAGCAGCTCCGGAACATCCATGGCAGCACCCCATGTGAGCGGCGCCATGGCCCTTTTGCGCCAGCGGTATCCAGCCCAGGGCAACGGGGGCCTGAACCGCTGGACGGTGGAGGAGCTGAAGGCATTGGTGATGAACACCGCCGCTGGCCCTGTGTTTCAAGGGTTTGAGCCTGGCTCACGCCAGGCCGCGCCTTCCCGTCTGGGCGCCGGGCGCCTGGACCTGCAACAGGCAGTCCGGAGCCAGGTGGTAGCCTACAATGGGGACAACCCGGGCCAGGTGAGTGTTTCCTTCGGCGCGCCCGAGGTGCTGGTTTCCTACACGGCACGCAAGAACATTCGTCTAGTCAACCATGGCACCGTTACGGCCACGTTTACCGTCAGCTATACGGCTGCGCTGGATATGCCCGGGGTGATGTTTGAACTGCCCCTGGGCCGTGAGGTGGTGGTGCCCCCTGCCGGCGTGGCGGTGGTGCCGGTGGGGCTGCAGGCCGAGGCGGCCCAGATGAAGCATACCCGGGATCCGGCGGTGGAGGTGGCCCAGACTTTTCCCCGAGCTTGGCTGAGCGAGGAGGCCGGCCAGGTACTCTTCCTGCCCGCACAGGACGGCCCCATCCTGCGGGTGCCGCTCTATGCGGCGCCCCGACCTGTGGCCCAGATGGGCACCCTGGAGGGGAATCTGAGCTTCACGGTGACCCAACCGGTCACGGCCGGACTCCACCTTTCCGGCGTGGCGTTGAATGGCTCCTGGCCGCCCACCGATGTTCGTTCCCAGGTCAGCGTGCTGGCCCTGCAGTGGTCCAGCCCCAACCAGCCCCCGGCCCATGGGGAAATCCCAGACAGCCCTCCCTATGACCACGCCGATCTGAAATATGTGGGCGTGGCCAGCAATCTGGCCATGTCGGCCAGCCCCTTCGGGCAAGAGGAGGTGCCGGCCATCGAAGAGCCCACCCTCTACTTTGGCATCGCAACCCACGGGGACTGGTCTTCACCTAACGAAGTCCGGTTTCAAGTGTATCTGGACACGGATGGGGACGGGACCAGCGACTATCGTCTCTTTAACACCAACTGGGCAGCCTATCAGAGCGCCTGGGCGGTGAGTGACGTCTTCCTGACTGTGTTGGAGAATCTAGAGACGGGCCAGCGTCGGACTGAGGTGTTCTTGAACGGGGTCTCTGCCCTGGGGGTGGACACGGCGCTTTATAACACCAACGTCATGGTGTTGCCCGTCCGCATCGGCCATCTGGACCTGCCGGCACAAAACCCGCGGCTTCGCTATTTTGTGGAAAGCTACAGCCTGGATGTTTCCGGGGCGGTGGCATTGGGGCGCTTTGTGGAACGGACGCCCACCCTGGGCTTCGACCTGAGCCGGCCTGGCCTCAGCCCCCTGGGCGGCCATCTGGGGACCATCCTGTATGACGATGTGAACGGCCACGTGATCCCTGTGCTGTTCAGCCCTGTGGATGCCGGGGCCGGCCGGCTACAGGGGATCCTGCTTTTGCACCATCACAACCGCCAGGGCATCCGCGCCCAGGTGGTGACCCTGGACTGGATTCGTCAGCTCTATTTCCCTGTGATCCAGCGCGTGCCCTGATCGGCTCTCCTCAGCCGGCGAAAAGCATGCGCCCACAACTGGGGCAATAGACCAGGCCGTGGTTGGCGGCATGGATGGCGCTGATGACGCCGGTGGGGACCTGGACGTGACAGGCGCCGCAGATGTCATTTTCCAGCGCGGCGATGGCGATGCCACCTTTGCGTTTGCGCAGATGCTCGTAGCGTTCCAGCAGCTCCTGATCCAGGGCGGCCGAGAGTTGGGAACGCTTTTGCTTCAGCAGGATGTAGTGTTGCTTGAGCTTCAGGCCCTCCCGTTTCAGGGCAACCTGTTGTTCCTGCCATTCTGTTTCCAGTTGGGTCAGGGTGGCCCGTTCTGCTGCCAGCTTCTGGTCCAGCTCATCGGCCTTCATGAGGGCTTCCATGGCGCTGTCGTCCACCACGGCCCGGTGCCGGCGTAGGGCTTCCAGGCTGGCCTGGAGGGCGCTCAGTTCTTTGGTGTTGTGGACTGTGCCGCTCATGAGCTTTTCTTCCGTCTCCTGGATGCGGCCGGCCAGGCTGCGGGATTCCAACTCTGCGTTTTTCTGCCGGTTACGCCACTCCTGAAGCTCCGTTTCCACCGCCGCCACCTGATCCCGGACTTTTTGCACCTTGTCGGATTCGCCCAACAGCTTTTGGATGTGCAACAACCTGCGCCGAACTTTATCCCACGTGAGATCGACCTTCTGGAGTTCGTAGAGCCGGGCCGTATCGTCCACAGGTTACCTCCCCCTATCGCTCAAGATCTCCCTCCGTACCTTGTCCCCATGTCTGGCCCGGTGCGGGAACCGCCGGGCCATGGACCATCCATCGGTGAGATCGCCAGCGAAAATTATATCACCGGCCCGACGATGGCTCAAACCGGCTCCCATGGGAGGGGGCGGCTGCTCCTCTGGGGAAGCGATGGGGCACCGATGGACTTGCCGATCCAGGAGTTCATGGGGAAAATGGGGGGACATCTGTCGGTGCCCGGTACGGCCCGGCGGAAAGGGCACGGCAGAAATTCAGCGGCACCACCTCTGGTGGAAACCCTCGGCGAACTTCTGCCGGGATTGACGAGCCTAGCAAGGGAGGAAATCTTTCATGTCCCGCCTGCCATCCAACCGTAGTGGACAGAGTTTTATCGAATTTGCGCTAATCATCATCCTGTTTGCCATTGTGCTGCTTTCCATCTTGCTTATCCTGGGCGATGACCTGCGCACCTTTATCAACGACCTGTTACAGACCTGGTTCCCAGGCCTGACGTTGCCCGGTGGCCCATTGCGGATGCTCCTGGCAGGCCGGTGGCTCTAAAGCTCTTTTCGGAACTCCTATTCTCGATTACGGAGGATCCCCCATGTGTCGGCTATCTCCCGAGCCGATCCCCTGGTGGCAGCGCGTGGTGGACGGCTGTGTGGACCTCTTCTTCCCGCCAGCTTGCGCCGGCTGCGGCCAGGTGGGCCACTCTTTCTGTCCCCGGTGTGCCCAGCGGGTGGAGCCGGTCCCGAGACCCCGCTGCGCCACCTGTGGGCGCCCCCAGGCTGAACCTACCGATGCTTGCCCGGCCTGTGCGGCCGCGCTGGTGCTCCCCATGACCCGGATCCGGGCGGCCGCGCTCTACACCTCTCCCTTGCGGGAGGCCATCCATGCCTTCAAATATGGCGGCCGCCCGGAGCTGGCCCGATCCCTGGGGCGTTACCTGGTGGTGGCCTTTGGGGAAGCCGGCTGGGATACGCCGGTGGATCTGGTGGCCCCGGTTCCCCTGCATGCGGAACGCCTGGCCGAACGGGGCTATAACCAGGCCGAACTGTTGGCCCAGGTTCTCTGCCGGTGGTTGCACCTCCCCCTGGGCGCCCATGCCCTGGTCCGGGTTCGGCAGACCCGGCAACAGGTGGGGCTGGATGCTGCGGCCCGCCAGGAGAATGTGTTGGGCGCCTTTGCCGCCTCATCCGCCGCCGTGCAAGGACGTGTCCTCCTGCTGGTGGACGATGTCTACACCACCGGCGCAACGCTGAAAGCCTGTGCCGCCGCCGCCCTGGAGGCCGGGGCGATCCAGGTCTACGGCCTGACCCTGGCCATGGCCGGCCATGGCCAGGCGGGACAGGTTTCGGGACCTGCTCTCCCGCCGGATGGGTGATGGCTGGCGGGCCGGTCAAAAGGCGGTTGACAATTTCCCGCCCTCCGGCATACAATGGGTTCATGAGCGTCAGGGTGTTTCACCTCTCTGTCGTGAGGCAGCCACTCGATTTCACCCGGGCAGGGGACGCCATCTCCTACCGCCCCCCCAGGCATGGCCTGGGTACCCTCTACAGGCACGTCAGGCAGGTCCAGCAAAATCAGGTCCAACAAAATCAGGTCCAACAAAGTTGCGTCAACGAGGCCTCTTCCAAAGAACCGGGTGACTGGGAGCCGAAACCAATCTCCTGGCAGAGTCGTTTATTCTTCATCCCCGATGCGGCGGACAAGCAGCGATGCGGGAGAATCGCAGGTAGAAAGGAGTCTGACCATGCAACTGATCGTTCATGGCCGCAATGTCGAGATCACCGACTGGATTCGCCAGTACATTGAGAAGAAAGTCGGCAAGCTGGAGCGCTATCTGCCCCAGGTTCAGGATATCAACGCCGAGCTGGCCTACAACGCCACCCGGGCTGCCTCGGATCGCTACACGGCTCAGTTGACCATGTGGGTGAACGGCCAGATCCTGCGTGCCGAGGAGTCCACAGGCGATATCTTTGCCTCCATCGATGCCGCAGTAGACAAGATGTACCGTCAGATTCGCCGCCTGAAGGGGCGCCGGTACAAGAGCAAGCGCCGGGCTGCCGCCGCGGCCAGCGCCGAGGCGGAAGTGGCCGCCACCCTGGTGGAAGAAATGGCCGGGGAAGAGGAAGAGGAGGAAGTTCGCCACATCGTCCGGCGCAAGCAGTTCACCCTCCAGCCCATGGACGAGGAGGAAGCCATCGAACAGATGGAGTTGCTGGGTCACGACTTCTTTGTGTTCTTCAACCCGGATACCGACAGTGTCAACATCCTCTATCGGCGCAAGGATGGTCACTACGGCCTGCTGCAGCCGTTGCTGGCCTGATTCGGCCAGGTAAGGATCGGCCCCTTATCTTCAGATAGCCACCGATGAACACGAAGCGCCCTCCTGGCTGGCCAGCCAGGAGGGCGCTTCTCTTGTCAGGGGAAGCGGGCTGGTGGCAGGGCCCCATGCCATCGTGGCACATCCATCCGTCCGATGACGAGGCATGGAAATGGCTCCCTGGCGCAGGAGATCCGTTGGGAACGGATGCAAGCCGGGTGCCATCCGCGCCGGGAGTGCGTTTCAACGCACTTGGCGTTGCCAGCCAATGATTTCAATCATCGGCCCAAGGCCGGCCACGGTTTCATGCAGAGCTACCGGCTGGCCAATCCCGGCAGAAATTATGCAAAGCGGATGTCCTGAACGCCACGCACCACGTCGCCCACGTAGAGCCAGGAGATCTGGCGCAGGGTCAGGGCCTGGTCGAATTCGGTCAGGGCCGAAATCCCATCGGCCGGGGTGACCACGTGGAACCAGCGCAGGCCGGCCGACGCTGCGGTGTGTAGCACACAGATGCTGGAGACGGTCCCGACGATGACCAGGTGCTCCACCCGCCAGACCCGGCTCAGGTAGTGGTCCAGCCAGGTATCGTAGAATCCGTCATAGCGGCTCTTGCGGCAGACCAGGTCGCCCTCCTGGGGCTGGAGTTCGTCGACGATCTGCCATCCCCAGCTCTCCGCCCGACAGTGCTCGGGCCAGATCTGCCACTCCTTGTCGCCGGGGTAGTGGGTGTCCTGGGTATAGGCGATATGCGCGCCAGCAGCCCGGGCCCGGCCCAACAGCTCCTGGATATGGGCCACCGTGGCTTCGGCGGCGGGAACCACCAGGGTGCCCCCCGGTTTGACGAAGTCGTTTTGCATGTCCACCACGATCACGGCCGTGCGGGCCGCCGGGAGCACCACTTCCTCTTTGAACTGGATCTCGGGCACTTGCACCGTCTTCCCGGGTATGAATTGCGCTGTCATAGATGGGTTCTCCTTCCCTTGATACCGAAATATCTGGACTGGGGCAATATCTGGACTGGGGCTGGTATCTCGTCAACCAGGGGATGGCTCCGCAGTGCGAGGGGACCTGGTCAAACTGCTCCCAACCTGCCCAATCCATTGGATAGCCCCGTGGTTTGCCTGGGTTAATGTTTAAATGACACTAAGTTGCGCCCTCTATTATGGCGCATTTGAGGCCGTTTGTCCAGGAGCTTCTTTCCGTCGCCACACACCTGGCGTATGGCCCCGGGCCTGTATCGCCCGCTGATCGGGCAGGGACATGCCCAGCAGCAGAAATTTGCTCAGGCAGGTGGGCAGGTCGAAGAGGGGGCCAAGGATGCTGGACTGGTGGATGTCCGACGAGATGACGTCCGGTCGCTCCGAGCCCACATCCAACCAAGTGGTCACCCCCATCCGGGCGGCCACCGGATCGGCGTGGATGCCCCAGTAGGTGACGTGATGGTAGACGTGGGTGTGGAGGTACACCAGGCCGGGCGTGACGATCTGGCCGGTGGCGTCGATGACCCGGGCAGCTGCCGTGACCGGGATGTCCCGATCCACCGCAGCAACCCGGCCGCGGTGGATGGCTACATCGAAGGGGCCGTGGCGGTCGCTGGCCGGGTCGATCAGCTCCCCGCCTTTAATCAACAGGTCGAAGAACATGGCGTGCTACTCCCGGATGAGTTTGACCACGATGTAAGGCGTCTCCTGCTCCAGGTCGGGGTAGATCTTGCCGTTGCCGTGGTTGTCCATCACCTCGATCAGGTACATGAAGTCCCAGCGGGGATCCAGGTGGGCGGCCGGCACCGTCGCCAGATACCAGTTGGTTTTCTCGATGGGATGCATGGGCAGGGCCTGGAAGTCTTGATACTGGTTGACGCTGCGGTAGCGCAGGCGCACCCATTTGACCCCAGACGGATCGTCGACTTCCGCGGTGATACGCAGGGGACGGTGGGCCGGCGCCACGGTGATGGGCAGGTGGTTGACCGTGGGCGGCGCCGTGTCTTCGGTGACCATGACCGGCAAGAAGCTGGGGCCGGTCGGGGGATAGACGGCTGAACGGCCGCTTTCATCCTGGGCGGTGATGGTATAGCTGAGCCCGGGCCGGACGGCCTGGGCCGGGATGACGGCCTGGTAGGTGAAGGGACCCGTCTGTTCCATGGGGAGGTAGTGATAGGCCTGGGGATCGGTGCCGTAGCCCAGGTGGGCCTGCACCAGCGGCACGGGGCCGGCGATGGTGGCCCGTATTACCAGATTGGTGTCTGGCGGGTGCTTGCGGCGGGGCGCATGGGCGATGTGGAGTCCCTGTTCCCCGAAGGCAGGCTGGAAAGCCTCCCGCGCTTCTCGCAACGCCTTCAGGCCGGCCTCCAGGGCCTCTAGCTCATCCCGCCAGTGGCCGGACAGCCCCGCGCTGCGGCGTCCCATCATCAGGTCGTGGTGGTAGACATCCCCCGCTGCCTCCACCAGTTTGCGCCACTCTGCCACGGCCAGGGCCTCATGGCGGATGGCGTCGTCCAGGGCGTGGACATCCTGGGCGCGCTGGAAGATGGCGTAGCTGTAGCCGGCCCGGGCCCGGCTGGCGTGGTAACGGGCCAGTTGGGCCAGGATCTTCAGGTCTGTGATGGTGGCTACAAACTCGGGCGACCGGGGATCGGTCGCCCAGCGACAGGCCTGGTCCACGGCGGCCAGGACCGCTGCGGCCGTCTGCTCGAACCAGAGGCTGGAGGCAATGGGATGGATCTTGGCCGACTCTCCGCCGTCCACCAGCAGCCGGGCGGCCTGGTCCATGCTCAAAAACTGCTGGGTGTCGCTGGGCAGGGCCGCGGCGTACTCGGGCAGGTCGCCCATGCGCTGCTTTTCGATCCAGCCCCGGGTGGTGGGGAAGAGGTGGTACGGGTAGTTGTAGGCGACGATGCGGGGCAGGATGCGGCTGGCCAGGTGGAGCCCGCGCATGACGTAGGGCGCGGCCTCCGGGCCGAAGCGCCGTTCGAACTCCTGTTCCCATACTTCGGCCGGCGTGTCTGGGTTATAGCCCAGCCGGCCGAAGAGCTGGAAGAAATGCCAGTAGCGCTCAAACTCCCAGGTGTAGTGCCGATAGGGAGGTGTCAGCAGATCAAAGGGCGCGGCGTCGTGGTCCTGGCCCAGCATCTTGGTGGCCAGGGGCTCGTTGACCTCAAAGCCGTCCCCGTCGTACAGATGGGTGCTGGCGGCAAAGCGCCGCACGTAGTCCGGGTCCCCCCAGAGGAGGATGCGGTTGGTGCCGCCGTTCCACAGGCGCCAGTGGACCTTGTAACGTGGGGGGTAGCGCAGGAGATCCGCGTAGCTGTGGCGCCGGTCCATCTGGTTTTGGGGGTGGATGTGGGTGGGATGGAAGGGGAGCCCCATCTGCTCCATCCAGAACTTGGTGCAGACCCGCAGGCGGATGCCCTTTTCCAACCCCATCTCGATGATGGAGTCCGGCACCCCTTTGATGCGCGCGTCGAAGCGGATTCCCCGGCCGTGGCGGGCCACGATGTCGTAGATGCCGGCCCAGAAGTCCCGGGCCTCCTCATCCTGGAGGCCCGATTCCCAATGCATGCGAAACTGGATGGCGTCCAGATCCGGCACCAGTTGGAGCAGCCGGGCCAGGCCGGCCTGGTTGTAGGCTATCAGGTTGTCGCCGGTCACGCCGGAGACGCGCCAGCGCAGGGGCCCTGCCGGCTCTGTCTCCAGGCCCACCTGGACGCCGCCCCGGTAGATGTGGTCCCAGATGCCCAGGGTGAAGTTCAGCCCGCGATCGTGGCACATCTGGACCAGCCGGCACAGGGCTTCCAGGTTGCGCTGTTGGTGCCCGGCTGTGAGCCCCACCACATGGACTTCCGGGAACTGCTCCAGGGTGAAGAAATAGGGGTAAGGCGGCGCAAAATAGCCGGAGCACTCGTAGCCGAAGATGAGCACGAAGCTGTTGAACCGGTTCTGGGCCAGGAGATCCAGATAGCGGCGCCAGTAGGCTTCATCGTGGAAGAGGCCGTCGAAATAGGCGTGCTGCATGGTGTATTTGGAGATGGCCCGCTCCGAAACGGCCGGCTGCTCCTGGATGTCGCGGACGGCCTGGAAGGGGTCTTCTCCGGGCGCGGCCCAGCCGATGCGGTCGGCCACGTCCAGCAGGCCATACATCAGCCCTCGGTCGTCGCTGCCGGCCACGATCACGCCTGGGCGGCGGTGCCAGCGAATCCGGCGGATGCAGAGGGCTTCGGGCACCCCAGGTACCGCGGCGTCGACGGCCTCCAGCAGGCGTGCCACCGTGGGGGAGGTAGCCAGGCCCGCGACCAGGAAGGGCGCCTCGTCCTCCTGGCGGAGCTGCGACTCCTCCTGCCAGCCGTAGCCTTGACGGAGGAGCGCCTGCTGGAGGATCTCCAGGCCATGGCGGGCGGGCGGGCCGGATGGGCTATCGGTGATCAGGGTCACCGCGGGGAGATGTTCCGTGCGATTCATCGAAACTCCTTGGGGAGCAATAGGGAATTGACGGCGGAAGACTTCCCTGGGTTTGGCGTATGTATGCTACCGTCCATTATACAACCATTCTCCCCTGCCTGGGCTAATCGAGACGGTCCCATGGGTGCATCCACACACGGGCATGGAACCCCCGGGTGGGCATGGGGGTCCGCCCCTACCTGTGCGATTCCATCCTGAAACTTGTCCCTTGTCGAAAGCAATACGCTGTAGTACCATGACCCATGATAGAAGGGGCCATGGTAGCACCTGCCCTGCTGTGCTACGGTAGGGCGTCTGTTCCCCGGTATCGATTTCCCAGACCGACAGTCCAAAATCGTCAAGGATGGTGAGGTTGAGGCTGAGACTGGTTTTGACAACGGTCACGTCCGCGGCATCTGCCGTTGGGTGTATCTGGAAGAGATGGGCAAATTGGGTGGAGTTGAAGCTTGCTCAGGGCAAGGAGGGGAGGCGCTATGGGTGCGAAAATTCTCATTGTCGATGATCAGGCGGTGATGCTCAAATTGCTCAGCGTGCCGCTACAGGCGGAAGGGCACACCGTTGTGACGGCCACCACCGGTGCAGACGCGCTGGCGAAGGTCCGGGCCGAGCAGCCGGATCTGGTCATCCTGGACATCATGTTGCCCGACATGAGCGGGATCGAGGTCTGCCAGCAGATCCGGGAGCACCTTCACCTGGTGGATTTGCCCATCATGATGCTGAGCGGCCGTACCGAGGTCCAGGACAAGATCCGGGGTCTGGAAGCTGGGGCTGACGACTACATCACCAAACCTGTCGACCCGGAGGAGATGGTGGTGCGGGTTCGCACCTTGTTGGGTCGGATGCAGCGGCTTCGCAGCACCGCGGCCGCCCCATCCCACCGGGGACGGGTGATCAGCGTCATGGGGGTGAAGGGGGGTGTGGGCACCACCACCGTGGCGATCAATCTCGGGCTGGCCCTGGCCATGCGCAATTTTCCGACCATTGCCGTGGAACTGCGCCCCTATTTCGGCACCTTTGCCACCCAACTGGGCCTTTCCCCGACAGTCAATTTGGGGGAGCTGCTGGAGATGACCCCCCACATGCTGACGGCGGATCGACTGGCTTCGTATTTGTTGAGGGTCGGCCCTCAGAATCTCCAGGTGCTCTTGGGCCCGCAACATCTACAGGACTATCGGGATATCGAACCAGAACAGGTGGAATCGTTGCTGGCCAGTCTGGTCAGTATGGCTGCCTACGTCGTGCTGGACCTGCCCCATTTGCCCTCGGTGGCCAACCGGGCTGCCGTTCGTCTGAGTCACCGGGTTCTCGTGGTGGTGGAACCGGATCCGGCCAGCCTGGCTGCGGGGAAGGCGTTGCTGGAGTTGTTGCGGATCTGGGGGGTGAGTCGCAACGTGATATGGCTGGTGGCGGTGAACCGCGCCCAGGCTGCTCAGACCCTCTTATTGGCCCACATGGCCCAACAGTTGAACTGCGAACCCTTGGGCATGGTGACGGCCGCCCCCGATCTGGCTCTGCAGGCCCAAACCCTGGGGCGCCCCTTGCTCATTTCAGCGCCCGACGCCCTGGTGTCCCAGGTTTTCCATGAAATGGCCGATCGAATCACCGAACGCCCTGGGCCACGTCATCCATCTTTTCGAAATTCCGCCAGCCTGCGTTCCCGCTGAGGGGCGACTTCCCGGCCATTGCCTGGCGCTATTCTCCAAACCATCTCCAGAACCCCGGCGCCCTCAAGATGATTCCTGGGGGCGCCGGGGCTTTTTTTGTTCATCGGGGACAGAATTTCAAAAGGGCTTGCGGCCCAGCTCAGGGGGTTGCCACCAGGGGCAGGTAGACGGTGAACTGTTGGAGCGCCACCTGGCCCAGCTCATAGGGGCCCGGATTGTTGTCTTCGTCCAGCATCTGCACCCGCCAGTAGAGCAGGGGGCCCTTCAGCTCTTTGGTGGCGGCGTAGGCAGCGTTGGCGGTGGTGGCGCTTTCGGCAGAGCCAAAGAAAGGATCCTCGTCGATCTGGATACGGTAGTTCGCGGCGCCGTCGATGGGATTCCAGCGGAAGACGATGGCCGGGGTGACAGCCGCACCCTGCTGGGGCTCCACCAGGCTGGGTGGCAGGTACTCCTTGTAGAAGGACTGGGGCTCGCTGTAAGTGCCCACATTGCGATTCGCGTCGATCACCGCCACCCGCCAGTAGTAGGTGCCATCCGCCAGGGTCTGGCGGATGGCTGGCGTGTAGGTGGTGGACTCGGTGGTGTAGGTGTCCGGGTTGCTGAAGTTGGGGTCGCTGCTGATCTGGAGCCGGTAGCGGGGCGCGGCCATGCGCAGGGTCTCGGTGTTGGTCAGCACCGGCGCCCAGGTGAAGGTGGGCTGTTCGTTGATCACCGTGCCACCGATGGGGCTGAGGAGGGTAGGTGCCAGGGAGCGCTTGGTGAAGCTCATGGGCACGGTCCATTGGCCCATGACCCTGTCCGAGCGCCGGATGGCCACCCGCCAGTAGTAGGTGCCATCCGGCAGGGGGTCAGTCCAGGTGTAGCTGGTGGCGCCCACCTTTACGTCGATCACGGGATCGCTGAAGTTGGCGTCGTCGTCCACCTGGAGGGTGTAGCTGGCGGCGCCCTCCACCCGGTCCCACACGAAGGTGGGCGTGGTCACCACCCCCTCGGGGATGACTCGGGGATTGGTGGAGACCCGGCTGCTCAGCTTGAAGCGCATGGGGGGCGACCAGGGGCCGTAGTCGAAGTAGCTGCTGCTGGATTGATAGCGCTCGTGGCGGATGCGCACCCGCCAGTAGTAGCTCTCGTTGTCCTCCCGGGCCTGGATGGATTGGAAGGTGGCAGGCAGGAGGGTGAAAAATGACCAGGTGTTGCTCTCATACGTCTCCCATTCCTCCACCACCTGGGTGAATTTGGGGTCCTTGGCCAGCTGCACCTGGTAGCCATCCACCGAGTCGAAGTAGGGCGTGCGCCAGCGGATGGGCGGCATGTCCTGGAAGGCGAAGGGGTTGGAGAGGGGCGTGTCAAAGGGATAGAGGGGCGTGAGCATGTCCGAGACAAGGGCTGGGCGGTCAATGGTGCCAGCCTGGACGGGCAGGCTGTCCCGTAGGCCGTCTGCCGGGTTGGCGGTGGTGCTGAAAACGGTGATGGCCAGGCTGCCCACGAAGTCTTCCCGGCCGGCGCCCAAGGCGGTGAGGGGGATCCGGAGCTGGACGGCCTGGGTGGCGCTGTCATAGGTGATCTGGCCGCCAATGCCGCCCAGGCTGGGCCGGGGCATCCAGCTCTGTCCGTTCCATTCGAAGAAGAAGCTGTTGCCGGCATCCACCGTATCCCCGGTTCGGTCGAGGTAGAGGACGTAGTCCGGCGCGTAGAGGGGATCCACGGCAATGGGCTTGCCCATGGGATCCATGTTTCCCCCTTCCCCTTCCCGATGATCCACGTCCACGTAGAGGCCATACCGCACGGTGCCGGTGACCGGATTGGGCGTGCTGAAGGCGATCACCCAGTAGAGATTATCCTTGTCATCGGTGGGGCGGTTCAGCATGATGTGCAGGTCGCCCAGCTCGTACGCCCCCCAGCCGCCGTCCGGGCTGGGGGCGACCCGGGTCAGGCCGGGGTCGTAGCCGCCCTGGGTATCCAGCAGGCTGGTGGCCGGCGGCACGAAGTCGTACGGGTTGCCCATGATCAGGTCGTAGGAGAGGTTGAAGTGGCGCACTTCGCTCCATTCACCCAGGGGCGCCCCTGTGCTGTCCAGCGCCCGAACCCGCCACCAGTAGGTGCCCATGGGCATGGCCTCCAGGCGACCTTGCCAGGGGACGTAGTTGAGGTGGGTGGCCGTGGCCTCATCCACGACGTCGGTGAAGTCCCGGTCCCGGCTGACCTGCACCCGGTAGCGGTCGGCACCGGCTACCGGCAGCCAGCCCAGGATGGGCGGCACCTCCACTGCCTCGAAGGAGTCGGCCGGATAGATCAACTGGATGGCCTCGGTGACCGGTAGGGGGGAGCTGCCTCGATCGATGCGGGCCAGCCAGATGTTCTCACTGCCCATCTGGGCGCCGTCCCTGTAGGCCCGGACTCGCCAGTAGTAGATCTGGCCGTCCACCAGCCCGTTGAAGGGGTGATCCAGGGTGGGCGCAGCGGCATTGCCCCCAGTCTGGATCTGGAAGTTGGCCGTTTGGAAGGCCGGATCCGAGCTCACAGTGAGCTGGTAGTAGTCGGGCCGCTGGGTCAGCCCTGTGTCCGGATCATAGCTGAGGGCGCTGTCCCAGATGAACAGGGGCCAGGCCACCGTTTCATCCCGGTGGACAGGCAGCTCGGCCGTATCGGGCGTGTAGTAGTAGGGCGGGTAGATGGGGTTGGCGGTGGTGGTGTAGCTGATGCGGAAGGCGCGGGTATGGCTCCAGGGCGTGTAGTTGTCCTCCGCGTCGATACCCCGGACCCGCCAGTAGTAGCTGCCCTCGATCAGGACATCTCTCCACTCGGGTTGGGCATAGGAGGTCACGTTATAAATTTTGACATCGGCCACAGGGCGGTCGAAGGAGGAGCTTTTGTCGATCTGGATTTGATACCGTTCTACGCCGGGAATGGGCGTCCAACTGAAGAAGGGATAGGACTGGTGGATGGCGTTGTTGTCCGGCGTCAGCAGGGTGGGCTGGAAGTACCACCGGGTGCGGAAGTGGCGTACTTCGCTCCAGGGACTGCTGTGGCCGCCGTAGTCGATGGCCTTGACCCGCCAGTAGTAATCCTGATCGTTGTTGAGTTGTTTTACCGGCGTGTATTCGGTGTTGGCCGTCTGGTAGATCGTCTTGCTGCTGAAGTCCGCCTCTGTGCTGATCTCCAATTGATAGGTATGGGCTCCTTCCACTGCGGTCCACTGGAAGCGGGGCACGTAGGCCGGCTGGAGGCCGTCATCCGGCGCCAGGAGTTGGGGGGCCGTGCCCCAGTTGTAGACGAAGGACCAGACCGGGCTCGGTCGGCCGTAGTTGCCTGCGGGGTCGATGGGGGTCACCCGCCAGTAGTAGCGGTTGTTGGCAAACCGCGACGTGGGGGTGTGTTGGTGCTTCACTGCCGTGGCGCTGTGGACGATGTGGGTGAAGCCTTCGTCCAGGGCCACCTCCAGTAGATAGGTGGCCGCGCCGCGCACGGGGCTCCAGCGAAAGTCCTGTGGGCCAAAGGCGGCGATCTCGCTGTCGTGGGACGGCGAGATCAGTTGGGGGACGAGGGCACCGCCGTTGCTCCAGTCTTTGATAAAGCGCCGGGTTTCCGAGTAGGGACCGGCCACTGCGCCCTGTTCGGCCCGCACCCGCCAGTAGTAGGTGCCGTCCTTCAGCGCCACGGTGGGCACGTAGGAGGTACCCACCGTGGTCTTTTCCACGATGGGATTCGCGAAGGCGGCCGATTCGCTTATCTGGACCCAGTAGCGGGTGGCATCGGCCACCGGGGTCCATTGGAGAATCGGCACACCCAGGGGAGGGTGAGTCTGGCCGGTGGTCACCGCCTCGTCTTCGGGCGCCAGCAGTTGGGGCGCCTCCGGCGCGGCGGGGGTCACTTCCTGGGCCAGCAGGCGGCCATTGGACACCGCCATCCAGAGCCAGAATCCCATGAATACCATGCAGGGGGCTAACAGTCGGGCCAGCTTGTGTGGAAGAGGGCCCGATCTCTGGGCCGAGTGCAGGGAGATACGCCACCGCTCCGTCATCTTCAGATTCCCCTTTTGTTTCACAGGTTTTCACAACTATCTTTGCACTTTATTTTCATTTTCAGCCACAGATGGCACAGATGAGGAGAACCGCCCCTACGGCAAATCGGGCCCTGGCGCAATCGGGCGGGCACGGGGGCCCGCCCTACGACCAGCATAGCAGCCTGATACGGTTGGGGTGAGGGCCAAACGATGGGTCCAACTACGCCAAAAGGTGGATTGGCCGCCGGTTCAGGACAGGGAGGCGGGGGGAATGGCCGAAAACGCGGGTACGTCATTTGGCACATGGGCTTGATCTTTTGTGCAGCGCTCCCCTCGGCCGCCCCTCAGTTTGTTGTCGCATGGAAATCTCGTCGTTTGGCCGATACCTGGGCCCTGCCTCCCTGCTACAATGGGGGCAACTCGCAGCGGATGCGTGAAGCGTGAGTACCGTAGTGGGTAGTGGGTAGTGGGAGTGTGTAGTGGGTAGTATCTGTCCACGTATCACACACCACGTTTTTGGCCAGAAAGGAGGGAGGGCCCACGGAACGATGGAAGAACCTTGCTAACGGCCGCCTGGGTGTACGCCTTCGGGGCGAGGGGGCCACAACCACGTTGGAATTCGCCCTGACGGCCAGCGTGATCCTCCTGTTGGTGCTGGGGATGATCGAATTCACCCGGGCGATCTACACCGCCAGCGTGGTCCAGGCCGCCGCCCAGGAAGGGGCCCGGGCCGGCATCGTCGACCCGGCCGAGATCAACCAGGCCGTCACCCGGCGCATGGTCGGGCTAGACCCGGACCGAGCCATCATTCGGTCCACCGTGCTTGAGGATAGTGTGCAGGTGGAGGTGATCTACCCGTACGAATTTATTACACCCTTCATCACCGGTGTAGTGGGCGCCGAGGGGGTGCAACTCCGGGGGGATGCCCGCATGATCGTCTACTGACCGTGGGGTCAGGCACCGGAAGGACCGGTTTGTATCCAGAGGTTCAGTCATATCCAGTGTTCGAGTTCAATCTGAGTTTAAGTTCTGAGAAGGAGAAACGACCATGTTGTTGACCCTGATTTCCACCCTGCGCATGTACCTGCCTACCTTGATCAAGGATGAGAAGGGGCAGGACCTGGCCGAGTACGGGTTGCTGTTAGTGTTGATTGCCATCGCGGTTGTTGCTGCGGTCACGCTGTTAGGTGGACAGTTGTCCCAAGTTTTCACGGATATCACCGACAGCTTGGGTGGAGCCTAATTGCGAATCAACCTGGTCCCTAGACATCTACGCAGTTTTAGGTACTGTTCCGGGTAGCTGATGCTGGGATGGATTCCGCACATTGTAAGGAAAAGTAAGCCATCGAGAAGCTGGTAATACTATCCTGGCACATGAAAAGGTGCCCTTCCTCGGCCAGAACCGCCGACAGGCCCACGTCGCCACCCTTCCGGTGCCGCGTCTCCAGGGCTTCGGCATCGGAGCGGCCCGGGGAAGGGCATCTTTCACCCAAATCCCTTGGAGGGAGGGCCATGAAGAACAATCCACAGCCTGGAACCTCCCGGTCACGACCCGGGGAACGGGGCAGCAGCCTGGTGGAGATGGCGCTCATCTTTCCTGTGCTGCTTTTGCTGGCCCTGGGCACCATGGATATCGGTATGGGCTTCCGTACCTACATCGGCCTGACCAACGCCGCCCGAGAAGGCGCCCGCTGGCTGAGCGCCCACCCGGACGACGTGGACGGGGCCCTGGCCCGGGTCAGCGAGGAGGCCGGGCGCCTGGGCCTCAGCGTGGGCGCCATCAGCGACGGCGGCGTCGCAGTGGCGATCTCGCCCCAGCGCTCCTCCTATAGCGCAGGCGAGCGGATCACCGTCACCGTCCAGTATGACTATCCCCTGCTCTTTGGTTCTTTTACCGGCCTTCCCACAGTGCCGTTCCGCATTGGTGCAACCATGGTGGTGCTCTATGATGGCTCCTGAACCTGTCCAGGCCGGGCGCAGCAAGCAGCCTGGACGTAGCAAACAGCGTCCCTACCTGTGGGTGGGAATGGAAGAGATGTGGCGGCAGGAGGAGGGTGCCAACCTGGTCCTGATTTCCCTGCTGCTGGTGGCCCTAATGGGCTTTGCCGGCCTGGCCATTGACGGCAGCAACGCCTATTTCCAGCGCCAGCGCATGCAGTTGGCCGCGGATGCTGCCGCGCTGGCCGGTGCCCGGGAACTGGCCCTCTCCTCCGTGGTCCTGATGGATCAGGTGGACGCCGTCATCCGGGAGGTCGCCATGGCCAACGGCGCGGACGAGGTCACCTGGCGCCTGATCGACAACAACACCGGCGTCCACGTGGTGGCCCAGCGCACCTTTGGCACCTACTTCGCCCGGGTCTTGGGGCAGAGCACCATGAGCGCCCGGGCCGCGGCCGCGGCCGAAGCTGTCTACCAGCCGGTTTCGGCCACCGACAACCTCTTTCCCATGACCCTTTCCTGTGACTGCGTCAGCCTGGGGGCAGATCAGACATTTGTTTATATGGATACGCCGCCTACGCCCGAAGGAAATGGGCCCACCGCCACCCCCACGGCGACCCCCACCGCTACGCCTACCCCCACGGCCACAACCCAGCCCACCCAGGAAGCGACTCCCACGGCGACCCCCACCGCCACGCCTACAGCTCAACCCCCGGCCGAACCCGAAAAGGTGATCATTGCCTTGAACGATAACAAAAATACCAAATATGCCATCACCTTTGACGGGCGGACCGGAAACACCTGGCATTACACCGTCTACGAGCTGCGGGGGCGGGATCTGAGCCACTGGGATCTGGGCATCGGCTCCTGTCTGGATCGGATTGTAAACGCCTCGCCTGGGGGCGCAGAGATGGGGGTGGACGGCAGCACCGGCTTCTACGGCATCAAGTGGAACGTCTCCGGCGATTTCAGCAGCGGCTCCTTCGCCATCACCCTGGACGGCGACTACCCGGCCGGCACGGTGGAGGCGCTGGTGAAGGGCGGGCCCAACTCGGCCACCGGCCAGATTACCGGCCCCATCTGTGATGATGCCCAAAGCCAGACGACCGCGGCGGCCGCTTCCGCGCCGGACGACGACACCACTTACACCACCTTCGCCAGTTACGCCAGCGAAGCGCCCGATCCCGGGCCGGTCACCATCGAGCTGCTGGACAATAAAAACTCCACCTATGAGGTCACCATGGTCCGGCAGAGCGGCAACACCTGGACCTACCGGATGCGGGAGGTGCGGGGCCGGAACCTGAGCCACTGGAATTTGGGCATTGGAACGTGTCTGGACAAAATCGTGGGCACCAGCCCGGCTGGCGCCGAACTGGGCACCGACGGCAGCACAGGCTTCTACGGCCTGAAATGGAATGTGTCGGACAGCTTTGCCGATGCCGAGTTTTCTTTCACCCTGGACGGCGACTATCCGGCCGGCACGGTGGAGGTCCTGGCCAAGGCGGGCACCAAATTCAAGGCAGAACAGATCATGGGGCCCATCTGTGACGGCTCTGTGGAACCGGTGGAAGAGGTGGGCCCCTGCCTGGATACCATCGATTTTGAGACCAACGCGGCCGGCTCTCCCCTGAGCAAGGGCCAGATCATCGACGAAGAGTGGGCGGCCTGGGGTATCCACGTCACCACCGACCGGGGGGCCGGCCATCCGGCCATGATCTTTGATACCACCCAGCCCAGCGGCGGCGATGCCGACCTGGGCACCCCCAACGAGGATTTCGGCGGGCCCGGCGATGGCGAGGGTGGCGGCGTGGGCGAGCCCGGCGAGAACAACCGGGCCCAAGGCAAGGTGCTGATCATCTCCGAAGACGGCGACATGTCTGACCCGGATGACAACGGCAGCGGCGGCACCATCCTCTTTGCCTTCGATCACCCCGTCCAGATCGATCAAGTGCACATCCTGGACATCGACGACGACGAGGCCAGCGGCTGGGTCGCCGCCTACGGCGACAGCGGCGGACAGCAGCTCCTGACCAGGGTGGAGATGCTGGGGCTGGGCGACAACAGCTTCCAGGTGGTACCCCTCTATGCCGCCGGTGTGCGCCGGCTGGAGGTCCACTTCCCGGCCAGCGGCGCGCTGGCGGCCATCGCCTCCTGCCAGAGCTCGCCGGTCAACCTCTACCAGCTGGGGGACCGCATCTGGCAGGACACCAATGGCAACGGCATCCAGGAGGAGGGGGAGCCAGGCATCGCCAACGTGGAGCTGGAACTGACCATCGTGGGCCAGCCCCAGGTGGTGGACCGGGTGGTGACCGACGGGGAGGGGCGCTACACCTTCCAGAACCTGCCCGCCGGCAACTACATGGTGAAGGTGGCCGACAGCAATTTCAACGGTGGTCCTCTAGCCGGCTATACCTACAGCCCCCGGGACAGCGCCAGCGACGACGTGGACAGCGACTTTAACGAGTCCACCGGCAAGGCCGTGGCCATCGTGGCCAACGGTGACAACCTGACCGTGGACGGGGGCTTTGTGCCCCCTGCCTCGCCGCCCCCACCGTCCGACGACGAAGACGGGGGGGACATCGGTGGCGGCAGTGACGGCGGTGACGACGGCGGCGAGAACATGTGCGAATTGACCTGGCTGGACTGGAACGGCGGCTCCAGCAGCGTAAACGAGCTGCGCCAGAACATGCAAGATCTCAGCCGCAGCGGCAAGTGGCGCATCGGGGATGTGATTCCCAAGGGGCCGTCCTTCAAAAATGGCACCCTGGTGGCCAGCCAGCTCCGGGATTGGGAGGGCAAGTCGTTTGTCATCCCCCTCTCCCGGGCCGACGGCGATGGCCGTCGGGTCTGTGGCTTCGCCCGGGTGACCCTGATCGATTATGAGACCGACGGCAACCGGCAATCCTTTGTCATGCGTTTCCTGCGCTGGCTGGCCCGGGGCGAAGTGGCAGAAGGCGCGCCGGATTTCGGCCTGCGGGACGTCCGGGTCGAACGGTGAGTGGGTCTTTGTGCAAGAACGAGAGTGAACCATGAAACACAGCGGGCTTCTATGGTGGGTTGGCGCCCTGATTCTGGCATCTCTGGCTGGCCTGTTGGCCTACGGCGTACTGGCCACGGCGGCGCCCGCCGCGGCCGATCGGTTGGATGAAACCACCCAGCCGGTGGTGGTGGCTGCAACCACCATTCCCTTCCGGCGCTCCATCGGCGAGAGCGAATTGATCATTCGCAATCTACCCCTGGACGCCGTGCCGGAAGGCGCGGCCACGTCCCTGGATCAGGTGGTGGGCAAGATGTCCACGGTGGAGATCTTCGCCAACCAGCCCATCCTGACCCAGTACCTGGTGACGCCGGACATCGTCACCCAGGCCGTGGCCCTGTCCGTCCCGGAGGGGAAGACAGTGATCGCCGTTCCCACCCAGTCCAAGCTGATCAGCAACCGGCTGATCCGCCCCGGCGACCGCATCGACCTGATGGCCACCTTCGACGTGGAGGTCCAACGTTCCCAGGGCAGTGGCCCCTTGCCAGAGACCATCGCCCTGATGCAAAACCTGGAGGTCCACGCCATCATCCTCCCGGCCACCACCGTGGAGGAGGGCCCCACCTCCCTGACCAGCCAGGAAGGAGGGGTCTTCCGCACCCCCGATGAAAAGGGGCAGTCCATCATCCTGGCCGTGGATCCTCAGGATGCCCTGACCATCCGTCACATCTTGGACGTGGGCGGCTCTCTGGACCTGGCCGTGCGGGCCCCGACGGACGAGAGCGTGGTGGACATTAAGCCGGTGGACCAGTTCTACCTGGCCGAGCGCTACGGCATCGACCTCAACCGGTACTAAGGACAGTCTGGTATAACCATGGATGAACAGAAAACATTGCATCTCGGCCTGGTGACAGGTGACCCCTTCCGGGCCGAAAGCCTGGAACAGATCCTCCAGGAGTTGGGCTGGCAGTTGACGGCCTGTGTCAACCTGCCGGAGCCAGGACGTCGGCTGCGGCGCCAGCCCCCGGACCTGATCCTGGTGGACCTGGACCTGCCTTCCGCCATTGCGCAGTTGGGCGAGCTGGTTCGACTCTTCCCCCACATTCCCGTGTTGGCCCTGGCCACGCCCCAACGGCTTATCGAGTTGCAGGATGCACTCCAGGCGGGCGCCACCGGCTTTGTGGCGTTCCCCATCGAGATGAGCCATTTCCAAACCACGGTCCTGCGGACGGTCCAGGCCCGCGCGTTGCAGGCCGCGCCCCAGGCCGGAGCTGGCGCTCGTCCCCCAGGCGCCCGGATGATCGCCGTCACCGGCCTCAAGGGGGGGGTGGGGCGCAGCACCCTGGCCGTAAACCTGGCCGTGGCCCTGCGGCAACAGACCAGCCAGGACGTGATCCTGGCAGAGGCCCATCACCACCTGGGGGACCTCTCCCTAATGCTCAACGTGGTGCCCAGGCACAACCTGGCCAGTTTGGCCAAGGAAGAAAACATCGACCTGGACGTGATCGAAGGCCACCTCCAACCTCACCGCAGCGGGGTTCGGCTGCTGGCCGCGCCGCCGGATCTCTCCCAACTGGTGAGCCTGCCTGTGGAGAGCTGGCGCCTGATCCTGCAGTATCTGCGGGAATTGGCCGCCTATGTGGTGGTGGATACCGGCGCTGCCGCCGATGATGTGCTCGCCGAAGTGCTGACCCTGGCGGACGAGATCCTGATTATCACTGGGCCGGACCTGGCCAGCCTGCGCAACGCGCTGGTACTGCACAACGCGTTGGAGAGCGAGGCCAATGTGCAAGGGCGCCTCCATATCGTCCTCAATCGGGCCGGTGTGCGTGGGGGGCTGACTGAGGCGGCCAGCAGTGCCCAGCTTGGGGAGCGGATCGGGGCGGAGATCCCGGACGATCCGGCCCTGGCCACCTTTGCCCTGAATCGGGGCATGCCCTTCGTCCTGAGCCATCCACGGTCTTTGCTGAGCCGGTCGGTGGTGCGGCTGGCCGTGACCCTGGCCGGCAAGGGCGCTGTGAAGCCGACCTCTACCAGAGCCCGCCGCCGGGCGGGGCTGCCCTTTTTCAGGCGGCGGGCCGTTGAAGCCACCTGAGGGGAGCCGTGACCATGGCGTTTGTGGCTGTGTTGACCCTGGGCCTGTTGGCCGGCTGGGCCGCCAACTGGGCCATCGAGACCCTGCCGCCTGCGGTGGAAGGGCACCCTCCCGGGCAGGCAAGCTGGGCGTGGCCCTTCCACCGCCTGGCCGATCTCGTGGCGGGCCAAGGGCAGAATCCCTCAGCGCGGGCGGCTGGTCTGCGCACCCTGGCCGTGTGGGCGGTGGCTACCCTGCTGGTGGCCCTGGCCTACTGGCGGTTGGGCTGGAGCCTGCAGATGGTCATGGTCGCCCTGGTGGCCTGCTTCTTCCTGGCCATTGCGGTCATCGACCTGGAGCATCGGCTGGTCCTCAACCGTATGCTGCTGCCTGCCCTCCCCTTTCTGCTTCTGGCCGGGCTGGTCACCCAGTGGCCCCGGGCCGCATCCCCGCTGCTGGGGGCTGTCGTCGGCTTTGGTCTCTTCCTGGCGATTGCCCTGGCGCGCCCGGGCGGGATGGGCATGGGAGACGTTAAGCTGGCCGGCGCCATTGGCCTGGTGACCGGGTTGTCCGGCATCTGGATCGCCATTGTCGTCTGCATTTTTACGGGGGGCTTCGCGGCATTGGCCTTGTTGGTGTACTGCCGGCTGCAGGGGCAGTCCGTCCGGGGGCAGACCATGGCCTATGCGCCGTACCTGGTGTTGGGCGCCTGGACGGCCCTCTACTTTGGGCCAGAACTCTGGAGGCTCTACCTGGGGCTTCCCCTGTCAGGGTAGTATTTACGAGGAAAGATCCGCATGAATGTTGCATTGATCGTTGCCGCGTTGGTGGTTTTGGCCGTGTTGTCTGCCATGGTGGGCATATATTACTGGCTGGGCTGGACGCGGGACGTGGAAAAACGGCTGGCGGCCTCTTTTGCCCCCGCCGAATCGGAGGTGCGCCGCCGTCGCCTGGGGGATCAGGTCAATCAGCGGCTCAGCCGTTTTGCCTTGGGCGCGCGCCTGGAGCGCCAGCTGGAGGCAGCCGACAGCCAGTTTACCGTGGCCGAATACATCATGCTGCGGATCGGCCTGACCTTGCTCTTCTTCCTGGTGGGCTGGGTGATTGTCCGCCATCCCATCGGCGGCCTGACCTTGTCCCTCGTCGGCTGGATGTTGCCGGGTTTCTACCTGCGGCGCCGGCAGAGCAAGCGGGCCAAGGACTTTGCGGATCAGTTGCCCGACATGTTGAGCATGCTGGTGGGCTCCCTGCGGGCGGGCTACGGCCTGCTCCATGCCCTCAGCGTCATCGAGAATGAGATGCCGGAACCCATGTCCACCGAGTTTGGCCGGGTCATCCGGGAGACGGCCCTGGGCTACAGCCTGGGCGAGGCTCTGGATCATCTGGTGGAGCGCATCGACAACGACGACCTGGCCCTGATCGTCACCACCATCCACATTCAAAATGAGGTGGGCGGCAATTTGGCCGATGTGCTGGAGACGATTTCCAAAACCATCCGGGATCGGATCCAGTTGAAGGGCTAGATCCGGGCCATGACAGCCCAGCAGCGGGCCACCGGTTCCATCCTGTCGGGACTCCCCTTCGCCGTGGGGGTGATCCTGATGCTGATCAATCCCGAATACATGCTGGGCATTTTCCAGCCGGGTTGGCCGTTGCTCATTCCCGCCGGCGCAGTGGTGATGATCATCCTGGGGAATATCATCATGCGGATGGTGACCCGGATCGATGTGTGAGGGAGCATGAGTCGACGCCGGCCTGGAGTTCTGTCACGTCCAGAATAAACCGTCCGCGAGAACGAGGAGGAGTACACCATGGATGTGGTATACGCCCTGGTTGCCATACTGGCCAGCATGAGTTTGTTTGCCCTGTTCATGGGGCTGCGCAGCTGGCAGGCCAGCCGGACCGTTCCCTCGGTGGCGGACTTTCTGGCGAACAGCATGCAGGCCGGCGGGCAGCCGCCGGCCCTGCGGGACCTGGAGATGACCCGCCCGTGGAGCGAGCGGGTGCTGCGGCCCCTCCTGCGGCGGCTCTACCGGCTGGGACGCTATCTCACGCCTTCTCGCAACATCGAGGAACTGCAGCGCAACCTGATCCGGGCCGGCCTGCCCGGTGACTTGACTGTGACCGACTTCCTGGGCCTTCGCTTTTTGGCCGGGGCCATCCTGGGAGGGCTCACCTTCTTCACCCAGGCCCACCAGCGGGGCCTGGCCATGGGGGTGCTGATGACCCTGGTGGCTTTTCTGGTGGGGCTCTATCTGCCCAACTTTTGGCTGCAAAGCAAGGTCCGCCGCCGGCAGAAAGCCATTGCCCGGGCCCTGCCCGATGCCCTGGACATGATGTCCATCTGCGTCGAGGCCGGCCTGGGCTTTGAAGCCGCCATCCAAAAGGTGGCTTCCCAGTGGGACAATGAGCTGGCCGAAGAGCTGCGGCGGGTGATCAGCGAGATTCGGGTGGGCATCGGCCGCAGCGACGCCCTCCATCACCTGGCCGAACGGACCGGGGTGCCGGAGGTGGCCAGCTTCGTGGCCGTGCTGGTCCAGGCCGACCGGCTGGGGATCGCCATTCGGGATGTGCTGAATACCCAGGCCGCCCAGATGCGCATCCGGCGCCGTCTGTTGGCCGAGGAAGAGGCCCGCAAGGCGCCCATCAAAATGATGTTCCCTCTGGTGCTTTTCATCATGCCGGCGCTCTTTGCCGTGGTGTTGGGGCCGGCGATTCCCCGGCTGATGGGGGGCCTGCGTTGACGGTGGTAGGAAATCCCGGCAGAAATTCGCCCATAGTATCCACCAGAGGTCGTGCGCCCAGCGAGGGCACCCGGAATTTCTGCCGTGGTATTTACGCCAGATTGGAGTAGCGCATCCTGGGGTTCCATATCCTGGGTATGAAATGGGGATGTGTACATGAAATGGTCCTGGACAACGTTTTCCGGAACGCAGGCAGAAAGCCCGTCCGTTCCTGAAGTGGAAAAGGTGCCTCCATCTAACGTGGCGCCCGTGGATAGAAGCGACGAGAAACCCCGCCAACGCAGCAGCAGGAAGCCTGCCTGGCTAGGAGGCACGAATGGGCATGGCGGCAGCAACGGGGCACACTGGGTTGTCGATGAAGGAACTGCGGGGCAGGACCCCTCTGCCGCTGCGCCTGTGGCCGCCCGAGGAGGGTGGTGGGAGGCCCATGAACCGGCCGAACCGGGGCAGGGTGCCAACGCCAAACATCAGGACTCCCCCTCCCGCGGCCACGGCCCGGTACCGCCTACCTGGGTGGTCGCTTCGCCGGAGGTGGAGGCACCCGATGAGGCAGCACCCGCTCCGCCGCTGCACCTGGACTTACTGGTCAGCCTGGATCCCAGATTCATTCAGGCCCAGTTTCACATGCAACAAGGGGCCTGGGCCGAGGCCGAGGCCAGGCTGCGGGCCCTCCAGGTCGACTATCCCCGCTCCCAGGCGGTGATGGCCCTGCTGGACGAGCTGGCATTGCGGGCAGCGGTGGATCTCCAGTGGCGGGACCGGATCCGGGGACGCCGGCTCGGCGTGAAGGCGGAGCGGCTGCTGCGTCGGCTCCTGCCCTTCTGCCTGGTCCTTCTGCTCTTTGTGGGTGGCGGGCTCTTCTACCAACACTTCATCAGCCCGTATCGCCAGGTCCAGGTCCAAGAGCGGGCCATCCAGCGGTTGAAGGAGGAGGGCATGCGGGCCCTGCAGCAAGGGGCCTACGTCCAGGCCATGAATCTGTTTGACCGGGTGTTGGAGCAGTGGCCCCAGGATGCGGCGGTGTTGAAGCTGCGGGAAGACGCCAAACGCCAGCTCACCCTGGCCACCTACTACCAGTTGGCCCAGAAGGTGTTGGCCGCGGGGAATTACGCCCGTGCCCTGGCCCTGTTCAACGCCATTGAACAGGAGATGCCCGGCTACCGGGACGTGGGAGAGAAGATCCAGGAGATTAACACCTATCTGGAAGCGGAGCGCCTTTTTGTCCAGGCGGATCAGGCTTTTCGCCGTCAGGAGTGGCAGAAAGCGGCAGAGCTGTTCGAGGAGGTGCGATCCCTGGAGGGCTCCTACAGGGCCGATGTGATCCGGGAGCGGATGGCGGCGGCCTACCTGCGTGCCGGCCAGGAGATCCTCTCCCGCCGGCCGACGGGCCTGGCCGAGCTGGAGCGGGCCCGAAGCTACCTGCAAAAGGTCCGCAATGCCCCGGCAGAGGAAACCCTCGCCCGGGATGCGCTGGATCTGCTCAACACCTATCTGGCCGGGGAGCGAGCCCTGCGGGATCAGGAGTTGCGCCGGGCCATCAGCGCGTTCCATGCGGTATACCAGGAGCGTCCCACCTACCTGGGCGGCTACCTGGTGGAGCAACTCTACCGGTCTTACGTGATTCTGGCCGAACAGGTGTTGGCCAACGGAGACACGGCCTACGCCCGGGAGCTCTACGCCCTGGCCGCCAGCCTGCCGGTGGATGACGGCGGTGAAGCGGCCCGCCAGGCCGAGCAGCTGGCAACCCTGGTGGCCCGGTCCACGCCTTCCACCTCTTCGACCCCTTTTGCCAGCATCACGACTCTGGATGGGAAAAATTTGCAGGTCTACGTAGGCTGGATCGCCTTCCGCAGCAATCGGGATGGGGGCTCCGATGTCTACATCATGCGGGCCGACGGGAGCGAACAACAGCGGGCCCCCCTGGCCATCCAGGAGCAGTTCCTGGCCCAGATCCAGGCGGATCGGCGTTCCGGAGACGGGCGCAAGGAGCTGGTCGCCCGGCGTCCGGAGGGCCGGAACGACTCCAACATCTTCCTGCGCACCGTCAACCCGGTGACCGGGGAGACCCGGGAGGTGATGGTGACCAACTTCTCCGGTGACGAGTTTGAGCCTGTACTCTCACCGGCCGGCGACCGCATCGCCTTCGTCTCGAATCAAACAGGCAACGATGAGATCTGGACCATGGGGCTGGACGGGCAGGATCTCCGGCAGTTGACCCAGAACCGCTGGGAGTGGGACAAGCACCCCACCTGGTCTCCCGACGGCAGCCAGATTGCATTTTTCTCCAACCGCTCTGGCCGGCGTCAGATCTGGGTGATGAACGCCGACGGCACCAGCCAGCGGAATATCAGCAACAACGACTACGAAGATTGGGATCCGGTCTGGATCAAATAGGGGAGCAAATCCATGGCACTCTTTCGTCATCGACCCCAGCAGCCTCCTCCGGTCAATGGGACGGGCGCCAACGGCGCCAGCCATGTAGGGACGGTGGCTCCCCACCCCTCGCGGCCCGAAGGAGCCCGGCCATCCGGCCAGGGCCATCCGGCACAGGCCCCTGCCATGCCTCCTGGCGGCAAAGGGAGCCAATCCCGGGTGGTCAAGGTGACGGGCTATTCACCCCCGCCCGAGTTTGCCCGGGTGCGGGAGAAGGTTCAGCAGTTTCTGGTCAATGAAATTAAGGCCATGAACGATGCCCAGGAGCCGGCGGAGATCCGTCGCCTGATCGAGCCCGTCTTCAACCAGGCGTTGGCGGATGTCAACTTGGTGGTGAGCCGGGTGGAGCGGGAGCAGATGCTGGAGATGATCATGGCCGATATCCTCGGCTATGGACCTATCCAGCCGCTGCTTGACCGGGACGACATCAGCGAGGTGATGGTCAATGGCCCCAAACAGGTCTACATCGAACAGGGGGGGAAGCTGGTGTTGACCGACGTCAAGTTCGTGGACGACGACCACGTCATGCGCATCATCGAGCGCATCGTGGCTCCCCTGGGGCGCCGCATCGATGAGGCTTCGCCCATGGTGGATGCCCGCCTGCCTGACGGTTCCCGGGTCAACGCCATCATTCCGCCCCTCTCTTTGGTGGGGCCTTGTCTGACCATTCGGAAGTTCAAAAAGGATCCCCTCAAGGTGGACGACCTGATTCGGTTTGGGACTTTCACGCCCGAGTTTGCCCAGTTCGTGCGGGCGTGCGTCATGGCCCGGCTGAACATCGTCATCAGCGGCGGTACCGGTTCCGGTAAGACGACTCTGCTCAATGTGCTCTCCAGCTTCATTCCAGAGGACGAGCGGATCGTTACCATCGAAGATGCTGCCGAGCTTCAGCTTCAACAGCCCCACGTGGTTCGGCTGGAAAAGCGGCCGCCCAACATCGAAGGGAAAGGCGAGATTTCCATCCGCGACCTGGTGGTCAACAGCCTGCGCATGCGTCCGGACCGGATCGTGGTGGGCGAGGTCCGCGGCGGCGAGACGCTGGACATGTTGCAGGCCATGAACACCGGCCATGACGGCTCCATGACCACCGTTCACTCCAACAGCGCCCGGGATACCCTGAACCGCATCGAGACCATGGTCTTGATGGCCGGCATGGAGTTACCCCTGCGGGCCATCCGGCAGCAGATCGCCTCTGCGGTCGATCTCATCATCCACCAGGAGCGCATGCGGGATGGCAGCCGCAAGGTGGTGCAATGTGCCGAGATCGTGGGCATGGAGGGAGACATGATCGTGATGCAGGACATCTTCACTTTCGAGCAGACCGGCATGGACGACAACGGCAAGATCCTGGGCGAGCTGCGCCCCACCGGGCTGCGTCCCCGCATCAACGATCGCATCCAGGATGCGGGCATCCACCTGCCGCCCAGCATCTTCGGCATGCGCGGTGCGAACCAGTGGTATCAGCCGTCGTGAGGAGGCGCGTCGTTTGGGATGTTGACCCGACTGTCAAAAAGCCACAGAGCCTGGCATCCCCATGAAGAGTGACAGCAAAAACGTGCGGATACGGCGGCAGGCCGACCAGGAAGTGATTGCCGACCAGGGACGTGTGGCCGACACCTTTTGGCGTCGTTTCAAGGGGCTGATGGGCGTCCGCCAATTTCCAGCCGGCCATGGCCTGTTGATCGTCCCTGCCAAAGGCATCCATACCCATTTCATGTCCATGCCCATCGACGTGCTTTATCTGGACCGGGAGGGTACCATCGTAGACATGGATATGGGGATGCGGCCCTGGCGCATTGGCCGTGTGCGTCGGCAGGCCCATCAGGTGTTGGAACTGCCCGCGGGCACCATCGCCTCGCGAGGGCTGCAGGTTGGGGATCGGCTGGAGATTGACTGTCTCCCTACCGGAACGCGTCCATCTGCGCGGGGCGCTGGATGGTGCGGGCCGGGGCCGGCGGCAGGTGGGACGGTGGCCGGTAGCCGCGGATGACCACCACCGGGCGTCCCTCGCTGCTCTGGCCCATGAGCAGGCTGGCCGCGGCAGCCAGCTCGTCGGCAATGCACTCCTCGCTGCTGACCAGCTCATAGCCGAACAGGTCATGCAGGCCCCGCTGGTTCCACAAGGGCGGCAGGCCGGCACAACCGATGCAGATCCCCACCGTGCCCAACCGCCAGGGCCGACCATGGCTGTCGTTGATGAGGACGGCCGGGGCCACGCCGGTCAGTTCGGTCAACCGCTGCCGAATGCGGGCGGCGCTCCCATCCGGATCCTCCGGCAGCAGTGCCACGATTTCCCCATCACGCCCGGCCACATTGCTGCGGTCCACCCCCGCATTGGCGCAGATCCAGCCCGCCTTTTGCTCCACCACCAGCAGGCCACGACGGCTGCGGATCACCTCCCGACTGTCGTCCAAGATCACCTGAACCACCCGGGGGTCCTTGTCCACCACCGCGGCCAGGCTCCGGGCTTCGTCCGTCACCTGGACTTCTGACAGCCGGACCAGCCGGCCCTCTGCTTTGCTGACCACCTTTTGAGCGATGACCAGAATGTCTCCGGGCTGCAGGCGCTCTCCCGCCCCGTGGAGGCGATCCACGATCACGGCGGCCAGATCGTCGCCTGGTTGGATGAGGGGCATCTGGGGAACGGCGAAGAGAGTTGTGGTATCCATGGATGATCGGTGCGCTTTCCAGGTTTCTTGGGAGGCTGATGGCGTCATGGAGTGGTCGAGCCCCGACCGGCCGACAGGATAGCTTCCAGGACGCCGCCAGCAATGGCCAGGGATTTGTCGGAGATGCTGTAGCAATATTCGGTTTTCGCCCGTGGGTCCAGGTCACCGATTTTCATGCCGGGCGTCACCGGCACAGAGGGGTGGATGATGCCCCGCAGCACACCGGTGAAGGGGGCGTGGATGGTCGCGGTGCGCCCGGCGTCGTCCCAAACGGTGGCGATCCATTCCCCCTGGCGGATCGATGCCCCGATGGGCCGCTGTTCTTTCACAAAGCCGGCCATGGGCGCGCGTAACACCCGGGTGGCACGCACACCCACGCCAGGCAACACGCCTGGCTCGCCGGTGTCCGACTCGGCGCTCCCCTGCCAGAACACCCGGCCCAGATGGTGGCCCCGGTTGGTCTCCACCACCGCGTGGCAGTCCACCCCGGCGGTGAAGCCCGGTCCCAAGGCGACCACCAGGGGCGCCTGCTCCCGGTGGGTGCCCAGGTTGCGCTTGGCCATGATGCCGTCCACCAGCACCCGGGGCTGCAGATGGCCCACTGCCTCGCCCGCCGGATCCACCAGCACAGGGATGATGCCCTGGGCCAGGCAGGAGGCCACCTCCTCCAGGGAAGCCCGGCGAGCCCGGATGCCATCCACCACCGTTTCGCCGTCGAAGATGGCCTGGGCAAAGGCCACGGTCCGCCGCACCACCAGGGGAAGTTCCAGCTCGGTCATGACCACCGGGAAGCCGCAGCGCCGGAGGCGCCAGGCCACGCCGCTGGCCAGGTCACCGGCCCCCCGAATTAGCACCAACGTCTCTTCCATCTTCATATTTCCTCGCGTTCCATCATAGTACAGGCGGGCCAGAAAGACGAAACGTCTATGGGCGCACGCGCGGTTTCCCCCGGCCGGCGTGGCACGGGTATCTCCCTTCAGCTGGCCAGGTGGGGGGGCGCTCTCAGCGGGTGGCGGGTACGAAGCGGTAGCCTCGCCCCCGTTCGTTCTCGATCACGCCGACCGGCGGTGAGGCGTCCTGGAGCTGCAGGCGCAGGCGCCGGATGGCTTCCTGCACCCGACGGGGCGAGGCATCGGGCCGCTTCCAGATGTCGGCCAGCAGTTGCTCGGGCGGGATGATCTGATGGGGGCGGGCTTCAAAGTAGCGCAGGAGGGCCGCCTCGATCTTCGTGAGACGGTCGTAGATGGGCACGGTCTCCAGCCGGGGCGCCGGAGGGGCGGCTGGGGTGGGGTGTTCGGCCAGGCGGGCGGAAAGGAATTCGCCAAACAGGGGAGAGAAGAGGCGATAGCCGGCGTTGGTGTAGGCCACCATGGCCTGGTTGATGAGCCAGTTGAGCGCGGGGAACTGCTCTGCGCGGACTTCCTGGATCTGGAGGGGGGCCTTGAGCAGCCGCTTCAACAGCGCCTGGATGGCCGACCCCTCCAACCGCCGGGGCGGCTTCCGGATCTTGTTCCAGCAGGTCTCGAAAAGGAGCCGCCCGTGCTCGGCCAGCCGCAGCCGCAACAGGGGCAGATGCGCCCGATCCACCATCTGACCCGGCGGCAGCATTTGCTCCACTTCGGTGAAGATGTCCCCAATACGGCCCAGGAGAAAAGGGTGGGGTCCGGTCAGTTCCAGCAGCTCCGGGACCATGGTTTCGATGCCGGGGAAGTGTTCGGCGTAGGCGGCGAGCCACTTTTGGGCCGCCTCTGGCTCCATCAGGCTGAGGAAGAGCTGGGTCATGACGTTGAACAGGGGGGACGCGGCCAGATCCCGGTCCAGATCGTGGAGGGGCTGTTCCGTGGCCACCACCAGGGCGATTTCCAGCGTCAGGGGCCGTAGCTCGTCGATGGTTTCCACGGAGAGGAGCTGGTTTTCGAAGACCGTATCGAAGTTATCCAGCAGGAGCACCAGCCGATAGCCCAGGCGGTTGAGCTGCCGGCAGATCTGCCAGAGCTGGCGACTGGGGTTGGATTCCTCCTGCACCGGGTCCCAGTTGATGCGGATGCGCTCCACCTCTGCCAGGCGCTGGGCCAGGTGCCGGTACATGTGGCCCAGCAGATCCTCCTGGAGCTCCGGCCAGTCGCAGTCGAACCGGGCCACCAGCACCCGGCTGCTGTCCTGATAGGCCAGGGGGCGCCAGTCGGCCAGCTCTCGCTGGAGCAGGGGGCCTGTATCAGAGGCCAGGTAGTTGAGCAGGCGGCTCTTGCCGATCAGCTTGGAGCCCACCAGGGAAAAGCTGGTGGGCTGAGGCGCCAGGACACCCTGGACGATTTCGTACAGGATGCGCTCGCGGCCAAAGAATTGACTCTTGACAGATTCCATGGCTTGCCTCCGGCGGTTCAGTGACCATAGAGGGCATACCACTGGGCGAAGAGCAGACTGACAAAGCGCCAGTGGCGTGCAGGTGCTTCGGCCAGGATGTCACAGCGGCACAGCTCGTCCAGTGCGTGCTGGATCCGGGATGCTTCCAGATGGGGGAGGGCGGCACACAGCGCTTCCCACGCCATGGGGACATCCCCGTGGGACACGGATGTCTGGGCGATGGCGAAACAGACCTGGCTGCCCACACCGCTCCGTATCATGTCCAAATAGTGGGCAAACAGATGTTCCCCGGACGCCAGAAACTCCCCGCGGATGGCGTCGATATCGGCCTGTTGGACCTCCCGGCGGTTGTTGCGGGTCAGGTGGGAGACCAGTGCCCGGCAAAAGGCCTGGATGACAAAGGGGCTGCTGCCGGTGAGCCGGCGGCGGCGGCTGTGCAGAAGGTTGGACTTGAAGAGGCGGCTGCGGTGGGGGCGAGGGCGCCGGTGAGCCGGGCCATGTACCCCAGGATGTCCGGCGAATAGGTCAGGAAATTACGCATGGGCCACTCGATGAGCCGCCGCACATCTGCCTCTTCCAGCGGACGCAGAATCAGCGTTTCGCCCAGCTCCATCAGGTGCCAGCAGGGGTCCTCCAGGTCGATCCGGGCCCTCTCGCGTACCTGATTCCACGCCTTCTGTTGCACCACGGCGATGACGCTGATGGCCGGTGTCACCTCCTGGAGCAGGCCTCGCCAGCCGTCGAAAAAGTTCCTGTCCAGTTGTCCCTGGGCGTAGGCGTCGCTGGTTCGGCTGAACTCGTCCAATAGCAGCACCAGGCGGTTCGTCCCCAACCGTCCTTGCACGCTGCGCAGATATTGGATGAGCTGGACGGCGGGCTGCTGCTGGAAGAGGGCGCGCAACGGAGGGCCCAATTCGCCCACCCGGGGATCCGCCTGAAGCTCCCCGTAGAGCAGGCTGGCCAATTCGAAAAACAAGTTGACGTGGGCGGGGTTGCCCAGCAGCTGGCAGTCGATGTAGACCGGCACAAAGCCCTGTTCCTGAAGATGATACCGCTTCAGATGGAGCAGCAAGGACGTCTTGCCCACCCGTTTTTGCCCCACCAGCCAGATGGTGCCCACGTTGGAGATGAGCCATTCGGTCAGGCGGGTGAGCTCCCGGGTGCGGCCGAAGAACATTTCTCGGGCGCTCACGGGGAGGCGGGTGTAGGGATTCACGAGGGCCCGCTCCGCGCTCAGCAGGCCCTCGATCTCCGATGGCGGCAGGCGCATGGGCCGCACGTCGGCCACCTGGCGGCCGGGCAGGTGGACCAGGGCGTCGACGATTTCCTCTACCACGGCTTCACTTTCTGCCTCCAGGGTGAATCGCATGTGGGCAGTTCCATGGCGGGCGGCGGCCTCCACCCGGTGCAGGGTGACCCGGGGCAGCCTCCGGTAGATGCAGGCCAGGGCGTCGCCCAGCAGTCCATCTTCGTTGAAGGCGGTGACTTCCAGTTGGGCCAACGTCTTGAAATTGGGCTGGAGGCGCCATTGGAGGGGCATGGGGAGGGTATCTGCCTGACGTCGTTCGCAGTTCTGGCGGTGGATCCGCACGCGCATCACTTTTCCGTGGCGCCGGTAGGGGATGCCCACGATGTCGTCGCCGATGCGGGGACGACAGCATTGGGCCAGCTGGAGCTGGTGGGGGCGTAGCCCCAGTTCTGCCGGTACTTCGACCCGGCGCAGGATCTCCTCGGCAAAGAGGGGGTGGAGGATGCGATCCGGGTTGAGGCGGCCCGCCGCCACTTCCGCCAGCAGTTCCGCCATCCGGTTGACCTGCAGATGGCGCATGCCCTGGGCCAGGGCTTCCCCCAGGCGGTGTTCCGGGATGTTGAACCCGTAATAGTCGCTCAGCTCCTGATACCGACGGTCCAGGATGCGCTGGCCCTGGTCTGCGCCCCGTCGCTGGCGTCGGAGATAGCGGGCAATGGCCGTGCGGGCCCGTGTCGTCCGGGCCGCGTTTAGCCAGCTTTCCTGGGGGCCAGGCGCCCGGGGATCCAGCTCCAGCGCCACCAGGTCCAGGTGGTGGAGCACCGTGTTGGGGGCCACCTGTTCATCGTTGATGTAGAACCGCTGGCACTGCTCGGCCAGGTCGGTATGGAGGGCGTAGGCGAAATCCACCACCGTGCATCCCCGGTGGAAGCGAAAGAGCTGGCCCTGGGGGCTGAAGACCCAGAGGTCGTCGGGCAGGTCGCCCATGGGGGCGGCCTGGATCTGGGCGTACCCTTCGGCTGCTCGGTTCCACCAGGCTCCGGGCACCGGAAGGGCCAGGCGCTGGCGCATGTGGAGGGCGGCCAGGCCCCATCGGTTGACCTCTTCCATCTCCGGCGTGGAAAGGCGGAAATGGACCCGGTAGCGCCGGCCCTGATGGGCGATGATGCAGGCGGTCGACAGGCCCCGCCGGCCGTTCAGTCGTCCGTGGACCAGATGATCCACCAGCCCACCTTCCCCGGGCTGCAGCCCCGGGATCCGGTGGAGCCGGTAGAGGGCGTGATAACAGGCCTCCTCGGTGGGGGCCACCAGGACAATGTCCAGCTGGCCGGCCGGCCCCGCCGGGCGGGCGCGTCCCCGGCTCGATGATAGGGCTGAGGCACAACCTGGACGTCGGGCAGGTGGGCTTCCAGCCATCGAACCATCGCCCCTGTCAACCCTGGATCGGCCGGGCTGACTTGCCCCAGCCAAGAATCCAGCTCATCTTTGAGGGCCTGCATGCCCAACATCTCCAGGAAGGGGCCCAGGATGTGGCGCCCCTCTTCCAGAAACCCGGCGCGCTGGGCGCTCCCCCCTTCCCGGATGGCCTGGAAGCGGGCCCACGCTTCGGCCACCGCCAGGAAAGCCAGCTCCGGATCGCAGTAGGCGGCCATGAACAGTTGGACGCGTCGGCGGGCCCGGGTGCGGCCCCGTTGGGTGGGCGGCGGTTCGTGCAGAAGGCGACAGTATTGTTCACACAGGAAGGCCACCCGCTCTCCACAATGCTGTGCAATCGTCCGGCTGGAAAGGATGCCTATACACATAAACTCGTGTAACAGTCCGGCTGCCTGGAGGGCCGGGCTACCGCCCCACTGGGCCAACAGTTGGGCGGTCCGCTCGGCGTGGGCAAGCCGATGGGGCCCTTCGTCCGCTTCCTGGGGAGGGATTGGAAGGCTGTGCAGAAGTTGGCGGGCCGCGGCGAACACCTGGGCTTTTTCCATGGCTTCTCCACAAGGTTGAGGCACGGCGGGATGTGCAGGCAGTGTGGATGAGGTGACAGAGGATGCACATCCGGCTGAGACAGGGTCGTGTGTGGCCTGTGTGATCCACACATACACAATATACATCGGTTTTCTGTGGGCGACAAGTGCCAAAATGGCCACACTTTTTAGCCACAGATGACACGGATGACACAAATAATGAAAGCGAGTGCGTTGGGGTCATGTGTCCCTATGGCAAGGGGACAAGTGACCGCTGCCAAAGCCAGCTGGGCGGCGTATGCTGAGCATGAAATCGAATGCGGCAGATGCAGGCCATGCAGCGATTGCAGATGATGCACAGCAGCGTAGGCCTGTCCCAGCCGATGGAGGAGCCGGCAGCCTGGGGAACAGGATGCATCCCATATTGGGGGAGCCTGTCGGGTGTCTTCCCCTAGCCCCTAGGTGGGGCCCAACGTGGGGTGCACACCCGAAAACAGCGGAGTGGACCATGATCGACTTTTTGACCGCCAGGGAACTACAGGCCATGTTAAAGGTGGACCGATCCACCATCTACCGCATGGCCGATCGGGGAGAGTTGCCGGCTGTGCGGGTGGGGAACCAGTGGCGTTTCCCACGCCGGCAGGTGGAACAGTGGCTGCACCGGCAGGAGCCGGGAGCCACGGTCGGGAAGGACGGCAACGGCCCCTCGTCCCGGCAGGAAGTGCGCCAGCTGCTGCCCCTGGCCTGCGTTCAGCAATTGGTGGACGCCTTCGCCGACATCCTGGGGGTGATGATCCTGGTGACAGATCTGGAGGGACACCCCATCACCCGACCCAGTAATCCGTGTGGCCTTTTCCTGGCCGCGGGGACGTCGCCCGTGGCCCATCGACGCTGCCTGGCCTTCTGGGCCGAGATGGCCCAGACCCCCAGCCTGCAGCCGACCTGGGTGGAAGGACATCTGGGTCTCCTGTGTGCCCGGGCGTTTGTCCGGGTGGGGAGCGAGCTGTGTGCCATGGTGGTGGCCGGGGGGATCGCACCGGCGCAGTGGCCGCCCGACGAGGCCACTCTGGCCCGCATCGCCGCCAACATGGCCCTGGCGCCGGACCAGCTCCGTGCCCACCTGGATCAGGTCCACCACCTGACGCCAGAGGCCCAGGAACGGCTGTTGCCCTACGTCCAGCGGATCGCCGACGTGGTGGCCCACATCGTCACCGAACGCCAGGCGCTCTTTCGGAAATTACAGGATATCGCCCAACTGACCCGGCTGGAGCCGGACGATCTGTCCCATCAGCTTCAAGGAGCCCTATCATGAAACGCCTGTTAATTTTGGGAGCCGGCACCGCAGGCACCATGGCCGCCAACCGCCTGGCCCGGGAGCTGGATCCCCATGAGTGGCACATCACCGTGGTGGATGCCGACGAGACCCACTACTACCAGCCCGGTTTTCTCTTCATCCCCTTCGGGATCTACCACCGGCCGGATGTGGTCAAGCCGAAGCGGGACTACCTGCCTCGCTCGGTCGAGGTCATCATTTCGCCCATTGAGGTCATCGAGCCGGAGCAGAACCGGGTGCGCCTTGCCCGGGACAGCCGGACCCTCACCTACGACTTCCTGGTCATCGCCACCGGCTCTCGCATCGTTCCTGACGAGACGCCTGGCCTGCACGAACATGAATGGCACCGCTCCATCCATGATTTTTACACCGTGGACGGCGCCCTGGCCTTACAGAAGCACCTGCGCCACTGGCAGGGCGGCCGCCTGGTGCTGAACGTGGCCGAGATGCCCATCAAATGTCCGGTGGCGCCCCTGGAGTTTCTCTTCCTGGCGGACTGGTACTTCCACGAGCAGGGCATCCGGGATCGGGTGGAGTTGACCCTGGCCACGCCCCTGCCCGGGGCTTTCACCAAGCCCATCGCCGCCCAACTGCTGGGCAACATCCTGGAGGAGAAAAACATCCACGTGGAGACCGAGTTCAACATCGAACGGGTGGAGCCGGACGAGCGGGCCATCTACTCCTACGACGACCGCAAGATCGAGTACGACCTGCTGGTCAGCGTGCCGGTCCACATGGGGGCGGACGTCATTGAGCGGTCCGGCCTGGGGGACGACCTTGCCTTCGTGCCGACGGACAAACATACCCTGCTGGCCGAAGGCTTCGACAACATCTTTGTCCTGGGCGACGCCACCAACCTGCCCAGCTCCAAGGCCGGTTCCGTGGCCCACTTCCAGGTGGACACTTTTGTGCCCAATTTCCTGCGCTACATCGACGGGATGGACCTGCTTCCCGCCTTCGACGGCCACGCCAACTGCTACATCGAGTCGGGCTATGGCAAAGGTTTTCTGATTGACTTCAACTACGACGTGGAGCCCCTGCCCGGCCGCTTCCCGTTGCCGGGCCTGGGACCCTTTACCCTGCTCCAGGAATCCCGGATGAACCATTGGGGCAAAATGATGTTCCGCTGGATGTACTGGAACATTCTGTTGCGCGGCAAGGAGCTGCCCATCCCGGCCCAGATGAGCATGGCCGGCAAATGGCGGCCCTCGTGATGGCCCCCGGGGCAGCAGTCATCGTCGCCGCGCACCATCCCATGCGTACCGTTCCATCGGTGGACGCGACATGGTGTACACATAGTCAGGAGGAATCATGACCACCACCCTTGACCCGGTCCTGCAGACGGAAGTCAGCCAGGCACAACTGGCCGCCATCGAGCGCAAACTGGATGCCCTCACCCACTCGGTGGCGGAGCTGGCCGAGCAGGCCCGGGAAGAACGCCGTCGTCGTCAGGTCTGGGAAGAGCTGCAGGACGACCTGACGCCCATCGTCCGGGACGTCTATGGCCTGGCGGTGGCCCAGGCCGCCGAGCTGGAGCCCTACGTCCAGCCGGAGGAGATCCTGGCCCTGCTCAAACGGCTGCTCCGCCATACCCGGAGCTTCCACGCCCTGCTGGACGAGCTGGAAAGCGCACAGGACTTTGTCCGGGACTTCACTCCCGTGGCCCGGGAGATGATGGACCAGGCCGCGGCGAGCCTGGAGGAGCTGGACCGGAAGGGCTACTTCCAGTTCCTGCAGGAGGGGCTCTACGTCCTGGATCAGATCGTCACCTCCTTCACCCCGGCGGATGTGCGCCTGCTGGGCGACAACATCGTGCTGATCCTGAACACAGTCAAGGCCCTGACCCAGCCGGAGATGATGCGGCTGCTCCACGACCTGACAGCCAGCCTCCAGGAGGCCGAGGCCCAGGTGGAGGAGCTGCCCACTTCCCTGGTGGGCCTCCTGGGCCAGATGCGGGATCCGGACGTGCGCCGGGGCCTGGCTCTGACCCTGGCCATGCTCAAGCGCATCTCCCGGCAGCAGCGGTTGGCCCAGGCGGAAGGGGACAAATTTGTGTGAATCTGTGAAACCGGTGTGATTTCTTCTTAAGCGAGAAAGGATGGACAAAATGAGCGCTGTGACCGAGTTGAACGTCCAGTTGGACGCCGAAGGTTTCATGACCGACCCGAACCAGTGGACGCCGGAAATAGCGGCCGTGTTGGCCCGGGATGAAGGGATCGAGGAGCTCACCGAGCGCCACTGGCAGGTGATCAACTTTGTGCGAGAGGAATATTTCAAGACGGGGCAGTCCCCCACCCTGCGCACCATCAGCAAGAAGTCCGGGGTGGATACCAAGGAGCTCTATCAACTATTTCCCAAAGGGCCGGCCAAGAAGGTGGCCCGCATCGCCGGGCTGGGCAAGCCCAAGGGCTGCATCTAGTAAATCCCGGCAGAAATTCGCCGATCGTTTCCACCAGAGGTCGTGCGCCCAGAGAGGGCACCCGGAATTTCTGCCGTGGTATTTACGCCAGCGTGTACTAGCCTGACAGGAGGCACCGACCATGAGTGAGCAACCACGCAAGCTGGCCATCATCTGCTCCAAAGGAAGCCTGGACATGGCCTATCCGGGCCTGGTCCTGGCCAACGCCGCCCGCATGATGGGCATCGAAGCCTCTATCTTCTTCACCTTCTGGGGCATGGACATCATCGCCAAGAAGACGGTGGACCATCTGAAGGTGACACCGGTGGGCAACCCGGCCATGCACATGCCCCAACTGGTGGGCGGCCTGCCCGGCGTGACCGACCTGGCCACCACTATGATGAAGCGGGAGCTGGAGCGGCTGGACATGCCGCCGGTGCGGGAGTTCTTGGAAATGCTGCACGACGCCGGCTGTGGTATCTATGCCTGCCGGATGGCGGCCGAGATGATGCACCTGAAGAAGGAAGATCTGGTGGATGAAGTGGACGACATCATCGGCGCCATGGAATTTCTGGAAATGGCCGAAGGCGCCCAGCTCCTCTTCATTTGACTTCCTTCATGCAACTTCGTTGCGCCGTGGGGAATGAAAATGGTATTTTTGCGGTGTGCTGCGCCGCATTGCGGTGCAGCACACCGCAAAACCGAACTCCTCTCTGCCCCTCTCCTCTGTACAATTTGTGATTGCTATCCCTCTCTTCGCTTACCGCCTGGCCCGGGAGACCTGCTCCCGCAGTTTGGCCATGCGTGCAGCCGCTTCGGCCCGGGCTTCGGCATAGGCCTTGACCGTCGCGTTGCCGCTGCGCAACACGTCCAGAATGAGCTGCTCCGCCGCCACAAACTCGTCGCCGATGTCCGCCACTTCGGCCGCAATGTCGTGGGGAATGGTGGTGACGCCGTTGCAGTCGCCGTGGAGCAGGTCGTTGGGGTAGACGGTGATGCCGCCCACGTGGACCGGGACATGGACCTGGGGAATGTGGTTGTAGCCGTGAGAGCAGATGGCGCCGTTGGTGAAGACCGGAAAGTGGATGGCCCGCACCTGGTCCAGATCCCGGCCGGTGCCGCTGGTAATCAGGCCCACCGCGCCGAAGGTCTTGTAGGTGGTACACATCACTTCGCCAAAGGTGGCGGCGGCTGAGGGCTCATCCAGATCCTGGAAGACCACCACCGCCGGGCCGTCCAGCTCGCCGAAGCGCTCGATCTGCTCCTGGACGCCGCCGTAGCCGGCGCCATTGCGGGGGGGCGCGGCCGAGCGAAAGGTGGCGGTGGAGGCGAAACCGACCATGGGGGGCATCTCGGGAAAGCAGGCCTTGATGCGGGCATCCATGTAGCCGGTGTTGCGGGGGCGCACCTCAAACAGTTCGATGATGTTGCAGATGGTGGGGGTGTCGAACTGGCGCAACTTGGCCAGCACCTCTGGGCTGATGGTCGCCATGATTTCACACTCCTTGTTCTGGTGGCAGGTGATGGTGATTGGTCTTCATACCGATGGCAAGGATGCCTCCACTGCAGAAACCACAGATTTCACAGATGAACACAGATTTTGCCAGATTTCTCCTCTGGAAATCCTCTGCGCCTGCACTCCCTTGCGTTGAAACATGCCCATTTTTTGCAGGGAAGGAATATCCAACGGAAGGGATCTGTCAGGCGGGACGCAGCAGGGCATCCAGCCGTTCCAACACGTAATCGGGCGCCGGCTCGGCGTGGAGGAGATCCTCCCGACGGGTGACCCCGGTTAAGACGACGGCCGTCTTCATGCCGGCCCGATGCCCCATGCAGATATCCGTCTCCAGGCGGTCGCCCACCATCAGGCAGTGGGCCGGGGGCAGCCCCAGTTGTTCCAGGGCTACCTGGACCATCAGGGCCGACGGTTTGCCGGCGATCAGCTCCGGCCAGCGACCGGTCAGGTGGTGCAGGGCGGCGATGGTGGCGCCGGCGTCGGGCACGTCGCCCCCGGGCAAAGGACAGGTGCGGTCCCCGTTGGTGGCGAAATAGCGGGCGCCCCGCCGCAGGGCCTGGTAGGCCGTGTTGAGCTTGCGATAGTCCAGGGTGCGGTCGAAGGCCACGATCACCCCGTCGATGCCATCCGGCCGGATCACCTGGCGGGGATCCTGCTCCCGCAGCTCTGCCACCAGGGTGAGCCCATGGCCGGCCAGTTCCTGGCGTAGATTCTCTTCCCCGATGAGGTAGTAGCGGAGATGGGGCTCGTGTTGGGCCAGGTAGCGGCCCAGGACGTAGGCCGAGGTCAGGACCTCGTGGGCCGTGGCCGGAACGCCCAGGCGGGTCAGCTTTGCCGCATAGGCGGCCCTGGGCTCCAGGGGCTTGTTGCTCACGAAGAGCACCTGCTTTCCCTGCCGGCGCAAGGCGGCCATGGTGTCGGCCACGCCGGGCAAGAGTTCATCGCCCAGGTAGAGGGTGCCGTCCAGGTCAAACAGGAAGCCGTTGAATTGGTCTGCCAGGATTGGGGTCATGGGTGCCGGTCTGGTGGGCGGTGGTACTGGGTCGGATATCTGGTCAGGGTAGCGTCAGTATAACACTGCCGGGCCGCTGTTGAACAATCCGTCCTGGGCTGGGGTACGGTGGGGGTGCTGTAAAAGCGGTTGACAAACAACATCTGAAAATGATACTTTGTAGGCAACATCGGGCTGCCCACCTGGTAAATCCCGGCAGAAATTCACCGATAGTATTCACCAGAGGTAGTGCGCCCAGAGGGCGCCCAGAATTCCTGCCGTGGTATTTACGCCAGACCGTACCAGTGCCGTCTGCCCCCCTGCCAACCGCCATCCACGCGACGGTGCACCGGGCGCCCGCAGGGCCAAGCTGCCCGCCGGATGCCATCCACTGGTCTCAATGTTGAGGAGAGAGCCATGAACGTCGATGTCGATATTCGCCAGGTTGTCGAATTCGAATCCCACAATCATCCGGTGTTGAGCATCTACCTCAACGTCGATCCCCATCGGCGCTCCCCCGAAAAGTACAAGCTGGCCTTGCGCAGCCTTCTGAGCAAGGCCGAAGGGGCGGATCCCGCCGACATCAAACGGATGCAAAATTATCTGGAGATGGGATACAACTGGCAGGGGCGAGGGCTGGTCATGTTTAGCTGCGTCGGTCAGGATTTCTGGTGGGCGCGCAGCTTTATGGTGCCGGTGGAGGATTTTGTCTTCGTCAGCTATCGGCCCTATGTACGCCAACTGGCCTCCCTCATCGACACCTACGAGCGCTATGGGGTCATCCACATCGACCAGGAGGGCGCCCGGCTCTACGTCTACAACATGGGCTATCTGGAAGCGGTGGAGGGCTATCTGGGCGAAGAAGTGAAACAGCACAAGGCCGGCGGCTGGTCTGCCCCCCGCTATCAGCGACATGAATCGGGTGTGGCACGCCACAACCTCCAGGACGCGGCCGAGATCGCGGAGGATTTCTACCGCCGCAACGCCACCCGACGCCTGCTGCTGGCCGGCACGGAGAAAAACGTGGCCCGTTTCAAGGAGCTGCTGAGCCACCGTCTGCGTTCCATGGTGGTGGGGCAATTCCCGGCGGACGCCAACGCCACCCCCGCCGAGCTCAGTGAAAAGGCGCTGGAGCTGGCCATCAAAGCCGCGGACGAAGAAGCCCGGGCCATGGCCGACCGGGTCGTGGATCAGGTCCACAAGGGGGGCAACGCGGTGGCCGGCCTGGCTGAAACCCTCACCGCCGTCCAGCATGGCCGCGCGTCCCACATCGTGGTTCTCTCTGGCTTTGCCCGGCCCGCCTACCGCTTTGTGGACAGCGGCTACATCGTCCTGGACCTGGAAAATGAGCGGGAACTGGGCAGTGGCCGCATCCAGGAGCTTCCTGACGCGGTGGAGAGTGTTCTGCGCCGGGCCCTGTGGCAGGGTATCGGCGTCACCATCCTGGACGAACATCCAGGGCTGGAGGCCGTGGGCAAGATAGCCGCGTTGACCCGCTACTGAACGTCGAAAACTGAACGTCGAAATCGGATAGCGCGGAAGATCGCCTGAAGATTTGTCAGCGAATCGTTTGTATTGCATTAGAAAGTGTTAGTTTCGGAATCCCAAGTACCCTTTTTGCCGTCTTAACAGGTGTAGATTGACGGCGCCATTGCAATCAACGTAGGCCCGTATCATGGAGGTGGCCCTTTCCCATCAGGCGTCACAACATGAACCGGCACCCGGTTGATTGCCCCTGCCTGCAGCCTGGAGGCCGCAGGCAGGCCCGCCGTCCCTGTGTCTGCTTTGGCCGGGTCCATGGCCCGGTGGCAGGGTGCGTTTTACCCCCAAGCGACACAGTTCCTGGAATGGCCGATGTTGACCGATGAAATCAAAGGGGCTCGTCTCCCAAATGGGTGCGAACCTGTTTGTTTCCCTGCAAAACCGGGTTGGGTCGGTCACATTTGTGGTAGATGAGCCAACAAAACAGGGTGCGTCGAGGAGGTACTCGTTTTCAATGATGCGATTTGACCGATTTACTGAAAAAGCGCAGGAAGCGGCCATGCGGGCCTACGAAATCCTGCAGCGTTATAAGCATACCCAGGTGGATACGGAGCACGTCTTCCTGGCCCTGCTGGAACAGAGCGACGGGGCGGTCCCCCAGATCCTGGAGAAGCTGGAAGTGCCCGTGGACCTGGTCGCGCGCAAGCTGGAGGCGGTGTTGGAAAGCGCCCCCAAGGCTAGCTTTAACCCCTATGGCGGGATGCCCACAGCCCAGGTCTTCATCACGCCGCGGCTGAAGCGGGTGATGGATGTGGCCAACGAGGAGGCCAAAAAGCTCCAGGACGACTACATCAGCACCGAGCATATCTTCCTGGGGATCGCCAGCGAGCGCAACACGCCCAGCGCCAACATCTTGCGGGAGGCCGGTGTCACCAAGGAGCAGATCTACTCGGCCATTGAGGCCATCCGCAACGGCCAGCGGGTTACCGAGCCCACGGCCGAGAGCAAATATCGTATCCTGGAGAAATATGGCCGGGATCTGACCGAGGCTGCTCGGGAAGGTAAGCTGGACCCGGTCATTGGCCGGGACGCGGAAATCCTGCGGGTGCTCCAGGTGCTCTGCCGCCGTACCAAGAACAACCCGGTCCTCATCGGCGAGGCCGGCGTGGGGAAGACGGCCATTGTGGAAGGGCTGGCTCAAAAGATCGTCTCCAACGATGTGCCCGAACCCTTGATGGGCAAGCGGGTCATCTCCCTGGACCTGGGGGCCATGCTGGCCGGTACCCGCTTTCGGGGTGAGTTCGAGGAGCGGCTCAAGGCGGCCATCGAGGAAGTGCAGCGGAGCGAAGGGGAGATCATCCTCTTCATCGACGAGCTGCACACGGTGGTGGGCGCGGGCAATGCGGCCGGCGCGCTGGACGCCAGCAACATGCTGAAGCCGGCCCTGGCTCGGGGTGAACTCCAGTGTATCGGCGCCACCACCCTGGATGAGTACCGCCAGCATATCGAGAAGGACGCGGCCCTGGAACGCCGCTTCGCGCCGGTGTATGTGGATGAGCCCAACGTGGAGGAGAGCATCGAGATCCTGCGGGGGCTGCGCCACCGCTATGAGGAGCACCACCATGTGGTCTTCGACGACGAGGCCCTGGTCCAGGCGGTCAAACTCAGCCACCGTTACGTGACGGACCGGCGCCTGCCCGACAAGGCCATCGACCTCATCGACGAGGCCGCGGCCAAGCTGCGGGTGGCCATCTACTCCATGCCGCCCCAGCTCAAGGAGATGAAGGCCAGGCTGGAAAAGCTCATTGCGGACGAAGAGGCGGCCTGGGCCGAGCGGGACTACGAGAACGCGGCCCAGTACAAGACGGAGCGGGTGCGTCTGGAGGAGCAGTACAACCAGGAAGTGGCCCGCTGGCGGGAGGAGGCCGGGCTGGATGAGCGGGTGGATGCCAACGATATCGCCCAGATCGTCAGCTCGTGGACCGGCATCCCGGTGACGGCCATGCTGCAGACCGAGGCCGAGAAGCTGCTCCACATGGAGGAGATCCTGAAGCAGCGCATTGTCGGCCAGGAGAAGGCCATCCAGGCTGTCAGCGATGCCATCCGCCGGGCCCGCAGCGGACTGAAGGATCCCCGCCGGCCCATCGGAACCTTCCTGTTCCTGGGGCCCACCGGCGTGGGCAAGACGGAGCTGGCCAAGGCCCTGGCGGGCTTCCTGTTCGACGACGACGAAGCGCTGTTGCGCATCGACATGAGCGAATACCGGGAGCCCCACACCGTGAGCCGGCTCTTCGGGGCGCCTCCTGGCTACGTGGGGTATGACCAGGGCGGCCAGTTGACCGAGCAGGTTCGCCGCCGGCCCTACCAGGTCATCCTCTTCGACGAGGTGGAAAAGGCCCACCCCGAGGTCTGGAACTCCTTGCTCCAGATCATGGATGACGGCCGCCTGACCGATGGCCAGGGTCGTACCGTCGACTTCCGCAACACAGTGGTCATCATGACCAGCAACGTGGGGGCGGAGGTGGTGAAGCGTGGCCCGTTGGGCTTTGCCACACCGGAGTTCGACGAAAAGCAGTACACCCAGGGCGAATACAGCAACCAGCTCAAGCGGCTCTTCCGGCCCGAGTTCCTGAACCGGATCGACGAGATCATCGTCTTCGAAAGCCTAACCCGGTCGCAGATCCGGCAGATCGTGATGTTGCTCATGAACGATATCCGTAAACGGATGGAAGAGCTGGGTTTCACGGTGGAACTGACGGAGGCCGCGGCCAACCATCTGGCCGAGGTGGGCTACGACCCCACCTACGGGGCCCGTCCCCTGCGGCGGCTGCTCCAGCGGCGGGTGGAGAACGAGCTGAGCAAGCGGCTGCTCAAGGGCGAATACCGGACGGGCGACCATGTGGTGGTGGACTACGACCCGAACCTGGAAGGGGAGAACAAGCTTACCTTCACCCGGGTCGAACAGGCGCCCATCCCGGTGGAGTTGCCCGTTTCCACCCAGGATCAGGCGTAAGGGGGCCTGGCGCCCACCTCGCCAGGCTCCGGCCGGCTACCGCCTTCAGAAATGACAACAGGGATGACGACAAGGATGACACGGTGACAGATGGGGCGAGATGTTGCTACACATCTCGCCCCGGTTTGTTTCTGAAATCGCAGCTTGATTGAACCACATGGTCGGAACCGCACAAGGAGGGGTTCATGGACATCTCTGCCATCATTCAAACGTGGATCAAAGTGCTGACCCAGCCGGGAGAGGCAGTCTTCCAGGAAGAGCAGGCCCGGCCCAACGCCACCCTGGTCACGGCTATCATCTGGGTCCTGGTTGCGGCGGTGATTGCCGGCGTCTTGAACCTGATCCGGGGTATGATCTTTGTTACCTCCGGTGGCGGCTTTGAGATGATGTTGCGCCAGATGGACCTGCCGCCGGAAGTCATCCAGCAATTTAACATGGTCATGTCCCCCGGCATGATGACCGGCCTGATGGGCGCCCAGACCATTGCCTCCATCATCCTGGCGCCCATCTTTTTCCTGATTGGGGTGGGTATCCTGCATCTGGTGGCCTCCCTGTTGGGCGGCCAGGGCGATTTCGGCCGCTACGCCTATCTCAACGCTACCTTTCAGGCGCCCATTACCATCGCCAGTGCCATCCTGGGCTTTGTCCCCTTTCTGGGGAGCTGCCTGTCGTTTCTCCTGGCCATCTACGGCATTGTGTTGGCCTACTTCGCCACCAAGGTCAACTACGGCCTGACGTCCGGCAAGGCCTTGGTGGTGGTGCTGGTGCCGGTCGCCCTGGTCATCCTGCTCTTCATCTGCATGATCTTGGGCCTGGCTGGCCTGGTGTTGTCCACCGGCGGGTCCTAAGCCATGGAGACAGAAGGCGTTCTGGTGGCCATCTGGCGGAAGCGGGCCCATCGAGGCCCCATGGACCGGCTGGAGCAGGCCGTGTTGGAGACCGGGCGAGGCTTGGTCGGCAGCGCAGACCAGGGCGGCCGACGCCAGGTCACCCTCATCGAGGCCGAGGTCTGGCAGGTGTTGATGGCCCAGACGGGCGGGGACCTGGATCCGTCCACCCGGCGGGCCAACCTGATGGTGCAGGGTGTGTCCCTGGCCGAGAGCCGGGGGCGCGTCCTGCGCATTGGCGACTGCCGCATCCGCATCCTGGGCGAAACCAAGCCGTGCGAGCGCATGGATGAAGCCCTGCCGGGGTTGCGGGAGGCCATGTATGAAGGCTGGCGGGGCGGTGCCTACGGCGAGGTGCTCCAGGGCGGCCCCATCCAGGTGGGCGATCCGGTGGCGTGGGAGAGTTGAACAGTTAGCTCGCGGGCCGGATGGCCGCAATGGAGGGAAGTACCACGTCTGCATAGGCGGCCAGGGTGACCTGATCCATGATGCCCGTGAGCACGCCCACCCCCAGGCCCACCCCGGCCCGTCGGGCCATGAGCAGGTCGGTGGTGGAATCACCCACCATGGCCGTCTCCTGGGGCTGGACCCTGTAGTGCCGACACGCGGCCCATAGGGCTTCCGGCGCGGGCTTGGGTGGGTAGGCATCGTCGCCGCCCACCAGGAAATCCACGTATTGGCGTACGCCCAACAAGGTTAGCTCCCTTTCCGTCGTGGCCCGGTCGTCACTGGTGATGACACCCACATGCACACCGGCCTGGCGCAGCCGTTCGAAGAAGTCTGGCAGGTCGGCCGTCGGCCGCAGCTGGTCCTCAGGTGGTGGCGCTGCCATGGCAGGCGCCAGGTGTTGGGCCACGGCCAGCTCCGCCTCCAGCCAGCCGTAGCCATGCTGGTAGAGGACAGTCGCAACAATGGTGTATACCTTGGCCATGGTGGTGGTCAGGATGGGTCCGTGGGGCGCGAAGCGGTCCGCTGTGGGATCGTAGCCCAGGGCCTGGTAGAGGGCTGTGCCCAGGGTCTGGCTGCCGCCCAGCCCATGCACCAGGGCTTGCACACCGGCCACGGTTTTACAGGCCCAGAGATGGTGAAAGTCGATCAGGGTGCCGTCCTTGTCGAAGACCACCAGCCGGGCCGGGAAGGGATGGGGGCCGAAAAGTAAGAGGGACATCAGGTCACCGGTCAACGAGGGACGAAATCGGCGAAGCGGCGGCGGGCAGGCGTCGGCCGCGGGCCGACGAAGATGGGATTGGTGATGGCCAGCAGCTGCCCCGACTCGTCCCACACATCCAGGCGATACCAGGCTGGGCGAGCCCGGGGCGGTGAAAGGATCAGGTTGAAGGTTAACGGGTCGCCGTTCCAGACGGCTTCCTGTACCACCCGGCCGTCCTGCAGGAGTCGGGCGATGCCCTGTTGGCCCGTTCCTGCTCCCACGGTGGCCGTCAGCGTCAGGGGGCAGCGGACCACGCCCACTTCGTCGCCCATCATCCACGTAGTACCGTCGGCCGCGCAGGCGGTCAGCGTCGCCTGGGGGCCCATGCTGACGTAGGCGCGGCGGCGCCGCAGGGCCGCCAGAATGGCCCGGCCGGACAGCCTCTCCGCGTACACCCATGTGCGGGGCAGTCCCAGGCGCTCCACGGGTTTCTGCACGCCCGGCGGATTCGACGGCCGATGGAAATCACTGCCGCCGATGGCAGTGATGGGGTGACCCTCGTTCAGCCATGCCGTCCACAAATCCACCGCCTGGGGATTGGCCCGGCAGTTGGCGGGCCAGCTGGGATCGTTCCAGATCTCCAGGCAGTGGAGGTGGGTCAGGTCCGTATCCCCGTCCAGCCAGGCCCAGGGGGCCAGCAGGGGATGGTTGATGGATGTGAGGAGTCCCTCCCCGGCACAGGCGGCCATCAGGCGGCTCATGGTCCACGGGCTGGCCTGCAGGTCCATGGAGGATGTGCCCCGGCATAGCCCGGCCAGCCAGGGAGATGGCCTCGAGACGCCGAAGACGTTGAAGTGGCCCTGGTCGAAGGTGAGCTCCACGCCGGGAATCACACAGAGGTCGGCCGGCTCCCCAAAATGGGGATAGGCGGCCAGGGTGTTGTGATCGGTGATGGCCAGGAAGTCCAACCCTTCGGCGCGGGCCACGTCCAGCAACTCCTGGGGGGACAACACACCATCCGAGTGGTTGGTGTGGCAGTGGAAGTCTCCCTGGTACCAGCCGGGACGGTTCCGGAGGATGCGGTCCAGGGCTAACGGCGGTTGAGTCATATTTCCCTCCGTCCTTTTGGGCCGGTTCGGGGAGCTGTTGCCGGCCAGCGTATCGTTGCAACGCTACTGGCGCAGCCGGGGATCCAACAGATCCCGCAGCCAGTCGCCCACCAGGTTCATGGCCAGGCCGGTGAAGGCGATGGCCAGGCCGGGAGAGGTGGCCATCCAGGGATAGATGGTGAGGTACTGGCGGCCGGTAGCCAGCATGTTGCCCCAGCTGGGCACGCTGGGTGGCACGCTGAGCCCCAGAAATCCCAGGCCGGCCTCGTAAAAGATCATGGCGGACATTTCGAAGGTGGCCAGGGTGATGAGGGGGCCCACCAGGTTGGGCAGGATGTGCTGCAGAAGGATGCGGCCCCGGCTGGCCCCGACGCACTCGGCTGCCTCCACAAAGGCGGCTTCCCGGATGCGCAGCGTCTCGCCCCGGCTGATACGCACGAAGATGGGAATGTCGGTCAGGCCGAAGATCAGGATCACGTTGAAGAGACTGCGCCCCAGGATGGCAGCGATGAAGACCACGAAGACCAGGTAGGGCAGGGCCAGGATCAGGTTCACGGCGCCCATGATGGCGTTGTCCACCCGGCCCCCCACGTAGCCGGCCAACAGGCCTATGGCCAGCCCGATACTCCCGGCGACCACCACGCCGAAGAAGCCCACCGTCAGCGACACCTGGCTACCGTAGATGATACGGCTCAATATATCTCGCCCCAGGTTGTCAGTGCCTAGGGGATACTCCCAGCGTCCGCCTTGCTGCCATGCCGGAGGCAGTTTGGCGCTGCGCAGGTTTTGCTGCAGCGGGTCGTGAGGGGCCAGGTAGGGCGCCAGGAGGGCGGTCGCAACCACCGTCAAGACCATCAGCAGGCCCAACACCCCGGCCCGGTCCCGCCCCAACAGCCGTATCCAGAAACGGGGGCGCGGCCGAGGCCAGGTGGCCGGCATGACGCCGGAGGAAGTCGTGGCCGTGGAAGATGCCTGGCCCATGTCAATCTCCGTAGCGAATGCGCGGGTCAACCAGCGCGTAGGCCACATCGGTGAGCAGATTCAGGAGCACAACTACCACGCTGGTAAAGAAAGCCAGGGCCTGGACCAGGGGGAAGTCCCGATTGCCCACCGCCTCGGCCAGGAGGTTGCCCAGCCCAGGCCACGAAAAGATGGTCTCGATGTAGATGGAACCACTGAGCAGGTAGCTGTACTGCACGCCGACAAGGCTGATCAGAGGAATGGCCACGTTGCGCAGGATGTGGGCCAGGTAGATGTGCCGGCCGGTCAGCCCCTTACTGCGGGCAGTGCGAATGTAGTCCTCGCCCCGCACTTCCAGCACGGCCGAGCGGGTGAAGCGCACCAGCTGTCCCAGGGTGAAGACGCTCAGGGCAAAGGCCGGTAACACAATGGAGCCCGTGGGCAGGCGGATGCCACAACAGAGGGCCCACGTCTCCCGACCGAAGGAGGGCAGCCACTGCAGGTTTACGGCAAATACCAGGATCAGGATCAGAGCCAGCCAGAAACCAGGCACCGTCTGGCCCAGCAGGCCGATGCCCCGGCCCACCAGATCCCAGACCGTGCCCGGGTTGGAGCCGGCCAGTAGACCTAGGGGAACCCCCAGCAGCAGCGCCAGGAGCAGGGCTGCAGTGGCCAGCTCCACCGTGGCAGGCAGACGCGCCAGAATCAACTTCGTCGCCGGCTGACGGTAGCGCATGGACGTGCCAAAATCCCCCACCAGCGCGCCGGCCAGAAAGTCCCCCAGTTGGACCAGGACGGGCCGGTCGAACCCCAGTTCCTGGCGAGCGATGGCCATCTGCTCCGCGGTCGCGTCCCGGGAGACCATCAGCGCGGTAGGGTCACCGCTCAGGCGCAGCATGAAGAAGACGATGAGCAGGACGCCCACCAAGGTGGCAATGGACTGGAAAAGCTTGGACAACAGATAACCGGCCATGGCCGCAACAGGCATCCCCGGACTCAGGACCCCGGACTCACATCCACATCATACAGGTAGTACTGCTCCGCCGCCCGGGGCCTGTAGTTTTGGACCGTGGTACGCACCGCCTCGAAGGTTACCGGCTCGTAGAGGTAGATGAAAGGGGGATTCTCCTGCATGTAGCGCTGCAGCTCCACGTAGAGCGCGGCCCTGGTATCGTCGTCCACGGTGACGCCGATTCGGTTCAACAGGTCGATGATGTGGGGATCTGACCAGGCGGAGTAGCTGGCTCCTTCTCCCTGGAGCGCACCGTTGAGGCGGGGCAGGGCCTCGCCGATGGTGGCGGACCAGCTGTCGCCAAAGAGGGGCGGCAGCTCCTTTTTGGCTTGCAAGTCCCAGAAGGCGCCCGACTCCATGATGGTCAGGTTGGTCTGGATGCCCACCTCGGCCAGGTAGCCCTGGACGGCCTCACAGACCTGCTCGAAATTGGTGTAGGCGCCGGCAGGGCAGGCGAAATCCATCTCGAAGCCGTCGGGGTAGCCGGCCTCGGTCAGCAGGGTCCGGGCCTTTTCCGGACCGTAGCCGTAGGGCTGGATCTCGGTATCGTAGCCCCAGTTGCCTGGCGTTACCAGGCCCGTGGCAGGTCGGGCGTAGCCGTTGAACAGCGCGTCGATGATGGCGTCCACGTCCACCGCGTAGTTCATGGCCAGGCGCACCCGGGGATCCTCGGTGGGTTTGCCCTTGCCGGTGGTGATGTTGTTGAAGGCGATATAGTAGACCCGGTCCACTGGATAGCTGAGGATTTCGATGCCCTTGATGCCCCGCAGGCTGTCTGCCTCCTCGGGGCTAAGGCGGGTCACGATGTCGACTTCGTGGGTGCGGATGGCGGCCACTCGGGTGGCAGATTCGGGAATGGGGCGGAAGATCAGCCGGTCGATGAGGGGGAAGCCCTCCCGCCAGTAGGAGGCGTTCTTCTCCATAATGATACGGTCACCCTGGGTCCACTCTACCAGCCTGAACGGCCCTGTGCCCACCGGCTTCTGCTGGAAAGCCTCCTCGCCTATTTCTGCGATGTAGCCTGGCGGCACCATGGCCCAGCTTTGGGCCATCTGCCGCAGGAAGAGGGGCTGGGGCCCGTCGGTGGTGATGCGCACGGTCATGTCGTCCACCGCTTCCACCGAGCTGGCCAGGGTCCAGCTGTCAAAATACTGGTTGGCGGGGTTTTTGCCCCGCTCCCAGGAGAAGACGACCGCCTGGGCATTGAAGGGCTCGCCGTTGTGAAAGGTGACGCCCTCCCGTAGGTGGAAGGTGTAGGTGGTGCCGTCGTCGGAAACCTCCCAGTCGGTGGCCAGCGCCGGCTCCAACTCCCCCTGATCATTGATGAAGACGAGGGAATCGTACAGCTGCCAGGCTGCGTTGCTGGCGTTGCGTTCGGCGGCCTTCGGCATATCCAAGGAGTTGGGATAGGTGGTTAGGGCAACCTGTAGCACTTTTTCGCCGTCGGTAGGAGCAGGCTGAGCTCCGGTAGCGGACTCTGGCGCCTGGGCTTCCGGCGCAATTGGGGCCGGCGCACTGCAGGCTGCCAACCATAGCACCCCGAACAGCAGGATCCCCAGCAGCGTGGCTGGGCGAATGGTGATAGGCATAAACAATCCTTTCTTGGCGTGGACTTGACACAGGGCGGGGGGGCTGTGCCATTATCAGCCAGGCCTGGACGCAGGACAATTTCTGTGCGGTCTGGGATATATATCTCAACTGGGCAATGTTGGCAGCAGGGCCTGGCGGCGTCCGGCGGGTAGCCCCTGGCCTTTGGCCCAGGGGCGCTATTTAGAATCGCTGTTCAGAATAAAGCCTCCATGTTAATGCCAGACTAAGTAATCAGCGGAAAGTTATTGGAAAAGGGATGAAATCCCACGTTGGATCAGGAAGCTGAGATGGCAAGCTAAAAAG
>FWPU01000376.1_pt1 | contig 58090 bp, 46 predicted proteins | sample 2228361 | NCBI WGS metagenome assembly FWPU01 (sample SAMEA103939777, study PRJEB20133) | metagenome | reverse complement strand
ATCAACGGCCAGCGCGTGACCGACGAGGCGACGCTCGGAGTAGCCGAGATGGTGCTCTCTGGCAGCATCAACAAGCAGCTTGCGCTCGCGCTGATCGAGGCGGGGGCCGATGCGCTCGGCCTGAGCGGCGTGGACCGGGGGCTGCTGCGCGTCGAGCCGTGGGCAGCAGAGATGGGGTTGGTCGGGCGCATCGTGGCGGTCCGGGCAGATGTGCTGCGCGAGCTATGCGCGGCGGGCATTGTGCCTGTCATCTCGCCGATCTCAGCCGGTCCGGGCGGGCGCTACAACGTCAACGCCGATCATGCTGCCGGGGCAATTGCGGGCGCGGTCGGTGCAGCGCGCGTCGTGTTCGTGACGAACGTGCCGGGTGTCCAGAACGGCAGTGGCGTCATGGCGCGCCTCGCGCCGCAGGACGTTCACGACCTGATCGCGCAGGGCGTGATCAGCGGCGGGATGATCCCCAAGGTCAACGCAGCACTCGAGGCGCTCTCAAACGGCGCCCGCGAGGCCCTGATCACCGACCTGGCCGGGTTTGAGTCTGGCCGCGGGACGGTAGTAGTCCCGCAGGCACACCGTTAAGCGAGGAGGCGTCATGGTAGTCCAATCCCAGCAGGCAACCGGCATCCGCGAGAAAGACGCTGCCTACGTACTGGGGACATACCCGCGTGCGCCCTTTGTGCTGGTGCACGGTGAGGGCATGACCGTTACCGACAGTGAAGGCAAAACCTACCTTGACTTCACCTCCGGCATCGCTGTCAATGCCTTTGGCCACGCCGACCCCGCGATTGTGGCTGCGGTCCGGGAACAGATTGCGCAGCTTAGCCATGTCTGCAACCTGTACCTGAGCGCCCCGCAGGCCGACCTAGCCGAGAAACTGTGCAGTCTGAGCTTCGCTGACAAGGTCTTCTTCTGCAACTCCGGCGCGGAGGCCATCGAAGCCGCCATCAAGTTTGCCCGCAAATACGCGCTCGCCAACCACGGCCCCGGCAAGACCGGGATCGTGGCGTTTGAAGGGGCTTTTCACGGACGTACGGTCGGTTCTCTGTCCATCACCCCGCGCGAGAAATACCAGGCCCCCTTCCGTCCGCTCATGCCGGGTGCGGCGATTGCGCCCTTTAACGACGTAGAGGCAGCGGAAAAGCTGATCGGGCCGGAGACGTGCGCGGTGTTCGTCGAGCCGGTGCAGGGTGAGGGCGGTGTGCACGTCGCTGAGCCGGAGTTCCTCGGCGCGCTGCGCGAGCTGTGCGACCGGCACGGCGCGCTGCTCGTCTTCGATGAGATCCAGTGCGGGCTGGGCCGGACAGGCAAACTGTGGGCCTACGAGCATTTCGGCGTCGAGCCGGACATGATGGCGCTCGCGAAGGCGCTGGGCGGGGGCCTGCCGATGGGCGCGACGCTGCTCACCGACGCGGTCGCCAGCGCCATCGAAGTGGGCGATCACGGGAGCACCTTCGCCGGGGGGCCGGTTGTGGCGCGCGCGGCGCAAGTAGTTCTCAGCCGCGCCAGCGACCCGGCTATGCTGGCACACATTGAGGCGATGGGCAGGCTGCTCGTCGCGAGGCTGAGGGCAATTGGCTCGCCACACATCAGAGAGGTCCGGGGCCTGGGGCTGATGGTCGGCATCGAGCTGGATGTGGACGTGCGGCCCATCGTGGAGGCAGGTTACGCGCACGGCGTGATCGTGCTTAACGCCGGGCCGAACGTGTTGCGCCTCCTACCCCCCTACATCGTCACCGAGCGTGAGATCGACGTACTCATTCAGGTTCTCAAGCGGATCATCCCATCATGAAGGAGCGGAACGGCAACCCGATGCAACACTCAGACATCAACATCGGGCTTGACACAGCCCAGCCTGCCTTACCCGGCAATCACGCGCTTACCATCCGCCCGGCACGCCTGCCGGAGGTCGGGGCGATGCTGGCGCTGTTCGCCGACGAGGTCCGGGCGGGCAAGATGCTGCCCCGCAACCCGCAGTCGGTGCGGGAGGACATCGATAACTGGCTGGTCGCCATCGAGGGTGGTGAGGTTGTGGGATGTGTGTCGCTGGTCCCGTATAACGAGGAGCTGTGCGAGCTTCGCTCGCTGGCCGTGCACCCCGGCAGGCGAGGCCGGGGGTTGGGGAGTGCGCTGATCCGGGCTGCGGTTGAGCTGGCCCGCCAGCGCGGGATGGAGCGCGTGCTGGCGCTGACGCGGGCTGTCCCGCTGTTTGAAAAGGCAGGCTTCCGGCGCGACTTCGTCGCCAACTTCCCGGAGAAGGTGTGGCGGGACTGCGCGCCCTGCCCCTTCAAGGAGGCGTGCGACGAGGTGGCGTTAATTTACTACCTGGAACCGCCAGGTAGAAAAAACGGCAATGGGAGGGGGACATGACATCGAACACGCCAAAGGGATTCCGCGCGGCGGGGGCTGCCTGCGGCCTCAAGCCGGACGGAGCGGGAGACATCGCCCTGATTGCCAGCGACAGGCCGTGTGCTGTAGCGGGGATGTTCACGACCAACCGGGTCAAGGCTGCGCCGGTGCTGTACGACATGGCGCTCCTGCAGATGGAGAAGCCGGTGCGGGCGGTCGTCGCCAACGCCGGCAACGCCAACGCCTGCACCGGCGAGCAAGGGATGCGCGATGCGCGGGCGATGGCCGAGCGGGCCGCTCAGGCGGTGGGCTGCCAGCCGGACGAGGTGCTTGTCCTCTCGACGGGGGTGATCGGCGTGCCGCTGCCTGTGGGCAAGGTCCTGCCCGGCATCGATGCGGCGGCGGCAGCACTCTCGCCGGACGGGTGGGGCCACGCCGCCCGTGCCATCATGACGACCGACACCCGACCCAAGATGGCAAGCGTCACGACGCGCACCGGGTATACGATCACGGGGATTGCCAAAGGGGCAGGGATGATCGCCCCCAACATGGCGACGCTGCTGGCGGTCATTGCCACCGACGCCGCCGTGCCGGGCGCAGCACTCCGGGAAGCCCTCCGGCGCGCCGCCGATGCCAGCTTCAACCGCATCGTCGTGGACGGCGATATGAGCACGAATGACACGCTCCTGCTGCTGGCGAACGGTGCGTCGGGCGTCGAGGCCGATCCCAACAACGGGACGTTCAACGCGGCACTGGAGGAAGTGTGCGCCGCGCTCGCGCAGGCCATCGTGCGCGATGGTGAGGGTGCGACCAAGTTCATCACGGTGCTGGTCACGGGGGCGGCGAGCGAGGAGGCCGCTCGCCGGGTGGCCCGCAGCATTGCCAGTTCGCCGCTCTGTAAGACAGCCTTCTACGGCGGCGATCCGAACTGGGGGCGGATCGTGTCGGCGGCGGGCTGTTCGGGCGTTGAGATCGACCCGGACCGGCTCGCGCTGTGGCTGCTTGATGCGGAAGGTGCGGTGACCCTGCAGCTCGTCTCCGGCGGGCAGCCGCTTGACTACGACGAGCGAGCAGCAATTGCACTGATGCAGGGTGAGGAGTGGGGAGTCCGGCTTGACCTGGGGTTGGGCAGCGTGTCCACCCTGCTGTGGACGTGCGATCTCAGCCACGAGTACGTGACGATCAACGGGCACTATCGAACGTAGCAGTTGGCCGCCAGCGCTTGGCCGCCAGCAGGCCAGCCGCTGATCGTTATTTTCAGGAGGAACCATATATGGCAGAACGGAGAGGTCTTGACCAGGTCAGCAAAGTTGTGCTGGCCTATTCGGGCGGCCTGGACACGTCGATCATCGTGCCCTGGCTGATCGAACATTACGGCTGCGAGGTGATCTGCTTCACCGCCGACATCGGCCAGGGTGAGGAGCTGGACGGGCTGGAGGAGAAAGCCCTCCGAAGCGGGGCGAGCAAGGTCTACATCGAAGACCTGCGCGAAGAGTTCCTGACCGGGTACGTCTTCCCGACCATGCAGGCCGGGGCGATCTACGAGCGTAAGTATTTGCTTGGCACCTCCTTCGCCCGCCCCCTGATCGCCAAGCGGCAGGTCGAGATCGCCGAGCAGGAAGGGGCGGACGCCATCGCCCATGGCTGCACCGGCAAGGGCAACGATCAGGTGCGGTTTGAGGTGACGGCGATGGCCCTCAACCCGACGCTCAAGGTCATTGCGCCCTGGCGCGAATGGGAAATCCGCAGCCGTGAGGATGCCATCGCCTACGCCCGCGCGCACAACATCCCGGTCAAGCAGACGGTGAAGTCGATCTACAGCCGCGATGCAAACATCTGGCATATGAGCCACGAAGGCGGCCCACTCGAAGACCCCTGGCTGGAACCGGAAGAGGATATGTACGTGCTGAGCGTTAGCCCGCAGGAAGCCCCCGACGAGCCGGAGATAATCGAACTGGAGTTTGAGTGCGGCGTCCCTGTGGGCCTGAACGGCCAGCGCATGGGCGCCGTGGACCTGATGCTCCGGCTCAATGAGATCGGCGGGCGACATGCCATCGGGCGGATTGATCTGGTCGAGAACCGGCTGGTCGGCATGAAATCGCACGGCGTGTACGAGACACCCGGCGGCACAATCCTCTATACTGCCCACCAGGAGCTTGAAAGCATCTGTCTGGACAAGCATACGCTGCACTTCAAGCAGATGGTTGCGCTGCGCTACGCCGAGCTGGTATATGACGGCCTGTGGTTCTCGGCCCTGCGCGAGGCGCTGGACGGCTTTGTGATGGTCACACAGCGGCACGTCACCGGGCACGTGCGCCTCAAGCTGTACAAAGGTAACATCATTGTGATGGGGCGGAAGTCGCCGTACAGTCTGTATCGCGAGGATTACGCCTCGTTCGGCATGTCGGATGTGTATGACCAGCAGGACGCCGAGGGCTTTATCCAGCTTTGGGGGCTGCCGCTCAAGGTGGACGCGCTGCTGAGCATCGCCGGGACGGGCAAGAGCCGCTTCCGCGCGCCGGACTACTCGATCTTCAAGCGGGACTGAGGGCCAGCCGCTTCATGGTTGGGCCGGGGGGAGGGAGGCCATGCGCCTGTGGGGAGGTCGCTTCGGCGGCCAGACGACGGATGAGCAGATGCGGCGCTTTAACGACAGCTTCGCCTTTGACCGCCGCCTGTACGCCGCCGACATCCGGGGCAGCATCGCCTACGCGGGCGCGCTGCGGCGGGCCGGGCTGCTGACCGATGCCGAGCACGCGGCCATCGTCGAGGGGCTGGCGCAGGTCAGGGCCGAGTTTGAGGCGGGGCGCTTCGAGCCGCTCCCCACCGACGAGGACATCCACACCGCCGTCGAGCGCCGCCTGACCGAGCTGATCGGCGCGCCAGCGGGCAAGCTGCACACCGGACGCAGCCGCAACGATCAGGTGGCGCTCGACCTGCGCCTGTGGCTGCTGGAGGCCGTCGCCCACCTTCGGCGCGACCTGACGGCCCTGCAAGCGGCCATCGTCGAGCAGGCCGACCGGCACCGCGACCGGCTGATGCCCGGCTACACCCACCTCCAGCCCGCGCAGCCGGTCACGTTCGGCCACTGGCTGATGAGCTACTTCTGGATGTTCGAGCGCGATCAGGAGCGGCTTGACGACTGCGCGCGGCGCACGGCGGTCTGCCCCCTCGGTGCGGGCGCGCTGGCCGGGAACCCCTTCCCCATCGACCGGGAGGCGCTGGCCGCTGATCTGGGGATGCAGGCGGTGACGCCCAACAGCCTTGATGCGGTGAGCGACCGCGATTTCGCCGCCGACTTCCTGTTCACTGCCGCGCTGACTGGTGTGCACCTCAGCCGGCTGGCCGAAGACCTGATCGTGTACTCCAGCCCGCCTTACGGCTTGGTGAGGCTGGACGAGCGCTATACGACCGGCTCCAGCCTGATGCCACAGAAGCGCAATCCCGACTCGCTGGAGTTGATGCGCGGCAAAAGCGGGCGGCTGGCGGGTGACCTCGTCTCGCTGCTGACCGCCCTGAAGGGCCTGCCCTCAACCTACAACAAGGACCTGCAAGAGGACAAAGAGCCGCTCTTTGACGCAGCGGATACGCTGGCCGTGACGCTGCCGGTCGCGGCGGGGGTGGTGTGGACGCTCACACCCGACCCGCAGAGGATGCGGGCCGCGCTTGACCCGGCCATGCTGGCGACGGAGATGGCGGACTATCTGGTCGAAAAGGGGATGCCCTTCCGCGAGGCCCATCATGTGGTGGGGCGGCTGGTGCGCCGCGCCGAGGAAAAGAACGTCCTGCTGAGCGCATTGACCCTCGACGACCTGCAGGCCGAGTCGGCGCTGTTCGCTCCGGACGTGGCCGGTGTGTTCAGCTTCGAGCGGGCCGTCGCCCGGCGAGCGGTGACAGGCGGCACCGCGCCGGAGGCCGTTGCCCGCCAGATCGAGGAGGCCAGAGCGCGGCTCGCCATGCGGTCAGGCCGCGACGGTTGACGCGCCAAACGCTGACGGTTGTCACTACAGGGCAGGCTGTCGGTCGGGTATACTGGCGGGCGTTGTGCCCCCACCGTCAAAGGACTGGCCTGCTATGCAGATTTACCCTGACTGTTATGTGTGCGCGCTGCGAATGGCATTGATGACGGCGCGCGCCGCCGAAGCCGACGAAGCCACCGAGTGGGAAGTCCTCAACCGCAGTCTTGCCATGCTCCAAAGCGCGGATCGCCGCCGCACCACGCCCGAAATCGCGGCCAGCGCCTATCATCTGGCACGCGAGTGTACAGGGGTGGATGACCCGTTCGCTGCGTTGAAGCAGGCCAGCACCCGGCAGGCGCTCGAACTCTATCCCCGGCTGAAGGCGATTGTCGCCGCCGCCCCTGACCCGCTCGATGTGGCCATCCGGCTGGCAATTGCAGGCAACATCATCGACCCCGCCATCGTGCAGAGCTATGACCTGTGGGAAACTATAGAGCGGGCGCTCGAACAGTCCTTCGGCGTCGATCACCGCGAGGCATTCCGCCGGGCGTTGGGCCAAGCCAGCCAGGTGCTGTACCTGGCCGACAACGCCGGGGAGACGGTCTTTGACCGGATCCTGATCGAGACGATGGACCGCCCCGTTCTCTACGCGGTGAGAAGTGCCCCCATCCTGAACGACGCCACACGCGAGGATGCTCTGGCTGCCGGGATCGACCGGGTTGCACAGATCATTGAAAGCGGGGCACGGGTGGTTGGGACGCTGCTCTCGGACTGCACCGAGGCTTTCCGCCGGTTGCTTGCGGACTCGGATATGATCATCGCCAAGGGACAGGGCAACTTTGAGACGCTGAGCCGCCCTGGTTCGGGGATATTCTTCCTCCTTCAGGTGAAGTGCCCCCTAATCGGCAAGCACCTCGGCGCCCCGCTAGGCAGCCTGGCGCTGCGCTACGAGGCCTAGCCCCCCTCCTCTGAGCCGGACGGCGCGCGCTCCACGCGGCCCCACTGTATCTCGATGCCGTTCTCCAGCAGGTTGTGTATCGCGCAGTGCGGCGAGACCTGAAGCAGCCGCTGCTCCTCGTCTGCCGTCAGGTCGCCGCGCACGGCAACCTCGGCTGTGATGCGCTCAGGCTGCCTGCCCTGTGCGCCCAGATACTCCAGCCGGACTTCGGCCTCGCGCAAGCGGAGGCCGCGATTCTGGGAATAGCTGTGCAGCAGAATGGTGGTGCATGCCCCCAGGCTCACAAGCAGCATACCAAAGGGCGTCACGTCATGCAGCCTCCCGACAGGGTAGAACTCGTCGGGATCGCCCTGAGGGTCAACCGCCTCGACCGAAAGCCGATACCGGCTATCCTGACGAACGATAACCTTCTCCGCCATCGTTACAACAGTCCTTCCAACTCGCCTGAAGTCGGTCGCCCAGATGCCTGCTCAACCGCCGTTCTCTAGCGCTTCGATCAGGTTCTGCTTGTATTTCCACAGCCGTTCGGTCAGCGAGACATGGTAGATATGCGGGTTCATGAGCCTGCGCACGCCGGGGTCGAGCTTCTGGAGGTCGGCATCGCGCTGCTGGCGCATCTGCTCTATCGAGGGCAGATCATAGACCAGCTCGCCCTCGTTAAGTATATCAACCAGCAGCGCCTCGACAGCCGAGATATCCTCCCGGCAGAGCGTTCGGTACTTGGTGTGGTCGGTTGGATGGCGCAGCGTGACCTCGGCCATCTCGCGCGGGTCCTCGTCGTCGAGGCTAAGCACGTCCGCAACGGCCTTCCCACGCCGGTCGTACAGACGCCAGACGCGCTTGTGGCCGGGGTTGGGCGTCTTATCAGGGGTCTCTGAGATCTTGATAGCCGGGACCCATTTCCCGCCATCGCGCAGGGCCACCAGCTTGTAAACGCCGCCCAGAGCAGGCTCGCCTTCAGAGGTGATCAGGCGGGTGCCGACGCCGTACACCAGCCGCCGGATAAGCCGCTCCGGATCGACGCCGTACTGCCCGGCTTCCTCGCGAATCTGGGTGACGATCTGCCAGATGGTTAACTCGTCAAGCTGGTTGGAGAGCACAATCGACTGCTCGGTGAAACCGGCCTCGTCCAGCATCCTGGCGGCCTGAATGCTCAGGTGGGCCAGGTCGCCGGAGTCGAGGCGGATGCCCAGCGGTTTGTGGCCCTTGCGCCGCAGCTCCTCGAAGACTGTGATGGCGTTAGGGATGCCGCTCCCCAGCGTGTCGATTGTGTCAACCAGCAGCAGGCAGTCGTCGGGATACACATCCGCGTAGGCGCGGAAGGCGTCAAGCTCGGTGCCGCCCAGAGCGATGAACACCTGAACCATGCTGTGGGCGTGCGTGCCCTTGGGCGGATAGCCGAGCAGTTGAGAGGCCCCCACGTTGGAGGTGAAGTCCGCGCCACCGATAAGCGCAGCGCGCGCGCCCGCGTTGGCGCCCTTGTCAGGCCCGCGGCGCAGGCCAAACTCCAGCACCAGACCGCCCTCGCCTGCGTCGCGTATCCGGGCCGCCTTGGTGGCGATCAGCGTCTGGTAATTCAAATGATTCAGGAGGGATGTCTCCAGGATTTGGGCAATGGCCAGCGGCCCCTCAACAACGGTGAGCGGCACGTTGGGATGCACAACCCGGCCCTCGGGGATGGCACGCATGGTGATGCTGTCAAATGTGCCATTCCTGCCCAGCCAGTTCAGAAAGGCATCATCAAAGAGGCGCCGGCCACCCACCCCCGTCTGGCTGCGCAGGTAGGCGATTTCCGGCTCTTCGAAGTGGGCCTCGGCCATCCAGTCGAGCAGCCACTCCAGCCCGGCGTTGATGCAGTAACCGGCCTTGTGCGCACCGTAGTCGGGGTAGTCGCGGAAGAAGTGGTCGAACTGGGCGCGCTTTTCGTGCAGGCCGTACCGAAAGTAAAGCTGGGCCATCGTCAGCTGGTACTGGTCGGTGAAAAGAACCCCCTCGGCCCGGCGCCGATCCGGGGGTTTTCTGATGGTCTGCTTACGCAACACGATTGCTGTCCTTTCTTAAAGTCACACTCAACCTCACCCCGATTCTACCAGGATTGCCGCCCAAAGCAGCAGCCAGCCGCAGAGAGCCGAAGAGAGCCGATCAGAAGTCGCCGTTCAGGTCAAAGATGATCTGCGCCAGACGCTGCGCGAGGCGCTCCCGCCCCGCCTGGCTGAGATGGATGCCGTCGCCGATAAGCACCCCGTCAGGGTAGCGGGCGAAATAATCGTAGATGATCGGGGTGTAGCCGTTCTCGCGGTACAGGCTGGCCCGGAAGACCTCCTGAGATGTTTCGCCCAGCACGTGTGCGTTTCCCATGTCCTCAAAGAAGGGGATTACGTCCACACACATGACCTGCGGATAACCGCCCAGGGCGGCGGGGTCGGTGCAGGCTGCGCCCAGCGCCGCGTTGAACGCCTCGATCCGCTCATCGCGAAGGCCCCGCCCGCTGTTCGACACTGTGAACGCGGCCCGGTTGGTGCGGAAGAAGTTGAGCACCAGCAGACGCGAGGCGGGCGTGGCGCGCGCCAGCCCCTCCACCATAAGGAGCAGGTTCTGCACGTAGAAGTCCGGGCTGGCCAAGTCAACAGCCACATCGGGGTAGAAGGGTGTGATCACAATGAACTTGCAGCGCTCCTGCTTCAACTGGTCGTAGTGGCCGCTCTCCAGGTAGTTGGCGCTGGCGAGGGTCAGGCCGCCTGCCGTCTGGCTGTGATCCCTGACCGGCAGGTACGTCAGCCCCAGGGCTTCCAGGCTAGCCTGGAGCGGGACCCAGAGCGGGGTGAGTTGAACGATGGCAACCTGCGGCTCCGTCACTTCGGGGTCAGGCACCAGAAAGCTGGCGTGTCCGTAGCCGTTTGAGTCGCTGGCGATGCTGACGCACAACTCGTACCCGCGCTGGTCGGCGGGCAGCGGGGTCGGGACGGGCCGGGTCGGGGCCGCCTCGGTGAACAGGGGTGTGGGTGGGATAAGCAGGGCGGGTGTCTCCGCTTTTCCGGTAGCCAGGCCCGGCTCACCGAGCGCGGTGGGGGACGGCGCAGAGCGGAAGGCCCCGGCGTTGCAGGCCAGCGCCGCGCCAACCAGAGCCAGCGCCGGGAGCGGCAGGTACCTGCCGCACGCCCGTACCCTCCTGATCACCTGTGCTTCACCCCCATCCTCACCGTTCTCCGCCTGCCCGCGCCGGAGTATACCCGCAGCAGGCCCAATCGAAAAGGTGGCCTCCTCCAGTACCATCAGCGCAACCCTGTGCCCGGCAGCAGCGCCGATGTGCTGATATAGTGAGAAGTACTACCTAACAGCCCGACCCTTTCCTGCTACACTTCATTTGACCGGTGTAACTGGGATTTGTGCCTTTGGAGCGGGGGGTAGAGGAAGCCTCCCTGAAGAAAGCCCCGCGCCCCGGCCCAGTTTCGCCCGGAATACGTAAAGCCCGTTGATGCCGTTTGGCGCAGGCCCTGGCAGGCCGTCGCCACCCGACCACAGCCATGAGTGACATCGCCATTCACGTCGAAGGCCTCGGTAAGCGCTACCGGATCGGCGCGCGGCAGCAACGCGCGACCAGCCTGCGCGCTGCGTTGGGGCGTGCTCTGGCCTCCCCGCTGGATTGCTTGGCCCGCGTGCTCCGCCCTCCGTCAGATGATGAAATCGTGTGGGCGCTGAAAGATGTATCGTTCGACGTGAGGCACGGCGAGGTCATCGGTGTGATCGGGCGCAACGGCGCGGGCAAGAGCACGTTGCTCAAGATTCTGTCACGCATCACCGAGCCGACAACCGGTTTTGCCGACATCAACGGGCGGGTCGGATCACTGCTGGAGATTGGCACCGGCTTTCATCCGGAGCTGACGGGCCGTGAGAACATTTACCTGAACGGGGCGATCCTCGGCATGTCCAGAGCCGAGATCGACCGCAAGTTTGATGAGATGGTGGCCTTCTCAGGCGTGGAGAAGTTCATCGACACACCGGTTAAACGCTATTCGAGCGGCATGTACGTGCGGCTGGCGTTCGCCGTCGCGGCGCACCTCGAACCCGAAATCCTGCTCGTTGACGAGGTGCTGGCGGTGGGGGATGTCGCCTTCCAGCAGAAGTGCCTGGGGAAGATGGGCGATGTGGCGCGTGAAGGGCGCACGGTGCTGTTCGTGAGCCACAACATGAGCGCCATTACGCAACTCTGCACATGGGGCCTCATGCTGGAAGAGGGCAGGGTGTACACCAGTGGGGCCATTTCCACCGTGACGGAGACCTACCTGACGCGCGGCGCAACACGCACAAGCTTGTGCCAGTTCGAGGATCAGCCAGACAAGCCTATGCAGATCACCAGTCTGTCCATTGAGAACCTAGAGGGCCACCCCATCGATTTCCACGACTATACGCAGCCAATGGTCATCCGGGTCGGCTACTGCGTCCGCAAGTGGGTGCCGGGTACCTATGTGACAGCCGCTATCACGACGACGGGCGGGGTGCATGTGCTATGGACAGCTGACGCCCAGGATCGGAACGACCTGTTCAAGGAGAAGAAGCCAGGCCGTTATGAGGCGCGCATCCAGGTACCTGCCAATACTCTTGCGCCGGGGCGCTACACCGGCACAGCAGCTATTGTTACCGTGCGGGACCGGACCGCGCTGGACTTGCGCGAGGAGGCGGTCATGCTGGACGTGACCGATAGCACCTCGCTGCCGGGCGCGCTCGGCATCAAATACCCGTCGGTCACTGCCATTCCACTGACGTGGGAAGTCAGGCGCGTGGGCTAGTGGGCAGCGAAGGAGTCTGCCGGAGCAGAGCAGGAGCATATGTCAGACCCTCTCTCTGAAACGACGCCGTATAAGGTACTGTATCGGTTGAAGAGACAGTTCGCGCGGCATGCTACCAAGCGGCCTGTCCCCAGGCTGGCTCCGCGTGCTGAGAATCCCTACGCTACGCATCTGCCGATCCTGATCGGGATCGGCGGCCTGTTCCTAGCACGGCGGGTGCTGGAGCTTGGTTGTGGTGAGCACAGCACACTGACATTTCTCGACCGATCGATCTTCCCCCACCTCACGGCTCTGCACTCTTGGGAGAATAACATGGAGTGGCTTGAGCGGGTTGAGCGGCTGGCAGGAGGCGATCCCCGACTGTGGCTGGCCTATACCGATGGCCAGATGTCCGTTGCCTGCGCCGGGATCGACTCGACCGGTTACGACCTGATCTTCATCGACGACTCTGCCCGGCCTGTCGATCGTGCCGCGACCATCCGGGAGGTGGCTTGCCGGAGCAGTCCGTTCAGCCTGGTGGTTATTCATGATTATGAGAACCCACTATATAAAGCGGCTGCCAAGCCACTCCCTGCCCGGTACTCGTTTACGGCCTTTAACCCGCAGACGGGTGTATTGTGGCGACATGCGTCTATTCACAGACGCTCGCTCAGGGTGCTTGACAGACTAATCAAGCGATACGCCCGCCAGATAAAACCCGAGGATATAGCAGCGTGGGCACAGGTACTTGGGCGTCGGCAGTAAGCACGACTCCGGCAGCCGTCACGAGTGAGCGCGAGCCAATTCCGCCGGTCCCGCGCATCTTGGTCATCACCAAGACGCCGCCAGGGACGGACGGGGTGGGCCAGATCATCCTGCGTGATCTGTGCGCGCAGTATCCAGCCGGGGAAATGGCATTCTTTGTGTTGGATACCGCCGATCTGACCCACATCCCGCCCGATGATGGTTTAGGGGGCGTGCCGGTCTTCTTTGCCGGGCAGAATCGCTATCACCCGACGGGTCTCCAGGTGCCGGTACTCCGCCGGGCAGGCAACTTCGTCAAATACCAACTTCACCGCCTGAGCCGGGTCGGTGGTTTGATACGTGAAGCCTGCACGGTAGGGTGCGAATATAGGGCTGACATGATATGGGCAGTGCTGGATTCGCCAATGGTCATCCATATCGCCCGCGCCGTAGCCGAGAGACTGGGCGTTCCTCTGCTGAGCCAGGTGTGGGACCCACCCGATTATCTGTGCTTGAACGAGCAGATTGACGCTTGGTCGGCCCAACTCGTGCGGCGTGATTTTGGTGCGGTGCTGCGCGCATCGTTGCGCTGTGCGGTGGTCTCCGAGGCCATGCAGCAGGCTTATCGGGCCGCATTCGGGGTCGAAACCACCCTCCTGCACTACGGCCTGGAACGTCGGCTGTGGCATAGCCCGGCTCCTGCTCCGCAATCAGGTAGCAGGCTAACGATAGGGTTCGCCGGGTCTCCGTATGCCAAGAACGAGTGGCGGGCGTTCATTCAGGCGCTCAACGGGGTGGACTGGCGCGTCGGGAAGCGGACGGTCACGCTCCGCCTCCTGGGGCCGGCCGTCCCTTTTACCACCCACGCTCCCGCACAAGTGGAATTCTTGGGCTGGAGGCCGCTCCCGGAGACCATCAAACGGCTGGCAGAGGCGGATGTCCTCTACCTCCCCTACTGGTTCGACAGCCCGCACCGATCAACCGTCCGTTACTCGTTCCCAACCAAGGTCCCGACCTATCTAGCCGCTGGACGTCCGATCCTGTATCACGGGCCACGCGACTCGTCGGTGGCGCACTTCTTCAGCGAACATCCGGTGGCTGCTAGCTGCCATTCGCTCGAACCGGAAGATATCTTAAAGGCGCTGAGGAGCATCATCGAAGATGAGATGGCATACCGACAGAGGACACACGCGGGGCGGGCTGCGCTGGAGGGCCGATTCTCGGAGCAGGTCTTTAGAGCGCAACTCGCCCGTTTTGTAGGGATTAACCAGAGAAACCTGCGGCCCATTTCCACACCGAGCGGGACAATCCCCACACAGCGCACCAGGCAGAACAGTGTACCATGAACATCTCGGTGATCGTCACCTCCTATAACCAGAAGCACTACTTGGGCGAAGCCATCGAGAGCGCGCTTGCCCAGACTGCTGCTTCGACGGACGGATCGCAGGCGCTCATTGAGGGCTACGCCGGGCGCTATCCCGGCCTCGTACGCCCGCTCTACCATCAGCAGAACCGGGGGCCTTCCGGCAACCGCAACGCGGCGCTGAAGGCGGCGAGAGGTGAGGCGGTCACGATCCTGGATGGGGATGACCGCTTTCGGCCTGAGAAGCTGGAGAAAGAGGCGGCGGCCCTGCGCGGCCATCCCGATGCGCGGGTCGTGTACTCAAACTTTGCTTATATCTCGTCCGGTGGAGAACCTCTCTACCTGTGGGCCGAGGGCGAAACGCTGCCGCAGGGGAATGTGTTTGCGGAGATGTTCGGGCTGCGCTTCCCGCGGGCAGTGCCGTTCCGCGCCCCCCTGGTGCTGCGCCAGTGCTACGAGGAGGCCGGATACTACGACCCAACCCTGAGGCTGTGGGAGGACTGGGATATGGCGATCCGGCTGACGCAGCGCTACGCTGTGGCTGCCTGCCCGGCGGTGCTGAGCGAGTACCGTCAGCATCCCAGCGGCCTGTCGGATGCGAACTTGCCCGCCCACCTGCACGCCCTGATCCGCGTCTACGAGAAGAACCGTCCGCTGCTCGCCAGTCTCCCAATCGCCGAACAGGGAGCCATCCGGCAGCGCCTGCGGGCCAAGTTCACGCGGCTTGTCTGGACAGTGGCCGGCGAGGCGCTGGAGGCGGGCCGCCGGGCTGAGGCCGTGCGCCTCTGGTGGCGGTTCCGGCGGCATGTCGCACTGGATCGGCGGACGGCGGCGCAGCTCCTTCTGCCGGCCCGGATGTACAGGCGGCTGCTGGCTGCCCGCCAGAACCTGAGCCACACTGCGCAGGCAGGCCCCCCATGATCACGATCTTCGCCACCCCCAAGCCGTTCGACGGGCACATCGGCATTATCCAGCGAAACGCGATCCGGAGCTGGCGGGCGCTCTCGCCCGACCTTGACATCATCCTCTTGGGCAGCTCAGCCGGGTGCGTCGAGGCGGCGGCTGCGGTCGGGGCGCGGCACGCACCGGTGCGTTGCAACGAACAGGGCACGCCCTATCTGGACGACATGTTCCGTCGGGCCGAGCGGATGAGCGCCGCGCCGGTGCTGTGCTATGTGAACGCCGACATCATCCTGCCCGGTGATTTTATCGACGCCGTTCGGCTGGCTGCCCGCCGCCGACGCTTCTTGATGGTGGGCTGCCGCTATGACCTCGACTGGAGCGAGCCGGTCGAGTTCGGTGACGCGGCGGCAGCAGCCCGCTTCTGGGGCTACGCCCAGGCGCACGCCGTCAGGCATTCGCCCAGCGGCATCGACTATTTCGTGTTCTCCAGAGGGCTGTGGGGGGACATCCCCGCATTCTTGGCCGGGCGGCCCGGCTTTGACAACTGGCTGATCTGGCGGGCGAGACGCCTGAGCGCAGCAGTTATCGACGCGACGGAGCGGCTGATCGTGGTGCACCAGAACCACGACTACTCCCACCACCCACAGGGCTGGGAGGGCATCCGGCAGGGGGAGGAGGCGCAGCACAACCGCAGGCTGCACGGGGGATGCGTCATGAACATCCTGGACGCACCCTACATCCTGACCGAGAGCGGCGTCCGGCGAGACCGCTCGGAGGCACGCCGCAGGCGGGTAATCAGCCGCCTGCCACAGCTATACCCCGAGGTCAGGGGACTCATGGAGCTGGTCGTGCGCGGGCACCGGGCGCTCGACCGGCGGATCAGGCGGCTGGCCGCCGGATAGGCGCCTCAGCAGGCTGGCGGGCAAAAAAACCGGCGGGCCACCCCCGGCCCGCCGCCCCATCGAGTCCGAAGCATCAGAGCCGGTCACTCAGGCCGTGACGGATTTCTCCGTCTTGCTGCCCGCCCAATCCGTATGGAAGGTGCCCTCTTTGTCCACGCGCTGATAGGTGTGCGCACCGAAGTAATCGCGCTGGGCCTGGATCAGGTTGGCGGGCAGCCGCGCGCAGCGGTAGCCGTCATAATAGGCCAGGGAGGCGCTCATGGCCGGGGCCGGGATGCCCAGCTCAATGGCTGCCTGCAGCACATGGCGCCAGGCGGCCTGCCGCCCGGCGAGGGCATCGCGGAAGTAAGGCGCCATCAGCAGGTTGGGCAGCGATGGGTCTGCGGCGTAGGCGGCGCGGATGTCATCCAAAAAGGCCGCCCGGATGATGCAACCGCCCCGCCAGATGCGGGCAATCTCGCTGCAATCGAGCCTGTAGTCATATTCCTGGCTGGCCTCCCCCAGAAGGGCAAACCCCTGTGCATAGGCGCAGATGACCGATGCAAACAGCGCCTGCTCGGCCATGCCGATGAACGCCGCGCGGTCGCCACCGTATTGCCCGCCCGGCCCGGCCAGCACCTCAGCGGCAGACTCGCGCAGCGACTTGGCAGCAGAAAGGTAGCGAGCCTCGACCGCGCTGGTGATGGTCGGCACCGGCACGCCCAGGTCCAGGGCATCCTGGCTGGCCCACTTGCCCGTGCCCTTCTGTTTGGCCTGATCCAGGATCAGGTCAACCAGCGGGCGGGCGGTGTCCCGATCAACAGTGGCGAAGATCTCGGCGGTGATCTCGATCAGGAAGGATGCGAGCGGCCCCTCATTCCAGCGGGCAAAGACCTCGTGCAGATCGGCGGCTGAGAGGCCCAGCCCCCGCTGGAGCAGGTCATAGGTCTCGGCTATCGATTGCATAACCCCATACTCGATGCCGTTATGCACCGTCTTGACATAGTGCCCGGCGCCGCGCGGCCCAACGTATGTGACGCACGGGTCGCCGTTCACCTGAGCGGCAATCGCCCGGAAGATCGGCGCGACCTGCTCGTAGGCTTCCTTCTGGCCGCCCGGCATGATGCTAGGCCCCCACAGGGCGCCCTCCTCGCCCCCAGAGACGCCGACGCCCAGGAAATTGATCCCCTCCCCGGCCAGCTCTGCCGCCCGCCGCTCCGTGTCGGTGTAGTGCGAGTTGCCGCCGTCGATGAGGATGTCGCCGGGCTGGAGATGCGGCCTGAGCTGTTCGATCACGGCATCCACAGGCGGGCCAGCCTTGACCATGATCATCAGCCGGCGCGGGATTTTGAGCGCCGCGACTAGCTGGCCCACCTCGTAGGCCGGATAGATGTTCCGGCCCGCTGCTGGCCCGGCCATAAAGGCTTCGGTTACGGAACCCGTCCGGTTGTAGACGCCGACCCGGTAGCCGTTGCGTTCCATGTTCAGGACGAGGTTCTGGCCCATCACCGCCAGACCAATTAGGCCAATATCACACCGTTCCATTCGCCTCCTCCAATCAGGTGTGGCTTGCCCAAAATGCCCCTGCCGGGCAGGCGCCCGCCTGCATCCGGGGCAGGCACGCGCTGCACTGACTATATCACAGGCGGGTGCCTGTCCCCACCTGGAGCGGGGGGACAGGGCCTCTGGGCAGCAAACGGCGACCACTATACGCCAGCGCGGGGCGTATAGCAAACGTGCAGCAAGCCGGGGATGTCGGACTCGCCCGCCAGATGGCAAACCCGGTTTTTCCCCTTGACTCTCACGTTACGTCATCGTTTACAATCTCTTCCAAAGTGAGGCAGATGCTATGGCATACACCGTCAAGCAGCTATCTGAATTGGCAGGGGTCAGCGTGCGCACCCTGCACTACTATGATGAAATCGGGCTTCTCAACCCATCCTGGGTGGGCGAGAACGGCTATCGCTACTACGCAGATGGGGCCGTATTCAGGCTCCAGCAAATCCTGTTTTACCGGGAGCTAGGCCTGAGCCTCAGCAAGATCAAAGCGATCCTCGACCGGCCCGATTTCGACATGTTGGCAGCGCTGCAATCCCACCGAGACGAGATCGAGGTGAGGATGCAGCGGCTGCGCGGCCTCATCAGAACGATCGATAGCACGCTGCTCCATCTGTCTGGAGGAGTTGACATGAGCAAGAAACAGCTATTTGCAGGCTTCACTGAGGAGGAGGAGAAGCGATACGAGCAGGAAGCCCGTCAAGCATGGGGTGACCAGGAAGTTGAAGCCAGCTACAAGCGGTGGAACAGCTACACGCCGCAGCAGAAAGACAAGATCATGGCCGAGGGCAACGCCATCTACCACGACCTAGTGACTGAGATGGAGAAAGGCCCTCACAGCCAGGAGGTTCAGCAGGTGATCGCGCGCTGGCACCAGCACCTGCGCTACTTCTACGAACCGTCGATGGAACGTCTGAGGGGGCTGGGCCAGCTCTACGTTGATCATCCAGACTTTGCCCGGAACTTCAGGAGACTCCACCCCGATCTACCGGAGTTCATGCGAGAGGCAATCGAGCACTACTGCACTAACCTGGGCAAGAGCGCCTAACTGGCAACCGGCATGACTACCGTAGCAAGCGCCCTTTTCTGGCCCATCCTGGAAGGGCGCTCCGCAGCAGGCCCCGGTTTCACACAAACGTCCCTATTCCAGCACGCCGGAATGGGGACAATCACTTCCGGGGCTGGCCCCGCCGGGCATCGCCCGGACCAACCCAGATGCCCGGCTCGTCATCCCACTGCCAGCCGGGCAGATTCAGACTCACCGGCAGGCGTTCCCATCCGGCCCTGAGGCGCGCCTGAACCGTCTGCCAGTCGCGGATGCCACTTGTCGCATCCGCGCTTTCCACATTGAATGCCCCAACGGCCACCGCGCTTGTCATCACCTGCTCGATGGCCAGGCCTTTGAGCAGCCCGGCCAGGAACCCGGCAATCGTGCTGTCGCCGGCACCGGTCGTGCCGACGACCTTCGTCTTGAAACAGGGCGAGAGCAGCTCCCGGCTGAGCCAGCCGTCCGGTTCGCGGGGCGCGCAGCGGCCCATCGCCCGGAGGCGCGCCGGATGGCCTGTGGTGCGGATGTACAGCCCCTGATTCCCAAGCTTCAGGACGGCCAAAGCAACGCCCATCTCGATGAGCTGGCCCGCGATTTCGCCCAGCAGCGCCCCGTCCGCGTGCGCGGCCAATTCGCCCGGCGCCTCCCGGCGCAGCCGGTCGAAGCGAGATCGGTCCAGCATGAAAAGAATCTCGTCCAGGCTGGGCAGAAAAATATCAACGTGGGGCAGGACGCGGCGGAGGATAGCTGTCCAGTCGGCCCTCCCGGCCTCCGAATCGGGGTCAGGATAGGCCATGTCGAGTGAGGTTGTGACTCCAGCCGCCTTGACGCGGGCCATCAACGCGGCCAGTTCGGCCCCTTCGTCGGCGTACATGCGGCGCATCAGGGGAGGGTAGCCGAAGTGAAAAATGCGTGCCCCCGCCAGCTCTCCCATATCCACGTCATCGGCGCAGAAGGTATTGTTCGCGCCCGGAGAATGCAGAAAGAAGCGGTCGATGCCCGGCGGGCTGACAACAATGGAGTAGGAGGTGGTCTCCCCAGCCTCGATGATCATGCCCTCTGCCAGCGCCGGGTCGGATTCACGCAGCAGGTCGAGGATGGCGTGACCAAAGAGGTCATCGCCGACCTTGCCCATGAGCTTGGTCGGTATCCCCAGACGGTGTAGCGCCAGCCCCGTGTTCGACACCGGTCCGCCCGTTGCGGTGATCGCCGGGCCAACGGTCGTCAGGGTGCCGGGGGCAAGCGTCACGCTTGCAGCGCCCTCGCGCTCGCCAAACAGGGGAATCACGTCTAGGCAGATGTGACCAGCTACTACAACTTCTGCCGGGTTGCCATGCATGGGGAACCTGCCCTCCCGGTGATGTGCGCGTCACGCCTGGCCGCGCAGGATGCGCATAGCCTGTTCAGGGGCCGCGCCGTCGTGGACGACGGCCATCAGGGCGCGGGTCATGCGGTCGGGGTGCGGGTGCTGGATGACGTTGCGGCCGTACACGATCCCGGCTGCGCCCTGCTGCATCAGCACATGGGTGCGCGAGATGATCTCCTCATCCGATACACGCCCGCCGCCGCGCACCAGCACGGGGACGCCCGACGCGACCTCGACAACACGGTGGTACTCAGTGGGGTCGTCGCACGGGTCGGCCTTGATCACATCCGCGCCCAGCTCGACGGCCTGGCGCACGAGCGGCATGATCTTCTCCAGCGTCCCGTCAACCATATAGCCGCCCGCCTTTTCGTTGGGCTGCATCACCAGCGGCTCAATCATCAGGGGCATCCCATAGCGCTCGCAGGCGGGTTTGAGGCGGCAGATGTTGGCAATACACTGGTGGTACAGCTCTGGCTGGTTGGGCAGCAGCAGCAGGTTGACGACCACGCTGGCCGCATCGAGCCTCAGCGCCTGTTCAACGGCATCCTCGATGAGCTGGCTGAACAGGTGGCGGGGCAGGTCAGTTCCATAGACATTGGCCACATCGGTGCGCAGCACCAGCGCGGGCTTTGCGGGGCCGGGGATCGCCTGCAAGAGGTGCGCCTGGCCGGGCGTAAGCTGGACGGCATCCGGGTGGGCAGCGACAACCGTCTCGACCGCCGCCCGCATGTTCTCGATCCCGGCCAGAAAGTGCCACTCGTTAAAGAAACCGTGATCGACCGCCACATCGAAACATCTGCCGTCGGCTGCAAAAAGCCGGTTCAACCTGGGCTGGACGGACATGGGTATGCTCCCCAAGGTGGTTTTCAGTGCCTTTATCGGCGCGGCCTGGGTTCCGCCTAGAGGCTTCCAAGACGCCTGTGGCAAGACCGGCGGGCGGGTTCCGAACCTGGCAGCCGCCGCGTGAGACGGCCCATAGTATAGGTTGGGCCGGGCGGGTGAGTCAAACGCTGTCTGGCAGGCCCAGCTAGGGCAGCCGTGGCGCCAGCCCATATTGTGAACAAAATCACAATAATTGACTGTGCCGCTGACCTTCTCTTATAATTTGTGAAAGGGCCATTTTAACCCGGAGCAAAAAGCCATACCCCGTTCTCCGTACCCTCATCATCACAATCCCCCTCCTCTCTCCTGGGATTTTTGCGTCCCGGCTTGAGCCTTTGCGCCGCCTGGGTTCAAGGAGGTTTTCCTCTCCCTTAACAACCGACGCCGAACCTGGCACCTCGCCAACCCGAGCCGGCTGTCATCAACAACCTATCGCCAACAGATGGTTACTTCGCTACGCGACGAACTCACACTCGTCCTGTAGCCCGGAGCAAAAGATGCAACCTCTCACTATCCGTACTGGCTGGTCTCAACCCGCCGCGGTGCTGGTGATCGGCGGCGGCATCGGGGGGATGCGGGCTGCGCTGGACCTGGCTGACGCCGGTCTCAAGGTTTATCTGGTGGAGCAGACTCCCTGTTTGGGAGGGCGGGTCGCGCAGCTTGGCTATATGTTCCCGCAGCATGACTGCGTGCTCTGCCGGGGCACCCCCGACCACGGCTACGGCTGCACGCGGCCCTCTATCTCTCCGGCTTATGTCCACCACAACCAGCATCCGAACATCGAAATCCTGACCAGCACCCACGTGATGGACGTGGAAGGGCAGGCAGGTGACTTCACCGTGTCCCTGCGCCAGGAGCCGCGCTACGTGGACCCGGAGCGCTGCATCGACTGCGGCTACTGCGCGGCAGTGTGCCCCGTTGAGCTACCCGACAGCTACCAACAGGGGATGAGTATGCGCAAGGCGGCCTATAAAGTCGCCGCCCGCGCTGCGCCAAACGCCTACGTGATCGACCGGGGGCCGTACTGCGACGAATGCCGCCAGTGCGTCGAGGTGTGCCCCACCCAGGCTATCGATCTGGACGAGCCGCCTCGCCTCCGGACGGTTGAGGTCGGTGCGATCCTGCTGGCGCTCGGTTTCAAGGTTTACGACCCGACGGAACTGGAGGAGCTTGGCTACGGGCGCTATCCGAACGTACTGCATGCCATGGAGTACGAGCGCCTGGCGAGCCGATCCGGGCCAACCGATGGGATCGTGACGCGGCCCTCGGATCGGAAAAAGCCGCGCTCCATTGCCTGGCTCCAGTGCATCGGCTCGCGCGACCAGAAAAACACCTTCTGCTCCTCGATCTGCTGCATGTACGCCACCAAGGAAGCGATGCTTGCCAAGCAGCGCCTGGGCAATGGCACGCAGTGCTCAGTCTATATCATGGATGAGCGTGCCTTCAACAAGGAATACAGCGCCTATTTTGCCAGAGCGCGCGAGGAGCACGGCATTCGCTACATCCGCTGCCGGGTCTCAGGAGTTCAGGAGGACCCGCGGACGCGCGATCTGATCCTGCACTACGCCGACGCGGACGGGCGGCACCACGAGGAACGTGCCGAGATGGTGGTGCTGGCTACCGGCCTGCAGCCGCCCGATTCGGCGCGTTACCTATCCGATCTGCTGGGCATTGAGCTGAATCCCTACGGATTCTGCCAGACTGACAAATTCACGCCCCTCCAGACGACGCGCCCCGGCGTGTTCGTGTGCGGGGCGTTTGCCTCGCCCAAGGAAATCTCTGAGACCATCCTCGACGCCAGCGGCGCGGCAGCAGAAGCCATGCGCCTGCTCAACGACCGGCTCAACACGTACCCTTATACCCGTGAATGGCCGTTTCTCTCGAAAGGCGACCTGCCACCCGAACGTGACATCAGCGGGGAGCCGCCCCGGATCGGTGTCTTCATCTGCGCCTGTGCGGGCACGATCAGCGAGACGCTCGACCTCTCGGCGCTGGCGCAGCGGGCGGCTGGTTGGCCGGATGTGGCCCATGTGGAGGTCATCAACCTGGCCTGCTTCCCGGAGGGACTGTCGCGCATCGAGCTGGCCATCGTCGAACACGGGCTGAACCGGGTGGTTGTCGCTGCGTGCAGCAACCGCACGCACGAACCGCTCTTCCAGCGCACGGTGCGCCGGGTCGGGCTGAACCCCTACCTGCTAGAGCTGGTCAACCTGCGCGAGCAGTGCAGCGGGGTGCACCGGGGCCAGCCCGAACTGGCCGGACGCAAGGCGCAGGAGATGGTGCGTGTGGCTGCCGGGCGGGTGGCGCTAGCAGTGCCCGTCCACAAAGACCGGCACCGCTGCCGTCCCACCGCGCTCGTGATCGGCGGAGGTGTGGCAGGCATGACGGCGGCGCTTGCCATCGCCGACAGCGGGTACGACGTGCACCTCGTTGAGCGGGCCGAGATGCTGGGCGGTAACCTGCTCAATCTGTATTACGTGGCCGAGGGCTACAACCCGCAGCGCTTACTGCGCGACCTCGTCAACCGGGTGCGCGCTCACCAGCGAATCGTGACCTACACGCGCACCGAGGTGGTGCGCCACTGGGGGCATGTGGGCTATTACCGGGCCATCTTGCAGACTCGCCAATCCCGTGGAACGGTCGAGGAGCGGCAGATTGAGCATGGCGTCACGATTATCGCCACAGGCGGGCGCGAGACACGCGAGCACCCGTTGCTCAGCCTGCCGGGGGTGATCACCCAGCGTGAGCTGGAGGAGAAGATCATCCACCGCCCGGAAGAGGTCGCGGCCATGAACAACGTGGTCATGATCCAGTGCGTGCGCCCTGAGGGTGCGCCGGAATACTGCTCGCGGGTGTGCTGTACCAACGCCATGAAAAACGCCATCCGCCTGAAGCTCTTTAACCCAGATCGGCAGGTTACGGTACTCTACAAGAACATCGTCACCTATGGCTTCCGCGAGGAGTATTACACCGAGGCGCGGAGGCGCGGCGTTGTGTTTGTCCGCTATGACGACTCGAACCCGCCTGAAGTGTTCCACGACGGCAGGCGGCTGCAGATACGCGTGCGCGACCTCTCGCTGGACCGCTGGCTGGAGCTGCCCGCCGAGGCTGTGATCGTCAGCATGGCGATTGCACCTGCCGAGGGCACCTGCGAACTGGCCCGGATGCTGCGCCTGCCGCTTGGCACAGAGGGCTTCTTCCAGGAAGCGCAGTTGAAGCTGCGCCCGATGGACTTCATGCACGAGGGCATCTTCCTGGCCGGGATGGCGCACTACCCCAAGTTCGTCGAGGAGAGCATCAGCCAGGCGCTGGCGGCGGCGGCCCGCGCACTTCCCTTGCTCTCGCAGCAGTCGCTCTATCTGGGCGGCGTTGTGGCTCAGGTGGACCCTGACAGATGCGTGGGCTGCCTGACCTGTACCCGCACCTGCCCGTTTGGCATCCCGCGCGTGGTCCAGCGAGAAGGGCGGACCGGCGTCGGCGGGCTAGGCGGTGCAGCTTGGATCGATGCAACGCAGTGTCAGGGCTGTGGAACCTGCACCGGCGAGTGCCCGGCGAACGCCATCCAGCTCGTCCACTACACCGACGAACAGATCATGCTGCGCGCCATAGGCGGCCTGGGCGCCTGGCAGGCCCCGCTCAGCAGGGAGGTAGCACAGTGAAGGCGCAGGAAGCGGCGCAGGAAGCGGCGCAGGAAGCGGCGCAGGAAACGGCGCAAAGACCCGCCCGACACCCTCATCCCGCTTTCGAACCCGAGATCACGGCCTTTTACTGCATCTACTGCGGCTACATGGCCGCTGATGCGGCGGGGGCGCTTCAGGTGCAGTACCCGGCCAACGTCAAGTTCATTCGGCTGCCCTGTACCGGCAAAACGGACATCCGCTACCTGCTTGAGGCGTTTGAGCAGGGGGCGGACGGCGTGTACATCGTTGCCTGCCCTATTGGCAACTGCCATCACGTGCGGGGCAACGAGCGCGGGCGGGCGCGGGTGGAGCGGGCCAAGCAAATCCTGGACGAGATCGGCATCGGCGGGGAGCGGCTGGACATGTTCTTCATGTCGGGCAGTCAGGCTCCCGCGTTTGCCATCGCCGCCCAGACGATGACCGAGCGCATCCGGGCGCTCGGCCCGAACCCGCTCAAGCGGGTCGGGAAGCCGCCGGTTCCCGACGTGACCGACGCCGACCTGGACGAGGTTGGGTGGCGGGGACGGCGCACTCCGCCGCGCCCGCAGCCCTGAGGCGGGACTCCAGCAGGTGAGGAGTGAGCAGGAGATCAACGGCGGTCCTAACGAGCTGCCTTCCCTAAGCAGGAGAGCTGCATGACCTGGGAGCACAACGAGGCATCTTATATGGGTGACGCACAGACCGATCCGGCGGGACCTTCACCTGTCGGCGCCGTGATGGTCGTCGGAGGCGGGATTGCCGGGATGCAGGCTTCGCTTGAGCTGGCCGACCAGGGCTTTAAGGTCTACCTGGTTGAGAAGGAGACGGCCATTGGCGGGCACATGGCCCAGCTTGACAAGACCTTCCCGACTAACGACTGCGCCATGTGCACCATCTCGCCCAAGCTGGTCGAGACGGGCCGCCATCCCAACATCGAGGTCCTGACCCAGACCGAGGTGCTCGATGTGGCCGGCCAGGCCGGGGACTTCACCGTGCGCGTGCGCCGCCATCCCCGTTACATCGACGTTGAGAAGTGCGTGGGCTGCGGCGACTGCGCCGAGGTGTGCCCCGTTCTGATCCCGGATCGCTTCAACGAAGGGCTGTCACCCCGACACGCGGCCTACAAGCTCTACCCGCAGGCCGTCCCGAACGCCTACGCCATCGAGAAGCGCGGCATCGCCCCCTGCCGCGATGCCTGCCCCGCCGGGCAGCGTGCTCAGGGCTACATCGCGCTGATCCGCGAGGGGCGCTGGCATGACGCGCTGCGCGTGATCAAAATGGACAACCCCTTCCCTGGCATCTGCGGGCGCATCTGCAACCACCGCTGCGAGACGGCCTGCAACCGGGGGCTGGTGGATGAGCCGATCAACATCCGCGCGCTCAAGCGGTTTGTGACAGACAAGGTGTACGAGGAGCCGCGCCAGCCGGTTCAACCTGCCGAGCGACTGTATAAGGAGCGCGTGGCGATTATCGGGGCCGGGCCGTGCGGGCTGACCGCCGCCCAAGACCTGGTGAGGGCTGGGTATGGCGTGACGGTATTCGAGGCTATGCCTGTCGCGGGCGGGATGCTCCGGCTGGGCGTTCCGGAGTACCGGCTGCCGACTGCGATCATCGAGCGCGAGGTGCAAGATATCATCGATCTGGGAGTAGACCTGCGGCTCAACCACCGCGTCGATAACCTGGATGACATCTTCGACCAGGGCTTTGACGCCGTGCTGATCGCAGTTGGTGCGCACGAGGGCATCCGGCTGCCCATCCCCGGCGCCGACCTGGACGGCGTGCTGATCAACACCCACTTCCTGCGCGATGTGCGGCTGGGCAAGTACGACAACGGGACAGAGGATGTGCCACCGCTCGGCCAGCGGGTGCTTGTTCTGGGCGGGGGGAATGTGGCCATCGACGTGGCGCGCAGCGCGGTGCGGCTGGGGCGGGAGGTTCACCTGGCCTGCCTGGAGAGCCGCGATGAGATGCCCGCCCACCCTTGGGAGGTGGCCGCTGCTGAGGAAGAGGGGGTTGTGTTGCACACCGGGCGCTCTTTCGAGCGGATTGTAGGGAGCAGCAGCGGGCACGTGCAGGGCGTCGAGTGCATGCACGTGTCGTCCTTCCACTTCGATGAGACGGGCCATCTGCACGTGGAGAAGGTGCCGGATTCGACGCACGTCATCCCCTGCGACACGGTGATCTTCTCCGTCGGGCAGCGGGCCGGTCTGGCGTTTATCCCCGATGACGCGGGAGTCGGCATCACAAGCGGGCAGCGGATCGCCGTGAACCCGAACACGCTGGCTGCCACGCGCGAGGGCGTCTTTGCCGCCGGGGACAGCGTGTCCGGCACCGCCTTTGTGATCGAAGCCGTCGCCAGCGGCCACACCGCCGCCCGGTCGATTATTCGCTACCTGCGCGGGGAACATCTGGAGCCGCCTCGCAGGCCCAAGCTGCCGGTTGTACGGCTGGAGCGGGCCGAGATCGAGAAGCGCATGGCGCGGGGTGAGATCAGGCCGCAGCCGCGCGTCCCGCTGCCCCAGCTCCCCGTCGAGAAACGCCTGGATAACTTTGCCGAGGTTGAGGGCGGCTACGACGACGAGTCGGCGCAGCGGGAAGCGGCGCGCTGCCTGGCCTGTGGCGTCTGCTCGGAGTGCATGAGCTGTACGTTCGTCTGCGGACGGGATGCCATCGACCACGACATGGTGGCGCGGGAGGAGACGCTCAGGGTGGGCGCGCTGATCCTGGCGCCGGGCTACCAGGTCTACCGGGCCGAACTGTCGCAGGAGTACGGGCTGGGGCGCTACCCGAACGTTGTGACCGCCCTGCAATACGAGCGTATGCTCTCGGCCAGCGGCCCGACCAAGGGGCACATCCGGCGACCCTCCGACGGGGGCCGTCCGAAGCGGATCGCCTTCTTGCAGTGCGTCGGCTCGCGCGACCAGAGCCACGACTACTGCTCGGCTGTGTGCTGCATGTACGCGGCCAAAGAGGCCATCATGACCATCGAGCACGCCATAGCCGAGGCGCGTGACGGCAACGGCGACGGCAGGGTCTCGTGCGAGGTGTTCTTCATGGACACCCGCGCCTTCAGCAAAGGGTACGAGGAGTACTACCGCCGTGCTGAGAAGAAGTACGGCGTCAGGTATACGCGCTGCCGGATCAGCCAGGTGCTGGAAGACCCGGACACGCACAACCTGCTTATCCGTTATGCCGCGCCTTACGAGGGGGTCACGGAGGTTCAGGAAGCGGAGTTTGACCTGGTGGTGCTGTCGGTCGGGATGGAAATCGCCGAGCCGGTGCGCGATCTGGCCCGCAGACTGGGCATCGAGCTTGACCCCTACGGCTTCTGCCACACCACGCTGTTCGATCCGCTGCAAACCAGCCGGGCAGGGATTTACGTCGCCGGGCCGTTCCGCGAGCCGAAGGACATCCCTGAGACGGTTATCGAGGCGAGCGGGGCCGCGGCGGCAGCGGCGCAGCGTCTGGCCCCGGCGCGTCACACCCTGACTCAGGTGCAGGCGTACCCGCCGGAGCGGGATGTGAGCGGCCAGGAACCCCGTATCGGCGTATTCGTCTGCCACTGCGGTTCGAACATCGGCGGCTACCTCGACGTGCCGGGCGTAGCCGAGTATGCCCGCACGTTGCCCGGCGTCGTCCATGCCGAGGACAATCTGTACACCTGCTCGCAGGACACCATTGCCCACATCATCGAGCAGGTCAAGGCGCGGGCGCTTAACCGGGTGGTGGTGGCCTCGTGCACGCCGATCACGCATGAGCCGCTCTTCCAGGATGCGCTGCGGCACGCCGGGCTGAACCCCTACCTGTTTGAGATGGCCAACATCCGCAACCAGTGCTCATGGGTGCATGGCAGCGACTGGGAGGGCGCGACGGCCAAGGCCAAGCAGCTAGTGCGTATGGCGGTGGCCCGAGCCGCCCGGCTTGAGCCGCTCAAGATGGCGGAGGTGCCGGTTAACAAGGCGGCGCTGGTCATCGGCGGGGGAGCGGCGGGCATGACGGCGGCGCTCACCCTGGCCGGGCAGGGCTACCCCGTCCATCTGGTTGAGCGGGAGGGCGAGCTGGGCGGCAACCTGCGCCGTCTGCGCACCTTTGCGCCCCCCGACGGGACGACCCGGCGCGGGGCCGGGCGGCCACCGCAGGCCTTCCTTGAGGAGATGGTGGCTCAGGTCATGGCCCACCCGCTGATCACCCTGCACCTGAACACGACGGTGGTCGATACAACGGGATTCAAAGGGGACTTCGACTCGACGCTGCGGCGCAACGATGAGGTGTTCCACGTGCAGCACGGCGCCACAATTGTCGCCACCGGCGGCGTCGAGTACAGAGGAGAGGAGTACGGGTACGGCCGGGACCCGCACATCATGACTCAGCTTGAGTTCGAGCAGTTGCTGGCTGACACAGAGGCCGCCGCCCTGCCGCGCTCTGTGGTGATGATTCAATGTGTCGGCCCGGCGGAACGGTATTGCAGCCGTCTGTGCTGCACCACGGCGCTCAAGAACGCGCTCAAGCTCAAGGAACTGAACGCGGAAGCCGAGATCACCATCCTCTACCGCGACATCCGCACCTACGGGTTCAAGGAGCGGCTGTACACCGAAGCCCGCCGGGCAGGGGTGCGCTTCATCCACTACGAGTTTGACCGCAAGCCGGAGGTAGAGGCGGGGAACGGGGGGCCGCTGCACGTGAAGGTGTGGGAGCCGGTTCTGGGCCGCGACGTGGTGCTGGCCCCCGACCGGCTGGTGCTGAGCACGCCCGTCGTGCCGCCCGAAGGGGCGCGCGAGCTGGCCAGCCAGCTCAAGCTGGCGGTGGACATGGACGGGTTCTTCCTAGAGGCACACGTCAAGCTGCGCCCGGTGGACTTCGCCGCAGAGGGCGTGTTCATGGCAGGGATGGCCCATTACCCCAAGTTTCTGGATGAGACCATCGCCCAGGCGCAGGCAGCGGCCTCGCGGGCGGCCAGCATCCTGGCGCAGGAGACGATGCTGGCTAACGCGCGCGTGGCGCACGTCGATGCCGCCAAGTGCGTGGGCTGCCTCACCTGTGTGCGCATCTGCCCGTACGGTGTGCCCCGGATCAGCAGCCAGTATGCCGGGGTTGGGGGCATCACCGGTGCGGCCTATATCGAACCGGCGATCTGCCACGGCTGTGGAGCGTGCGTTTCGGAGTGCCCGGCCAGGGCCATCCAGCTCATGCACTACACTGACGCCCAGACCCTGGCCAAAGTGGACGCCCTATTTGAACGGCAGCCGCCGGGAGCCGGTTTTGTCCCGCTGGAAGCTATCCAGCAGGCAACGGGAACGTCTGACGGGAACGTCTGACGGGAACATCTGATTGAAGGAGCAGTCGCCCATGAGCGAACAGACCTTCCAGCCGGAGATTGTGGCCTTCTGCTGCCACTACTGCGCCTATGCCGCCGCCGACCTGGCCGGGTCGATGCGGCTGGAGTACCCCACCTCGATCAAGGTAATCGAACTGCCCTGCTCCGGCAAGCTGGATGTTTTATACGTGCTGCGGGCCTTCGAGGACGGGGCCGACGCCGTGATGGTGGCCGGTTGACTGCCTGGCGACTGCCATTACCTGGAAGGTAATGTTCACGCCCGCAGGCGAGTAGAATACGCACGAAGGCTGCTGGAGGAGATCGGCCTGGAGGGCCGACGCATCCAGATGATCAACCTGTCGTCGGCGATGGGCGGCCAGTTTGCCTGGTCGGCAGCCGAGCTGACAGCGGAAATCCAGCAGCTCGGACCCAGCCCGCTGAGGCAAAACGGGCAGGGTGGATGATCATTGCCATCGAGGAACGGGAGTATAATGAAGATGGAAAAGCAGCCTTATATTCTCGTCGTTGATGACGACCCCGATATCCTCGACAACATCATCACCGTCCTGGAAACGCAACCTTACCGCCTGCAAACTGCTCGTGACGGCAAGCGATGCATGGAGCTGATCGAGCAGGAAATCCCCGACCTCCTGATCCTGAACCTGCTCATGCCCCGCATGGACGGCTGGGGCGTGATCCGCGAGATGCGAAGTGAGCCTCGCTACGCCCACGTGCCCATCATGGTGCTGACGACGGTCGTCGAAGACGCCAGCCGCCGCCGCTACGAGTTGGAGACCGGCATGGCGATGGATGTGCAGGACTACATCCAGAAACCGGCCAAACCGGCTGATCTGCTTCAGCGGGTAGACAGGTTGTTGAAGATCTATGCACGATAGAACCTCCCTCTCCCCGACGATCATCGCCGAACGCCTGGCCCGTTCGACCCTCTTCGAGGGTGTGGCTGAGCCGCACCTGAAGGCGATTGCCGGATTCTGCGACGAAGAGAACTACACGGATGGCGCGGTGGTGCTCGTCGAGGGGGAGGCAGCCAACCGACTGTACGCTGTGGAGCGCGGGAAGCTGGCCCTGGAGAAGAAAATCCAGCTTGGCCGCCATTCCACGCCGCGCAACGCCACACTGGGATACATTGGCCCGGGTGAGGTGGCGGGCGTCTCGACGCTGACGCCACCGCATATTTACTCGACTTCCGCCGTGTGCGTCGAGCCTGCGCGGGTCATCGCCATCGACGGCCCCCAGCTGCGTGCCTACCTGCAATCTCATCCGGATGTGGGCCTGGCCGTCATGCGGACGCTGGCTGCCCTGCTTTCCAGCCGCTATCGGGATGCAACCAACACACTAACCTACTTTCTCTCCATCGTCTCGCACGAGCTGCGCTCGCCGCTGGCCGCCATCGAGAACTATCTCCAGACCATGCTGGGCGGCTTCGCAGGTGAGCTGAACTCCCGGCAGGAGCGCATGGTCCAGCGGTGTATCCTGCGGGTGACCGAACTGCGTGAGCAGATCGGCGATGTGGTTGACCTGGCCCGCATGCGCCCGGAGCAGATTCAGGCCGACTTCGAGTGGTTTGATCCGAGCGAAGTGGGCGGGGAGGCCATTGAGGACGTGCGGCTGGCAGCGGCGGAGAAGAACATCCACATCAGCGTCAAGCCGCCGCCCAGGTTCGAGCCTATCGTCGGGGCACGCAGGCGCTTTCGTCAGGCGCTGACCAACCTGCTGAACAATGCGATCCGGTACTCACCGGAGGGCAGCACCGTCACCTTCAGCGCCTGGTATGAGCCGGATGCGCTGTTCTTCCAGGTGGAGGATCAGGGTCCTGGTATCCCGCCCGAAGACCTGCCACACATCTTCAAAGACTTCTACCGCGCCAGCAACATCAGCGACACAGCCGGCATGGGGCTTGGACTCTCGATTGCCAAAAAGATCATCGAGGCCCACCAGGGCCAGATTCTGGTCGAGAACATCTCCGGCGCCGAGGGGCAGACGGGCAGCCGCTTCACCGTCGTCATCCCGCGCAACCTGAAGACGCCGGAGATGCGGCGGCTGGAGTGGTGGGCGGAGGAAGGCGAGCAGACTGAAGGGTCTGCCGAAAAATAGCGGCTGGCCCAGGCGGGCAGACGCCCGGACAGGCTCGTAAGCGGTTGGGATCGGATGGATGCCATGAGCAGCGCGAATCCGGCAGACCAGAACCGCGAAAAGTTCAGACCGCCCGGCCCGGTCGGGGCTGTCATGGTTGTTGGGGGCGGGATTGCGGGCATTCAGTCCGCCCTGGACCTGGCCGATCAGGGTTTCAAGGTCTACCTTGTCGAGCAGCAGTCGGCGATTGGCGGCAAGATGGCCCAGCTCGACAAGACCTTCCCGACCAACGACTGCGCCATGTGCAGCATCAGCCCCAAACTGGTGGATGCCGGGCGCCATCTGAACATCGAGCTGCTCACTCAGACCGATGTGCTCGACGTGCAGGGTGAAGCAGGGAATTTCAGCGTGCGGGTGCGCCGCAGGCCGCGCTACATCGACGTGTCAAAGTGCATCGGCTGCGGCGACTGCGCCGAGGTATGCCCGGTGTCGCTGCCTGACCCCTACGAAGAAGGGCTTAAGCCGCGCCGGGCAGCCTACAAGCTCTACGCCCAAGCTGTTCCCACGGCCTACGCCATCGAGAAACGAGGCACAGCCCCCTGCCGCGATGCCTGCCCCGCCGGGCAGCGTGCTCAGGGCTACATCGCGCTGATCGCGGAGGGGCGCTACAGAGAGGCGCTGCGGGTCATCAAAGAGGACAACCCCTTCCCCAGCGTATGCGGGCGCACCTGCCACCATCCCTGTGAGGGTCACTGCACCCGTGCCTTGGTGGATGGAGCGGTCGCGATCATGTCGCTTAAGCGCTTTGTCGTGGACTATGCGCTGGCCTACGGGCGCGAGAAGGTCGAGCCAGCACCCCGCACCCGGCCCGAATGGGTGGCCGTCGTTGGGGCAGGCCCGGCAGGGCTGACCGCCGCCCACGACCTGGCCAAGCTGGGCTACGGCGTGACCGTCTACGAGGCGCTGCCTGTGGCAGGCGGCATGATGCGCGTCGGCATCCCGGCCCACCGGCTGCCCAAAGGCGTGCTTCAGCAGGACATTGACGACATCCTGGCGCTGGGCATTGTGCTCAAGACCAACAGCCCGGTCAGGGACCCGGCGGCGCTGCTGGAGCAGGGATACCATGCCGTCTGTCTGGCGACCGGCATCTCGTCCCGCGACCACACGCTGGGCATCGAAGGGGAGGAAGCCGAGGGGGTGATCTCGGCGGCCACCTTCCTGCGCAAAATCAACCTGGGGGAGCCGGTCACAATCGGCAGGCATGTTGCGGTTGTAGGTGGGGGGATCACGGCCCTGGACGCGGCCTCGGTGGCGCGCAGGCTGGGCGCCGAGGCCGTATACGTTGCGCTTGACCGCCCGCGCGGCGAACTGCCCGCCTACCAGCAGGAGATCGAGGCCGCTGAGGCGGAAGGCATCCATCTACACGAGCGGGTGACGGCAACCCGCATCCTGACCGACAGCGGGCGGGTGGTGGGCATCGAGCTGGCCCAGACGGGCAGAGGCACGACGGTGGATGAGCAGGGCCGCCGCCGACCGGCCATCGAGCCGGGCAGCGCCTTCACGCTGGCGGTGGACACCGTCATCGGCACGGTGGGCCAGTTCTCCGACCTGACCTTCCTCGATCCGCGCTACGACGATCTGGCCGTGGATGAAAGGACCCTGGCCAGCGACATCCCCGGCCTGTTTGTCGTGGGTGGACGCAGGACCGGCGCCAGCTTCATCATCGAGGCAGTGGCGCTCGGCCACCGGGTCGCCCGGTCGATCCACCGCTACCTGCAGGGGGAGGCGCTCGACCAGCCCGACCGGCCCGCGCCGCCCGTCGTGAAGTTCTCGCGCCCGGAGCTGGCCGAGCGCGTGCAGCGCGGGGAGATCCGTCTCCAGCCGCGTGCCGAGCCTGCGCTGCTGCCGATGGAGGAGCGGGTGACCAGCTTCCGCGAGGTGGTGCTGGGTCTGACCGAGCATCAGGCGCGCGCTGAGGCGCAGCGCTGCCTCCAGTGCGGGGTGTGCGCGGAGTGCCTGGCGTGCGTGTACGCATGCGGCGTGGGCGCCATCGACCACGACATGCTGGCGCGGGAGGAGACCCTCAACGTTGGCGCGATCATCCTGGCCCCCGGCTACCAGACCTACCGGGCGGAGCTTTCAGCGGAATACGGCTACGGGCGCTATCCGAATGTGATCACCGCCCTCCAGTTCGAGCGGCTGCTCTCCGCCTCCGGCCCGACGATGGGCCACATCCGGCGCCCGTCCGACGGGCGCACACCAGAGCGGATCGCCTTCTTACAGTGCGTCGGCTCCCGCGACCAGCGCCATGACTACTGCTCAGCCGTGTGCTGCATGTACGCAACCAAAGAAGCGATCATCGCCAAAGAACACCACCCCGATCTCGATATCCACGTCTTTATGATGGATATGCGCGCCTTCTCCAAAGGATACTGGGCATACTATGAGCGGGCGCGCGAGCGGTACGGCGTGCGGTATACGCGCTGCCGGGTGAGCGCTATCCGCGAGGACCCGCACACTCGTGACCTGATCGTGCGCTATCAGGATGAGGCGGGAGCCTTCCACGACGAGCGGTTTGATCTCGCCGTGCGCTCGGTCGGGATGGAGATTGCCGAGCCGGTGCGCGATCTGGGGCGCAGGCTGGGCGTTGAACTAGACGAGTACGGCTTCTGCCACGCCGTGCAGTTCAACCCGCTAGAAACAAGCCGACCCGGAATCTACGCCGTCGGGCCGTTCCGTGAGCCGAAGGACATCCCCGAGTCGGTCATCGAAGCGAGTGGGGCCGCCGCCTCGGCTGCCGCCCGGCTGGGAGAGGCACGCTTTACGCTGACCCGTCAGGCCGAGCATCCGCCGGAGCGGGATGTGAGCGGCGAGAAGCCCCGCATCGGTGTGTTCGTCTGCCACTGCGGCTCGAACATCGGCGGCTTCCTTGATGTGCCAGGCGTAGCCGAATATGCCCGCACGCTGCCCTACGTGATCCACGCCGAGGATAATCTGTATGCGTGCTCGCAGGACAGCATCAAGCATATCGCCGAGCAGATTGCCGAGAAGGGCCTCAACCGCGTGGTCGTGGCAAGCTGTACGCCGCTGACGCATGGCCCGCTCTTTCAGGACTGTCTGCGCAGCGCCGGGCTGAACCCTTACCTGTTCGAGATGGCCAACATCCGCAACCAATGCTCATGGGTGCACTCGGACGACTGGGACACAGCCACCGAGAAGGCCAAGGACCTGGTCCGGATGGCCGTCGCGCGGGCAGCGCTGCTCGAAGCGCAGCACACCGTCGAAGTTCCGATCCAGCAGGCAGCGCTGGTGGTAGGGGGCGGAGCTGCCGGAATGACCGCTGCCCTCTCTTTAGCCAGGCAGGGCTTCCCGGTGCACCTCGTTGAGCGCGAGGCCGAGCTGGGTGGCAACCTGCGGCACGTGTTCCGCGCGGCGGATGGCCGCGACCCGCAGGAGACGCTGGCCCGGCTGATCAGAGAGGTGCAGGCCAGCCCGCTGATCACCCTTCACCTGGAGAGCGAGGTCAGCGCGTCAAGCGGGTTTGCTGGCAACTTCACGAGCATCATCCGTCACAGCGGCGGCAGCCTCGTGGACGTGCGGCACGGCGCGACCATCCTGGCGACTGGCGGGCAGGAGTACCGGGGACCGGAGTACGGTTACGGCTCTGACCCGCGTGTGCTGACCCAGCAGGAGCTTGAGGCGCGGCTGGCAGCGGACGGCGATCTTCCCCGCTCGGTTGTCATGATCCAGTGCATCGGCCCGGCGGAGCGGTATTGCAGCCGCATCTGCTGCACCGTGGCGCTCAAGAACGCGCTGGCGCTCAAGAGGCGGCAGCCTGAAGCGGAGATCGTGGTGCTGTACCGGGACATCCGCGCTTACGGGTTCAAGGAGCAGCTCTACAGCCAGGCGCGTGAGCGGGGCGTGATCTTCGTCCGGTACGATGAGGAACACCGGCCTGAAGTGGAGATCGGCGGGGCGCTGACCGTGCGGGCCTGGGACCCGGCGCTGGGGCGGGAGATCGTCCTGCGCCCGGAGCGGCTGGTGCTGAGCATGCCCGTCATCCCCCGCGACGACGCTCATGAGGTGGCGCGGCTCTTCAAGGCCAGCCTCGACGCCGAGGGCTTCTTTCTGGAAGCGCACGTCAAACTGCGCCCTACACTCTTTGCCACTGAGGGCGTGTTTATGGCCGGGCTGGCGCACTACCCCAAGCTGCTGGACGAGGCGATGGTGCAGGCGCAGGCCGCTGCCGCGCGCGCGGCGAGGGTGCTCAGCCGCGAGGCACGGGCGGCGGGTGGCCGGGTGGCCGTCGTGGACGAGGCGCAATGCACCGGCTGCCTGACCTGTGTGCGGGTCTGCCCCTTTGGCGTGCCGCAGGTTGAGGCGAAGCGGGCCGGTGTGGGGAACATCCTGGGCACGGCCTTCATCGAAGCCGCGGTGTGCCAGGGGTGCGGCATATGCGCCGCCGAGTGCCCGGCGCGGGCCATCCAGCTCATGCACTACACCGACGCGCAGATGTCCGCCAAGGTCCGGGCGCTGCTTGCCCCGGCGGAGGGTTTTGCGCTGGTTGACCGGCTGGCAGTCCGGGAAGGAGGGCCAGGATGATTGACGAGGCCCGGTTGAACATCATCGCCTACTGCTGCGAGCATTGCGCGTATGCCGCCGCCGACCTGGCAGGCGGCCTGCGGATGCAGTATCCGCCCGCCGTGAAGGTCGTGCTGCTGCCCTGCACAGGGAAGCTCTACACGCTGATGGTGCTGGAGGCCCTTGAGGACGGCGCCGACGGGGTGATGGTGGCCGGTTGACTGCCCGGCGACTGCCATTACCTGGAGGGTAATGTCCAAGCCAAGCGCCGGGTCGAGCGCATTCGGCAGTTGCTGGCACAGATCGGCCTGGAGCCGGAGCGGGTTCAGATGTTCAATCTGTCATCGGCCATGGCCGGGGAGTTCGCCGCGACGGCGACCAGCATGACCGGGCAGATCGTGGCGCTGGGGCCAAGCCTGCTCCGCCGCCGACCGGCGAGGGCAGCGGGCACCGCGCCCGACGGTGCGCGGCCCGGTGTCGGGGAGGATGATGAACCATGAGCCAGACCACCGTTGAGACGTTCCGCAAGCTCATCACGCTGGAGGACGGGGCCAGGCTGCTGCTGCGGCCACTCGTCGCCGATGACGAGAGGGGGCTGATCGCCCTCTACAGCTTGGCTGAGCCGGACGATCTGCGCTCGCTGCGCGACGATGTGACCGATCCAGAGGTGATACGCGGCTGGATCGAAGACCTGGACTACCGCCGCGTACTCCCGCTGGTGGCAGTGGCAAATGAGCGGGTCGTCGGGAATGCCACCCTGCACCGGCGCGCCGGCTCCTACCAGCACATCGGCGAGGTGCGCATCTACCTGGCCAAGGATTTCCGCGGGCGCGGGCTGGGCACAGAGATGCTCAAGACGCTGATCGATCTGGCCCGCCGCGAGGGGCTGCACTGGCTACAGGCCGAGGTGTTCGCCAGCCAGCCCAAGGTGATCCGGGCCTTCGAGGCGTTGGGCTTCGAGCAGCGCTGTGTGCTCGAAGACTACTTTATGCTGCCCGACGGGCAGACCGAGGACGTGGTCATCCTCATGCTGAGATTGCTCAAACGGACGGGAGCGTTTTAGGGTGCGGCAGGCTGCACAGGACCAGCGACCCCAGATATGCCGCGAGGAGGCTAGCCGAACATGATCGTTGCCCAACAGAAATCGCTCGACGAAATCAAATCGCTCATTGGAGACGCCAGAAAGGTGCTGGTGGCCGGATGCGGCACCTGCGTGACGGTCTGCTTCGCCGGGGGCGCCCGCGAGGCGGCCATCATTGCCTCGTCGCTCCGCATGGCCACCCGGCTCGAAGGGGCCGACAAGGAGATCACCGACGTGACCGTCCAGCGCCAGTGTGAATGGGAGTATCTGGACGAGATCAAGGAACAGGTTGCGTGGGCCGATGTCGTGCTCTCACTGGGCTGCGGGATCGGCGTGCAGGCTATCGCCGAGCACTTCCCGGAGACCTGGGTCGTCCCCGGCCTGAACACCTCTTTTCTGGGCCTGCCCACCGAGCAGGGCGTCTGGGCCGAGCGCTGCGCGGCCTGCGGCGACTGCATCCTGGGCCTGACGGGCGGCATCTGCCCCATTGCCCGCTGCTCAAAGTCGCTGCTCAACGGGCCATGTGGCGGCTCAGAAGACGGGCACTGCGAGATCAACCCCGACATCCCCTGCGCCTGGCAGCTTATCTACGACCGTCTGAGCAGCAAGGGGCGGCTGGACGCGCTGTTGGAGATTCAGCCCCCCAAGAACTGGAGCACCTCGCGCGATGGCGGCCCGCGCAAGATCGTGCGCCCGGACCTGCGCCTCGCCCCGGAGGAGGAATAAGCCATGACCGCACAGGCAAGCAGCAACGGCTATCTCGTCGGCTCAAACCTAGAGCGCGTGCTCCGGGCGGGCCATTTTGCCGTGACGGCTGAGCTTGGCCCTCCCCAGAGCGCTGACGGGGATGCCATCCGCAAGAAGGCGGCCCTGCTCAAGGGCAACTGCGACGCGGTGAATATCACCGACAACCAGACAGCTATCGTCCGCATGTCGAGCATCGGGGCGGGGGCCATCGTGGTGCAGGAGGGATTAGAGCCGGTCATTCAGATGACCTGTCGTGACCGCAACCGGCTGGCTATCCAGAGCGACCTGCTCGGCGCGTATGCGCTGGGGATGCGCAACCTGCTGTGCCTCACCGGCGATCACCAGTCCTTCGGCAACCACCCGACGGCCAAGAATGTGTTCGACGTGGACTCGCTGCAACTGCTGCAAATCGTCGCCGCCATGCGCGATGAGGGCGTCTTCCAGTGCGGTGAGCCGTTCAAGGGCCAGGAACCCCGCTTCTTCATCGGGGCCGCGGCTGCTCCCTTCGCCGACCCAGTCGAGTTCCGCCCCTACCGGCTGGCCAAGAAGGTCCGGGCAGGTGCAAACTTTATCCAGACGCAGCTCATCTACGACGTTCAGGCCTTCAAGGTCTTCATGCACAAAGTGCGCGAGCTTGGACTGCACGAGAGGACCTTCATCCTGGCGGGGGTCGGGCCGCTCAAAAGCCCCGGCATGGCCCGCTACATGAAGGACAGTGTGCCCGGCATTCTGGTGCCGGATGAGATCATCGAGCGCATGACCGCCGCAGGCGCACCCTGGGCCGACAAGTCGAAGGATGAGCTGACCAGCGAGGACAAGAAAGCACGCGCCGAGGCCTGGAAGGCTGAAGGAATCCGCATCTGCATCGAGCTGATCCAGCAGCTTCGCGAGATCGAGGGCGTGGCGGGCGTGCACATCATGGCGATTGAGTGGGAGGAAGCCGTCCGCCCCATCGTGGAGGGTGCTGGCCTGCTGCCGCGTCCGGTGGTCGAGATGCCTGCCGCTCAGGCGGCAGTGTAGGGGGTGTCCGATGGCTGACCAGCAGAAACCACCGCCCGGCGAACCCATAACCATCAAGCCTGATTTGGCCCGCCGGGTGCAGGCAGAACTCGGCCAGAACGTCTACCTGTGCTATCAGTGCGTCCGCTGTACAAGCGGCTGCCCGGTGGCGCAGTTCTTCGACTGGCAGCCTAACCAGATCATGCGTGCCTTGCAGCTTGGGCAGGAAGATATCGCGCTCCACTCACAGACGCCCTGGCTGTGCGCCGCCTGCCAGACGTGCACCACGCGCTGCCCGCAGGGACTGGACATCACCGCCATCATGGAGTTCCTGACGCGCGAGGCGCTGGCGCGGGGCATCAAACCGCCCGTCCCCGAGGTGGACATCTTCAACCAGGCTTTTATGCGCGAGGTGCGGCTGTGGGGCCGGGCCTATGAGCTGGGCCTGATGGCCGAGCTGAAGCTGCGTACGATGAATATCACGGGTGACCTGGACCTGGGCGCCAAGATGATCCTGAAGAATAAGCTGCCGTTCCTGCCCAGCCCATCGCGCCCCCCGCGCCGCGTGAAGCCGGTAGCCGGAGCGGCCCGCGCCGTCGCCTACTACCCAGGCTGCTCGCTACACTCGACGGCGAGTGAGTTCAACGTATCTGCACAGGCGGTGTGTGAAGCGCTGAACATAACCCTGATCGAGCCGGAGGGGTGGGTGTGCTGCGGAAGCTCGGCGGCGCACCGGGCCGACCCGGCGGCGGCCCTGCGCTTGCCGCTCGAGAACCTGTCCATCATCGAGCAGAGCGGGTTTGCCGAAGTCACGATGCCCTGCGCCGCCTGCTTCAACCGGCACAAGGCAGCGCTGTACGAGATCCGGCACGATGGTGAGCGCAAAGCCAGCCTGGACAGGGCGCTCGGCTACACCTATCAGGACAGCGTGCACGTCAGCACGCTGATCGAGGCCATCCATCAGCACGCCGGGGTTGAGACGGTCAGGGCCGCCGTGAAGCAACCGCTCGACCAGCTCCGCGTGGTGTGCTACTACGGCTGCCTGCTGACCCGCCCGCCGCAGGTGACGGGCGTGGAGCACCCCGACAACCCCACCGATATGGACGAACTGGTGGCCGCGCTGGGCGCCCGCGTGCTCGACTGGTCATACAAAACGAGCTGCTGCGGAGCGGCCCACTCGCTGACCCGGCCGGATATCGTACTGGAGTTGAGCGGTGAGCTAATCACCCACGCCCGCGAGGCCGGGGCAGACGTAATGGCTGTGGCGTGCCCGCTGTGCCACACCAATCTGGACGCGCGGCAGTTCCAGATGGGATTGGACGAGCCGTTGCCGGTGCTGTACTTCACGCAGTTGATGGCGCTGGCCTTTGGTCTGCCCGAAAAGGCCGCGCTCCACAAGAATCTGGTCGATCCGCGCCCTGCCCTGAGGCGCAGAGAAGTGCTTGCCTGACGTTTCACCTGAGTCAGGGCCGGGAGCCGCCGCGCTCTAGCCAGGGGTGAAGCCCATATGACGTTGAAGGAGTTGCTGGAGGGGAACACAACATCCTGATAACCCTGTCAACCTAGTTCTCCTGCCACATCAACAACACCGGGGGGGGACCATGGTTGTTGCTGTTGATGTGCTAGATGACATCTTAGAAGAAACGTGGCAGGCGATCTGTAGCGCGTACCACGTAACGGCCGATCTTCCCGAGATGCAGGTGCTGTTCGCCGGGGTAGACCTGACGGCGCCTGAGCGGGCGGCTGAGATGGTCGTGGTGAACATGCTGACCGAGGTGGTCGAGCATGTGGGCCGCTTCTCGCCCTGGTACAAGAAACCGGCGCGGGCGTTTGGCCTGGTGCGGCTGAGGGTGAGCGCGATCAATCGCGTGCAGTGGATTCTGGCGCCGGAGGCTGCTGAACGCTGGCGCGACCGGCTGGAGCCTCTGGCTCACACCATCCGGCGGAACACCGGCCTGATTGAAGCCATCCAGCTCGTGGATGATGTGATCAGGCGGAGCCAAGCACCCCAGGAAGACGACTCCTGTGTGTTGGTCGGCTGTGACTGCGTGCCGCAGCGCGTGATCCTGATCAACCAGTCGATCCTGCACAGCACCGAAGTCATCTGCAAGGCCTGCCACCATCCGTTTCACCCCATCGAGGAAGGGTGAGGCGAGCGGCCGATCTGTCCGCTACCTGAGCAGAGCCTGCCTCATGCCGGGCTGGGCGGACTGTTCAGCGCGTCCCCTCCCCAGAGCCGCACAGAGCGGCATATGGCGGGCCGATCGGCCTGTCTGGCCGGTCAGTGTGAACCGCCGTCCCCGTGTGTTCCATGCTCTGGGGGCACCCTGCTCGATGTGCAAGATGCCGCCTTTGCTTACACAGTTTCGGCTAACGCGAGTAGCGGCCCATTAGCTGGGTCTGGTCGAGGGTGTGGCCCTGAATGCGGTCCAGTAGCTGCTGGCGTGTCAGCCCCGGGCTGAGGTCGTCCAGCGCCACATCGAGCGCGTAGAGGTGGAAGAAGTAGCGGTGCGTCGAGCCGCGCGGGCAGCACGGGCCGCCGTAGCCCAGATTGCCAAAATCGTTGCGTCCCTGCATCGCGCCCCAGGTCAGGCGTCCCTCAGGGGGGATGCCTTCGGGCAGCTCAGACCTGTCCGGTGGGATGTTGTAAAGCACCCAATGCGACCAGATGCCGCGCGGCGCGTCGGGATCGTCGCAGATCAGGGCCAGTGACTTCGTACCTTCAGGGATGCCCGTCCAGCTCAACGGTGGCGAGACATCCTCCCCGTCGCAGGTGTAGCGGGGGTCGATCATGTCGCCCGCATTGAAGGCAGCGCTTCTGAGTGTCAGGTTCACCTTTCCCTCCAGTCTCGGTAGCGCGTCTGGCTGAATGCCCAGCCCGGTATGCCGCCTGACAGGCTATCGGGCAGCCAATGGGGTTGCCCGGCAGCGGGAAGTGAACGCTGGGCATTCCGATTCATATCATACCACAGGCGCAGCAGGGCACGATCCGCTGTACGCCTGCGTACGCCTGCGAAGGAACCGCCTGCCGTGCGAGCGCACGGGTTCACCCCCGCAAAACCTGCCGGGGCCATCAGGCGGCTATTTAGCTGCCCTGGCAGGGTCCCAGAGCACCACCGCGGCGCCAAGCTCAGGGTGTTCCCGTGCTGCGTCAGCGATGTCCCGTGCCTCCATCACGGCGTCGATTGCCTGACGGAAGGCCCTTGCCCCGGCCCGGGGGCCGTGTGGATGGCCGAATATGGTGCCGCCAGCGCCAACGGCAATGTCATGCCCGTACTGCGAGCAGATGATGTCGATCCGGCCAGGCGTGACCCCGCCCGCCGCCACGGGGAGGATGGGGCGCACATGATAAAGGGGGCTGAGCATCTCGCGCACAATCAGGATGCCGTGCTCCCGCAGCATGGGAAACTTGCCGAGGTCGGTGAGGAAGATGCATATGTCCAGCCCGCAGAGACGCGGCAGCTTGGCGTTGATCAGCGTGGTGCTCAGCCCGCAGTTTGGGCTGGCGTACAGAGAAGTCGCGCCGGAGTTGTGCCCCAGCACCGGAACCGTCACCCGCCGATCCTCGCACACCATCCGGGCCGCGTCGAGGCCAACCTGCACATAGTTGACCATCAGGGCGCTCGCGCCCAGGTCTATGGCTTCCAGTGCGTTCGCCAGCAGGCGGTCAGGCTGGTCGGTTATGTTAACCGCGTAGAGCGTGTGCTCGCCGGTTTCCTCGAAGACCCGCTTCTCGGCAGCCATGTAGAGCCTGACCCGCTCAGCCCGCCTGCAAAAACCTGGGTCTGACAGCAGCTCGTCGTCTTTGACGATATCAGCGCCTCCGGCTGCCACCTCGTAGAAAGTCGCTGCGCCCTCTTCGGGCGTGAAACCCTGCGATGGTTTGTAGATGGCGAGAAGCAAAGGGCGATTCGGTACGTTGAGCAGGCCCCTGACCCCCTCCACGCCGTGCTTTGGCCCGCTGATGAAACGGCCTATGTAACGTTCAGGGAGAAATAGGTCGATCAACTTCGTCCGGCCGTAGGCCTGAATCTCGCCAGCTACAGCCGTCATCAGCATGGTCAGGTTGTCCCCTATAATGTCTGTGGGAAAGGCAATCTGGGCCACGAAGCGCCGCACCCGCGCGTCCGGTGGTCGTTCGGTTTCGTGGGGTGGGACCTCGTATATTCCGAGGATGCGGGCGGCGTGTCTCTGCCACCTGTCTGGCGTGACACCCGCCACCTCATTGCCTGTTCCAGGGTAGACGAATCTGGCCAGCAGCCTGAGTTGCGAGAGAACATCGCCCTCCGCGTCGATTTCCAGCGCGTACGTGGCAATAATGGCCTCATCCTGAGCAGCCCCGTCGAAGGTGTACCGGAACTCAGGGGTAAGCATGCAGGTCTCCTCGCGTTGTCTGTTCGATCAACCAGGCAGAGTATTAGGCGCCGCCTATCCCCCGCCGCCTCACATATAGTATAGCCCCGCCGATCAAGGCCTCTATACTCAGCCTGGGTCGCCTCCACGCCGAGCGGCCCTTCCGGCCCGCTGCCTGCATATGCCGCGCTGGCCGGTGGAGGCACACCGGCCAGCGGGCGATACTTGAGTTTTTCTGATTCGCCAGGCGTCCATGCCTAGGCCGCTGCGAAGTTCTCCAGGGCCGCCACCAGTTCGTAAGTCTCCAGCATACCCTGGTAAGCTTTGAGGAAGATCTCGTACTTTCTGGCGTAGAACTCCGCCACGTCCGGGTCGGGCAGGTATTCCTGCTCGATGCGGAAGAGCTGCTTGATCTCCTTGAAGTCCTTGTACACGCCCACACCCACACCCGCACACTGGGCAGCGGCGAAGCAGTTTGCTTCCTGCTTCAGGCTGGTGGTAGTGATGCGGCGGCCCGTGATGTCAGCCAGCAGCTTCATCCAGAACGGATTGCGCGACCCGCCACCGATGACGTTGATGGTGGGGAGTTGCTGCCCGCGAAACTTCTCGAAGCGATCCAGCAGCAGGCGGATGTTGAAGCTCACCCCCTCAAGCACGGCGCGGAACAGGTGCTCACGTTTGTGGTTGAGGCCCAGCCCGACGAAAACGCCGCGTGCGTTCAGATTGTTATAGGGAGCGCCCCCGGGACGCATATATGGCAGGAACACAACGGTGTTCTCACTTAGCGGGATGGCATCGGCCAGGTTGCTGGCCACTGTGTAGAGATCCACGCCTTCAGGGTCTTCCTCCCCGAAGAGGGTTTCTTTGGCCCACTGCTGGGCAATCGCCCCGGTGTACATGACATACTGCGAGTGGTTGAGGCCCGGGACGAGGTGGTTGTGTACGATAACCTTCGTCTCAAAATCGCCGATAGGCTCAGTTTCGATGGTGCCACCCCACGAGGCCGACCCGATGTAAAAATAGGCGTCGCCCGGCTCCAGCGCGGCGGCGCCCGCTGCTGCTGCCGGGCCATCACCTGAGCCGACAACGACCGGGATGCCCGCAACAAGGTGCAGCGTCTCGGCGGCCTCTTTGGTCAGATACCCCATTACATCAATCGACTCGTGCAGTTCGGGGAACACATCCCGCGACAGCCCGGCTGCTTTGAACATCTCATCTGACCAGGTGCGCTTCCTCATATCCAGCGTGCAGCTCAGCGCCTGATCCGTGTAGTCGGTCGCAAAATGGCCCGTCATCCGGTTGGCAATAAACTCTTTGGAGTGCAGGAACTTATAGGTCGGCTTAAAAACCTCAGGCATGTTGTCGCGGTACCACATCACGCGGAAGATGGCGTAAAGCTGCGGGTTGTGCCCTTGCATGGTGATGCGGTAGAACTCCTCATAGCCACCCAGCTCTTTGAAGACCCGCTCCACCTGCTCAGAGGCCCGCGCGTCGGCCCAGATGGGCACCCGCTCCTGGAGCAGCGTCCCGTCTTTGGCGACCGGGACCTGGCCCATCATCTGCCCACTGAACGAGATTCCGGCGATGTCAGACGGGTGGATGCCTGTCTGTTCAACCAGGTTGCGGGTAGAGTGGACGACGGCCTTCCACCAGTCTTCAGGTGACTGCTCTACCCAGCCCGGTCGCGGGTAATACGTCTCGTACTGTGTGTAGGCGCTACCCACCAGCGTGCCGTCTTTCTCAAAGATGGCCGCCTTCGCGCCGGTGGTTCCAATGTCATAAGCCAGCAACCGTTCCGCCATTTCGGCTCCCTCCTTGTTGTCGAGAAGTCTCGATCCACGCCCTAGCAGGCGGATGCCCTCCGCCCGTTTTGTGCTGATGATCAAACAGAAGGGCGTAGGCCCTTGAGTACTTAACCAAACCCCGCCAGTACGTCCCGCGCAGCGGAGGTGAGGATGCGCGTGGCACCTGCTTCCAGCATAGCGAGCGCGCGCCGGGCATCGCGGATGTGGTTGGCCGCCACAATGCCGATGCGGCCTTCTGCCGCGCGGGCCAGCAGCGCCACATCCCCAACAGTGGCGCCAGGGAAGCCGCCGGGCGCAAAGTCAGTGCCTGTCACCAGATAACCAACCCCTGCCTCAACTGCCATACGGCAGGCGCATTCTTTCTGCTCGTCCGTCAAGGCTCCGGTCTCGATCATGAGCTTGCACATCCTGCCGCCAGCCGCCTGCGCTAGCATCTCCATCTCGGCCCGTGTCTCGTCGTACAGCCCCTCCATGAACGTGCCAACAGCCATCATCATCACAATCTCATCCGCGCCGTTCTCGAGGGCATCTTCGATCTCGAACCTTTTAATCTCGGGTGGATAGGCACCTATCGGGTAGGCAACAGCGGCGCCAACCTTCACCTCTGACCCCTCCAGGCAATGCGCCGCCAGCGCGACATTGACCGGGTTGACCAGCACGCTGGGAATCCCCAGCTTTTCCGCCTCCAGACACAGCAGGCGGATGTCGGCCTCGCGCGCGTCCACGGCCAGGTTGGCGTAGTCAAGCAACCGGGCAAGCTCGCTTTGGGTCTGTGGCCTGCGTGCTGTTCCCAAGGTGCTCATGGCGTGAGCCTCACGCCCGTGTTGCGGCAGGCGATGTACTCGTCGATGATCTCAAAGGCAGCCAGCGAGTGGATGTTGTGCACTCCCAGCGCCAGGAACGCGTCCACCTGCTTCAGCGTTGTGATGTTTCCAGAAGGATGCAGATCAAAAGCATGGCCGAACATGCGCCGGATGAGTGCGACCTCTTCCGGTGAGGTGCCCCAGCCATAGCCAGTGTTGAGCTTGATGCGTGTCCCGCCCCCGTGACCGATGGCTTTACACACGTCGATGATCTCGTTGTCGTTGAGGAGCGTGGCCTGGATTACAAAGGCCAGCTCAAGCGGCCCCTCGAAAGTATCCGTCAGCATCCTAACTTCGTGCTCGATCAGGTCATAGCGGTGCGAGAGGATCGCCCCATAATTCAGGCACACACAGGACTCGTCTACCCCAATCCGAACACAGTACTCCAGATCGGCCTGCTTTTTGCGCAACGTGAAGTTGCCCATCGGGTAGGCAATCGGCACGTGCAACCGCATCTTGCCGTCAAGCAGCTCTTTGGTGAGAGGAGCAAGGGTCATCTCGACATTGTACGCCTTGAAGTTGAAGCCGCTGTCCAGCACCTTCTGGATGTCGCGTCTGAGGTCGTGAGTTGTTTTGGCAATGCCCAGCGTCCCGTAATGGAAAAGGGAGGCGAAGTCCTTTACCTCTTTGCTCTGTCTGGTAATGGGCATAGGTCGGCCCCTTGATGATTCACACCCTCAGGGCTGCGTGGCCCGGAATCCCCTCACCTCAGGGTTGAGGATGTTGACGTTGGTCGGCATCGCGCCCCGCACGATCTGCCGGAATGCCTCGACCAGCGCTATGTCCATGCTTTCCAACGTCTCGTAGGTGTAGGCGGCAATATGCGGGGTGATGATCAGGTTCTCAAGCTCATAGACCTCCTCGCGCTCAGGGAGCGAGCTGCTGTATACATCTAATGCTGCCCCTGCAATTGCCCCCTCCTTCAGAGCTTTGAGCAGCGCTTCTTCGTCCACGATTCCACCCCGCGAGGTGTTGATCAGGTAGGCGGTTGGCTTCATGCGGGCTAGTTCAGCCGCTCCGATCAGCCCCTCCGTCCCTGGCCTGAGCGGCACGTGCAGCGAGATGAAATCGGCGCTGGCGATGAGTTCCTCGAAGGGAACATAGGTGAAGCCGAGTGCCTCTGCCGCCTCATTGTCCGGTTCGACATCATAGGCGATGACGGTCATATCAAAGGCCAGGGCGCGCCGGATCATCGCCTGACCAATGCGGCCCGTCCCGATGATGCCCAGCGTCTTCCCCGATACGTCGTGGGAGAGGACCTTGCCCCAGTCCCGGTTTTTGATGCGGTTGTTGATCAGGCCGATGCCCCGCGCGAGCGCGATGAGCAGGCCAAAGGCCATGTCGGCAACGGCCAGGTCGTTCATGCCGGGGAGGTTGATCACGATGATCCCTGCCTCAATTGCGGCAGCAAGGTCGATGTTGTCCACGCCGACCCCGTGCTTGGCGATGACTTTGAGCCGGTCGGCGGCGGCGATCACTTTAGCGGTCATCTTGTCCGTACCAACGATTACCGCATCCCGGCCCGGGACCAACTCGCACATCTGCCCCTCGTCAAAGGCGGCGGCGTGCTCGGGTTTCTCGACCGCCAGGCCGGGGATTGTCCGAAGGGCCTCCATGGCGCGGTCGCTGGCGAAGCCAAAGGATCGGGCAGCGATCAGCAGATTAAACGTCATATAGGAGTCGCTCCTGTGCCATGTGGGATGGCGCGCGCCTGACAGGCCCAGCGCCGTGAGGCGGCCAGGCGCGCGCAGATAGTCGCAGGATGACGCATCAGGCAGGCGCCTTCTCAAACAACCCCTCGGCGGCGAAGGCGGCCCGGATCTTCTCGCGGGTTTCGTCGTCAACCGGGGAGTAGGGACGGCGCGGGTACCCGGCGTTGACGCCGCGCATCTTCAACACCTCGTAGCAGACAACCACCGTCGGCGCGTACTTCAAGATGCCGCGTGCCTTGAGCACACGCAGTTGGGCCGCGCCTGCGGCCCGCCCGTCGTTCGACGCCAGGGCGGCCCACAGTTCGGCCATACGCTCCGGCCAGACGTTTGCCAGCCCCGAGATGATCCCCTTGGCGCCCGCCTGGACAGCCGGGGCACCGAGGGCCTCGGTGCCCACGATGTGGATAAAGCCCGGATTATCGACCACCTCCAGAAACTTGCAGAAGGTGATCAGGTCAAATGAGCTGTCCTTCAACCCCGCCAGACCCTCATCGGCCAGCGTCTTGATCATCTCCGGCGTCAGTGGGTTACCAGACAGGCCGGGGTTGTTGTAAGCCAACACCGGGATGCTGACCGCCTTGATCAGCGCGCGGAAGTAGTCCAGCACATCCTTCGGCGGGTAGCGGTAGTAGTAGGGCGGGATAGCCCCCACACCATCCGCCCCGATGGACTCGGCGTGCCGGGCTAGCTCAACGGCCTGAGCGGTGTTGATGGCGCCCACGTGCACGATCACCGGAACCCGGCCCGCCACCTCGTCAACGATGACCTCAGCGACCCTTTTGCGCTCCTCAACGGTCATCAGGGGGCCAGAGCCGTAGGTACCAACGGGGTAGAACCCCTGCACGTGGGGAATCAGGAAGCGGATGACCTCGCGCTGAGCGCCCTCATCGAAATGGCCCTCCGCGTCGAAGCAGGTGATGACGGGTGGGATGACTCCTGTGAACTCCTTGCCCATGATGCTTTGCTCCTTTGCTTTGAATATGGGTCGGACAGCGAACCCGGTGACATTTCGGGCCTCACGACACTTCCGCTACCGCTGTCACCGGCGAGGCTTCAAGCGCCTCGATGCGGAGCGGAAACAGGAATAGCCGCTGCACCACGTGATTCCCCAGCACCGCCAGGTTGGCGTCCTCAAGCAGGATGATCGGCTCTGCACGGTCAAGCAGGGTGTGGTGCACCGGGAACCCGATCTGCCGCGCCCTTCCGACGTTCTCAATCGAGATGAAGTCCACGCCAATGCAGCGCAGACCGGCAAAACCGGCCAGATATTCCGCCGCCTCAACCGACAGGCCGGGCGTGGCGTGCACGTACCGGTCAGGGTCAGATGAACGCAGCAGGCCGAACCCGGTGCGTATCAACAGGGCGTCCGCCCCGGCGATCTCCTCGCCACGAGGTTCCAGAGCCGTCCTCAGCACCGGCTGGTCGGCTCCCCTGGGGATGTCGAACAGCAGAACATTGGAGAACACAAACTCACCGATCTCAAAGTCCATGATCTGGCGGCCCTGCTCGTTGAAGTGCCAGGGCACATCGATGTGGGTGCCCGTGTGGGCAAACAGCTCAATGAAGCTGGTGTTGCTGCTCCTGCCCTCGCTGATGCGCGAGCGGGCAACGACCTGCGGGCCTTTAATACCCGGATCCATGACGGTCGATGTGGGGCCGATAGGGTATGACAGCTCGACGAACATCAGGCGCTCGCCTCCCGGTACGCTACCAGCCGCTCGCGCAGCGACTTCGGTTCGAACTGGAATTCCTGGCGCAGCCGCTCCCAACTCACAACCGGGGGGATGCCCTCCAGCCGACGGTGGCCGCACTCGACATGCAGGTTGCGGCCCACCTCGGCCAGCAGCGCAGCAAGGTCAGAGACCCGCCAGGACTCGCTCGGCAGGTGATAAATCTGATAGGTGAGCCTGTCGGCCAGAACCAATGTGGCGATTGCGTCGGCGGTGTCCTGGAAGTGGGCGAGAGGGATCACCTCATCCGGTGCAAAGGTGATCTGCACATGGCCGCCGCCTTCCAACAGGTTGAACATGTCGGTGCGCCAGGCCGATGTGAGGCTAGGCTCGCCGGGGCCGACGATGATGGGCATCCGGGCCGAGACGAATTCGAACGCGCCCAGGTTGGCCAGGCTGATGCCCAACTGCTCAACGAAGCGCTTGGTCTCGCCGTAAAACTCGCCGGGTAGCGCAGGCTCGGTCTCGTCGCAGGCCTCCATCCTGCCGGGGCGGGGGCCGAGGGCGTTGAAGGAACTGCCGAAGACGAAGCGCCGGGTACCCCGCTCACGACAGACTTCCATCAGGTTGAGCGAGCCTACCACGTTGACGCGGACCGCCCGGTCAGGGTTCTGTATGGAGGCGGTGTTGAGCATAGAAGCCAGGTGAACGACCGTCTCAACCGGGTATTGGTCGAAGATCGCCTCCAGGCTGGCCTTGTCGCTGACATCCCCAACGAGGCTGAGATACCCCTCGGTGTCGTACTGCCTGCGGCTGACGCTGCACACCTCATGCCCGTCGTCGGCCAGCCGCCGGCACAGGGCGCTGCCCACGTAACCGTTGCCACCTGTCACAAGAATCATGGTCAGGCTTTCCGCTTTTCAGTGCAGCTAGGGATGATCGATGACTTCCGGCCTGCCGTCTCGTTCGACGACAACCTTGCGGAAGTTCTCTTTGCCGATCCCGATGAACGAATAATCACGCCGGGCGGCAGCCGGGAAGATGCCGAGGAACACAAAGTCCTCGCTGCCGGTGTTCACAGTGCGGTGCGCCCACTCGCCCGGAATGTAGTTCATCGTGCCGGGCAGCATATCGCTGACAAATACCTCACCGTCTCGCGTCTGGAGCAGCAGCTTGCCCTGCCCCCTGAGCGTGATGTAGTACTCCGGCGCATATACCTCCTCGGTGTGGATGTGTCCCTTGCTCATGAAGTACTCATCCCCGACCTTACCCGGATGAATGACGGTCAGGCAGCTCATCAGATGGCCGCCCGTTTCGGGCAAAGGGGCCATCCACACCTTGACGATGGCGGGGTTGCCCCGCTCCAGTGTCTTTGCGACAGCCTCCTGGTCGTAGTAGATGTCCGCCGAGTCCCTCAGCGAACGCTCGATCACCAAGTCGTAGGGTTCGAACTTCGCCGGATCGGCGGAGAAGTCGATGTTAAAGGGTGCGAATGCTTTCATGGGTTCCCCTTCGGATGCCTGAGCCGCGGGCCGCAACCGGCGCTATTGGATGATCTCGCTGAATTCAATTTTTTCGCCGTCCGGCCCCCGGACGTTGAAATACCGGCTCCCCTTCTCCCAGAAGGGCAGCGTGACAGGGGCCTCCTCCAAAACCTCCAGCCCGGCGCTACGAAGCTCTCTGTAGGCCTGTTCGGCGTCGAGCACGTCCAGCGCAACGTGGTCGATATGCCCATCCCGCCGGGTGGCGACTTCAGCCAGGTCGTCGCCGACAAGCTGGTAGAACTCCAGCACAAAGCCCTGCCGCTCCATCATGGACACCCTGATCGCCTCGTCACCTGCCGGAATCTCGGCATACATGGCCTCTGCAAACCCAAACTGGCGGTAGAAGTCCCGGCTGCGCTCGATGTTTGTGACGGGGATGCCCAGGTGAGACCACCCGCCGAGGTTGCCGGTGCGCCGGGCGGGGTCCAGATCGAGCCGCTGGTTGAACTCAAACCTCTCACCCCCCGGCCCCTTGAGGAAGACGTACCGCGCGCCTCTGGCCCAGAAAGCCGGGATATCGACCGGGCCGTCGGGCGTGGCCTCGTCGAGGGCGATCCCGGCTGCCAGAGCGTCTTTCAGAGCTGCTTCGATATCCAGCACGTCAAACGCAAAGTGATCGATGTGCCCGTGCCTGCGGGCTGCCACCTCGTCAAGAGGGGGGCCGACAAGCTGGTAGAACTCCAGCGTCAGGCCTTCGCGCGCCAGGAAGGCCACCTTGATCTCACCTTCGTCAGTCGGTACGGATGGCTCGTGGACGATCTCGAAGCCCAACTTCTCGCTGTACCATGCCTTCGACCGCTCAATGTCCACGACGGGAATGCCCAGGTGTTGAACCCCTTGCAGGTTTCCTTCAAGCAGCATTTCTTGCGCCCTCCTGACAGGCATAGACAGAATGGGACAGCGGCATGTCTGCCGGCTCCGCGAGTGCACTCAACCACTAGCCGGGCGGCGGTGCTCAAGCGTCTCACCAGCAGTATTTTTGAAATACTTAGCGCCTCCGCCGCACCTGATCGATCACGACCGCGATGGTCAGGAGCGCGCCGGTGATGCTCTGCATCAGGAACGGGTCGATCTCCAGATGGATGCCCGCATTGGTGATAATGCCCATCAGCAGCGTGCCCAGCACCGTGCCCAGAACTGACCCCTGCGCCCCGCTCAGGCTGGCTCCGCCAATGACGGCAGCCGCAATCGCCGTCATCTCGTAACCCTGCCCAATCGTGGGGACCGCTGACGACAGCCTGGAACTCAGCAGGACGCCAGCCAGCGAGCACAGGAAAGCAGCCATCACGTAGATGCCGTACACGTTCAGCCGCATCCGGATGCCGCTGAGGCGGGCCACCTCCTGGCTGCTGCCGATGACGTAGATGTTCCTGCCGAAGCGCGTGGAGTTCAGGATAAAGTGCGTGACCGCAACCACCGCCAGCCATACCAGCACCAGCGCCGGGATGCCCAGCACGTCCACCTGTGCGAAGTCCGTGAAAGGCTTGGGCAGCCGCGATATGGTCTGGGCGCCGCTGATAAGCTTGATAATCCCCCGGATGACAAATAGGCTACCCAGCGTGGCAATGAATGGTGGCAGCCTGACCTCATAAATGATGAAGCCGTGATAAACCCCAACCGCCGTCCCCGCCGCAATGGAGATCAGGATAGCGGGGAGCATAGGCATGTTGGCGCGGTCCGCGCTCATCAGCACCGCTGAGATCATGGCGCTGAGGCCAGCCACCGAGCCTACACTCAGGTCGATGCCGCCTGAGATAATGACCAGCGTGCTGGAGATGGCAATGATGCCGATGATCGATGCCTGCCGGAAGATGTTGCCGATGTTATAGGCCGTCAGGAATGTATCGGTTGAGATTGCCAGCGCAATAAAGATCGCGATGTTGATGGCCAGGAGCGTAAGCTCAGTCGTAATGCGGAAGCGCCCCGCGGCGGCCTTGAGAGCCTGCACACGCGAGGGCTTCTCCTCGACCTGAACGTGAGGTGCTGCTTCAGAGGTTCCCATCTCTCAACGCTCCTTTCCGTTCGCGGCGCCGTTGGTCGCAACCTTCGAGGCCAGCCGCAGCAGTAGCTCTTCATCGGCGTCCTGCTGCGACACTTCGCCGGTAATCTCGCCCTCTGCCATAACCAGGATGCGGTCGGCGAGGCCCATCACTTCCGGCAGATAGGACGAGCACAGGATGACGGCCTTGTTCTGGTGGATAAGGGACTCGATCAGACGGTAAATCTCCGCTTTTGTGCCCACATCAACACCGGTGGTCGGCTCATCGAGCAGCAGGATGTCGGCATCCTTGCACAGCCACTTGGCAATAACCACCTTCTGCTGGGTGCCGCCGCTGAGATTGGCAACCATCTGCTCCAGGGAAGGCGTGCGGATGTTGAGGTCATCGACGAGCTTCTGGCTGCGTGCGGCCTCCTTTCTTGGCCGGACCACACCCAGCGGCGAGATATCGCCATAAGCGGCGATGTTGATGTTCAGCTTGACAGACAGGGGCATCGCCAGACCCTGAAGTTTGCGCTCTTCTGGAACCAGCCCGATGCCAAGCCCCATAGCCTGGGTGGGGCCGGAGAGTCGCACCGGCCTGCCGGAGACGCGGATCGTGCCCGCGTCGTAGCGGTCGGCGCCAAAAATGGCCCGCAGCACATCGGTGCGGCCCGAACCAACCAGGCCGAAGAAGCCCAGAACTTCGCCACGCCGGAGGGAGAAGCTGATGTTGCGGAAGGCAGGCTCGCGGGTAAGCCCTTCCACCTCCAGGACGACCTCGCCGGGCTGGGGGTGCTTGATGTTGTACATCTCCTCAATATCACGCCCGACCATCATGGAGATGAGCCGGTCTTCATCAACCTCGGAAATGGGGTAGGTTCCCACTCGCTGCCCATCTCTGAGAATGGTCACGGTATCACAGATTTCGAAGATCTCCTCAAGGCGATGGGAGATATAGATGATGCCGAGGTTCTCCTTCTTCAAGCGGGCAATGAGATCAAAGAGTTTGTCCGTCTCTTCGGTAGTCAGGCGGGCCGTCGGCTCGTCAAAGATGACAAAGCATGCCTCGTCCCGGACGATCTTGGCAATGGTCACCATTGCTTGCTCACCGGGGGATAGATCGGCGATCCGCGCCCTGGGATCGACCCCGATCCCCAGGCTGGCCAGAGTTCTCCGGCTCTCTGCGTAGACCTTCTTCCAGTCAATCGCCCCCAGTGCGTTGACCGGCATTTTGCCGATGAAGAAGTTCTCGCCGACGGACAGCTCCGGTGCCACGACAACGTCCTGATAGACGGCATTGAGGCCCAGATTGCGCGCATCAAGCGGGCTGTGGATGGTTACCTGCCTGCCATTGAGGTAGATGCTGCCCGCATCCGGCTGGTGAACGCCCATCAGGACCTTGATCAGCGTGGACTTCCCGGCCCCGTTCTCCCCCACCAGTCCGTGCACTTCACCGCCACGGACGGTGAGGTCTACCCCGTCGAGGGCCTGCACGCCGGGGAAGCTCTTCGACACGCCCACGACTTGCAGGAGTTGATCAGAACTATGGCTCACCGTAGAATAACCTTTATGGGGGCCTCCGGGTGGCCCGGAAGATCGGGCCATCCGGAGGCGTACTCTGGTTGTGTGCGATCAGTTAGTCGCGCGCCAGCAGAGTGGGGTCGAGGAGCACCTTCATCTCCTCGGTGTCCATATTGGCAGGCGTGACGACCGAGGCCGGGATGTTGACGGCATCCGGCGCCTCTTTGCCCTCCAGCACATATTCGGCAATCCCCATCGTGGCATTGTAAGCCTGATCATACGGGGTCTGGACAACCAGCGCATCCAGGTAGCCGTTGCGCATGCCCTCGATCTCGGCAGGGTCGGAGTCGACCGCTACACCTACCAGCGTATCAGCACGGCCGCTCTCCTCGATGACACGGACAATGGCATCGCCGGTGACGTTGTTGCCACCGAAGAAGCCGACCAGCTGATCGCCGTAGGTGGCAAGCTGAGCTTCCATCAGAGCAATGCCGTTGTTGACATCGTTCTCGTTGTACTGGGTATCCAGGATGGTCAGCTCAGGTGCCAGCTCCTGCAGCGTGTCACGGAAGCGCTGGAGCTTCTCCTCGAGGATCGGGACGACGACAGACATGTGCATGCCGACCACGCCGTCCATGGGCAGGCCCTTGGCGACCATAGCATCGTAGAAAGCCTGTGCCGCCAGTTCACCCTGCTGGGGCTGGTCGCAGTAGTAGAGAGTGCCGTATTTGTCGCCGTGCAGATCGACGCCAATGCTGATCAGGTTCACATAGATGCCCATGTCGGTGGCCTGCTCGACGTATGGAGCCACCGCGTCCGGGTAGAGCTGGCCCATTGCAATGCCGTCTGGCTGCTTGGCGATCACGCCCTCCAGGATGGACATATACTCATCCTGCGAGGCTTCGAGTGCCGGCCCCTGATACTCGTATTTGACGGTGACGCCGTACTTCTCCTCAATGTCCAGGATGGCGTTCTCGACGCCGATGCGCACATACTCACCCCAGTAGCCGGACTCGGTTGAGGGCGTAAGGTAGATGATATACAGCTCTTCCGGCTCGGCGGCTGGCTCTTCAGCGGCTGGCTCTTCAGCGGCTGGTTCCTCGGCAACCGGTTCTTCTGCTGGCTCCTCGGCGGCTGGCTCTTCTACCGCCGGCTCTTCGGCTGCTGGTTCTTCGGGCGCGGGCTGAGCGCACCCAGACAGCAGAAGCGCCAAGACGGAAATTAGAATAACCAGCCAAAGAAGTTTGCGTTTCATGTCCTCCTCCAAGCTATGGTGACGTGTTTCCCGGAGGTGTTCCGAAGACACTTCTGGCGAAACACGTAAGGAAAAACATCAGGGCACGGTTTTGGACTATCTGTTGACTATTGGCGGCGCTTTCTCCCTCCTTAAGACCACCGTGTTCACAGGTGCTGTTTACGCACGGGGGTTGACCAGGCGAACCTCAAACCGGCTGCGGTCTCCCCGGTGCCAGGATGTGAAATATTCGAGGGGGGTTCCATCTTTGAGGTAGCCGATGCTTGTGATCACACTGAGCGCGGCTCCCGGCTCGATGTGGAGCAGGGCAGCGATTTCGGGGCTGGCGTTAACCGCCTCGATGGTACGTATACCGGTGGCGATCACCAAGCCGTACTTGCTCTCCAGCGTTCGGTAAAACGATTTGTCGCTGAAGTCGATTTCGGTCAGAGAAGGGCAGAAGCGTTCGGGGACATGGGTGATGCCCAGCACGATAGGCTCGCCGCGGATGAAGCGCAGCCGCTTGAGCCTGATCACCCGCTCGCCCTCTTGCAGCGCGAGCGCCTCGGCCACCACCCCGGTCGCCGGGATGGCCTTCAGCTCCAGAACCTGGGTGTGGACAACCTCGCCGCGCATGGCGGCATCGTCGTAGAAGCCGCCCAGCGTTTGCATCAGATGCCAGGCGTGCTTGATGTCGGCGACAAAGCTCCCTTTGCCTTTGTAGGTTGTGATCAACCCGTCCGAGGCGAGGGCATTCAACGCCTGCCGGACAACCGTCCGGCTGACGCCGAGCTGCTCGCACAGGTCCTTTTCACTGGGCAGTTTCTGGCCCGCACGCCACGCCTCGGACTTGATCTTGTGCGTCATGTAGCGCTGGAGCTGATAGTAGTAGGGAATCGCGCTGTTTAGATCGATGACGGCGCTTTCGTCCAACACGATCTCTTCCGGCTCCGGGTCTGCGCGCGTCGGCGGGTCTTCAATATCCTGGGCCATCATTGTGCACCTGCTCCCGTATCTTCGTGGGCGTTCGAGTGTGGGAACCGGCCAAGGCCCCCTGACTGCACATACGGGTGTCGTCTAATGGCCCGCCGCCCACACAAGCCATGCAAGCGGGGCACGAACCGGGCATCACCTGACCGGTTGGTCTGTAAGCAGCAAAACCAGCATCAACTTATCATTACATGATTACATTATGATATCATTATAATCGGTTCCTTGAGGGTGTCAAGCGTGGGGAAGTAAGCCCGGACGGCTGCACCAGGGCGTATTGGCGGCGCTGCGACGAGAATCTCAGCCTGCTCCTAAGGGTGGCGTTTGGCCCTGAGGAGCGCTTGCGTCGGGTTGTCATCCACCGGTAAGGGTGTTACACTGCCAGGGTCTGTACAGTCTGAACCCCAGCGGTATCTTCCAACTGGGAGTACCCTGATTTGATACCCTTAACCGATGCTCGCGTCGAACCTGCGGGCTTGCCGCCGGGTGCGCCGCAGGACTCCTCGCCCCACGTATCCTATCTGCTGCTTGCTGTTGCGCTCCTGTTGGTCCTCTTTGGTCTGGCGACGGGCAGCGCGCTCCACCATTCTCCCGTCGTGACCGAGGGTTCATTTGTCGCTCGCGGGTGGGCTTTTGGGCGCTCCGGGCGGCTGCTGCCAGCCAGCCAGCCCCCGCTGGCCGGTCTGCTGGCGGGCGTGGGCGTGCTGCTTGAGCCGGGTTTGCCGCATCCCGCCGGCCTCCCCGGCTGGGAGCCGCCGGACGCAGCACGTCTCGGTCAGGCGCTCCTGTGGCAGTCGGGGGTTGATGTTGGCCGGGTGTTTTTCCTGGCCCGCCTGCCGACTACCTGGCTGGCGCTGCTTCTGGGGGCCGTCATCTGGCGCTGGGCACGCGAACTTTATGGCCGGTGGGCGGCGGTGCTGGCGCTGACGGATGTGCTGGCCTTTGCCGGGCTGGCTACGCCCGACCTCAATACAGCGGCGCTGTATATCACTGCGCTATACGCCTGGGGACGGCTGCTCCTCAGCGGGCGGATGCGCTGGCTCCTGCTTGCAGGGCTGTTGCTCGGCCTCTCTCTGTCGGTGAGCTTCGTGTCGCTTGTGCTCATCCCCACCTTTCTGCTGATGGCCCTCTGGGCCTCCGGACGGCAGGGCAGGCTCTGGGCCGGGCTG
>FWPU01002020.1_pt1 | contig 58141 bp, 45 predicted proteins | sample 2228361 | NCBI WGS metagenome assembly FWPU01 (sample SAMEA103939777, study PRJEB20133) | metagenome | reverse complement strand
TGGAGATACTGTATCGCCTCGGTGACGCTGATACCCGGCAGCGTGATGGGCATGTAGAGCAAAGAACCTTCATTGAGGGGCGGCATGAACTCGGAACCGAGCCGCTGGTAGGCGGGTATCGTGGCCACCATCGCCAGGATGGCCAGAAAAATCACCAGCCATTTGTAGTTCAGCACGAACCGCACCAGCGGATGATAAACACGCATCAGCGGCCGGCTGATCGGATGCTGCTCTTCGCTGCGAATCTTGCCGACGAGAATCGCGTTCGCCAGCCCCGCCAGCCAGCGCGGGCGGAAGCGGAATGCCTGCATACGGAACAGCAGCAGCCGCATCGCCGGATCCAGCGTGATGGCCAGTACCGCCGCCACCGCCATGGCCGAGTTCTTGGTGAACGCCAGCGGCTTGAACAGCCGGCCTTCCTGATATTGCAGCGCAAAAATGGGCAGGAACGAGACGGCAATCACCAGCAGCGCAAAAAAGCTGGGCCCGCCCACTTCCTTCACCGCTTCGATGATTACGCGCTGGCCGCTGCCCGGCCGCCCTTCGGCTTCCCAGTGCTCGAGCTTCTTGTGCGTCTGCTCGACGACCACGATGGCGGCGTCCACCATCGCGCCAATGGCAATGGCGATGCCGCCCAGCGACATGATGTTCGCGCTCACCCCCATCATCCTCATCGGGATGAACGACAGCAGTACGGTGATCGGAATCGTCACGATGGGGATGAAGGCGCTGGGGATGTGCCACAGGAAAATCAGAATCACTACGCTGACGATGACCAGCTCTTCGGTCAGCGTCACCTTCAATGTGTCAATGGCACGCTGAATCAGCTCGGATCGGTCGTAGGTGGTGACGACTTCGATTCCTTCCGGCAGTGAAGCTTTGTTGTCGGCCACCATTTGCTTGACCCGGTCAATCACGCTGCGCACGTCTTCGCCGTAGCGCACCACCACGATGCCGCCGACCACTTCGCCTTCGCCATTCAGCTCGGCCACGCCGCGGCGCATTTCCGGCCCCAGCTCGACGCGCGCCACGTCGCGCACGTAGACGGGTGTGCCGTTGCCGTCGGTGCCCACGGCCAGATTGCGGATGTCGTCCAGCGAACTGATGTAGCCGCGGCCTCGGACCAGGTATTCCTTGCCGGTAAATTCCACTACCCGGCCGCCGACTTCGTTGTTGCTGTTGCGGATGACTTCGATCACTTTATTGAGCGGCAGCCCGTAGGCCAGCAGCTTGTTGGGGTCCACGTTCACCTGGTATTGCTGAACGAAACCTCCTACCGGAGCGACTTCCGCCACGCCAGGCACGCTTTCGAGCCAGTAGCGCAGGTACCAGTCGTTGAACGTGCGCAGCTCGGCCAGATTGTGCCGGCCGGTTCTGTCCACCAGCGCGTACTGAAACGCCCAGCCCACGCCGGTGGCATCCGGTCCCAGCTTCGGCGTGACGCCTGCCGGCAATTGGCCCGAAATTTCGCTCAGGTATTCGAGTACCCGGCTGCGCGCCCAGTAGAGGTCGGTGCCTTCCTCGAAGATTACGTACACGTAGGAGAAGCCATAGTCGCTGATGCCGCGCACCACGCTCGACTTCGGCGCGGCCAGCATCGCAGTGACTAGCGGGAAGGTGACCTGGTCTTCGACAAGGTTCGGGCTGCGGCCCGGCCATTCCGTGTAGATGATGACCTGCGGGTCCGACAGGTCGGGAATCGCATCCACCGGCGTGGTCCGCAGCGCCCAGTAGCCTGCCGTGCCTAGCGCGCCCGCCAGAATCAACACGAAGGCGCGGTGCGTGGCGCAGTATTCGATAATTGCGTTAATCATGGCCGGCTCCTCAGTGCTGCGTGTGCCCGGCGTGGACGGCACCCGGCTTTTCAGGTTCGCCCAACTGCGCCAGGGCGCCTTTCAGCCGGCTTTCCGAGTCGAGCAGGAAGTTCGCGGCCGTGGCCACGCGTTCGCCAGGCCGCAGTCCGCTTTCCACGGCCACGAAGCCTTCGGCCCGCGCGCCCACCGCAACGCGCCGCGGCTCGATGTAGCCATCACCCTTGTCCACGAAGACGTACTGCACCGTGCCGGTGTCGAGCACGGCGTCTTCGGGGACGACAATTTGAGCCCCCAGGGGGATGTGCAGCACCACGTTGACAAACATGTCCGGCCGAAGGGTCAGCTCGGGATTCGGAAAGTCCATCCGCGCCTGGACGGTGCGCGTCTTTGGGTCCAGGTAGGGGTAGAGGAATGCAATCTTGCCGCGCAGTTTGCGCAGCTGGCCGGAGTAAGGGAATTCGATTTCCGCTTCCTGGCCTTCACGCAGGAAGGGCATCTCGTACTCGTAGAATTCTGCCAGCACCCAGACGGTGGAAAGGTCGGCAATCGTGTACAGGTCCATCTCCGGGTTCACATACCTGCCGTGGTGATAGGCCATGCGCTGCGTGACAATGCCGGTGACCGGGGAATAGATCGTCAGGGTGCGCTGCACTTCGCCGGTTTCTTCCAGCCGTTGGATGTCTGCCTCGCTCACGTCCCACAGCCGGAGCCGTTCCCGGGCGGCGCCGGCGAGCGAGCCGGCCCCGTCGCGAATCTCGGCGTAGGGCGCGTCTTTCAGGTACTCCCGCCCGCGCAGCGCCACAAGATATTCGCGCTGGGTGGCCACCAGCTCCGGGCTGTAGATGGTGAACAGCGGCTCGCCCCGGCGCACCGTGCGGCCGACGAAATCCACGTACACATGCTCGATGTAGCCCGTCACCTTCGTGTGGATGTGCGTGACCTTCGTTTCATCAAAGGCCACTTTGCCCACGGTGCGTATTTCTTTGTGCAGCGCGCGGCGCTCGGCCGGTACATAGCGCACCCCAATCAATTGCTGCCGCTGCGGTGCGATGAAAATGGAGGTCGGCGCGGAACTTCCTGCTGCAGGCGCAGCGTCCCGGACGGCTGCTTCGCCGCTTTGCGGCGCTTGCATCGGGACAAGCTGCATGCTGCAGATGGGGCAGTTACCCGGCCGGTCGGAGTGGTATTCGGGGTGCATCGGGCAGTACCACCCTGCTTCCGTCTGTCCCCCTGAGACAGCTTCTGCCGGGGTGTGCGCATGTTCATCTGCCGGGGCGAACCAGTGGCGAATCTCCCGATGGTAGATGGCGCCAGCGATCACCAGCGTGGCGACAATCGCGATGGCGATGATTCTCTGCGTCATGGCAATCCTCACTTCAGCAATTCAATCGCGGTGATCTCTTCCAGCCGCGCGACCGCAGTCTGGTAGTTGGCCAGTTCGTTGTAGTACTCGACCTCGTAGTCGAGCACGGTGACAAAGTTGGTGATCAGGCTGAGGAAGTCGAGCCGGCCCACCTGATAGGCGGCCAGCGCCGATTCCAGCGCCAGCGTGGCCTGCGGCACGATGCCCTTCTGGTAGAGCGCCAGCAGCTCGTCGGACGCACGCGCGGCCAGGTAGTGCTGCTTAACGGCGTAGAGCAGTTCGGTGCGAATGGCTTCGCGCTGGTGACGAGCCGCGGCCAGCGACGCCGCAGCTTCGTTCACCCCCTCGCGCTGCTTGCTCTTGTAGAACACCGGGATGTTGATGCCGAACGCGATGCCGTGCATATCCGGCAGGATCGGCCGCTGCTGGTACAGGTAGCTGACTTCAAAGTCCGGGTAGTAATCGCGCTGGGCCAGGTTCATCGCGTACTGGTTCCGCTCGATCAGTTCTTCCTGGCGGCGGATTTCCGGGTTGGCAGCCACGGCGCGGTCGAGCAGCTCGTCGAGCGAATAGAACAGTTCTGTTTTCTCAACGGGTGCCAGCGCGCCAAGTGGCGTATCGGGCGGCAGCAACCGCAGGGTGTTCAGCCGCGCCACGAACGTCTGCCGCTGCTGGCGCAGTACCGTCAGTCGCTGCAGGATGCGCGACACTTCCACTTGCGCGCGCAACACGTCCTGCTGCAGACCTTCGCCGACGCGGTATTTTTCTTCTGCAATGCGCGCCAGCTTTTCGAGCAGGGATTTGTTTTGCTCGCTAATCTCGATGGCTTTGACCGTGCTCCACAGTTCGAAGTAAGCCGTGGCTACCTCGGCACGTAGACGGCGGCGGATGGCGTCGAGCGCCCACCTCTCGGCTTCTGCTTCCTGCGAGGCAATTTGCCCCCGTAGTCTGAGCTTCCCTGGGTAGGGAATTGCTTCCTTGGCTTCGATAAAACGAAAGCTCGAAGGATCGCCCCTCTGGACACTGAATGGAGTAATGTCGCCCATCCAGCCGACGGAAACCATCGGGTCGGGCAGCGAGCGCGCCTGCGGGATGCGCGCCTGCTTCGACTGAATGCTTTGCTCGACGGCGCGCAGGCTGGGATGGACACGCTCGGCTTCGGCAATCAGTTCGCTGAGCGTGACCGGCTCGGCAGCCCCCGGCCGGGCAGGCTCCTGTGCTCGCGCGGCCGCACCCCCCATGAGCGCGGCCAGTAGTGCCACAAGAAAAACTCTCATAGACGTTTCCTTTCCTCAGAATTAGCGGTCAGGTCGGAGCGTGCCCAGACACACACACGCACGCCCGGTACGCGCAAATCAGGTGGGCAGGGTTAAATCAAAAAGACGCAAAACAGGGTCTGGAAATCAGGAGGACAGACGATGCTGAGCGATGTGTAGGAAAAACCCTTAAGGTCCGCTGCGGGAAGCACTTCCGATTCCCGGGCGGGGACCGGGGCGAAAGCCGCTACAGGTGCCGTTCCTTTATCGGTCGCCGGCAGAGCCGGCGCTTGTGAAAGCACGCAGCAGTCTTGGATCTCCGCAGCCGACAGCTCAGAATCGGCTGCCTGTCTCGGCGCAGAGTGGCACTCAGGCTCCGGCTGGCATTCCGCCGCCAGATTGGATAGCAGGGCACAGGCCGAGACGGGAAGCGGCCCCATCGCTACGACTGCAATCGCTGCCACCAGAGCTATGCTGCGCCTTGCCATCACTCACTCATTGTAGCAGAAGCCGTGCCAAACTGCTCGCTCCGTTGCCAATCCGCTATGCCTCACATTGCCAGCTACCTGCGGGACAAGCGCGAACGGTTCATTCGGTGCCACGTCCGGTTAGACGCGCGATATCGCTCATTCGTCACCCCAGCAGGCGGGAGAATCTGCTCCGCTCATTGCTCAATCTTGCTAACCCCGGTCTCCCCGGGCGGGGGTGTGCTTGCCAGGCGCTGCGGCTTTCCGTTATTGTGAAGGGCCGGCCCGCCCGCAAATGAAACGCATCCTGATTATCGAGGACGACAAGGATATCGTCGAGCTTGTCCGCTACAACCTGGAAAAGGAACGCTTCCAGGTCGCGTGGGCCAGCGACGGGCTGAGCGGCTTGGCGCAGGTGCGCAAGTCCCCGCCCGACCTGCTGCTGCTCGATCTGATGCTGCCAAAGTTACCGGGGCTGGAAGTTTGCCGGGAGATTCGCCGCGACCCGTCACTGAACCGCCTGCCCATCCTGATGCTCACCGCGCGGGGAGAAGAAGCCGACCGCGTCGTGGGGCTGGAGCTTGGCGCCGATGACTACGTGACCAAACCCTTCAGCCCGCGCGAGCTCGTTGCGCGGGTGAAAGCACTGCTGCGCCGCTCTGCGCCCCCCGAGGAATTCCAAAAGCGGATCGAGATTGGCAAGCTGGTCATTGATCCGGCCGCATTCCGTGTGACCCGCAACGGCAAGCCGGTTCCTCTGAGCACGCTGGAATTCCGCCTGCTTTATTATCTGGCTTCGCGGCCCAATCGCGTGTTCACGCGCGACCAGTTGCTCGACGCGGTCTGGGGCACCGACCGCTTCGTGACCCCGCGCAGCGTGGACGTCTACGTCCGGCGGCTGCGCGAGAAAATTGAAGCCGAACCCGACTCCCCCGCCTATCTGAAAACCGTGCGCGGCGCGGGATACATGTTTGAACTCCGTGCGGATTAATCTGTTTTGGAAACTGGGCCTGCCGTTCCTGGCGCTGCTGCTGGGCGTGCTGGCCGCGGTGGATTTCTACGCGGAGCGGACTCTGCGGCGAGAATACCTCCGCGCGGCCTTCGCCCAGCTCGAATCCCTGATGCGGCTGGTGCGGCAGAGTCCGCCCGACTTCAACGAACTTCCGGCACTCCGGGCGTGGACCGCTTCGATGGCTGCGACGGGGGCACGCGTGACCGTCATTGCCGCCGATGGCACCGTCCTTTCCGATTCTCACAGAGATCCGCAGCAGATGGAGAGCCACACCGGGCGTCCCGAAATTCTGCAAGCCATGGCTGAAGGCGAAGGCCGTGCGGTGCGCTTCAGCACGACCGTGAATCGCGAGATGGTCAACCTGGCAGCGCGCTTCGACCGCGCCGAACAGCCGCCGGTGATTGTGCGAATCGGCGTGGCACTCGCACAGATCAACGAAGAGCTGGCCGCCATTCGCAAGCGACTGCTGGCCGGACTGCTTGTCGTGCTGGGCGTCGCCGGCGGCATCACACTGTATCTCTCCCGGCTGTTCAGCCAGCGCGTAGAACGCTTGAAAGAGTTTTCGGTCCGTGTGGCCGGGGGGGATTTCCGGCCTATGCCCACCGAGCGCCACGGCGATGAGCTGGATGAGCTGGCCCGCGCCTGGAACCAGACGGCGCAGCAGCTCGACCAGACAATCCGCACGCTGACCGAGGAACGCAATCGCACCGCCGCGATTCTTGCCAGTATGCTCGAGGGCGTCGCCGTGGTTGGCGCCGACCGGCGCATCGTCTTCTGCAACCAAGCATTTTGCCAGGCCGTCGGCATGCAGCCCGCAGAGTGCGCCGACCGTGCGCTGGTGGAAGTCGTCCGGGAGCCTGAACTGGTGGCGGCGGTGAATCAGGCGCTTCTGGAAGAGAAGACGGTAAGGTGCGAAGTCGAGTTCGGCACAGTTAGCCCCCGAATCTTTGCCGCAACGGCAGCGTCGGTGCACACCGGGGAGACGACCGCTGCCGTCCTGGTGCTCCACGACGTTACTGAGCAGCGCCGGCTCGAACGTGTGCGTCGCGACTTCGTGGCCAACGTCTCCCACGAGTTGAAAACTCCCCTCACGGCCATGCAGGGCTTTGCCGAGACGCTTCTCAGCGGCGCCCTGGATGACCCGGCGAACCGCCGCCGGTTCGTGGAAATCATCCGCGAACACGCCGCACGGCTGGGCCGGCTCACCGACGACCTGCTGACGCTTTCTTCCATCGAGGCAGGGAAGCTCCGGCTGGAACTCTCCTCTGTTTCTCCGGCGGAGATTATCGAGCCCTGTCTGGAAGTGACGCGGCTGCGCGCATCCCAGAAACGGCTGCACATTGAGGCGGAGCTCAGCGCGAACCTGCCCGCCGTGCGCGGCGATTTCCAGCGCCTGCAACAGATTCTGCAGAATCTGCTGGACAATGCGGTCCAATACACTTCAGCGGAAGGACGCATCACCGTGCGGGCATTCGCCCGCGACCGGGCGGTCGTCTTCGAAGTCGCTGATACCGGCATCGGCATTCCGGAATCCGACCAGCAGCGCATCTTTGAGCGTTTCTACCGAGTCGATGCCGCTCGCTCGCGGGAAGCAGGCGGCACCGGTTTGGGTCTCTCTATCGCCAAGCACCTGGTCGAAGCGCACGGCGGGCGCATCTGGGTCGAGAGCCAGGTGGGGCGCGGCTCGCGGTTTTTCTTCACGATTCCGGTTGCTGGCTAGACCGTTTCCGCTCCGAATTCTGCCGTCTTCTGCCGCTCCCGGAACTCACCAAGGCTGCAGGCTGCCGAATTCCTGAAAATTCATTCTTGTTTCATCAGAATGTAACACCACGCAGGCACGCTGGTTGTGTGGATGCTGCGCTGTTGCTCGGAGTGGGAGTGGCGGTCGTAGCCGCCGCGCTGCTGGCGGCCGCGATCTCTCGCGAAGAGCACCCCAAACACCGGTTCATGACCGACCTTCTCTTTGCGCTGGAAAGGAACATTTATGGCCACCCAAGCAGTCGAGAAAATGACGGTGCCGCAGACTGCGCTGGTGAACTACCTGATTTCGATGGCGCGGACCGCCGAAGCCACCGTGAACCGGGCGATCGAAGCTCTGCTCGAGAGAAACGCCCGGTTAGCCAGCCAGATTTTTCTGACCGAACCACGCGTCAATGAAATGGAAATTGTCATTGACGAGCACGCTGTTCGATTGCTCCGCACCGGGGACCTCAGTGAAGCGGATGTGCGGTTGGTTGTGGCTACGATCAAGGTCAACAATGACCTGGAACGCATGGGCGATCTGGCGGTGAATATCGCGCAGCGAGTGATTTCACTGGCGCAGATGCCGCCGGTGCCGACGCCGGATGACCTGGTGCCCATGGCCGCCGCCGTGCAGGCCATGGTGAAGAAAAGTTTGGGCGCGTTGATTTATCGCAACCCGGATCTGGCCGGGGAAGTCCTTGCCAGCGACGACATGGTAGACCACTACCGTGATCGGATCTTCGAGCGGCTGCTGGCGGTCATGACCCAGAGCCCGGCTCAGGTCGGTCCCAACCTGCAATTCGTGCTGGCCACACGCTACTTGGAACGAATCGCCGACCACGCCACGAACATTGCGGAAGACATCGTCTTTTGGTTGCGTGGCCTGGATGTGCGCCATGGAAGGGGCAGGGAACTCACTCGGAATTCGGCGCGGCCGCCGGCCGCTTCCTCAGACTCTGCAGAAATGTAACCGGAATTTCATGGTCACGTCATGCAGCGTTGAACGCGCGATTCTAGCCTAGTCGCTGATTCAGGGTTGGGTGTCCAGATGTCCAATTCAAAGTTTCACAGCTTATCCGCTACAGAGGAAGGAGAGATCAGTATGATTCGTCTGCGAATTTGGAGTGCGGCCTTCCTGGTTGTCAGCCTGTTGCTGACGGCCACGACCGCCGGTGCGCAATCTGGTTCGACGGGCGCCATCAGCGGCGAGGTCAAGGACCCGACTGGCGCAGCCGTCGAAGGCGCGCGCGTCGTCGCCACCGAGAATTCGACGGGGACGCGGCGCGAGACGAGAACTAGCCTGCAGGGCACGTACTTCATCGCCTCGCTGCCCGTTGGCGATTACACGCTGACCGTGGAAGCCGACGGCTTCAAGCGGCTAGTGCGCAACGGCATTCAGGTGGAAGCAGCCGTGACGCGCGACATCAGCTTGCAACTCGACCTCGGCGAAGTGACCGAGCAGATTGCCGTCACCGAACAGGCGCCGCTGCTGGTCACCGAGCAGGCCACCACGTTTCGCCAGCTGAATACTACCGAGCTGCTCCAGGTGCCTTCTTCTTCCCGCAACTTCACGCACCTGCTATCCGCCGAGGCAGGCATCAATACGGATTTGCCGCCCGTGTTGAACAACGACAACGGCTCCATCAGCCCGTCGGTGAACGGCAACCGCACTACCAGCAACAGTCTGCAATTCAACGGCGTGGACGCCACCAACCTACTAACTAACGAGGGCTCGCTGATTGAAAATATCGCGCCTGCGCCAGAGACCATCCAGGAAGTGAAACTGCAGACCAGCCTGTACGACGCCGCCACCGGCCGCAACGGCGGCGGCAACTTCCAAATCATTACCAAGGGCGGTGGCAACCAGATTCATGGTTCCGCGTACTGGTTTTTCCAGAACGAGGCACTGAACGCCAACGACTTCTTCTTCAATCTAGATGGCATTGACCGGCCCAAAGCGGACCGCCAGGAGTACGGCTTCACACTCGGCGGTCCCGTCTTGCGCGACAAAGTTTTCCTTTTCGGTGGCTACCAGAGAACGGATGCCGAAACCGGCTTTGTGCCCACCGCTTCGAGCACCGTGGACCTCCCGCTCGGACTCGATTTCGTGAGCGGCTCGCGCACAGCCGACGCCCTGATTGCAGGGTTCAACCAGGCTCGCGCGGCCTGTGGTCGTCCTCCGCTCTCGGTTGGTCCAGGGGATGTCTCGCAAATCGCCCTGAATCTTTTCCAGCTGCGCAATCCGGCCACGGGCGGTTTCATCATCCCGGCGCCCAATCGCGGAGTGTCGTGTTCCAGCTTTGACGGCGACGGCAACCCCGTCGTACGTGTCCGGCAGGTGTTTCCCTCGGAGTTCCAGCAGGATCAGTTCACGCTGCGCGGCGATGTGAACGTGAGCGATTCGAACCGGCTCTACGCCGTGTTCTTTTTTTCCAACTTTCCGAGCCGTGATGCCTTCCCGGACCCTTCCAGCCTGGCTTCGCCGTTCACGTTGCTGCGCGACAATAAGGCCCGCACGGTCTCCATCGGCAACACCCACGTCTTTTCGCCCACCGTGGTTAACGACCTGCGTTTCGGCATGCTGAGCTTGGACAACACCCGCAGCCTGGACGATCCGTTCCTCGACATCACCAACGACTCTGTGGGCGTGTTCAACCCGGCGCAGCTGTTCGATGATTCCGCGGGCACCCGCCGGCTCGGACATTACGTGTTCCGCGGTGTGCGGCACAGCTTTGGCGGCCCGAACGATTCCTTCAACCGCCGTGAACAATTGACCTTCAATGTGACCGACACTCTGGCCTGGACGCGCGGGCGGCATTCGTTCCGCTTCGGCGGCGAATTCCGCCACCACAATGTCAAGACAAACCTGCCCGAAGAACAGGCCACGGAGTTTGAAAAATTCGCCAGCTTCACGCAATTGCTGCGCGGGCTCGCCACCGAAGCAGACACGCAATACGGCTTAACCGCCAAAGAGTTCAACATGTTCGACTTGGCGTGGTTCGTGGCCGACGACTGGAAACTAACCGACAAACTGACCTTCAACCTGGGATTGCGCTGGGATTGGTTCGCCTGGCCCACCGAAAAGAACGGGTTGGTCGGCAATTTCGATCCTGCGCTGGCCGAAGTCAATAACCCGCTCCCCGGCATCCTGATTCCCAGCCATGCTGGCCAGACGGGCATCGCTCCCATTGACGCCACCATCGCCGTCACCAACCGCGCCAGCACCAAACACACGCTGCACGGTCAGGATCTGAACAACTTTCAGCCGCGGTTTGGTTTTGCCTGGCAGCCGCTCGAATCCAGCCGGTTCGTCGTCCGGGGCGGCTACGGGATCTTTTTCGACCGACCCTCCGCAGCTTTCATCAACACCCTGTTCAGCAACTACCCGCACCTCCGCGAGGTAGAAATCACCTTCCCCTCCGGTGCCGTGCCGCTGGCCACAGCTTTTTCACAGCTGCCGACGAACCTTCCGTTCAACGAATGGTTCCCCTTCCGCGTGGTGCCAAGCAAACTGAACAGCTCCACAACCAACTACATCGTGCGCGACAACACCCCGGTCTTCTTCGGCGCCGACGGCACCACGCCCAATCCGCCGTGTGACGTCAACTTCCCGAACGACCCTTGCCGCGGCAGCATCGCCGAAACGCTCGAATTTCGCGCGATTGACCGCGACTTGAAGACGCCTTATGTCCAGCACTGGAATTTGGGCCTGCAGACGGAACTCACACGCAACCTGGTCTGGGAAGTCCGCTACGTAGGCACGAAGGGAACCAACCTGCTCAGTGCTCTTTCTTTGGCGCAGCCCTTTGACCTCAATGACCCGAATGTGCCCGATGCGATTTTCGCCCGCATGCTCGCCGCCTACGAGGCCGCGGGCTCGCCTCGCGGGCCGCTTGGTGCTGCAAACATTCCCGGCTTCGTTCCGGCGGACGCGTGTCCGGGCGGACAGCCATCATGTCTGGCCGGTGTGGGCCGCGCGTTTGGTTTTGCCTATCCGAATAGCGCCGCTTTCGGGCCGCTAGCGGGTGTGTTCGACATGAATCTTGCCTATTCGCCAGCGAGCGTCAGCGACAGCGCGCTGATTCCCCCGGACATTCGGGTGCCGTTTCTGGGTGTGAACACGCCGGAGGCGATCATTCTGAAGTCGGTCAGCAACTCGATCTATCATGGTTTGCAGACCAGCCTGACCCAGCGCTTCAGCCGCGGTGTGCAGTTCAATCTTGCGTACACGTTTTCGCGCTCGATTGACGACAACTCTGCCGACCCGGGCTCCACGGCCGGCGGCGGCAAGCCCGACGTGCCAAACACCGGATTCGTCATCCAGGGTGATTCGCGCAACCTGGCAGCGAACCGCGGGCCATCGGACTTCGATCGCACACACCGCTTCAGCGCCAGCTTCGTGTGGGAGATTCCCACCGGCGGGTTGCGGTCCGCCTGGGTGCGCGGCTGGCAGTTGAGCGGCTTCGTGCAGGTGCAGTCCGGCGCGCCCTTTTCGCTGTTCAGCCCTGAGCCGGAAGCAAAGTCCGCGAAGGACCTCCTCGATCCCGAAAAGGGATCCGGCGGGCTTTTCCGGCTGGGTTTTGGGCGCCCCAGTCTTGCGCCGGGCGTCAGCATCAGTGACCTGCGAAACTCCGGCAGCGGATTGCAGGCTTTCAATCCGGATCTGCTGGCTGCGCCGCTCGGCGGCTTTGGTTTGCTCGGCCGCAACGTCCTGCGAGGGGATACGCAGAAGCGCGTGGATATGGCCATTAGCAAAATAACTCATATCACCGAGCGTTACCAGATCGAATTCCGCACCGAATTCTTCAACCTGTTCAACAACGTGAACTTCGCGCTGCCCGTCAACGACATTTCCGACGGTTCGTTCGGGATGATTGAGCGGACAATTGGCGGCCCGCGTGTGATTCAGTTTGGCCTGAGATTCGCGTTCTAAGCTCCGCCTGGTAGTTACCCACCTCGGGGCCGGTGCTCCCCCGGTGCCGGCCCCTTTCTCCCCGCAAATCCTCTCCACACCGGTAGAAACCACCTTTACAAACTATTAATCTTCTTGTAACATCCCGCTTGTCTCGCTGGCATGAATTCCCGCCTTGACCGGGGGAGCGGATGGGGGAATCCCCCCTGCAGTTCTGACTACATTCCGCCAGCTTTCAGGAGGAACGATGCGTGCGTCTGTGCGCAAGCTGATGTGCGTTTTCACCGTGGCGTTATTTTGGGGTACGGGGAATATCACTGCTCAGGAGAAAATACCTTCACGCGAGCAGACTGCCTCCCGAGAGGAGCTGCTGGCCGCCATCGCCGAGCTTAAGCAATTGGTGCTGGCGCAGGGCCGCGAGCTGCGCGAGCAGCGTGCCGTCTTGCATGCACAGCACGAGCAGCTTGCGCGCATGGAATCGGCTTTGCTCCGCCTGGCTCCCGGCGCTGCTCCGCAGCTCACCTCTGCCGCACAGCCAGACACTTTGGCGGGCCCGGATTCCGTCCCGCTAGCAGACAACAGAGAAAGCACGCCGCCTGATGCCGCCCAGCGCATTGATTCCGGTTCCAGCCAGGTCCTCGAAGGCATCCGCAAGGCGCTCGGTAATTTTCAATTCAGCGGCGACCTGCGGCTGCGCGGTGAAACTTTTCACGGCGGCACGCTGCCCGTTTCGCGCGTCCGTGATCGTTTCCGGCTGCGCTTTAACGTGGACGCCAAATTCGGCGAGGAATGGAGCGGTGGATTCCGGCTGGCCAGCGGCGATGTAACTGATCCCACTACGACCAATCAGACGTTCACCAGTTTTTTCAACCGAAAGCCCATCGCCATTGACCGTGCGTTTCTGACCTATCGTCCGAAATGGTTCAAGCCGCTTTCGCTGACCGGCGGTAAGTTCGCCTTCACCTGGTATCTGACGGAAATCGCGCTGGACACCGACCTGAACCCGGAAGGCTTCAGTCAGGTGCTGGATTTTCACGTGAACAAAGGCATCCTGGAACGCGTCGGCTTTGTCGGCTTTCAGTCGCCGTTCAACGAGCGCAGCTCGGGCCGCGACAGCCTGCTGCTGGGCGGACAGGTCCAGCTCGGCTTTCGGCCGGCTGGCCGGTTCAAGCTCTCCACCTACGCCGGCTTCATGGACTTTTTGCGGACCGATGCAGTGCGCGCCGCGCAGACCGCTAGCCCCGTTCAGCTGACCGGCACCGCGAATTCGAATGCCGCCACTGCGACGCAATTCGCCTCGCGATTCGGCATCTTCGACGTGATTGCACGGGTGGACGTCAACACCGGCGCGGAACGATGGCCGCTGATGTTTCAGTTCGACTACGCCACCAACACGCGCGCCTGCACCAACCTGGTGAACATCCCCGCGCCGCGGCCGGCATGCAACCCGCGCGACCGCGACGCCTACTGGGCCGAAGTCCAATTCGGGCAGGCGCGCCGGCCGCGGGACCTGCAGTTTGGCTACACGTTCCTTCGTATCGAGCAGGAAGCGGTGCTGGGCGCGTTCAACTTCAGCGACCTGCGTTCGCCCACAGGAATCTTCACCCACCGGGTGAACGCCGGGTACCAGCTTTATGACCGTATCACGCTGAACTGGACGGGTTTATTCGGCCGCCGGTTGGTCACCGCCGCCACGCCTGCGCGCGAAGCAATCCTGAAACGAATGCAGTTCGACGTGATCTACAAATATTAGTTTCGTAAAGCCGTGTTAACACGGGTGTAACACGGTCCTGACAGGTTGGTGACGGAGGACAAGAATGAAGAAACGGATTACACTTACGCTCGCGGCCTTGGCCGTCGTCGCAATGGCCATGGCAGCACAGCAGCGCAACATCACCGTAAAAGGTTCGGACACCCTGGTGATTCTCGGCCAGCGCTGGGCCGAGACTTACATGCAGAAAAATCCCGGCGTGGCCATTCAGGTGACCGGCGGTGGTTCCGGCACGGGCATCGCCGCGCTGATTAACGGCACCACCGACATCGCCGAATCTTCGCGCCCGATGAAGGATAAAGAAATCGCCGCGGTGAAAGAAAAGCGCGGAAAAGACGTGCTCGAACTGCCGGTGGCTGTTGACGGCCTGGCGGTTTACGTTCACTCGTCGAACCCGGTCGTTGAGCTGAGCTTGGAGCAGCTCAAAGGCATCTACACCGGCGCGATTCGCAACTGGAGCCAGGTGGGCGGCAATGACGAGCGTATTATTCTCTACAGCCGGGAGAACAATTCCGGCACCTACGTCTACTTCAAAGAGCACGTGCTCGACAACGCTGACTTCTTCCCCACCGCGCAGACCCTGCCGGGCACCGCGGCCGTCATTAACGCCGTGGCGCGGGACCCGCGCGGCATTGGCTACGGCGGCATCGCCTATGGCGAAGGCGTGAAGCATCTGCGGGTGAGGAAAGACGCCGATTCACCGGCTGTTGAGCCCACGATGGAAAACGTCCTTTCGGCCAGGTATCCCATCAGCCGGCTCCTCTACTGGTATTTCGCAGGGACACCGCAAGGGGAGTTGCGCAGATTTACGGAATGGGTGCTTTCCAGGGAAGGCCAGCAGGTGGTCGAGAGAGTCGGCTACTACCCGCTGCGCGAGCAGGACCGTATCGCTTCGCTCGAGCGGCTGCGGCAGGCGGCCCCTGCCGCCGCTCAGCGCTGACGCGAATGACTCGCACATCCGCCAGAGTCCCGTATGGTACGCGGCGGGCCCCGCAGCTTGGACGGCCCTGCCCGCCAGCTTTTCTGGCATGAGCACAGCGGCATCATCCATAACCTCGCTCTCGCTGGACCGGCTGCGTCGTCATGGGCAAGACGTGGCCGTGCGCGGATTCATCTATCTTGCTGCGGTGGTGGCGATTTCCCTGATTATCCTTATCTTTGTATTCGTCGGACGGGAAGCCCTCCCCGTACTGACCAGCGCCGAAGTGCACCAGGAAGTGACCCTGGAAGAACTGTTTCTGCCACAACAGTACGGCACGGCGGAGGTGCCGCTGCATTACATCTGGCAGCCGGTTTCGATTGATCCGAAATACAGCCTGATGCCGCTGTTCCTGGGCACCTTGAAGGTAACTTTGGTGGCGATGGCATTTGCCACGCCGCTGGCCATCCTCGCCGCCATCTACACGACGGAATTTGCCCCGCGCTGGCTTCGCGAGGCCATCAAGCCCGTGGTGGAAATGCTGGCCGGAATTCCTTCCGTGGTGCTCGGCTTCTTTGCGCTGATCGTTCTGGCCACCTGGATGCAGAATACATTTGGTTTCGACTACCGGCTCAATGCGGTGACGGCCGGCATCGCGCTCGGGCTGGCTGTTCTGCCAATCATTTACACGCTGGCCGAAGATGCCTTGGCCGCGGTGCCCCGGTCCTTCCGGCAGGCTTCGCTGGCCCTGGGCGCATCGCCCTGGCAGACGGCATGGAATGTGGTGTTGCCCTCGGCACTGCCCGGGGTTTTTGCCGGCGTGGTGCTGGGATTCGGCCGCGCCATCGGCGAGACCATGATTGTCCTGATGGCCTCCGGCAATGCGGCCATCACTTCTTGGGAGTTTACCGAGCCGGTGCGCACCCTTTCGGCTACCATCGCCGCCGAGCTGGCCGAAGTGGTCTTCGGCAGCCCGCACTATCACGTGCTGTTCTTCATTGGAACCCTGCTGTTTGCCGTGACCTTTGTGCTGAATTATCTGGGAACCGTGATGGTCGGCCGGCTGCGGCGCCGCCTGGCAGGAGCCGACCGATGAAGCTGCGAGTTGCGCACCGCAGTTTTGTCCTTCTGACCGCTCTGGCGGTGGTGCTCATCGTCGCCTTCCTGGGTATCATTCTGGGCAACGTGGCCCTGAATGGATGGGAAGTGGTCACCTGGGAATTCCTGACCGGCGAGCCGCGCCTGGGGATGACCGAGGGCGGCATCTTCCCGGCGATCTTCGGCACGGTGCTGCTGGTTTTACTGATGACGATTTTCGTTGTGCCGCTGGGCGTCTGCGTGGCCATCTACTTTTCCGAATACGCCAACCCGCATTCGTGGTTGTATCGCTGGACGCGCCAGGCGGTGAACAATTTGGCGGGAGTTCCTTCGATTGTCTTCGGTCTGTTCGGCCTGGGCTTTTTTGTGCAGTTCGTCGGTTCTGCGATTGACGACCAGTTTTACGGCGGTCGGCTGACCTACGGCCAGCCGGCGATTATCTGGGCGGCGCTGACGATGGCCGTGCTCACGCTGCCGGTGGTGATCGTCAGCGTGGAAGAGGCGCTGCGCGCAGTGCCGCAGTCATACCGCGACGCTAGCTACGCGCTCGGTGCGACCCGCAGCCAGACGATTTTCCGTGTCGTGCTGCCGCATGCGCTTTCCGGCGTGCTGACCGGCGGCATCCTGGCCGTCAGCCGCGGCGCGGGCGAAGTAGCCCCGATTCTTTTTGTCGGCGCGGCGTACTACCTGCCGGAGTTGCCTACGCGTCTGAACCATCAGTTCATGGAGCTGGGCTATCACATCTATGTGCTCTCCACGCAGTCGCCGGATGTGGAAGCGACGAAGCCGCTGCTGTATGCTACGGTGCTCGTGCTGCTGACGCTCACGTTTCTGCTGAACCTGACGGCGATTGCCATCCGGGCGCGGCTGCGCGTGGCAGCCGGGAGCGCGCGGTGAATCGGACGACAGCGATTCGGGAGTTTCCACTGCTCAAGACACAGGTCCGCGGACGCGAAATCACCGCCGGAGAGCAGGTCACCAAAATTACCGTGGAGAAATTGTCGGTGCGCTACGGCCGGCGCATTGCAGTGGATGGAGTCTCGATCCCTGTCTATCGCAACCTGATCACGGCCATCATCGGGCCTTCCGGTTGCGGGAAGTCGTCGCTGCTGCGCGCACTGAACCGCATGAACGACACGATCCCCGGCGTGATTACCACCGGAAAAGTCCTACTCGACGATCTGGATGTGTATGGTCCCGAATGCGACGTGATCACGCTGCGCCGCCGGATTGGGATGGTGTTCCAACAGCCCAACCCCTTTCCGAAATCCATCTTTGACAACGTGGCGTTCGGGCTGCGCATCAACGGTCTGGCGCGTTCACGGGCGGAGCTGGACGAACGCGTCGAGCGCGCGCTGTGCCAGGCGGCGCTGTGGGACGAGGTTAAGGACCGGCTCGACCGTAGCGCGCTGCAGCTCTCGGGCGGCGAGCAGCAGCGGCTCTGCATTGCGCGGGCGCTGGCGGTGCAGCCGGAGGTGCTGCTGATGGACGAGCCGGCTTCGGCGCTCGATCCCGTTTCCACGGCAAAAATTGAAGAGCTGATGTTCGAGTTGAAAAACAACTACACCATCGTTATCGTCACACACAACATGCAGCAGGCCGCGCGCGTCAGCGACTTCACGGCGTTTCTGCTGAGCGGCTCGTTGGTGGAGTTCAACCCCACGGCGCAACTGTTCACCAACCCGGCGGATCCGCGCACCGAAGCCTACATCACCGGCCGTTTCGGATAGGAGCTGCTGAATGGAACGCCACTTTGAGCGCGACCTGGAAGAATTGAAAGAACGGCTGCTGTGGATGGGCAGCCTGGCCGAACGCGCCGTGCACCAGGCTGTGCGCTCGGTGCTGGATGCGGATGAGTCGCTGGCCCAGCGCGTGCTCGAAGAAGAGTCCGCCGTCAATGAGATGCAGATGGAAATTGACGAGCAGGTTCTGCAGATGCTCGCGCTGCATCAGTTGATGGCTGCTGATCTGCGCATGGTGCTGGCGGTGTCGCGCATCAATGCCGATCTGGAACGCATCGGCGATCAGGCGGTGAATATCGCCGAATCGGCGCAGCGCATCCTGCGCCATCCGCGGGTCAAGCCCTACGTGGATCTGCCCCGCATGAGCGAATTGGCCGAAGGCATGGTGCGCGACAGCTTGAACGCCCTGATCCGCAAAGACGTCGTGCTGGCCAAGAGCGTGCTCGAACGCGACGACCAGGTGGACGGCCTGCGCGACCAGATGTTCCGCGAGCTGCTCACCTATATGATGGAAAATTCTGCCGTGATTTTTCCGGCCTTTGAGCTGATTCTGGTGGCCAAGAATCTGGAACGCATCGGCGACCACGCCACCAACATCGCGGAAGACGTCTTTTACATCGTGGCCGGGCGCGACGTCCGTCACCACGCCTACGACCGCCGCTGAAACGCATTCCGGAACGTCAGGCTAGTGCCAGTTCAGCATTCCGTGCGTGCCTTTCGCCCTGTTCGGAGCCGCAGTAAGGGCAGAACTGGAACGAAGCGTGCAGCTCGCGGCCGCAGCTCCCGCAGCGTCTCGCGTCGGTTTTGTCCAGCGAAACCACGCGCAAGACTTCGTCCAGCGTGGTCAGGCCCTTCCTTACTTTTTCCAGCGCGTCTTCCTGCATGAGCCGGAAGCCGTTGCCGCGGGCGAGGGCGCGGATCTCGTCGGGCCGGCAACTGCTGCGCACCAGAACGCGCATCGGCTCGTCCACCACCAGCAGCTCGTAGATGCCCACCCGGCCTTTGTAACCGGTGTTGTCGCACGCCGAGCAGCCCACCGGCACGTACATCTGACCCCCGGGCTGGGGCAGCCCCGCGGCCAGCAGGCGCCGGGCAAAACGCGGGTCCATCGGGGCCTGCTGATGACAGACGCACAGCCGGCGCACCAGCCGCTGAGCCAGCACACCGCTGACCGAGGCGGCAATCATGAACGGCGGCACGCCGAGGTCTAGCAGCCGGGTGACGGCGGAAACGCTGTCGTTGGTGTGCAGCGTTGAAAGCACCAGATGGCCCGTCTGCGCTGCTTTCAGCGCGATTTCCGCGGTTTCCCGGTCGCGGATTTCGCCGATCATGATCACGTTCGGGTCCTGCCGGAGAATCGAGCGCAGGGCGTTCGCAAAGGTCAATCCCGCCCGCGCATTCACCTGCACCTGGTTGACGCCTTCGATCATGTACTCGATAGGATCTTCCACGGTAACGATGTTGATGCCCGGATGGCGGATATGGTTCAGGGCTGCGTAGAGCGTGGTGCTCTTGCCCGAGCCGGTGGGCCCGGTCACCAGCAGCATCCCCTGTGGCAGCGCCAGGATATGCTTCAGCGCGCTTTCCATTTCCGGATCCAGCCCCAGGTCCTGGAACTCTTTCGCAGCGCCCTGCGAGTCCAGCATGCGCACCACGATTTTTTCGCCGTACTGTGTCGGCAGGGTGGAGATGCGCAAATCCAGCTTGCGCCCGCCGATTTGCACCATGAAGCTGCCGTCCTGTGGCGCTCGGCGCTCGGCGATGTCCATATCGGCCAGAATCTTCATGCGGGAGATCAGCGAGTGTTGCAACGATCGAGGCACCCGGCGCAGGTCGCGCAAAACCCCGTCCACGCGGATGCGGACGACGGTCTCTCGCGCTTGCGGTTCGATGTGGATGTCGCTGGCGCCTTTCTCTGCTGCGGCAGCGATAATTGCGGACACCAGTTGCACCGCCGGGGTGCGCAGATTGCGCAGCTCGGCCTGAAATTCGATCATTGCGTCGCGCTGTCTCTGGCGTGAGCTGGTGGTGAAGAATTCCATCTGCGGCAGGTTGGCCAGCCCCGCAACCGTCTCCCGGATGCGCTCGCTCTCGGTCATGCGCTTCTCCAGCCGCGCATAGTGCGATTCGATCGCTTCCTGAATTTCTTCGCGGAATCCTAGCCGGGTAGCAATGTCTTTTCCGGTCAAGAAGCGCAGTTCGTCAATGGCCTGCACGTTCTGAGGCTCGGCGAGCACGACCAGCAGCCGCTGGTCCATCAGCGCAACCGGCAGTGCCGCGTGCTTCTGCGCCACGCTGTAGGGAATCAGCCGCAGCGCTTCCGGGTCGGGCGTCACGTTCCGGCAGTCCACGTATTCGGCGTGGGTGACTTCCTCGAGCGCGGCCACCAGGTCCCCCTTCTCCACCAGGTTCCGCTCCAGCAGCAGTTCGCCCAGCCGCCGGACCTTGCCCTGTTGCTCTTCGATGGCCTGAAGCAGGGCCTGTTCGGAAATTTTTCCGCGTTCCCGCAGCACTTCACCGAGCTTTTTTTTGCCCATGGTTTCACCCTCACCGGGGACAATTGCACGCCGGTGACCCACCAAGGGGGTCAGGGGTGGCTGGCAAGTATCCGTATTCGAGTGAATTAGCAGGCATGCTACTTGCGTGGCTCCCGGCGGGGCGATTTACTCTGGTACGTCTGCGCCGCGATGGAACAGTTTTGCGGGCCGCTTCTCCTGCCAGCACACCTGAGGGGAGCTATCCCTTTACGGGGAGGGCCAGATGTGACGCAACGGAGCAGTTGAACTCGCCTGCTCGCTCAGCGCATTTGCCGCAGCACGTAATTGAGAATGCCGCCGTGCCGGTAGTATGTATGCTCCACCGGCGTATCCAGCCGCACCAGGACTTCAAAACTCTTCTCTTTGTCAGTTTCGCGCGCCACCACGCGGACCTTCTGGCCGGGCTTCAACTCGCCCAGCCCGATGATTTCAAAGGTTTCCAAGCCGGTAAGCCCGTGCGAGGCCCGGGATTCCCCAGGAAGAAACTGCAGCGGAAGCACACCCATGCCGATCAGGTTGCTGCGATGGATGCGCTCATAGCTTTCGGCGATCACAGCGCGGACGCCCAGCAGCCGCGTGCCTTTGGCTGCCCAGTCGCGCGAAGAGCCAGCGCCGTACTCTTTGCCGGCAATCACCAGCAGCGGCACGCCTTCCTGTTGGTAGCGCATCGCCGCATCGTAGATATACATCTTTTCTTTATCCGGCAGGTGGAGCGTCCAGCCGCCTTCGGTGCCGGGCACGAGTTCATTGCGCAGGCGGATGTTGCCAAACGTGCCGCGCATCATGACCTCATGATTGCCGCGCCGCGAGCCGTACGAATTGAATTCGGCTGGCTTCACACCGCGTTCCATCAGGTATTTTCCGGCCGGGCTGTCTGGCGGGATCGCGCCCGCCGGCGAGATGTGGTCGGTCGTAACCGTATCGCCGAGCAGGGCCAGCACGCGCGCGCCACGGATCTCTTCGATGGGCGGGGGCTCGGCAGGCATGTTCTCGAAATACGGCGGCAGCTTGATGTAGGTGGATTTTTCCTCCCATTCATACAGCTCGCCTTCGGGAATGGGCAGATTGCGCCACTGGTCTCCGCCGGTGAAGACGTCGCGGTACTGCTGGTGAAACATTTCGCTGGTGACCGTGGCGCGAATCACCTGCGCGACCTCCTGCGGAGAAGGCCAGATGTCGCGCAGGTACACCGGCTTGCCCCCGGAATCGTGCCCGAGGGGCTCGTTGAACAGGTCAATGTCCATGCGCCCGGCCAGCGCGTAGGCCACCACCAGCGGCGGCGAGGCCAGGTAGTTTGCCCGCACCAGCGGATTGATGCGGCCTTCGAAATTGCGATTGCCGCTCAGCACCGACACGGCCACCAGGTTGTGGTCCTTCACGGCTCTCCCGATTGGTTCCGGCAGCGGGCCGCTGTTGCCGATGCAGGTGGTGCAGCCGTACGCGACCAGGTGAAACCCCAGCTCTTCCAGCGGTGCCATGAGCCCGGAAGCTTCCAGATAATCCGTCACCACTTTCGAGCCGGGCGCCAGACTCGTCTTCACCCAGGGTTTTGTCTTCAGGCCGCGTTCCACAGCCTTCTTGGCCAGAATACCGGCGCCAAGCATGAGCGCCGGGTTGGACGTGTTCGTGCAACTGGTAATCGCTGCGATGACTACCGAGCCGTGGCTCAGTTCGAATTTGTCCCCGTTGTTTGAAACCTCCACGCTTGCCCGTGGCATCGCGGCCACGACATTCTCAAACGCCTGCTTCGACTGCCGCAACGGGACGCGGTCGTGCGGCCGCTTGGGTCCGGCCAGTGTCGGTTCGACGGTTTCCAGGTTCAACTCGAGCGTATCGGAATAAACCGGGTCGGGCGTGTAATCGGTGCGGAATAAGCCCTGCTCTTTGCAGTAAGCTTCTACAAGCCGCACCACTTCCTCGTCCCGGTCGGTGAAGCGCAGGTAGTTGAGCGTTTCCTGATCCACGGGGAAAAAGCCGATGGTCGCGCCGTATTCGGGCGACATGTTGCCGATCGTCGCGCGGTCGGGCAGCGTCAGGCTGCTGATGCCGGGGCCGTAAAATTCCACGAACTTGCCGACCACGCCCTTCTGTCGCAGCATCTGCGTGACAACCAGAACCAGGTCAGTGGCCGTCGCGCCCTCTGGCAGCCGGCCCGTCAGCTTGAACCCCACCACCTCGGGAATCACCATCGAGTACGGCTGTCCGAGCATAGCGGCTTCGGCTTCGATGCCGCCCACCCCCCAGCCGACCACACCCAGGCCATTAATCATCGTCGTATGCGAATCGAGGCCTAGCACCGTGTCCGGGAACGCAAATGTTTTTCCCTCTGCTGCGCGCGCCTGCACCACCTGCGCCAGGTATTCGAGGTTCACCTGATGGCAGATGCCCGTGTTCGGCGGGACCACGCGGAAATTGGCGAATGCCTTCTGTCCCCAGCGGAGAAACGCGTAGCGTTCGCGGTTGCGCAGGTACTCGAGCTCTTCGTTCAGGGCGAAGGCCTGCTTCGAGCCGAACTTGTCCACTTGAATCGAATGGTCAATCACCAGGTCGGTGGGCAGCAGAGGATTGATGCGCGCCGGATCGCCGCCCAGTTTCTTCATGGCGTCCCGCATGGCAGCCAGATCCACCACCGCAGGCACACCGGTAAAGTCCTGCATCAGGATGCGTGCGGGCATGAACGCGATTTCTTTTGTCGGTCTGGTTCTGGGATCCCACTGCGCCAGTGCCGCGATGTCGGCGGGATGAACGTAGCGCCCGTCCTCGTGCCGGAGCAGGTTTTCCAGCAGCACTTTCAGCGAGAACGGCAGCCGGCTGATGTGGCCGACGCCCTTGTGCTCAAGCGCATCCAGCCGGAAGATTTCGTAGTTCATCTTGTCCGCGCGGAGTGTGGCGCGCGTGCCGAACGAATTGGAGCTCTTCGCAGTGGTCATGGCCGGTCCCCAGGATCGCTTGAAAAACATTTTATGATAACTGATTCTGTTCCGCCCGTCTAAGCCGCGCGCGGCTTTTGCGAGAGGGTGCCACGCGTGACATAATTCGAGCTAGGGCGTTTTTGCGGTGAACGTTGTCCTGATTTCGACCTACGAGCTTGGCCGGCAGCCGTTCGGGCTGGCCTCGCCGGCGGCGTGGCTGCGGCGCGCTGGTATTCGTGTCACCTGCCTCGACCTTTCGCGCCAGCCCTTCTGTGAAGCGCCGGTGCGCGAAGCAGATCTGGTTGCGATCTACGTGCCCATGCACACGGCTACGCGGCTGGCTGTCGAGCTGATTGATCCGGTTCGCGAACTCAATCCGCAGGCCCATCTCTGTTTTTACGGCCTCTACGCGCCGGTCAACGCCGCCTATCTGCGCCGTCTCGGTGTGCACACGATCCTCGGCGGTGAGTTTGAGGCTCAGTTGCTCGCACTCGCGGAGCGCCTGCGGGGAGGGGAAGTTTCGCCGGCCGATGCGAAGCCGGGGGCGCGGCGCCACGGTGGGCATTCCGGCTCAGATTTCGTTTCGCTGGAACGGCTTGAATTTCAAACTCCGGACCGCCGTGATCTGCCCGCACTGCGGGATTACGCAAAACTGATACTGGCCGATGGCAGCCGTCGTATCGCGGGCTACGTGGAAGCCAGTCGCGGCTGCAAGCATCTGTGCCGCCACTGTCCGATTGTGCCCGTGTATGCCGGTCAGTTTCGCATCGTGCAGCGCGAAGTTGTGCTGGCTGACATCCGTCAGCAGGTAGCAGCCGGTGCCGAGCACATCAGCTTCGGCGACCCGGACTTTTTCAACGGTCCGCGCCATGCGATGGACATCGTTGAAGCGCTGCACCGGCAATTCCCCGGCGTCAGTTACGACGTGACCGTAAAAGTCGAGCACCTGCTGCGTCATGCGGACCTGATTCCCCGGCTGCGCGATACCGGCTGCCAGTTCGTTACCACAGCAGCAGAATCTTTTGACGACGCTGTGCTTCGCCGCCTCGATAAGGGCCATACCCGCGCCGATTTCCTGCGCGTCGTGGAATTATTCCGCCAATCGGACCTTGCTCTGCACCCGACTTTTGTGCCCTTCACGCCGTGGACGACGCTGGAAAGCTACGCGGAGCTGCTGCGCGGCATCGCCGAAAACAATCTGGTAACGAACGTCGCGCCAATTCAACTGGCCATCCGGCTGCTGATTCCCGCCGGTTCGCGCCTGCTGGAGTTGCCTGAGGTTTGTCAGCTTGTCGAGCCGTTTGACGAGGCTTCGCTGGTCCATCCCTGGCGGAATCCCGATCCGCGCGTAGACGCGCTGCAGGAAGAAATCCAGGAGCTGGTGCATCGCAGCGAAAAACTCGGTCGCAGCCGCGCGCGCACGTTCGCGCGCATCTGGCAGGTGACTGAAGCAGCGCTGGCCCGCGCCGGCTCCGTCGCAATGCCACCGTTGCCCGAAGCCGCGATGCTGTCGCGCGCAGCCATCCCGTATCTGAACGAGCCCTGGTACTGTTGAGCCGAGCCAACCGGGGAGCAGTTTGCTCCTATCCGCACCGCCCGCGAGGTCATCGCTCAGGCCGAAACGTTTGTATGAGAACTTCTGGAACGCGCCGCCTGTTGATTCTGGCCAGCAAGCTCGGCTATCAGACGCGCACGTTTGCCGAAGCGGCTGTGCGCATCGGTGTCGAGGTCACGTTCGGAACCGACCGCTGTCATCAGCTTGAAGATCCGTGGCGCGACGCCGCCATCGCGCTGCGCTTTGAAAAACCGGCCGAAGCAGCCGCGCGCCTCGCGCGCGTGCTTGGCGAGCGCAGGCCGGACGGCATCCTTGCGCTCGGCGACCGACCCCTTTTGACGGCAGCGCTGGTCGCGAAACAGCTCGGCCTGCCGGGCAATTCACCCGCCGCAGCGGAAGCCTGCCGCAGCAAGCTCCGCCAGCGGGAAGTGTTGCGCGCCGCGGGCCTGCCGGTACCGGAATTTTTCAGCTTCGTGATGGATGAAGATGTCGCTGCGGTGCTGCCGCGCGTGAGGTTTCCCTGCGTGGTGAAGCCGCTGAGGCTGGCGGCCAGCCAGGGTGTTGTCCGGGCGGACAATCCGGAGCAGTTTGCTGTGGCGGTGCGTCGGATTCGTGCCCTGCTCGAATCTCCGGAGGTTCTGGCTTTGCGCGAGCCAGAGAGCCGCCGCATCCTGGTCGAAGGCTACATTCCAGGGGTGGAAGTCGCTGTCGAAGGACTGCTCACGAATGGCCGGTTGCGTGTGCTGGCACTGTTCGACAAGCCTGACCCGATGGAAGGCCCCTACTTCGAGGAGACGATTTATGTCACACCCTCCCGCCTGCCGGAGAAGACGCAGCAGGCGATTCTGGACTGCTGCGGGCGCACGGTGCGCGCATTGGGCTTGGTGCACGGCCCGCTGCACGCCGAGTTTCGCATTAATGATTCCGGGGTGTGGCCAATCGAAGCAGCTCCGCGTCCCATCGGCGGGCTGTGCGCGCGCGCCTTGCGCTTCGGCGATGAGCGCATCTATCTGGAAGAGCTCCTCGTGCGGCATGCCGTTGGGCTGCCGGGCGCCCAACTGCCTCGCGAAGCACTGGCCGCGGGGGTGATGATGATTCCGGTGCCGCAGAGCGGCGTGCTGGAAGAAGTAGCGGGCAAAGATGCAGCGAGCAACGTGCCCGGCGTCGAAGAAGTGCACATCACGGCGCGGCTGCACGATTACATTGCCGCCTGGCCGGAAGGCTCGAGCTATCTGGGATTCATTTTTGCACGGGCCGCGCAGCCAGAGCAGGCCGAAGCGGCCCTGCGCCAAGCGCACGCCAAGCTGAATTTCACGATTTCGCCCCGCTTGCCGGTCGAGCACCCGGCTGCGCGTCGTCTGCCCGTTCCCTGAATGAAGCAAAGGCGGCGCGCATCGTGCAAGCCGCCGGTGAACCTGCCTGTTACTGCTTTTGTTTCGGCGGGACGTAATCCGGAGGCAGTTGCGCACCCTCACCGAAGAAGAACTTCTCCATCTGCTCTTCCATGATTTTGTGGGATTGCGGGTCGAGCGGGTTCAGCCGGTATTCATTCATGATCATCTTCGAGTACTCGATCCACAGCTTCCACGCTTCTTTCGAGATGTTTTCGTAGATGCGCTTGCCGAGCTCGCCCGACCACGGCGGGCGCTCCAGCCCCGGCAGCTCCTTGCCGAATTTCACGCACCTCACCATACGCGTGCCGGGCTTGATCTCGGTTACGCTGGGTGCGGGGACATCGTTGCACTTCTCATCGGCCATCGGTTTCCTCCGCTTCGTATGTCCAACTAACCACCTTACTGCAATTCGCGCGCCTTGCCTAGACCGTTCCGCCGGTCTTCTTCACCGACGGGGCCGCCGGCTGCATCGAATGCATTGCGCTTGCATGACGGCCCGGTTTCTGAGAAAAGGAACCTGCGGGTGCTTTGTATCCTGCGCTTTCACCGAGGTGCAATATTCCAGCGAGCACTTCGTTTCAACGCATTCTCCCTGGTCGCTTCGCGGCTGCCTATCGCGCCGAACTCGACCGCTTGACCGCAGAATCCGTCCTTGCGCGCATCTGGGAAGGCAAGCCGGACGTCTGGAAAGATTCTCCCGAACACACGCGTGTGATTCAGAGCCGGCTGGGATGGCTTGCGTCGCCGGAAGCGATGCACAACGAAGCCGGGCATTTGTCGAAATTTGCGGCGACGATTCGGAAAGCGGGTTTGCGCGACTTTCTCCTGCTGGGCATGGGTGGCTCGAGCCTGGCGCCGGAGGTGTTCTCGCTCACGTTCCCGGCTCCGGAAGGCGCGCGCTTCTTCGTGCTCGACAGCACCGACCCGGAAATGATTTTGGCAGCCGAACGCGCGGCGGACCTAAAGCACGCTCTGTTCATCGTGGCCAGCAAGTCGGGCACCACGATCGAGACGCTATCACAGTTCCGCTATTTCCATGCGCGGCTTGATGCAGCCGAGGTGGCCGAACCGGGAAAAAGATTTGTGGCGATTACCGACCCCGGCTCGCCGCTGGAAAAACTGGCTCGCGAAAAGGGTTTTCGTGAAGTGTTTTTGAACGATCCGCAGATCGGCGGACGCTATTCAGCTCTGTCCTATTTCGGGTTGGTCCCGGCGGCTCTGTGGGGTGTCAAACTGGAAGCTGTTTTAGACAGCGCGCTGGCCATGCGCGAGGCGTGCAGTCCCAATACTTCGGCTACGGTGAATCCCGCGCTCGCGCTCGGGACGCTGCTCGGCGCTGCTGCCCGCGCCGGTACAAACAAGCTGGCGCTGCTGGCAACGCCGGCACTGGCGCCGCTCGGAAACTGGATCGAGCAGTTGATTGCCGAGAGCACCGGAAAGGAAGGAACGGGCATCATCCCCATTGCCGGAGAAGTTCCAGGCCCGGCGGAGATTTTTTTGCAGGACACGGTTGTTGCCTGCCTGGCACTGGAAGGGGAAGACCGCCGGGAGCTCGACCAATTTGCGCAAGATTTGGCCGAGCGGGGTGTGCCGCTGGCGGATGTCCGCCTGAAACGGCCGGAAGAGCTCGGCGCGGAGTTCTTCAAGTGGGAGCTGGCTACGGCGGTGGCCGGCGCTGTGCTGGGCGTCAATCCCTTCGACGAACCCAACGTGAAAGAAAGCAAAGACAACACCGCGCGCATCCTGAAGACCAAAGCCAAGCCACCGCAGCCGATGTTTTCTGACCGGCAGACCGCCATCTTTGCAGAAGGTCCGTTGCGGGAAAAGTTGGCTGGCGAACGGCTCGCGGATGCGCTGCGTACGCTTTTTGCAGAGCGCGAAGCGGGCTCCTATCTGGCCGTGCTGGCTTTCATCGCTCGTGATGCTGAAAGTGAGCGCGCGCTCGGCGAACTCCGACTCCGGCTGCGCCACTGCTTAAAAATGCCCGTGCTGGCCGGCTTCGGCCCGCGCTACCTGCACTCGATTGGGCAGCTTTACAAAGGCGGTCCGCAGAAGGGCAGCTTTCTGATGCTGACGGCAGAACACTCCCAGGATGCTCTTATCCCTGGGGCCGGATACTCATTTGCCCAGCTCGAACTGGCGCAGGCTCTGGGCGATTTTCAGGCGCTTTCGAAGCGCGGCCGCCCGGTGCTGCGATTGCATTTCGGTCAAGGCGCCGGTGCGGGACTGCGCGACCTGCGTGCCGCGGTCGAAGCGGCCGCGTCACCTTCGCGCAGCGCGACTCCGTAACGGCTGCGCGCATCCAATTCAGGCGCACTCGCGCACGCCATGAGCAAACGAATCACAACCTTGTTCTGGGACGTCGGGGGTGTTCTGCTGACGAACGGGTGGGACGCGCCGGCCCGCCGGCGCGCCTGCGAGCATTTCGGCATCGAGCAGGCGCAGTTCGAAGAGCGGCACGAACTGGTCAGTGCTGCGTTCGAGACCGGACGCATGCGACTGGAGGAATATCTGCGGCGCACCGTGTTCGAGCGCCCCCGCCGGTTCGGGGAAGCCGAATTCCGCAACTTCATGTTTTCCTGCTCTCAGCCTCAACCGGATTCCCTGGCATTGGCTTCCCGGCTGTCCCGTTCGCAACGCTATCTGATGGCCACGGTCAACAACGAATCGCTGGAGCTGAACCTGCATCGGATTCGAACCTATGGCTTGCGGGAAGTGTTCGCCGCGTTTTTCAGCTCCTGTTTTCTGGGGACCAAGAAACCCGAATACCAGATCTTCTGGATGGCATTGCAGATCACCCAACGAGCTCCGGAAGAGTGTCTGTTCATTGACGACCGCGCAGCCAATCTGGATTGCGCGCGTGAACTGGGCCTGGCAACCGTGAAATTTGAAAGTGCGACTCAGCTTGCCGGCGAACTTTCCCGGCAGGGGATCACCGCCGGCGATTGACGCAACCTTGATACAGAAAGGACGACCTTAATGGAAGTCGGAATCATCGGCCTGGGCAAAATGGGATTGAACATGGCGCGGCGGCTGCTCCGCGAAGGCCACACCGTCTACGGCTGGGATCGTTCGCCGGAGCCGATTCAGCAGGCCGCGTCGGCCGGTGCAATCGGACTGAAGTCTCCGGAAGAACTGAGCCGGCTGAACAAGCCGCGAATCGTCTGGAGCATGGTGCCTGCCGGCAAACCGACCGAAGAAGTCGTCGCCCGGCTTGCAGAGATCCTCGAGCCTGGCGACATTGTGGTGGACGGCGCCAACTCTTTTTATAAAGATTCGGTGGCCCGGCACGCCAAGCTGAGGCAGAAAGACATCCACTTCCTCGATGCTGGCGTCAGCGGCGGGATCTGGGGGCTGGAGGTTGGCTACTGCCTGATGATCGGCGGCGAGCGACCGGCGTATGAGCGCGCCGAGCCGCTGTTTCGCGCGCTGGCCCCGGACGAAGGTTACGAGCATGTGGGCGGCCCCGGCGCCGGCCACTTCGTTAAAATGGTCCATAATGGCATCGAGTACGGCCTGATGCAGGCCTACGCGGAAGGCTTCGAGCTGCTGCGCGCCTCGGGCTACCGCTTGAACCTGCAGCAGATCGCCCGCCTGTGGAACCACGGCGGCGTGGTGCGCTCTTGGCTGCTCGAACTCGCCGAACGGGCCTTCGCTAGCGACACGGATCTGGAATCCATCCAGGGCTATGTGGAGGATTCCGGTATGGGCCGCTGGACTGTGGCCGAGGCCATTGCCCGCGACATCCCGTTGCCCGCGATTACCCTGGCGCTGCAGATGCGGCTTCGTTCGCGGCAGCAGGAATCGTTTCAGGCAAAAGTGCTCGCGGCGCTGCGGAATCAGTTCGGCGGCCATGCGGTGCGAAAAGCAACGGGGGATCCGTAGAATTTTTATGAGGGCCAACAATTCCAGAGTGGCCGAACAGCCGGCGCGGAGGAAAATTCGCTGCGAGATGCCCGCCGACCCGGCGGCTATCGTCATCTTCGGCGCTTCTGGAGACCTGACGCAGCGCAAGTTGATTCCCGCGCTCTACGAGCTGGCTGCCTCAGCCTGCCTGGCTCCGCGCTTTGCGATTGTCGGGTTCGCCCGTTCCATGATGAGCGACGAGGAATTCCGCAACAAATGCGAAGTAGCCGTTCGCGGCCACAGCAACGCGGGAAGCTATGACGAAGACGTCTGGCGGGAGTTTGGCAAGAGCCTGACCTACTTCGTCGGCGATTACGATTGCCCGGACTCGTACCAACAGCTCAGCGAACAGCTCGAACAACTCGACCGCGAACGCAGGCTCAGCGGCAACCGCCTGTTCTATCTGGCCACGCCGCCCGAGGCGTATGCGGCCATTATGGAACAACTGGGTCGCGCCAAACTTGCGAAGCCGAAGCGCGAAAAATCCTGGACGCGCATCATCATTGAAAAGCCTTTCGGCCGCGATCTGGAATCGGCGCGGGAACTGAATCGCACAGTCCTGAGCATCTTCGACGAGCAGCAGGTCTATCGCATTGACCATTATCTGGGCAAAGAGACCGTGCAAAATCTGCTGGTCTTCCGCTTCGCCAACGGCATCTTCGAGCCGCTGTGGAACCGCAACTACGTGGATCACGTGCAGATCACTGCCGCGGAAGAGATTGGCGTGGAGCGGCGCGCGTCTTTCTATGAAACGGCTGGGGCGCTGCGCGATATGGTGCAGAATCACATCCTGCAACTTGTCTCGCTGGTGGCGCTGGAACCGCCGGCGAGATTTGACGATCTCGCCGTGCGCAACGAAAAAATCAAAGTGCTGCAGTCTATCCGTCCCTTCGAACCAGCGGAAATTCCCGCGCAGGTCATCCGCGGGCAGTACGGCCCGGGCACGGTAGCGGGAGAAAAAGTTGCCGGCTACAGAGAAGAACCGGGCGTGGCGACGGATTCGGTGACAGAGACTTTTCTGGCGGCGAAACTCTGGATTGACAACTGGCGCTGGGCCGGTGTGCCCTTTTATTTGCGCACGGGCAAACGGCTGGCGCGGCGCGCCACTCAGATTGCCGTGCAGTTCCGCTGCGCCCCGCACATCGTTTTTCGCGGCAGGGAACTTGACCCAAACTGGCTGGTGCTGAACATTCAGCCTGACGAAGGCATCTCGCTTTCCTTCGGAGCCAAGCTGCCAGGACCGGAGATGCAGATTCACCCGGTGAACATGGACTTCCGCTACAGCAGCGCATTCGGCGTGTCCGGCTCGAACGCCTACGCGACGCTGCTGAACGACTGCCTGCGCGGCGACGCCACGCTGTTTGACCGTGCCGACAGCGTCGAAGCTGCCTGGGCACTGCTCGACCCGGTGCTGAAACACTGGGCGGAAGCTCCGGCGCCGGTGTTTCCGAACTATGCTGCGGGCTCTTGGGGCCCGCGAGCCGCCGAGGAATTGCTCGAACGCGATGGCCGCCGTTGGAGGAACTCGTAAATCGTTGCCGGCGGAAGTCCGCCCCGGGGTGATTGTCTGTCCCGACGCCGGCAGTGTGGCGCAGCTTGCCGCTTCGCGCTTTGTGCAGCTCTGCTATCAGTTCGCAGAAGTCGAAGGAAGGTACTGCGTGGCGCTGGCGGGCGGCTCCACGCCTCTGCCACTCTACCGCCTGCTGGCAGCAGAACCGCTGTGCGAGCGCATTCCCTGGAGCCGCGTGCATCTGTTTTGGGGCGATGAGCGCGCCGTGCCGCCCGATGACCCCGACAGCAACTACGGCGCGGCGCTCCGCGAGCTGCTCACCAAGGTGCCGCTGCCGGCGGAGAATGTGCATCGCATGCCCGCCGACCAGACCGACCTTGAACGCGCGGCCCATGAGTATGCCGACCGGTTGCGACTACACCTTCCGCTCGACACCGCTGGTTATCCCCGCTTTCATCTGATCCTGCTTGGCATCGGAACCGACGGCCACACCGCTTCGTTGTTTCCGGGCACGCACGAATTAGAGAACACCGTTGCCTGGGTGGTGACAACTGTTGCGCCCGGCGAGGCTGACAAGCCTGCGGCACGGCGAATGACGCTCACGCTTCCTGTGCTGAACCAGGCCCACCAGGTGATTTTCCTCGTCACAGGGAAAGAAAAGGCGGCCGTCCTGAAACAGGTTGTGCTGGGCCCTTTCGCCGGTCTGCCCGCCCAGCTTGTTCACCCCCGGAACGGCAAGCGTTTGATTCTGGCCGATGCCGCAGCCGCGCGCGAGTTGCTCCTGGCCGGAGGCGCCCAGTGATCCTTGCGGGCGACATTGGCGGCACGAAATGCAACCTGGCGCTGTTTGCACCCCGCGAAGGCAGACCCGAAAAGCTTCGTCAGCAGCGCTTTGAAAGCCGCGACTTTTCCGGCCTTGAAGCAGTGGTTCAGCAATTTATGCGCAAGGCGCCGGAAAAGATCACCGCCGCGGCCTTTGGCATCGCCGGGCCTGTAACCAGGAACAAGGTTCAGGCGACAAACTTGCCCTGGACTGTAGATGGCGACGCTTTGCGCGCAAAGCTCGGAGCCAAATCGGTCGTGTTGCTGAACGACCTGGAAGCGGCCGGCTGGGGGCTGGAGCACCTTGACCGTGACAAGCTCTTTGTCTTGCAGCCGGGAACTCCGCTGGAAAATGCAAACAAGGCAATCCTTGCTCCGGGCACCGGGCTGGGTGAAGCAATTCTGTTCTGGGACGGATTGCGCCACATCCCGGCGGCCACCGAAGGCGGCCACGTGGATTTTGCTCCGCGCACCGACACGGAAATCGAGCTGCTGCGGTTCCTGAAGCAGCGCTTCGACTGCGTCAGTTTTGAAACCGTGGTCAGCGGCGGAGGTTTCCGTTTGATCCACGAATTCTTTGATCCCTCTCTCCAGCATCCCGAATTTGATCATCCCGATGAGGACCCCGCTCCGGCCATCACCCGCCGCTCGCGGGAAAGCGCCTGCGCGGTCTGCACGATGACGGTGGACCTGTGGGTCTCCATCTGTGGCTCAGAAGCGGGCAACTTGGCGCTGAAATCGCTGGCCTGCGGCGGGATCTATATTGCCGGCGGCATCGTGCCGAAGATTCTGAATGAAGTGAAGGAGGGCGGCTTCGTCCGCGCATTCCGTGAAAAATCAAAATTTCGGAGCCTTTTGGAGCAGATTCCCATCTATATAGTGGTGGACGAAGATCTGCCCCTGCTGGGTGCCGCCGTGCGCGCTGCGGCGGAGCTGGCGCGCTGAACAAGTGTTACGCTCGGAGAGGTGGAGATGAGACAGCGAGCAGTCATTCTGCTGCTCGGGCTCGGCTTTGTCATGGTCGCCCTGACCGGCTTGCAACAGCCCCAAGAGCAGGCGCCGGAAAAAGTCCAGCTCGACCGGGACACCATCGCCGAGCGGGTCGAGACGAAGCCGGGAGATGTCTGCGCGGTCTGTGGCAAGCCCGTTGGAGAGGACGGGGTGACCTACGAAGTCAAAGGTCACCACGTGGCTATCCACCGCGATGAAGTAGAGTCGAACCTTGCCGCCCAGTTGCGCGGATTGATCCGCAAGCTCCAGCCGCGGGGAGCTTTTCTGGGCAGCAGCGACGCTTACGGCGGGCTCCGCTGGATCTGGTTTCTCATCGGGCTGTACGTGCTGGTGGGTTTAGGATTCGCGGCGCTCGGCGCGCACCGCGCTCTCCACACCGGCCACAGTCCTGTCTTCTGGTTTTTTGCCGGTCTGTTTTTCACCGCCTTTGCCTATCTTGTGCTGCTCACCCGCGCCAAGCGCGACGTCTACGCGCCGGGAGGAATTCCGCGCGGCCTGGGGAAATTTGCCGCCACGATGCCGCCGCAGAAGTGTCCGGAATGCGGCGCCAACAATCATCCCGCGGCGGCGAAGTGCGCCGGTTGCGGGTGCAAGCTTGAGCCGCGCTTCCCATCCGAAGCCGCGCGCGTGCTTTCCATCCCCAACTGACCCGGGAGCATCATGTTCGACTGGCTGAAGCAGAAACTTGTTGCCATTTTCGAGAGCGCAAACATGCCGCAGCGTCGGCCGGAGCTGCGCGCGCACAATGAAAGCAATATACCTGGCCTGTATGTGATCGGGGACCTTGCCGGCGCGCCGGTCATCAAGCTGGCTATGGAGCAGGGCTACAACGTCATCGAGCACATCGCCTCGAAGCCCGATCCGAAACTGGAAAACGGCGAAGGATACGACCTCATTGTTGTCGGCGCCGGCGCTGCCGGCCTGAACGCCGCGCTTGCCGCCAAGGATAAGGGCCTGCGTGTAATTGTGCTCGAAAAGAACAAGATTGCCAACACCATCGAAAATTTTCCCGAAGGGAAGTGGGTTTACGCCGAACCGGATGAGACTCCTCCGAAAGGCAAGCTCTGGCTCGACGGCGCCACCAAGGAAGACCTGATCAAACGCTGGCAGCAAATCATCCGCGACAACGCACTCGACGTCCACCCCGAAGAGGGGCTGAAGTTCGTTGAGCGACGAACAGACGGCACGTTTCGCGTGGTCAGCGAAAAAGCGGAGTACCGCGCCAAACGCGTCATCCTGGCCACCGGCCAGCGCGGCGACCCCCGAAGGCTCAACGTTCCCGGCGAGGACCAGGAGCGCGTCTATCATCAGCTTTACAGCCCGAAACAATACAAGGATGAGAACATCCTGGTCGTCGGCGGAGGAAACTCCGCTGCCGAAGCCGCCATCACGCTCGCCGAACGCAACCGAGTCGTGCTCAGCTATCGCGGCGACGAGCTTTATCGCCTGTTCAAAGACAACCAACGCCAGATTCAGCGCTTGATCTCCGAAGGCCGCGTTAAGCTCGTCTTCAGCTCCCACGTCACCGAATTCGGAGACGGCGTAGCCAGACTGAAAGTGAAAAAGAATGGCAAGGAAACTGTTGAACAGGTTCCTTTTGATCACGCTTTTGTACTCATCGGCTCCGAGTTTCCCGGGAAATTTTTGAAATCGCTCGGGCTGCGCTTGGAAAATGAATGGTCAGGGAACTGGTTGCGCGCCGCCGCCTTAACTCTGGCCGTGATGCTTGCTCTGTGGGTTTGGGGCGGACAGGCAGGCGTCGAAATTGTCCGTCACTTTCCGGGATGGCTCGGCGGATTCGCTGCTCTGGGTGCCCTCGCTTCCTTGATCTGGTTCGGCACGCGCGGTGATCGCTTCGCGTGGTTTGGCGTTGCGTTTCTCGCCTGCTACACGATCTATGGAGTGAAATCGCCCGGTTCAGGCAACGAGTACTGGCCCTATCGCGGCTGGGGATACGAAGCGCTTTCCTGGTTCGGCCGGCCGGCAACGTTCTGGTACGTCGTGCTTTACACCGTGTTGATGACAGCGTTCGGTATCCAGGCGCTGAAACGCTGGGGGATTGACCGCAAGGATAAATTTCAGATCTGGCGTTACGCCAGCCTGCTCGGCTTCCAGTGGATTTTCTTTTTCCTGATTCCTGAGTTTCTGTTTCAATGGGCAGTGCAGTACCAGTGGGTGGGAGCCGAGCTGGCCAGCAACCCGCAGTTTGCCGAGCAGGCCTGGCGAAGCTATGGCCTGGTTTACGCCTGGCCGCTGTTCTTCTATACCTTTTTCTACGACCCGCACAAAATCTGGCTCCTCTGGGGTGCCGTGCTCGCGTTTGTGCTGATTCCGATTTTCGTCATCTGGCACGGCAAGCGCTATTGCTCGTGGATTTGCGGTTGCGGGGGCCTGGCCGAAACGCTGGGCGACCGCTGGCGGCACCTGGCGCCGAAGGGTGAGGCGAGCTACCGCTGGGAAGCGATGAATCTTGTCGTGCTGGTTCTCGCCGTGTTGATCACCGCCGGGATGCTGGCGCGCGACGCGGTTCGCCTGGTGCAGGAGCCCGCTGAGTGGGGCCTGAATTTCTACTCCGTGGTTGTGGATTTGTGGCTGGTGGGTATCCTGCCGGTGACGTTGTATCCTTTTCTCGGCGGGAAAATCTGGTGCCGCTACTGGTGTCCGCTGGCGAAGATGATGGAGCTAATCAGCCACGCCTACACGAAATGGGGCGTCAGCCGCTATCGCATCAACTCGAACGAAAAATGCATTGCCTGCGCGGAATGCTCCCGCAACTGTCTGGTCGGCATTGACGTGATGCGCTTCGCGCTGAAGCAGGAGCCGATTACCAACGCCAACTCTTCTTGCATCGGCTGCGGCATCTGCGTGACCGTCTGCCCGATGGACGTGCTCAGCTTCGGCGCGCAGCAGCGGACCGACCTGGTGGAAATCGCCAACGCCAAACCCCAAGCGGCCTGACACCCCGCACTTTTTGTGCTTTCGCCCTTGAACCTTTTCACTGCGCATTCTGTCCGTCGGCCTGGCCATGAACTGTTGTCACGCAGGAAGCAGGCTCGGTTGCCGGTGTGTTCTCCCGCCCTGCATTGCTAAACTCCGCTTATGGAGTGGCCCTGGGACCAGGACTGGCGGGCGCTTTCCAAGCGGGCCTACACTGGCTGGCTGGCATTTTTCGGATTATTTCTGCTCTACGCCGCCGCTGACGATGATGGTTTCCTGCTGCTCGATTATGTCAACCTGATCATCCACGAAGCGGGCCATCTATTTTTCGGTTGGTTCGGCTACACCGCGGGTATCCTCGGCGGGACGCTGGGCGAACTGCTGGTCCCGCTATTGCTAGCCCTATACTTTTACTGGCACCGGCACTTGAGCGGCGCGGCATTCACAGCTTTCTGGTTTTTCCAGAACTTTCTCTACATCGGCACGTACATGTCCGACGCCCGCAGCGTTTCGTTGCCGCTGGTAGGCTCGGGCGATCACGACTGGGAGATTCTTTTCGGCCAATGGGGGCTGCTGGTGCACGACCGCGCCATCGGAGGCGCGACGCGCCTGCTCGGCTGGTTCGGGATGCTGGCCGTGGTGGCCTGGTTCGCGTGGTACGCTCGCCGCCATCTTGGATCCAAGCCCGCCTGGCCGCCGTGAACACGGAGCGCACCAGAACTCATAGTGACCGCCATTCAGCGGCTGCGCTCTGCCCGCGCGATGCTAGAATGGTGTCAATCTGCGCCCGTAGCTCAGTTGGATAGAGCGTCTGCCTTCTAAGCAGAGGGTCGGGGGTTCGAATCCCTCCGGGCGCGCCACTTTCTCCTTCCTCTCCATTCACTTACCGGCTGCTTTCTGCGATTCACCGCGGGCTGGAGCCGGACTGTCATAAAAATGTAATACCTTGGCCCCGCCGTAGACGCGACGATTCGCGCGCTCAAGGCTCTGTCGCACTTGCTCGGTCATGCCCAGTTGGTAGTGCCGTTTTGTCTCTGGACTCATATGCCGCATCGCACGTTGTACGACCGCATCAGCAGCCACCCAACTCAGGCGTGTGCAGAACACGTGCCGCAGATTGTAAATGGGAAAGTACGCCACATTTGCTTCCTTGAGTGTTGACCGCCACGCCGTCTTTACCGTCGTGACCGGTCGGTCAGGTTTCACCGGGCTTGGAAAAACGAACGAACTTCGATTGCCCTGCTCGCTCTTCCAGGCCCGAAGTACATCGCACGCGAGATTGGTCAGAGGCACTGGTTCGGAAGAGCCGGGGGTCTTCACAGAGCCACTGAGATAGATGACCTTGCTCTTCAGGTCTACTTGGTCCCAGCGCAGTGAGAATCCCTCGCTGTAAGTGCGAACGCCGGTCTGCGCGAGCAAGATGATTGCCACGCGCAGGTATGGCGGCGCTTTCTCCAGGATTTGCCGTTCTTCATCCAAGGTGAGCATCCGCTTGGCCGGCCGTTCTCGCCGCTCATCGAAATGCTTCACCCCCACAGCCGGGTTCTCCTGGATGTACTTCCTTTTGACCGCAAATCCCAGCATACATTTTAGGTATGCGAGCTCGCGGTTGACCGTTGCACCCTTGACCGTTCGCGTCGAATTGTTCTTCGATTTCTCCTGGCTGCGATTGTTCCGATACTCCTCGATCAAACGAGTGTTAATCTCAGCCAGAGTCCGCTCACCGAAGAACGTCCGCAGGTTCTGGAGGAACATCCGAACATTCTCTTGTGTACGACGCGCAAGCGTTGGGAGATGAGAGCGTTCGAACTCTTGGCAAAGGTCGCTGAACTTTGTTCTCTCTCCCGGTGAACCGATCTTGAACAGACCCAGCGCGATCTCGCCTTCGCGTTTTTTCCAAATCTTCTTGGCGATCTCTTTGCTGGTTGTCTTGGTCGACTCAAATTCTTGCACACCGTCCAACGTGTAGCTGATCCACCAGAACCTGGAACCACTTCTCTTGTAAAGCCCCATCAGCGCATCTCCTACTTGCCGGAGCTATGCGCCGACGCGATTATACCCCGGCGTTGGCAACATCGTGCCGGGCGTATCTGGTCTTCTTTGAAGCGATCAAGTTCGGAACGGCGGTAATCGAGACGACCTCCCACCTTGCGGCACTCGATTCTCTGCTGGCACGCGTACTTGTAGAGGGTGCTAATCGAAATACCCAGGTATTCCGCAGCGGCGGAATGGCTGAGCCACAAGTCATCAGCCTCTGTTTCTCGGGGAGTCGTTGTCAGAACCACAGGCTTCATCTCGGAATGTGAAAAGTCAGAAAACGCCCTCTTCACGAGGTCAAACAAGTGCGTGGGGTCAATGCCTTTCACCACGATGCATGCAACGACTACTGGATCGTCTCCTTGTGATTCCCGAAGATCCTGTCTCTCGCGATTCACTTCCGAGTTCCTCGCTCAGATAGTTCCGCCCTGCCCGCGCTCAGTCACGGAGGCATTCCGCGGGGCAACAGCGCCGCTACAGTTGCCCCTTGAGCAGAATCAGCTGATGCAGTGCAAACGCATGGACCGGAATCGTAGTTGAGTCTCGAACACCCGCCAATCACGTGCAACGCCCTCACGCTTGGGGGTGAACGGCCGAGCCCGCAATCGTGCCCTATAAAGGGTGCGCCAACTCGCTGGGCGAAGCAGACTTACGCTTCTGCAACAAAACATGAGGGAGGTCCGGCCACTTGGTGACGGTCTTTCTGGCTGGTTCGAAGCTTCCTGACTATCCAAATTTTGTACTGTCGCGTGAATACCCCCGTCGTTCGTTCGGTAACCATAGCGGTGCTGGGGCCCGTTCAATCCGCCGTTTCTGCGTAGTCAACGATCTCACCGAGGCGCTGCTTGAGTTCTTTCAACCAGGCTCGGGGGTTCACCCCGTGAATGAGACGGCCCAGGAACCCCAGTCTCTCGGCAACGTTGTCGCGGTTCTGCCGGATGTCCTCCTTGGTGACGCTGGCGTATACAGCCAGGAACTGGCTCATGTTTGCTGGCTTCGTGAACAGGTATGTTGCGTGTCCAAGTTGTGGCGTTTCGACGACAGTCACGTTCTCCAGGTCGAAGATGTACTCGGATCGGAACAGATAGAGTCGGCGGGCGCGTCGGCTAAGGTGGCGGTAGAAGAAGGCGTCGTAGTCAGGCCGCCAGGTGATCTGAGCAACGTCGAAATCTCCGGGGATGCCAAGGTCACCGCACATTCTCTGCAACGTGCCTCTCTCTACTGGTCCGGCATCAATGCGTGTGCGGATGCATTCGAGCGCATCGGCAAACTGACCGAAACGGTGGTGGTCGTTTCGCGCCTTGCTGATCTGCTCGGCAATGTCGGCTGGAAGTCTGACCTCGATGCGGCTGGGAAGTGCCGCCTCCCACTGAACAAGCTCCCACTCGTTCCCTCGACGACGGTATTTGCCGCTTTGGACAAAGGTGCCTCGAACAGCGATTTTCGTTCCTAAGAGATTCTTCCACTGGTTCCACGTGGCATCCCAGGTCAGAGGGAGCAGGGCTGAGTCAAAGATCACCTCGAGCTTGCGACGAGCGTCCCGGTAGATCGCATGATCGCTGTAGAAGGTCAGTCTGCGCAGGGGCAACCGAAAGTATCGGTGCCTGCGCTCTGGAAGGAAGGAAAGTATTCGAGTCCCGTAGAAGGTGGCACCGTCGCGCGCGAGATTGCCGGCAACGAGGAGAGAACCGAAACCGCCATGGGGAAACGGCGCAGGGGCTGCGGGATCAGCCACGAGTGCGTCGTAGGCGGCGCGCAATTCGGGCTGGGCAAGCATGTTGCATGCACGCTCGAGTGTGGAGAGGTCTTTGGAGGATGCACGCGCGGCGCGGAGTTCAAGTGTCCGGAGTTTGAAGGCAACCCTGATCTCGGCGTGAGACGCGATGGGGCTGACCCGAAGCAACTCATAGAAAGTGGGTTGCTGGTTCCAGGCACGCCGACGATTGCCCGCGTAGAAGTAATCGCGCAGCGTCTCACAGCGAATGTGAATTGTGGAGATTCCCAGCGACTGGCTCAAGACTTGTGCGGAAACAAAGAGATTCCCGCGTTTGTCTTTCCTGGGCTGTGCTGCGTAGCCGATCGAGGCCTGATAGATGTCTCGCCTTCCTTGTTGTGACCTTGCATTGCCGATGTAGATCTCGGTGCCGGCATCTGCGCTTCCGAGGGCCAGCGGAAAACGTACCTCGTCTCCTGGACTGATGAAAGAAGCGAGAAAGCTGGACAGCAGAATGGAACTGCCGTCGCTGAACGCGCACTCCACCTTCCCGCCCACTTTGGTGGTCCTGACTACGGTGCGCCGACAGGCTTCTGAGCGCGTGCGCCCGGCAATGACTGTTCCGGTTGCCATGCGGAAGCAAAACGTAACACCGGAGCCTGCGCTCGCCAAATAAGTAGCCCCTACGGCCCATAACCTTCAGTTCTGCAAGGGCTTACGTTGCTTCCACCTGTTTGGACAAGGAGGGTGACATGCGTCTTGCTGGGCGTGAGCGGTTGGGCTTTTATCCACTTCCAGTTGCCGAAGCCAAGCGAATCCGGGCGTTCCTCAGCTTCCCGAATGGCCTGTGCACAGCTCTTGATCCGTGCATCGGTGACGGCGTTGCCTTTCAGGCTGTGACATCAGACGCGCAAGTGCGTCGTTACGGAATCGAACTCGACGCGTACCGAGCTGACCAGGCCCGGGCGGTCGTGGACGAGTTGATCCACGGCAATTGCTTCGACGTGCAGTGCCCGGTCGAGTCGTTCTCGGTGCTTTACGTGAACCCTCCGTACGACTTCGAGGTCGCCGAGGGGAAATCGAAGCGCATGGAACGGCTTTTTCTGGAGCATGTGTACCGCTGGCTGAAGCCCGGAGGCGTCCTTGTTTTCGTGATTCCAGGGCCACGCATCGAGGAATGCATTGCTACGCTCTCGGTCCACTTCCGCGAAGTGCGCGTCTACCGGCTGACCGAGCCTGAGAGCGTGCGCTACAAACAGATTGTGCTGTTCGGCGTGCGCCGCACGCGGAGCGAAAGGGAGCGGCTCCAGGACACCGACATCACGCGTGCGCGGCAATGGTACGCTTCGCTTTCGAGACAACCTGAGCGCCTTTCGCCACTGCCCGCGCAGCCCGATCACCCTTACGGGCTTCCCCCAGCGGAACCGGTCCGCATGGCTTATCGTGGGCTCCCGTTGGATCAGATTGAGGACTTGCTTCCGAAATCTGCCGCATATCGTCAGGCCGCGCCCATCCTGTTCGCCCAAGAAGCAGACATCAGCGGCCGCCCGTTGACGCCTCTTCACGGGGGCCACGTTGGGCTTCTTTGTACGGCAGGAATGCTGAACGGGATCTTTGGCGAGGGAGACGCCCGCCACATCGCCCACTGGCAATCCATCAAAGTTGTGGACCGCACGGAGGAGGAAGAAGACGGAGCAACCGTCATTCGAGAGAAGGAGCGGTTCTCCAACGAGCTCACCTTGGTGTTTGCCTCGGGCCAGATTGCCATCCTGAAGTAGCCGTCCTGGCTTCCCGCGGTCATCCTCGAAATCCATTCCATTTCCCTGCAAAAGGAGCGTGGGATGAAGAATGCCCATGAGCGTTTTGGACTGCTTGAATTCACGAAGCGCGTGAAGGACACCGCCACACGAATTCGTGTTCACATGGACCGGCTGATTGCAGAACCGCCGAAGGAAAACCGCGGGCCGGCCGCCGCTCACCTTCTCTCGGTGTTGGGGAGCGACGCGGAGATTGCGGCGTTGTGGGCGGCTGTGACCGAGGGAGCATTCTTCCAGATTCATCTTCCTGGCCGGCCTGCATTCGCAGCTTCTCTGGGGCAAGAGGCACAGTGTTTTCGCGGGAGTGTGAGCATCCAGGGGCACAATCGTCCCGTTCGCCATCTGGTGGCGCTGTCAGCGGAATTGCTGAAAACGAGGCCCGGAGCCGACCGAGATGGTAAGCGCACCATCCTGTGCGACGATGATCCGGCGTTTGTGCTTTATCGCCTGTCGCGCCGCTTCGGCTTGCCCGTCGTCCCTGCGTGGTCAGCATGGTTCAAGCGCGAACTTGAACGGCACAAAGCGATCGAGCCGTTGTTGGGCCTCGGATGCTCCCCAGTGCTGGTGAAAGGTGGTAAGCAACGGTTCCTGGGTTGGATTGGCAACGCTCTAAAGCGCCACACGATCGCCATCCCGGAAGGTAATGCGTCGGTTTCGTGGAGGTTGCCCAATAGCTTCCTTGAGCGAGCAATTCCGCCTGTCAATGCCTGACCGCAATGCTGGTGAACCGCGACCTTGCTTCATTTCACTTGAGCCCTCAGCCGTCGGCTACCGGGAATTCTTTCTTTTCGCGAGATGTTCCGCAACGTTTTCGGCTTTCCACAACAGCGCCGGATGACGGCGTACACGCTCAACCATCTCGTCCTTTCCTCTGAATAGCTGCTGTGGTTCGTATCGTCCGGCAGCGATTGCCTCGAGGTAGGCGTTCTCCGTTTCGGGATCAAGGATCGAGGCAACGATTGGTCGAACCAAATCCAGCATCTCACCCGCAGCCGGGCGGTCGTTGGCCCGCAGCAAGGGATACAGGAGGGTTCCCACATCAGCTGCCAGGACGCGCTCACACCGTTCGAGAGTGTAGGTTCGCAAGTCGTGTGGCAGCGCACTGCCAAACAAAACGGCAAGCTTTCTAAGCAGTTCAGAGTCGTGCGGCTTGTTCTCTTTCTTGAACCGATAGAGATCGTAGAGGTCTCGTGGATGCTGACGGTCGATCATCGCGGTCAGCTTGCCAGCGAGCAGCTCTTCGATCCCCAATACCAGGAACGAGCATTCTGCTTCGTCGCGGAATCTCGAAGATGTGCGAACCTCTGGAGCTTGAGCACACGCGCGGTATAGGAAGTTGATTTCAATCTGGACGTGGTCTGGTCGTCCGGCGTGATTGCGGTATCCCAGCGTCCATGTGGCGAGGGCATAGTCATCGTTTCCACGTTGAACTTGGTACCCAAGTGCGCCACACACCTGCTCAACGGCCTTTGCAATAATCGGACGTTCCGAGAGCATTGCTTCGCGCTCGACTTGGCCTATGTAGTTCAAGTCAACATCCACTGAAAGGCGAGCCAGATCGAGATAGAAGAGATTTAGAGCGGTCCCGCCCTTGAGCACAAGCTTGCCCTCCATGGCAGGGTGCCGTCGGAACTCCACGAGGATGTGCTTCAATCGAAGAACCTTTTCGACTGTCTCGGCTTGGAAGCGCTGCGTTGCGGCAACGTCGCGGATTAGGGGCAGGCTCGTATTCACGAGGCGGCTCCCACCTGCGATGAAGACAGTAGCCTCTCTGGAACCATCAGATTCCATGTTTCAACCCAACGAAGACCAGGGCGCTTCCGTCCGAGGTAGGCTACGCCCCGCGGTCGGCGCGCAAGAAAGGCGTCACGATGCTTACCTGAGAAGTAGAGCCTAGCTGCGTGTCGGTCCAGCAAGTAACCCACTCTTGCGTAAAGCCACGGACGACGCAGCACCTTCAGGTATTCGAGTGCCAAGGCGAAATCGAAGGAAGGGAACATCGCTAAGCACTTGTCCAATTCCTCGGGGCCTCCGCCAAACTCCTGGAAGAGGAGACAATCCACAAACGAGCGCTCACGGCCGGTCACCCTGACTTGACCTGCTGTCTGCTCTACTTGGAAGTCGGGCTTCCCGGAGCGGCCCAGGAGACGCGGCGAAGCAACGCGATGATAGATCACCCCACTAAAGACAACGTCCCGGCGGTGTTGTGCGGAGAAGTAGTACACCGTTTGGAATACCTGATTGGCGACGCCGTGAAACTCCAGCGCGGAGTGACACGCTATCACAGCGTCTTCCCGGACATGTCGAGGAACGGCGTAGCGGTTTAACGGAGCGGAGGCTGATGCTCCAGCGTAAACACCGCGCGCCACGGCCTGTACACGTCCCTGCTTCTTGAGCCGGTGAAGGACGTTCAGGATCGTCCGCTCGCTGGAGTCCTTGCCGAACCTATCCTTGAGGTCGTGGACGGTGAACAGAGGGGTCGCCTCCATGTAGCGGACAAGCGAAGGACTCTGCATAACGCCACCATTCTCACCTAGATAGAGTAGCTACCACTTCAGGTGGTAAGTGCTTGTTTTGTTTGACAGAAGTTGTGCTGTTTTCTCTCATTCAATACATTCTATTACCACTGTTAGTGAGCATTAGTCAACTCTGTTGAGAACCGACGTTCCAATCGAGATAGGCCTCTTTGAGGGGAGCCATAGCCATGCAACAACTCAAACAGATCGGTGACCCCTCTGTTTATGTGGCGACACCCGCAAAGAAACCCGTTTCAAACGAGGTGCTTCTTGAAGCATGACAACATAACCGATATTCCAACATATTTGCGCGCGTGCGCCAGTGAGCTTGGTGAAAAGATTCTTTGTTCCTATCCGCCGCTCCACTTTGTCGAGGATGCGCCTTCCGCGTTCCTTGGGCAACTCTTGCGAAAGCCATTCCCGGCCCAGACCCTCGCGATCATGGGCGTGGTGAAGCGGTGGGCCGAGGCTCGCGCCGCAGCAGTGATTGCCGAGTGCGGGACGGGCAAGACACTGATCTCTCTCGCAGCGATTCATGCACACAGCGAGGGAAAGCCATTCACTGCCTTGGCGATGGTTCCGCCGCAGTTGGTCGAGAAGTGGGCGCGGGAAGCGTTTCGAACACTACCTCGTATCCGCGTGTTCTTTATCGACGGTCTGCGCACTCCGACGAGTTCGAACGGCTACGTCGGAGTCAATGAAGTAAGAATGCGAAGTGGCCGCATCGTGCGCGAGGGACTGCGAACCTCACTGACTGAGTTGCGATTGCGAAAGAGCGCGCACACACCGCGGCAGCGCTGGGATTCCATCTGCTGTGGCCCGGCTCTGTTCATCGTCGGCCGCGACCGGGGGAAGCTGAGTTACTTCTGGCGCCATGCCTACGCAATTGCTCAGTGCGGCCGCTACCAGGGCAACGTCATCAACGCGGATACCGGCTGTCCGATTTACCTCGGAGAAGATGGGCAGCGACTTCTTTCCATCGACTTCAAGAAAGCCAAGCTGAGCGAACTCCTCGGCAGCCCGAACGGCGACGAAACCAAGAAGCTGCGGAGAGCTCTGTATAGCGCCTTGTGGCAGGCAGATGGGACCAAGGTACGCCGCTTTGCGCCGGTTGACTTCATCGGGCGCTACATGCCGGACTTCTTCGACTATGCGATTGCCGATGAGGTCCACGAGCTAAAAGGAGACACAGCGCAGGGCAATGCACTGGGCACTTTGGCCGCTTGCGCGCAGCGCACTCTGGTACTGACTGGCACGCTGCTCGGCGGCTATGCCGACGAGCTGTTCAACATTTTGTTCCGGCTCGAACCAGCCAAGATGGTCAAGGAAGGGTTTGAGTTCGGCGAAGCCGGTGTGCGTGCTTTTACTGAGACGTATGGGCTGTTGGAAAAAGTCACTGTAATCGAGCCATCTGACAATGCCTGCTCGGAAGGGCGCATTGTGAAGAGGGTCCGCCGGCGTCCAGGGATGCTTTTGCAGAATCTCCAGCTCGCGGTGGGCAAGCGGTACGAGAGCGAGGAGCAGCGGCGCCGGACTAACCGGCCGATTTTCAGCGTGGTGCTCGATGAGTTTGCCCCCTTCGGGTACAGGAACTTCTCCCAGATTCTGCAAACGGCCAGGGGCACAAATACGACGTTCCTGTTCTCCATGCAAAGCCTCCCACAACTCATGCACGTAGGTCGTGGATTCAAGGAAGACGTCACCTCAGCCCCCAACACCACCATGGCGCTGCGCACGCGGGATGACGAGACCGCCCGCTATTTCCTCCGGGCTTCCGCCGAGCATCCCGTCACCCGGCGCAACCTGTCCATGCAGCGCTGGAAGCTCTTCGGCTATGAGAAGTACGAGGAAACGGGCCGTGCCGTAGACGTTCAGGACAAAGAGACCCGCGCCCTCGACGAACACATCAAGAATCTCCCGAAGGGCCAGATGGAGATTCTTATGACTGACGATACGCAGGGGACCTTGCACGCGCACCTGCACGTGCGACCGCCAGCGGATGTCCAGGTACCCCATTTCGAACCGGACTTGTACCCTCGGCTCAAGCACTCCCGCGCCAATTCGGTCGGGGCCAACCTGCGCTTTAAGACACCAGAACTGGCAGCCAAGCGGTTTGCACGCCGGACCTTCGGAGACCTGCGAATATGAGACGGACGCTCGCTTGCGGCGTTGTCTTGACGGCCGTGATGGTACTGGTCACCGCTGCCCGTGGACAAGGGCCGTATCCGTATCAACCCCGGCAGACTTGGTACGAATTCCTGCTCCGGCAGTTCAATCCGAGCGATTTCGACTACGGAGCGTGGATCGAGGAGCGAAGGCAGGCGTTCCTCGCAGCAACCGCCCGGACGCCGTACTTCTGGTACAGCGCGGGTGTGACCGCTTTGTTGCTGCTCGCAATTCTCGCCTACACCAAGCTGCACCTGGACCATCGGCGCAGTCTGTGGGTCACAGCGGAAATGATGGCCGACTTGTACAACCATGACCTGTATTCGCGCCAGATGGCCAGGGAGGCCATCGACAAGTACAACGCCCACATCGAGCAGTGTAACCGCGCGATTGAGGCGGGAGACTCCGCGGACGGTCGGCCCGGCTGGGGCGACTCCGAGTCCGGCAGCCTGAGGGCCGAGCTGCAGCGTGTCGCGGCTCAGCTTGAGGCGACTACGCAGGACCGCAACAAGCTTCAGGAGGAACTGGCGCAGAAGTCCTTGGTAGTCGCCGACCTCTCGATGCGGCTTGACGCGTTGTCCAAGAAGGTCAACGGAAACATGGATCGCGCTGCCGCTTCCACAGCAAATTCGTCCCCCGATAAGTCGGGAGATGGTGCCAGGTTCGTGGGTCACATCAACCGCTTGCAGGAGGCGTTGTACACAGAGCGGCAGAAGAACAAACGGTTGAAAGGTGTGTGACAGGCATGCTGGTTACCGTCACTGGATTTGGCAGCGTGTGGCGCCACCGCTGGGGCAAAGACCCCTCCAACCCGAACCGTTATGCGCAGGCAGCCTACTTCAACACCACAGGAGTACCGGTGAACGGGACGATCCGGACTCGGCCGAAGATTGTCGGGCACGCTCGTTTCAACGGCGTGGGAGGCTTTGACCCGAATTACCCGCTCCGGATGATCAACAGTGTCTTCGAGTGCGCGGAGCCATGCGTCTGGCAGGGGCAGAACAAGGTGCTCTTCAGGCGCATGTTGTCAGCGCCAGTGCAGCCGGACTACCACCTGGTTGTTGTGAAGGCGTGCGAGGTTGGTCGTATGGACATCGCGAGTCCTAGCTGGAGATCGGATGACACGCTGTTGATTTCCTTCAGCGAGTGCCGGGACCAACAGGAAGCCATGCTCTTGATGCCGGCGTACAGTTGGCTCCGAACTGAGGTGGCAACGTTTGTGCTTGAGCCGTTCAAGGCCTGGCCGTGGAGTGCCCGCCTCCGCATACAACTCCCCCAATCGACAGGGGCCGAATGCGCTACCGAAAGGACAGCATCGAATTAAGCAACTCTCGCGACCTTCCGCTGTTGCGCCAGATCGTGCGCTCGGAGTTCGTCACGCACACGCAACTGTTCGAGTTCATGCGCCTGAATCACTACGAACGCACTCGCAAGTCCTTCGACTGGCGGCTCCGAAGGCTGGTCAGGCACGGTTTCGTCCTGCAAAGCACAATGCCGACCTGCCGTGCGCACCAGGTGTATTCGGTCGCACGCAGTGGCGCATTGCTGCTGCAAGGATTGGGAGACTACTATCTCCTCGGGCGCGAAAGTGGGAATCGAAACAGCGTCGAGCCGAGCGTGTTACATGCAGTTGAGCTGAACGAGATTCATCTCACGGCGCTGCGATCCGGCGTCCTGGCTCGCTGGATACCTGCGATTGAGATCCGCTCCCAGAATGAGCTAACCGGCTTCGGGTATGCAAAGGATTACGACGCCATCGTGACGGTTCGCTCCGACAAAGGCGAAGCACGGTTCGCACTGGAATATGAACGCAGCCCGAAGGCCGCGAAGTTCTACCGGGCCATTGCTGCTGGTATCGCGATGGAGCAGGATGTCGATTACATTCTCTATCTGGCGCCGAATTACGACCTGCTGCGCTTTGTCTCCAGTTTTTTCGTGAATGCGAAGCGGCCGGTATATTTCGGGCTGGTACGGGACTGGCACGAGCAGGTACTTGACATGGGTGTTTCGCATTGCGCGATGACCAATGGCCTCCGGCTTAGGGACGTTCTGGCGGCTACAGATCTTCGGGTTGCCTCAGCGGAACGCCCCTGATTCACGTTTGCCCCTCCATTAAGCTTCCTTTGAACTTCCATTGCGTCCGCATTGCCCTTCCTTGACGTCCGGTAAGTGGCTGCAAGGCGGACTCTTGCCCGTTGACTATTATCGTTTTGGAGGTGTTTTCGTGGCGGAAAGCGATTGGTTGGGTTTGTGGCGTGTTGGGTAGCGCGTGCAGCCACAGCCGTATGGTATGGCTTTGAGTGCGGCGCGCGCTGTGTCAAGCCATTGGATGTGTGAAGGAGGAAAGGCCATGAAGAAAATTCAGCTTGTCACGGATGGATCGTGCATCGGGAATGGCCGTGCCGCTGAGACCTGCTTTTGCGGAAGACCCGAGGAAGGCCGCGCAGTGGCGTGCATTCCGGGAGCGGAATCGGCTTGATTCCGCGCCCGAGAGCTTCGCAGACGTCATGGCTGCTGTGGCTGTCTTTCTAAAACCTCTAACGGCGGCCGTCGCTTCAGATCGGGCCTTCAAGGGGCGCTGGACTCCACCCGGCCCCTGGTCTACGCGAGAATAACTCGGACCCAGAACCCCTTCGGAGTAGAAGACCTCATTGTTCTCTGGACGATTGTCAGAGATATCGCTGGGCAGTTAAACTTCCAGCCAATGCCAGCCGAAATTGATCTTGATCGCCTGACAGCAGCCATAGTTGACGAGCTGCGGCGACACGCAGGTGAGTGGTTCACATTTGCGCAGCTTGCCCGAAGAGTCCGTGGGGATGCTTCGGACGCCGATCTAATAGCGGCAATTGTTGATAGCCGTCAGGACCTGTTTATCGTTCATGGAGACAGGCGCGTCAAGATCCGGCTCGAAGCGCAACTGGGGAAAACAATTCCACCTTCGCAACAATCGCCGCAATTGTCGGCTGCGTGGGCGGTTCGTGAATATGCTCGCCAACTTAGGCCCCTGCGCCTGCCCGTCCTGAAAGTGGGGCCAGGGACACGCGTTCTCGAAAGGTTTCTCCATAGCATCGAAGTGGGTATTAGCGACGACTCGATCCGGCTCGCAGATGATACGCCAGTCGAGCTAGTTTCTCTGGGTGGTCTTCGAAATCCGGGGCATATCGCAGGTGTCAGCAGGAATGAAGCTGTCATCTATGCGGTTTTCAGAAATGAAGTTATGTCTGATGATCTTCCGGCTGAGCTCGTTGTTTCGCGGACAAAGCCACTGCTGGACATTGCGGAAAGACTGGAACAATTAGCAGACCTGCCGACTTTGGCGCAGCAACTGATGTCTCAATCCGGTGGTTGTGCCCTTTCGGAGCAAGATAGTCAGTCTCTGTCGACAAAGCTCTTCTCATTACCCCCACCTTGGGCTCGAGTCCTTTGGGGACCACCTGGTTCAGGAAAGACGTATTGCGCGGCAACTCTAGCGGTCATGCTTGTTGGTTCCAAGCCCGATGAGCGCGCATTGGTGGTTGCCCCATCGAACGTTGCTGTCGATATGGCCACTCTGGAAATCGTTTCTTCTTTGCGGAGACTGTCTCTCGGCCAGCTTTTTGACGCTCGCAGAGTTGTTAGATTTGGCTATCCTCGCGATGACCGCGTGCTCGCTCTCCCTGAGCTCTTTGGGCCCTCCGGCCTTGAGACACTGGCTAGCGAGATCGCCTTAGCGCAGGCAGAACTGCGTCGGCTCAGCCGTAGAAGAGCGACCGAAGCTGAAGTATTTGAGGCAAAGGCCCGGCTTCGCCAGCTACAAGAACAATTAAAACAGCTTCTAAGCGCCCATCTGATCAGCGCGCGAATTGTCGCGACCACCATAACGTCCGCATTCATGCGCACTGGCGCAGTGATTGGGGCAGGAACTTGGCATACGGTGATCATCGATGAAGCCAGCATGATCAATGGTGCCACGTTCTTGGCATTGGCGTCGATTCCAGCGAGAAGATTTCTTCTCGTTGGGGACCCACGTCAGCTAGGCCCCATCTTTGAGTGGGAACGACAGGACACACCTCCCTCCGATGTTCGCCACTGGGTTGCCCGTGATCCTTATGAGCTAATCCAACTGTCTATTGGTTCGGGGCTTCAAAAAGCTGTTCGAACGGACGACGCTAGGATGGCGAGAGTCTTGTCGCAAAGACGATGCCATCCCAGTATTTGGCAGCTGGTAGCCAACTTATATCCGGCTGTCTCCACCAACCTACCGCATGAGGCTTTGGAAGATCTCGCCAGTGCACCCCCTTGCCCTGGAGCTTCATCTGTTCTTGTGGACTTGAGCGGAGGTGCCGTACCGCAGGATTCACCCACAGAAGATCAAGCTTTCGACGTGCTATCTTCCCGATACGCTTGTGCCTGTCGCAAAGTGGGAAAGACTTGGGAGAACCCGCCAACAGCTATGCGTGCCATCGACGTTGCGCGAGGTATCGCCAACGCCAAACCGCAGGCGAGGATCGCAATCATTACTCCCTACCGTGGCCAGGTTCGTCTGCTTCGTCGGCTGCTCGAATTCGAGCGAACTGCAGATGAGCGTCTGAAGCAAGTCGACGTAGGAACAGTTCACTCGTATCAAGGGGGAGAAGCGGATGTTGTTGTGTTCGATTTGGTTGATGGCCCGCCCCGTATGAGACTGGGGGTTCTGCTGCGTGACGACTCAGGGGTACGCCTTGTGAATGTTGCGATTACTCGAGCTCGCGGCAAGCTGGTTTTCATTGCTCACTGCGACTGGTTGAGGCGACAAGATTCTAACTCAGCCGGGCTCCTATGGAAGGTCCTTTTGGGAGGGGCAGGCCCTTCTCGACACATGCGAATTGGACAGCAGTGGCCTTCTTTCCCAAGGAGCGACGCGCAGAAGGTGACCGGCGGCAGTCCGGAGTCTCCCATCGAGGAGATTTTCTTGGCAGAGCTTTCTCGCAGGAAGGAAAGATTACCCCACTTTGTTCTGCAATACAGGATAAGCGATGAAGCTGGCCGAATAGTTTCACGTGCGGATATCGCTTTTGTTGAGCAACGGTTGGCAGTGTATTGCGACGGTGCCCGGTATCACCTCCAGAAGGAACAATGGGAGCGTGACCTCCGACAGCGCCGGGAATTGGTCAGGCTGGGTTGGCAAATCTTAGCGTTTTCTGGGACGGAAATTGTTGCAGATGTCCAGCGGTGCGTCGATGAGGTTGCAAGAAACTTCGGCTGACAAGACAAACGCAGGCTGCCCTGCACTTGCCCGCCGAGATCTTCCTACGAGGCTCCGGTTTGAAGGTGCCGGGCGAGGAGGTCTATGAGGAAAAAACAAGTTGGGTAGGGTAAGTCTTCCTCATACCGAGTTCTAGCGACGACGGAGGACCCCAGAGCGCAACTAGTGAGTTGCCCCTTCGCTGTAGGGGCAGCCAACGCGCATCCCGAGCGGCGGACTCGGGTAACAAGTCCGATGACTACCTTCTCGGTTCATACCGCATCGCCACCGCCCCCGAGCCGAACTCCAGGCGGCTCACGAGCTTCAAGTCGACGTACTTCGATAGCCCCGCGAACAACGTCGGCCCGTGGCCCGCCAGTCTGGGATGCACCACGAACTCGTACTCATCGATCAAATCCAGCTTCGCCAACGCCAGCGGGAGCTTCACGCCGCCCACGAACAGTCCCTTACCCAACTCCCGCTTAAGCTGCTGAACGGCCTTCCCCAGATCCCCGCGCACGAGCTCCGCGTTCCAATCGACCCGGTCCAGGGTGCTCGACACGACGTACTTCTTTGCCGCGTCGATCGTCCGGGCGAAGGGTTCCATCCAATCTTCCATCCAATCAGGCCTCACTCCCGTCCGCGCCGGCGGCCGCCACGCTGCCTCCATCATTTCGTAAGTCACCCGGCCAAAGAGGAGGGCATCGGCCTGGACGAAGTTTTCCACCGCGTGACGATGTAAGTCCTCGTCCGCGGGGATTGCACGATGATCGCAGCACCCGTCTAATGTGACGTTGATGGAATACCGAAGGGGTCACATTACCTGAGACTACCGCCGATGGGGGTAGCTAAGCTAGCAACTATGCCCTTCACCCCCGCCGCCAGGCCTCTGGTTCGCACGAAGGTACGCATGACGCTCTCGGCGTTGCCTCTAGGGAGGTATGAGACGGTCTGAGCTGCCGACTCTGGGAGACCTTGGCGCGCCAGGGTGGAATACAGTTTTTCAGTGCTTTTTGATTTTGCCACTCGATCGAAAGGAGGAAGTCGATGTTTGGAAGGATGAACGTAGTTCCGATTGTTGACCTGCGGGACGCGCCAGAAGATGTTGGCGGGTCCCTGGATGCAGCCGTGGCCAGGTTGCTGGATCTAACGGAACACCCGGCTATTCAGAAGTGGGTGCAATTCCCGCGAGCTTTGCTGGTTTTTCTCGTCGTCCCGGGCGATGCGGAATCAGGCGCCTTCTACATCTACGACCGGCGTTTGCGGATCTGGTTCTGGGTGGACTTTGAGGACGAGAAGTTCGGCGGCTACAACGTTACCGACTTCGAGCGGCTTGTGAGGGATTGCAGGTTCCTGGACATCGCCGAACGCCCGCATCTGCTGCGCAGGCGAGGGCGCTGGATGATTCAGCCCGGTGCCCGACCGCAGCAGATCATGGGCACCGTGGATACACGCGAGAGGATTCCTGCGTAAGTTCAGGCGCGCCCCGCAGTCAATTTCATGACTTTTCACTTACGGCGAGGTCGAAAGCTTCACGCAAAAACGGAATGACAGTGCGCAGGTCCGCCGCGGTTCGGACAAGGACGACGTGTGACACGCGCTTGCCGCTCGGTCCGGTTTTGATGAAGTGCGGTGCGCTCACCTTGCGAGCGAGGTGAACCACCACGCGAAGCGCATCCCGCGTTACCGTCAGGTCCGCAAAGATGCGTGTCGTGCGGAACAGCGCATACCGGTCACGTGTGAATACCTCCACGTCGCCGAAGCGCTTTACCGTGCTCTCGAGCTTCCGGTAGAGATCGGTGAGGGCCGGTGGCCTACCTTTGAGCAAGGTGGCAGCGCTACCAACCCCGCACGCGTGGCGTTGATTGACCTGACGAAAGGTGCGATGGCACCTAGGACATGCCCAACTCATGGGGTTTTTGATACGCGTAAGACATACATCTGTCAAGGTTTGGCCTTTACAGGTAGTGTCCTATCGCGCTGGTTTGAGCGAAATTAGGACACTAGCCCCCATCCCACTTATTTGACAGCCAGCGGATTCGGATTTAGGAAGGTCGCGTTCGCGTACACAGGCGAGCCGAAAGGAGGCAATGTGGCTCCCCTAGTCAAAGTCCGTCCCGAGGATGCGCGGGACTACATGCACCTGTTCGTGAACCGGCGAGCCTACACGCTACAGTCCACGCGGCCAGACCCCGAAAGCGGCCGGCACCACTACTTCCGCCCGAAGGCAAAGGGAACGGGGAAAGCGCTGAGTCTGACCCTGGATACGGTGCAGCGCCACCTGCGGGGCGAAATCACGATCGGCTTGTACGCCATCAACCCGGCGACGCAGCGTTCCAAATGGGTGGCGATTGACGCGGATTACGACGGCGCGATGGAAGACCTCCTCAAGCTCCAGTATCACCTCGCCGAGGACACGGTGGACGCTGCTCTGGAAATGAGCAAGCGCGGCGGCCATCTCTGGATTCTCATGACCGCGCCGGCGCTGGCTCGGGAGTGCCGAATCTACATCTACAACCTGGCGCTGAAGCTGGGCATGCGGATCAAGGGGAACGGGCTAGCCGAGGGGATCGAGATATTCCCGAAGCACGACGACCTGCGGCCCGGAGAATTTGGAAATGCGATCCGCGGGCCCCTCGGCGTCCATCGCGGGGCCAATCGCCGCTATTGGTTCTACGGCGCAGACTACGCTGTGGGCAAGCAGATTGCTTACCTGAAAGGACTGAGGAAGGTGAGCGAAAGTCAGCTACGCGGCTTCATTGCTGGCAAGACCTTGCCACCTGAATTTGAACGGCCGCGCAGCGTCTCTGTCGAAGGTCCTTTCGTGTCTCGCTCAGGCCGCGAATTCCGCATCCTCGAACACGTGGGCAAGGTGCGAACCGTTGGCCGAAATTACGTGACCCAGTGCCCGTCGTGTGCCGAAGCGGGCCAAGACCGCAGCCGTGACAACTTGGCCATCTCAATCGAGGACCCACGAAAATACATCTGTTGGGCGGGTTGCACGAAGGAGATGATTCGCCGCGCCGTTGGCTGCCCCATCCCTGTTCGTCGGTCAGCTTGAAGAGGGAGTGCTGCCATGGAAGGAAAGCAAGAGTTGCTCGCGCGTCGTGGTCTTACCTTGCCGAGACGCGTGCTGCGCCGCTTGGAGCAGGTGGGAATCTACGCGCGCCCCCAGGTCAGTCTCGAGCACCAATCCTTGGCCAAGCGATACGTTGTGCGCGGCGTCGAGTCAGGTGGCGCGATAAAGGAACTGGGCCGGTACGTCACCTTCTGTGGGCCTGAGGGCGAACCCATTCCGTGGCTTCATCCAATTGACGCAATCGGCGTAAACGGAGTTCACGCGATTGTGGTCGCGCCAGTCCTAGTGCGAATCGAAATGCTTCGCGCCGGTCGAACCTATCAACTCCTGATTACAAGGCACGAGCCAGGAGAGGCCGAGAACGGCAGGCGGCCGCGCTTGAAGAGCACGGTTGTGTTTCGCGGCACAAGTGGATTCCTCGACCTTGCCGTGAATAGCGGGGACGGCGAGCCAGTCCCGTCTGTAATCCCAAAGTTCTGGTCGCGTGCCGGCGAGGCCCTGGAAATCCCGAAAACATTCGTGGCAGCAGCTCAGGGGGCCACGAAAGGTGCATGTTGCATTGGGTGTTCGCACCCGCACTATTTGGGCCCGCCGCTGGCCCAATGAGCAGCGAGCCTGCATTCGTGAGGGGGCGGCTTGCCCCCGGGGAGCGAGCATGGGCGAAGAGAGTCGAACAAGGTTGAGCTTGATGGATGATGCTGTACGGCCAAGGACGGCGCCTGGGGGAACTGGTCTTACCTTTCACCGCCTCTGTACTACAGCCGGGCGTGATCCCTTGGATGAAGTCGAATGGGAGCTGCGGACTGCCCAGATCGAAAACGAGAAGGGCCAGATTATCTTCCGGCAGGAAAACGTCGAGGTTCCGAAGAACTGGTCGCAAACGGCGACCAACATCGTCGCGAGCAAGTATTTCCACGGCAAGCTGAACACGCCGGAGCGCGAAACTTCGGTGCGGCAACTGATCACCCGCGTCGCCGACACGATTGTGCGCTGGGGTGAGGTAGGCGGCTACTTCGCCTCAGTCACTGACGGGGACGCCTTCCGCGACGAACTCGTCCACATGCTTGTTAGCCAGAAGATGGCCTTCAATTCTCCCGTCTGGTTCAACGTCGGCATCCAGCCCAAACCGCAGTGCTCCGCCTGCTTCATCAACTCGGTCCAGGACAACATGGAATCCATCATGAACCTCGCCAAGACCGAGGCCATGCTGTTCAAGTGGGGCTCAGGCACAGGCACTAATTTTTCCACACTGCGCAGCAGCCACGAGCACCTGTCGGGCGGCGGCATCGCTTCCGGCCCGGTGAGCTTCATGAGAGGGTTTGACGCGTTCGCCGGTGTGATCAAGTCCGGAGGCAAGACTCGCCGCGCCGCGAAGATCGTGATCCTCAACGTGGACCACCCCGACATCGTCGAGTTCATTGGCTGCAAGGTGAAGGAGGAGCGGAAGGCCCAGGTGTTGATCGAGCAGGGCTACGACCCCGGCATCGAAGGCGAAGCCTACACTTCCATCTCCTACCAGAACGCCAATCACTCTGTGCGCGTGAGCGACAAGTTCATGCAGGCCGTCGAGGAGGACTGCGAATGGTGGACGCGCAACGTCACGGACGGGCAGCCTTACAAGAAGTACCGCGCACGGGACCTGCTGCGCATGATTGCTGAATCTGCATGGCACTGTGGCGATCCCGGCATGCAGTACGACACGACCATCAACCGCTGGCACACCTGCAAGAACACCGACCGTATCTGCGCCTCGAACCCCTGCAGCGAGTTCCTGTTCCTGGACGACACCGCTTGCAACCTGGCGTCGCTCAATCTGCTGAAGTTCTTGGATTCCAATGGCCAGTTTGACGCGCGTGGCTTTCAGCACGCAGTGGACATCACCATCACCGCGCAGGAAATCCTGGTGGACAATTCGAGCTACCCCACCGAGAAGATCACGCGGAATTCGCACGACTTCCGCCCACTTGGCCTTGGCTACGCCAACCTCGGCGCGTTGCTGATGTCTCTAGCCCTGCCGTATGACTCCGAAGAAGGCCGTGCCATGGCGGAAGCAATCACAGCGTTGATGTCCGGCGAGGCCTACACGCAATCGGCCAGGATTGCCGAACGCCTGGGACCGTTCCCGGGTTTTGCCGCGAATCGTGAGTCCATGCTCGACGTCGTCCGCATGCACCGCGAAGCCCTGCAAGGAATTCATCCGGAAAGTATCCAGCCGACTTTGTTGCTGGCTGCTCGTGAGGCTTGGGATACCGCTCTGGCCCTCGGCGAAATCCACGGCTACAGGAACTCACAGGTGACCGTGCTTGCCCCAACAGGCACAATCGCGTTTATGATGGATTGCGATACGACCGGCATCGAACCCGACTTGGCGCTGGTCAAGCACAAGAAGCTGGTCGGAGGGGGTCTGCTCAAGATTGTGAACAGCACTGTTCCGCAGGCGCTGCGGCGGCTGGGCTACACCGAGGAAGAAACCGGCGCCATCGTTTCCTTCGTCGACCAGAACGGAACCATCGAAGGCGCACCGGGACTGAAGGCGGAGGACCTGCCCGTGTTCGATTGCTCGCTCGCGCCACCGGGCGGAGGGCGGTCGATCTCCTGGCGCGGTCACCTGCGCATGATGGCCGCGGCGCAGCCGTTCCTCTCCGGCGCGATCAGTAAGACCATCAACATGCCCGAGGAATCCACGGTCGAAGACATCATGCAGGCTTACCTCGATTCCTGGAAACTCGGTCTGAAAGCTGTGGCGATCTACCGCGACCGGAGCAAGCGCTCGCAGCCGCTTTCAGCCGCTGGCGCTGAAAAAGAAGGAAAGAAAGCCGAAAGCGCGGCTGCTGTTCCTGAGCAGCGCGAACTGTTCGTCCGCGCCCAGCGTGAGAGGCTTCCGGCCGAGCGCCGCTCGATCACCCACAGGTTCGAGGTTGGCGGCCA
>FWPU01001975.1_pt1 | contig 58151 bp, 56 predicted proteins | sample 2228361 | NCBI WGS metagenome assembly FWPU01 (sample SAMEA103939777, study PRJEB20133) | metagenome | reverse complement strand
CCGATCATCCCGGGCAAACCTTTCCAGCCAAATGATGCAAAAACCAGACAGGTAATTAAGAGTGTTGCAATGGTCATTCCAGAAACTGGGCTTGACGAACTACCAACAATGCCCACGATTCTTGATGCGACGGTAACAAAAAAGAAACTAAACAGAACCACAATAAGCATTCCAACTATACCAATGCGCGCCTGGGGAATGAAGAGCATTGCAATTGCAATCAAGATCGCACCTGCGACAACAACACTCATTGGAATATCCTGCTCAGTCCTCGCTGCAGTTTTTTCGGGCAGTAATTTAAATCCCTTAAACATTTCCTGAAAACCAAGTTTGAAACAACGAAATACAATTGGGCAGGCACGCAAGAGACTCACTAACCCACCGATTGCAACAGCACCTGCACCAATATATCTGATATAATAACTCCTTATCTCTGAAGGTGAAAGCAAAGAAACAATCGTATCTGATGGTGGTATTGGCACATTCAAGTTCGCACCAATAAAGGCAATGAGTGGACTCAATACAAGATAACCCAGAATTGCTCCAGCAAGCATAAATGATGCAATTCGTGGACCAATAATAAATCCCACACCCAGCAGTGCTGGAGTCAAATCAATACCGATCTCCATACCTCTTATTCCGCCCATTACCCAGGATACAGTTTCTTTCCAGAATTTTAAACCACTCATCAAAAATTTGTACAGGGCACTTATGCCCACTCCAGCAAAAACCAATCGTGCCTTTTCACCGCCTTTGTCCCCTGCCTTCAAAATCTCAGCGCAGGCCGTGCCTTCTGGATATGGCAGTGTGTGGTGTTCCTGCACAATCAGATACCTGCGCAGAGGAATCATAAATAGTATTCCTAAAAATCCACCCAATAGAGATATCAGAATAATTGTCCAGGAACTGGGAAAATAGTCCCACATAAAGAATGCGGGTATGGTAAAAATTATGCCCGCTGCCAAACTTTCACCAGAAGAACCAATTGTCTGGGAGATATTATTTTCAAGAATTGTGCCTTTTCTGAAAATACCTTTTAGTATTGCCATTGACATTACTGCTGCCGGGATTGAAGCCGAAACAGTCATACCCACTTTCAATCCGAGATAGGCATTTGCCAGACCAAAAACAATCGCGAGAATAGAACCGAGCACAACTGCCCGGATCGTAAATTCACTGATTCTCAGATCAGACCTTACATAAGGTTCAAAACCTGTATTGTTAGTCATCCCTTCTCCTTTCTTATATTTTACTATCAGCTCTTAATCCTGAATCCCCTCACCCTGAACTTAATTCAGGGCAAGCGCTTTACCGCTCCCCGCTATAACGGGGAGCGGGCAGAGGTGATAATAATCAATTGTAGACAAGTCCACCAGAAATTGAACAATTACTATGTAAAGTATAGTCAGATAATATTATCTTTCAAGATGCTATTGACATCCGGCATAATCCCATTATGCTTAATAAAAGGAGAAACAATGAAAAATCAGATTGCGTATTGCGGAATTGACTGTGCTGGATGCCCTGCATATATTGCAAAAAAGACCAACGACGAAAACCTGCGTCAAAAAACCGCAGCTGAGTGGTCAAAGATGTTCAATGCTCAAATGAAACCAGAAGACATAAACTGCGATGGTTGTGCAATCACCGGACAACATATTATCTATTGTGATAGTATGTGTGAAATAAGAAAATGCGCTATCCAGAAAAATGTCACGAATTGTGCATATTGCGAAAAATACGCCTGCGAAACACTTACTGCTTTTTTGAAACAGGTTCCTGAAGCAAAAGAGAGGCTTGATAAAATAGCAAAAAGCAGATAGTATATTTACGCAATTGTTTTCACATTGATTAACAGGAGGAGCTCATGATTTCCAAAATACTCACAATCAAGAATGAGTGTCTTTCTGTAATAGTTTTTATTATTGCCATTGCCCATGTTCTCTTTGCCCAATATGTCACTCCAAAACAGGGCTGGTTAAACTTTACAACGCCATTTCCCGATACCGCAGATAATGCCACACATATCGGGAAGTTCATTCTTGACCCGCCCGCTGGTAATCACGGAAAGGTCAATGTCCAGGCTGATGGTCATCTATATTTTGCTGATGGCCAGCGTGCCAAATTCTACGGAACCAATTTCTGTTTCTCTGCCACCTATCCGCAGAATACGATGAGTTCCAATGTAGCAGTACATATTGCCAAACAGGGCTTTAATATGGTGCGTTATCATCACATTGATGGCGCATTAACCAGTGCTACAGGTTCAAATACTACGCGGCGACTTAACCACGAAGTTCTGGACAAATTTGATTACCTCTTCTATCAATTAAAGCAACGCGGTATCTATTCAGCTATTGACCTTTACAGTATAAGATTTCTTAAGTCAGGTGATGGAATTCCGTATTATGACAGTGTCAACCGCTCAATGGATATTGTAAAAAGGGTCTATATGTTCTATGAACCAGCCTATGCCTTGTTCCGCGATTATCCGGATAGCCTGCTCAATCATGTTAATCCATACACTGGAATTGCATACAGGAATGAACCGGCACTTGTGTTTATCAATCCGATGAACGAAGGTACCCTTATTGACCATTATTTCTGGGACAACTGGGACAATATCCAGAGCAGTTATTATCTACCGCGATTCTACAAGAGCGAACTCCAGAGTCAGTGGAACGACTGGCTCTATAATCAGTATCACTGGGATTCTACATTAGTACGAGTATGGTCAGGCGGTGATACTACAACCGGTCCTGATAAGATCATCAATGGTGAATTTTCAGACACCTTGAATGGCGTGCCTCAATTCTGGTGGCTCAATCAATTCAGTGGAAATTCTTCATGGGGGGTGCAGAATGCTGGCTTGAGTATTGAACCGGCGGTCTTTGTCCATGTCTATTCTCCAGCACAACAATCATGGCATATCCAGCTTGTTCAATCTGGTTTTACCATTAACCGTGATTCAACATATCGTTTGAGTTTTAAGGCAAAATCAAGCAGAAATCGCAATATGGATGTAGTAATTCAAAGAAACAGAACACCCTGGACAACATACTATTATCAGACAATCAATCTTACTACGAGTGGTCAGAGTTTTGTGCTTCCATTCTTTTCCAGTGCAACAGATACAGTCCAGTTAACATTTAATCTTGGCCTTGATACCGGGCGTGTCTGGATTGATGATGTGCAGTTACACCGTGCACCGTTTGCCAGGGTTCTTGACCCCGGTGAAAGTCTATCAACGCGGACAATAAAACTGGTGCGCTGGAGTAATCGCTATGATTATACTCCATATCGCTATTTTGACCAGATAAGCTTTTTCTACGAAAAAGAAACAAAGTTTTATCAAAGAATATCGGCTTTACTGAATGATACACTACATGTCCAATCGCTGATTACATCTTCGTTTTTCTGGGCAAATCAACTCCATCAATATGCCTGGGCAAATCTTGTGCCAGTTATTGATGCTCACCCCTATTTTGACCATCCATCTTTTCCCAATCAACCCTGGGATACGCTTGATTTCAGGATTACCAATGACTATTTTGGCGATGGTGATAATGGCGAATGGATGTTAACATATATGAACCAGTGTGCTTCATTGCAGAAACCAATGATTATCACAGAATGGCAGCATCCTGCACCCTGTGAATCACGCTATGTGACACTTCTGCCTTTTGCCAGCTATGCTGCACTTCGTGGTTATGATGCGATAATAAACTTTGCCCATACCCATAGTGAAACAGGTTTTTCCAGCAATCGTATCCGTGCATTTTTTGACGCTGCCGGACAACCAGCACATTTTGCATTCTTAAGAATGGCTGCGCTTGCGTTCTTGCGGGATATACAACTGGAAGACCCGGAAAGAACAAACTGGACTGCAGTGAATCTGAACCAGATAATCCGTGACATCTATGCAGGAAATTACTGGAGCCAGGCAATTGCCAGTTCACCGCGCGACCGTGTCTTCAATCAGTTTCACTGGAATTCGCAAAAGGCAGTATTCAGAGTGAATGCCAAAGGAACAAAGGTTTTTGCTGGCCGGACCGCAGGTGACACAGTTGTCCTGGGCGGGATAAGGGTGCTCGGATATCAAGATGGCACTATTGGATTCAGCCGTATTGATAGCACATTTAATCAGCAGACATTTCTGATTGCTGCCATGGCGAGGAATGAAAATACAAATATGGTCTGGGTGGAACAGACAAAGACCCAGGGTATGCTCAACTGGGGTAATACACCCTGTCAGGTTGAAACAGTTTCATATCATACTCAATGGCACGCAGATTCATTGTTGGTGAGCAAATTAAACGCCTACGGCAATATCATAAATTCAACAAAGATTATCGGTTCAAATCATTTGACAAACTGGTTGGTGAGGACCGGTATTGACTCTGTATTCTGGTTTGCAGTAAGGGCGTACGGTTACACTGATACAATCATTGGCATCGCCGAGAATGAACCAGGTGAAAAAATACAAATCAACATACCTTCACCACAGAGATTTTTAACAATCAAACCAATACCAGAAAATACGGAGCTCAAATTATTTTCAATTGATGGGAGAATGGTTATTCAAACGCATTTTGCCCGACCATTGGAGAAGTCAGTGATAAAAGACCTGGCACCCGGGGTATACTTCTATATCATTAAAGGTAATAACCTTGAGAGAAGAGGCAAGGTTGTAATTATTAGATAGTCAGCTTAGCGAAAATAGACCAACCTTCTTGTCAGTGATCTTTCAGTGGTTCTCATTGTTACAAAATAGACACCCGATGGCAATAGATTTCCTGCGTTGTCATGACCAGCCCAGATAATATTACTGCTGCCTTCCTGTTCTATTTCGCAAACACACCTTCCCAGTGCATTGTAAATTGAAATATTCGCTCTGCCATTCGCATAATCAGGAATATTAATCGTAAATCTATTGCCGATTGTTGGGAAGACGGCAAGTTCAATATTATTACCTGTCCTGTGTTCCTCAACAACAACACTAGAATGTATGGGAACTGCCAGCTTTGCCAGGGCTGCAACGCCAGTCTGAATTACCTTAGTCGCAAAAGGCAGATGATTCACGCCGCAATTCGTATATAAATGAGGACCAATTGTATCACCAATTGTATGATATGCAGGCGTAAGCACGCGTTCAATACCCAGTAATGCCTTATAACCCCTTTTCCAGAAACTGGCATGGTCTGAAGAACCACTGGTTCCGGTATTTCTTACCCTTCTGATCTTCAACTGGGTATATGTATCGGCAACTGCCTGGAAAAACTGACACACAAAGAGACTGCAATTAGGTACTGCAGTAGTATAATGTGCATTCATCGTATCACGATTCGGATTAGCCGGCGTCACATAACCAATCATATCATAATTCAGCACCCCGAATATGGTATCGTTATTACGCCAGGCACGGGTAGCGAATGAATCACTCCCATAAAGACCCAATTCTTCGGCATTGAACGCAACATAGTAGACTGTGTTCTCAAACAAGTAGTCTTTCATTACCCGAGCTGCTTCAATCATTGCCACGGTACCGGATGCATTATCATCTGCACCTGGTGCATAACCACTGTAAGGGACATCATCAAGATGCCCACCAATCAGGCAATATCGTTTCATTGTCGGGTAGAGAAAACCTTTTCTCACTCCAACAACATTAGGTCCATAGTTGTTGTTGAAGTATTGGAAATAGACACTATCCAGTCCATAACTCAAAAGTTTGTTTCTGATCCAGTTGACTGCTACAATCTTATTAGAATCTGTTGTGGCATATCTTGTATACATTCTCTGTAGACGCATAATAAATGATTGAATACTATCCTGAGAAACTGCCGCGACCATTTTTTGAATAAGGGTATCCGGGGCAAGCGTTTTGTTCTGCATCGGATACAAATCCTGATTCAGGAATCTGACTGGTTCAAAAGTGAGTCTCTTCAATTCTACCTTGAGTTTATTCAGCTCATAAACCTTATCTTCGGTCGTGCGCAACAACACGCAATCTTCGTACTCATCAAGTATATCACCAAACCGAGCAACAGCTTCAGCATTTTCACCCCATAGATATACAATCTGGTAGTACTTTTCTCTTGGATTATCATCAAGTATGATGTAAGGAATGCTCTGCTGGCTCAAAATAGCAAGATCATTCTGATTAGCAATAATCAAAGCATGATGTTCAACGAGTTCAATAATGTGAAAACTCTTATCTGCTATATTATCCACCCTCACGAGATATTCTATTGGGAATAGTGGCTTAGCAAGAAAAACAAATAATGCAATGATGATATTTTTTCTCATCCTTACTCCTTTGTTATGTTGTGGCAAAATTATACTCTTAAACCTCGGTTTGTCAATAGTCATGTTTACCTCTGGATTTTTTCCAGATCCTCACGGGCGACGGCATCTATGCCAAGGTCTGATGGACCAAATGCCTTGAATCTCTTGGTACCCGCAAGTGCAATCATCGCGCCGTTATCAGTGCAGAACTGTGGTTCAGGAACAAAAAGAGCTAACCTATGCTCTCCAGCAAGCTGCCTGAACTTTTCAACCAACCTACTATTTACAGATACACCACCAACAACCCCAAGGGCTCTCACTTTTGTATACTCAATTGCCCTTTTTGCGACCTGAACCAGATGTTCAAGAGCAGACTCCTGAAATGAGGCTGCCACATCATTAATGTTATGGTCTTTCCTGTCTCTTATGTAATACATTACTGCTGTCTTCAAACCAGCATAACTGAAATTGAATCCTTTCGGTTTTGGCACAGGAAACCTTATCTTGTCGGGATTTCCTTTCTTTGCATATTTTTCAATATAAGGTCCTCCTGGATAAGGCAATCCCAGCATCTTTGCCACCTTGTCAAAGGCTTCTCCGCAGGCATCATCAAGGGTTCTCCCCAGTGTTTGATATTTGAATTCTTTCTCTACCAAAACAATCTCAGTATGACCACCAGATACAATCATTACAAGATACGGGTGCGCAGGGGCCTTTTTGTGGAAAAAAAGACCATAGATATGTCCTTCAAGGTGGTTAATTCCAATAAACGGCTTGTTTAACCCGATGGCAAGTGATTTTGCAAAAGCAAGACCACTGAGCAATGAACCTAATAAGCCTGGACCCCTGGTCGCTGCAACAAGATCAATATCAACAAGGTCCAATCCTGCAACCTCAAGACCCAGTCGTGTAAGCGGGATTATTACCTTCACATGATTACGAGCCGCAATTTCAGGAACCACCCCCCCAAATTTTCCGTGTGCAATCTGAGATGAAACAATATTTGCAAGCACCACATTATCCTTGACCAAACCGACTGAGGTTTCATCACAAGAAGTCTCAATGCCTAATGTAATCATCTCTACGCCAGGCAATAACTCATATTGTATTTTTTGTGGGACAACTGTGGCGGCAAAAAGTTGAAAAAAAGATTATTTCTTCTTCTTCCTATCTTTCTTCTGCTTTTTTTCGCGTTTCTTTTGTTTCGCAAATTGTTTCTTTTCTTGCTTCGTTTTCTTTGCGGGTGCCTGTGCCTTTTTTGTTATTTCCTTTTCCTTTTTCTCTTGCTTCGCTTTTTCTTTTTGGGGTTTCTTTTCTTTCTTTCCCTTCTCGACTTTCTCAGGCAAGTACCTTCTTTCAATCAGTTTTCTGCGATCATCTATGACGCCGGGTTCGCTCTTCGCTGTGAGTTCAAGTATTGCCATTTCAGCACCATCACCCAATCTTTTACCCAATCTAAAAATCCTTGTATAACCACCCTGGCGACCAGAGAATTTTGGTGCGATTTCTTCGCAAATAATCTTCACCAATTTATGATCAGGAACAAAACTGTAGATATGTCTTTTTGCTGATAGACTATTCTCTTTGGCAAATTCAATCAGACGCTCGGCAAGTCTCCTTGCTTCTTTTGCTTTTGGTAGTGTTGTTCTTATTTTTTCAAAGATAAACAGAGCACGACACAGATTGCGCAAGAGGGCAAGGCGATGTGCCTTTTTTCTGCCTAATTTTTTGACTTTATTTCCGTGTCTCATCGCAGCTCCATATCCTCTTTGTTATCAAACATCCTCTTTCAAAAATCTATCAACATCCATTTCAAGGTGCAAACCCATACCATGCAAAATCTTCTCCAGCACTTTAAGGGACTTTCTGCCAAAATTATCATAGGTAAGCAACTCCTTGCCACTCTTACGGACGAGATCGCCGATAGTCTTAATGCTCTTGTTCTTGAGGCAATTTGAGGTGCGTACGGAAATCTCAAGTTCATCAATGCTTCGCTTTAAAATCTCCCTGATTCGACGGTGTTCAGCATCCAGTTGCTCCTTGGATGAAAACAATGGTTCAATTGACAATTCGTACCCCTTCTTGTTGATCGTATTTCTCAATTCATCAATGCTTCTTTTTGTTGCCTCATCAATCGTAATAAACGCTTTGCCCAGATCAGCAAAAAAAGCTAAATGGTGCCTGAGCAGACTCGCTGCTTGCGCCACCGCCTCAACCGGGGTAATTGTCCCATCAGTTTTGACCTCGAGAACCAAATGATCATAGTCAGTCTTGGTACCCACTCTTGTGTTTTTCACATCAAAATTTACTGATAGCACCGGTGAAAAAATCGCATCAACATAGATCGTACCTACAGGCATATCACTCTTTTTCAATAGTTCAGCCGGCACAAAGCCCCGGCCCACTTCAACCATCATTTCCATAGTAAAATTCACTTTCGCATCAGTGACAGTGAGTATTTTCTGCTTCGGATTAGCAATGACTACCAGTGGATTTTTTTCAATATCCTCGGCAAGATATTCTTTCTTACCTTTTACTTTTAAGGTCAGGGTTGCTGGTTCATCACTTAATAACTTCATTCTTATTTTCTTGATATTCAGAATAATTTCAACAACATCCTCATAAACACCCGGGATAGTTGAAAACTCCTGCATCACATTTGCAATACGAATATTTGTAATGGCTGCACCCTGAATTGATGACAAGATAACCCGGCGCAACGCATTACCAATCGTTATCCCGTATCCCCTCTCTAAAGGCGAAATTACAAATCTTCCAAAAACCTCAGTTGCAGATTCTTTTTCAATTTCAATGCCCTTGGGCATTACAATAGGTCTAAGTGCCATAAAACTCCTTATTTGGAATACAACTCAACAATTAAGTTCTCTTGCAGAGGTACTGTGATATCCTCACGCTTTGGCATTCTCAATACGGTTCCACTCATGCTCTCTTTATTAAGTTTAAGCCAGGCTGTTATTTTCTCTGGATCCCTTTCTTCAAGTGCCCGTTTAATAGTTGCATTCTTGTGCATTTTTTCTTCAACAGAGATAGTTTGGTTAGGCTTGACTAAATAACCGGGAATATCAACTTTTTTACCATCCACCTTAATATGACCATGTCGCACTATCTGCCGCGCCTGAGCTCTTGATGAAGCAAATCCCAGTTGATACACTGTGTTATCAAGCCTCCGCTCCAGCAAAATCAACAGATTCTCGCCCGGTGCCCCTGCCATCTTTGTCGCATCCCGAAAAATCTTGCGGAATTGTGTCTCGAGTATCCCATAAACAGATTTAACTTTCTGTTTCTCTCTTAGTTGTGTAGCATAAGAAGTCAACTTCCTCCTGCCAACTTTACCGTGCATACCAGGCGGATAACCTCTTCTTGTAAAGGAGCATTTATCAGTATAACATCGACTTCCTCTCAAAAATAGTTTTTCCCCTTCACGGCGACAGATTTTGCATTTTGCACCGATGTATCGCGCCACTTATACCCTCCTTTTTCTTGGCGGTCGACAGCCATTATGAGGCAACGGCGTAATATCCTTGATTGTTGTAATTGTCAAACCGACGGTCTGCAAGGTCCTTATCGCTGCTTCACGTCCAGGACCCGGACCCTTAATGCGTACCTCAAGCTTTCTTATTCCTAATGATAATGCCTCTTTACCGACCACTGTTGCACATTGCTGGGCTGCATAAGCTGTCCCCTTCTTCGTACCTTTGAAACCAACTCTTCCGGCACTTGACCAGCACAGCGTATTACCCTGTTCATCACAGATAGAAACAATTGTATTATTGAAACTGGCAAAAATGTTTGCAATTCCAGCGAGCTCTGCCCTTGTACTCCTCTTTCTCTTGGTCACTCTTTTTTTCATTTCTTCTCTCCTGGTGCTGCCTTAATCACTGCAACAGTTTTTCTCTTGCCCTTCCGTGTCCGCGCATTTGTCCTTGTTCTCTGCCCCCGAACTGGAAGTCCAATCTTATGTCGCATACCTCGGTAACAACCGATATCAATCAATCTCTTTACATTCGCTGCAACATCTGCACGCAAAACACCCTCAACCTTATAATCAGATTCAATCAATTTTCTGATTTTTGTAACTTCATCCTCAGTTAAGTCCTTGATCTTTTTTGAACGATCAATACCGCAACGCAAGACTATCTGCTGAGCAGCAGGAACACCAATTCCGTAAATAGCAGTCAAACCGTATTCAACCTTTTTGTTCAAAGGCAAATCAACACCTGCAATTCTTGGCATAAACCTCCTTTGTCCTTCCAGCTATGTTTATCATCCCTGTCTTTGTTTGTGCCTTGGGTCTTTGCAGATAATTCTAACAACACCCTTTCTCTTGATAACCCGACACTTAATGCACCTTTTCTTAATTGATGATTTAACCTTCAAATTGTCTCCTTAAACTGATATTCTACAAATTTTGACAAAAAAGTCAATATCCTCATTGGACTATTTATAGCGCCAGACAATTCTCCCCCGAGAAAGATCGTAAGGTGACAGTTCCAACAAAACCCTATCTCCGGGCAGAATCTTAATATAACTCATCCGCATCTTTCCTGAGACATGTGCCAAAACCCTGTGTCCGTTATCGAGTTCCACCCGAAACATGGCATTCGGTAGCGTCTCAATTATTGTGCCTTCGGTCTGTATCAAATCCTTTCTTGCCATATCAATTCTCCACTACCTTTGTTACATTGATATTACCTTCCCTCAAAATAATTATTGTATCCTCAAAGTGACACGACAAAGAACCATCACTTGTCAATATTGTCCAACCATTATTCGCTGTTTTGACCTCAAATCCACCCATATTTGTCATTGGTTCAATCGCCAGCGCCATTCCTGAAACCAGCTCGGGATCAGGACCAGTTGCAACAAAATTCGGTATCATCGGTTCCTCATGCAAATTCCTGCCCACACCATGTCCTGTCAATTCCCTGACAACGCTATAACCATGTTTCTCAACCAACTGCTGGATTGCCCGGGAGATATCCGATACACGGCTCTTACATTGGGCTTGCGCTATGCCCTTTTCCAGAGCCCTCTTAGTTAGATTGACGAATTCCAAAATTTCACGAGGGAATGAACCGATCATGAAAGTTCTTGCTGCATCAGCAATATAGCCCCGATATGAAACACCTACATCAACCTTTACAAGATCACCATTTTTAATAACCCGCTCATCAGGAATTCCGTGGACTACTTCATTATTGAGAGAAATGCAAGCACTCCGGGGAAAACCACGATAATTGAGAAACGCAGGCTTCGCATCATGTTCAACAATCATTTTGTGAATAAAATCATTTAGTTCTATCGTCTTCATGCCTTTCAGATCCATACAGGCAATCTGCCTAAAGATTTCCTGGATAGTTTCTCCAGCCATAATAACATTCTTGATTCCTTCATCATTCAGCAATGCCATCAATAACCCGCATTATTCGCTGTAGTACCTCTTCTTTTGATCCCGATGCATCAATAGCCACATATACACCAAGTGATTTGTAGTATTCACTCAAAGGCTTAGTCTCAGATTCATACACTTTCAAACGATTTGTGATAACATCAAGATTGTCATCTTTTCTTTTGACTATCACGGTTCCACAATTATCGCAAATCGCTGCGACTTTTGGCGGATTGGTGATTTCATTGTATACCGCGCCACATTTAGGACAGTATAAGCGTGCCAGTGCCCTTCTTATAATTTCATCATGAGGAAGCTGTAGCTCTATTGCTACTCCGATCTTCTTGTTATGTTGGGCAAGTAACCTCTCAAGCGCTATTGCCTGTTTGAGATTTCTGGGAAAACCGTCAAACAATATGTGATTATTCAGATTCTCAACGACATAATCCTCAACAATCTCCAATACAATCTCATCAGGTGCCAAGATACCATTCTTGAGAAATTCTTCTACGCTCTTGCCGGTCGGACTTCCAATTGATACCTGTTCCCTTAATACATCGCCCATAGAAAATTTCTTGAAATTGTATTTTTCAATGAGAAGCTCAGCCTGAGTTCCTTTTCCCACTCCAGGCGCACCAAAGAGAAACAACATCAACGACGTCCTCTAATCTTTCCTTTTTTCATGAAACCTTCATAATGATACATCAGCAACTGCGATTCAATCTGCTGGACTGTATCAAGAGCAACACCGACAATGATCAACAATGTGGTACCTCCAAAATAAAATGGCACTTTCAGATAGTTTATCAGATACCAGGGCACAAGGGCAATAAATCCTAAAAAAAGTGCCCCGGGCAGGGTGATCCTTGAAAGAACACCATCCACATAATCAGCGGTCTTTTGACCGGGTCTGATGCCCGGTATAAAACCACCATACCGTTTCATATTCTCAGCCAGCTCAGTTGGATTAAATACAATTGATGTATAGAAGTATGTAAAAAATACAATGAGAGCGAAGAATATCAAATCATACGCCCAGAAGCCGGGGATGAAAACTTCTGCCAGATATTTCAACGCCGGCACATAAGCAGCAACGGTTCCAGGGAATACCACTAATGATTGTGCAAAGATTATCGGTATCACGCCAGCAGTATTAACACGCAGTGGCAGAAATGTTGATTGCCCTCCGTACATACGTCGTCCAATGACCCGTTTGGGATACTGCACTGGTATACGCCGTGTTGCCTGGGTCATAACAATCACAGCTGCCACAATTAGAATCATCATAATAATTACAATCAATAGGTTGATTACAGAAAGACCCTGAGTTGCGACAAGCTGGGCAGTTCGGAAGAAATATGCAGGATACTCCTCAAGACAGCCAATAAAAATAAGAAAAGAGATGCCATTGCCAATGCCCTTCTCCGTAATCTGTTCACCAATCCACATAGCAAAAATAGCACCGCAGGTGAGGGTTAGAACCGAAGACATCCGGAATGCCCAGCCTGGTTCGTAAACAATGGAAACAACCCCACCAGCACTCGTAAATTTCTGCATTTCCAGGTAAGCAGCAATACCAAACGCCTGAAAAGCTGCAAGCGCAACCGTAAGGTATCGCGTATACTGCGTGATCTTGCGCCTTCCTGCCTGGTCACGCTGGAGTTTCTCTATCTGAGGGAATACCGAACCAAGCAACTGAAAAATGATTGAAGATGAAATATAAGGCATTACTCCAAGAAACAGAATCGCTGCCCTTGACAAGGCACCGCCGACAAAGATATCATACATACCAAATAGTGAACCTTGCTGTTTTAACTGCTGCATTAATAGACCCAATGCCTGAGCATTGATCCCTGGCAGGGGCACATGGGCACCCAAACGGTAGATACAGACGGCACCTAATGTAAACAGCAATTTCTTTTTCAGATCAGGAACCTTGAAAATATTCTGGAATGTGGACATCATACAATCTTCTCCGGTTTGCCTCCTGCTGCCACAATCTTTTGTTCTGCTTTCCGGGAAAAAGCATGGGCTTTAACAAAAAGCGGTTTGTCAAGATTGCCCTGACTCAATATCTTAACCTTTGAACCACCCTTGATAATACCCTTTTCTTTCAGCGTCTCGGGCGTTATTTCGGCATTTGCCGAAAATTTCGATAGTTGCAGAAGATTAACAATTTCAAACACCTGACTTGTATAATTGTGAAAACCACGCTTGGGTAAACGCCTTGTTAGCGGCATTTGCCCACCTTCAAAACCCATTCTTACTCTGTAACCAGAACGCTGCTTGTGTCCCTTATGTCCCCGACACGATGTCTTACCATGCCCTGACCCAGGACCACATCCAACTCTCTTCTTGCTATGGGTACTGCCTGGCTTAGGCCTAAGTTCGTCCAATTTCATTGTTTGTACTCCTGAACCTCAACCATATATGACACCTTTTCAATCATTCCCCTTACTGCATTATTATCCGGGAAAATCCTTGATTTACCTATTCTGTTTAAACCAAGTGCTTTGAGAATTAGTTTATGTTTTTTTATTTTGTCAATTGGACTCTTCTTTAATATCACTTTTATCTTTTTCATATTTCTTCCTCAAAAAGTATTCCACGGGTTTGTTGCGCATTTCAGCAACAGTCTGTGCTGAACGAATAGAGGTCAAACCCTTGATTGTTGCTACTGCTAAATTCGTTGAATTTCTCGAGCCTAAGGCTTTTGATAGAATATCTCTTATTCCCACGGCATGACACACTGCCCTGACAGCGTTGGAGGCAATGATACCGCTTCCTGGCAGCGCAGGTTTAAGAATCACCCGACTCGCCGAATACTTACCTATGACTGGATAAAGAATAGTTCCATCAACTACCGAAACCCTAACCATGTTCTTTTTCGCTATCTCGGTCGCTTTTTTAATTGCCGGTGCAACCTCTGCTGATTTGGCGTGTCCGATACCAACACGACCTGCGCCATCACCAACCACCACACAAGCATAGAGTTTTAACCTCTTCCCACCTTTAACGACCTTTGAAACCCGTTTCAGTTCAACAACTCTTTCAATAAGTTCAACTGCGTTTTCCTGCATTTAGGCATCCTCCTAAAATTTCAGTCCTGATTGTCTTGCACCTTCAGCAAGAGCCTTTATCCGACCATGATACTTGTAACCTCCACGGTCAAAACAAACTTCTTTTATCCCTTTCTCAAGGGCAAGTTTTGCGATAGCCTTGCCAATTTCCAGCGCAGTATCAACCTTGTTCTTACCCTCAAGTTCTTTCTTGTTTATAGAAGAGACACCACAAATGACAATGCCCCTGCTATCATCAATTATCTGGGCGTAAATGTGTTGGTTACTGCGGAATACACAAAGTCTGGGCTTTGCAGTATCACCGACAAGATTCTTTCTAATTCTCTTATGCCTTCTTATTCTGCCTGTTAATTTCATAAGAACCCGCTTTAACTATGTTGCTTGGGCAACCACGCGCTTGCCAACTTTCTTGCGGACAAATTCATCTGCATAGCGTATGCCCTTTTGCTTATATGGATCGGGTAGCCTGACTCTTTTTATGTTTGCTGCAGTATCACCAATCAGTTGTTTATCAATTCCGCTCAGTTTTATGTTAGTCAAATCACCCTTGTCTGCGCTCTTCACTGTCTGCAATTCACACTTGATACCAGGTGGTATTGGAACAGTCACCGGTTTCGTAAAGCCAACAAAAAGCTGAATACCTCCACTCACTGCCTGGGCTCGATAACCAGTTCCCTGAATGACAAGAGTCTTTGAATAACCCTCAGCTACTCCCTTAATCATATTCAGGATAAGTGTTCTTGTTGTACCTTGATGCTGATGAGCAGTCACGGTATCAATATTTGTAAGTACTGTCAGGAATCCGTCCTTCTGTTCAACCTTGATATGTTCTGAAACTTTGAGTTGAAGTTCTCCTAAGGGACCTTTTATTCTGATTTCCTGACCATTAATGTCAACCTGGATTTTATCAGGGATCTTTATCGGTTTTGCTCTCATCTTCGCCATAGCATACCTCTTTTAGTAAATAAATCCTATGACTTCGCCACCGATCTTCTTGCGCCGTGCCTCACGGTCAGTCATAACACCCTTTGAAGTAGTGAGTATTGCAACACCCATACCTTTAAGAATAGTTGGAATTTCATCTTTGCCAACATATGTTCTTCGTGAACTCTTTGAGATTCTTTGAAGATCCCTTATCACCGACTCACCTTCTTTTGAATACTTCAACATAACAATTATCTTACGCGGTCTATTCTCCGAATCCAGGCTAAAATTATTAATGAACCCTTCCTCAAGTAGAATCCGCAGAATTTCAGTATGTAGTCTTGAATACGGCACCGCAACTTCAGTTTTATTTGCACGACAACCATTTCTTATTATCGTGAACATATCAGCAATTGGGTCCACAAAAGCCTCCTGCCACTTCAATTCTTCTAAAATTCGCTATAGTATTAATTATTAACATAGCCTATATTATAATTATTTTTAGAAAAAAGTCAAGAGAAAAAACACTAAGCCCTATGCTTTAATCTGCCACTTATTTTTCCCCCCACAACAACAGGATTGTAGCGGTGTGACCTGTGATTTAACATCAGGGCGGGTTAATCGCACCCAGAAAAGGCAATTGAAGGCGGATTATCAGGGGATAGCAAGGGATGTCAGGGGATCGGGATACCAGGATATCAGTAGGTGTAGGGCAAGGCTTTAGCTCCATCATAATCTTTCACGGGAATAAATTTCCTACTCCTGAGAAAAGATATATTGGAATTCGTTTATCGTTATTCGTTTTCGCAGCCCGGCTATCTGGTTTCTTTGGTTTTTCTGGTTTATCTGGTTCATTTTTCTGTTTTGAATTGCTGATTTGGTATGTACGGCTTAGTCCGCTGCTCTGTTTGGCGGATTGGAATTTGGTATTGGGATTTTGGAATTTTTCGTTGGCAAGTGTCGCGACCTGACCCGATAATGGATTGAAGGCAGAATTTTTGTGCAGTGTATTGTTTTTGGATATTTTATGGGTATAATTATTTATGCTGCAGAACATAAAAAGCCTTAATCTGAAACAGCTGGAACATTTTTTTGTAAAATCAAACCTTGAATCGTATCGCGCTAAACAAGTCTTTCAATGGTTGTGGCAAAAGGGAGTCAGGGATTTCAACAAAATGACCAACCTCTCGTTAGATTTGCGTAAAATACTTACCGAGCAGTTTGTATTTGAGGATATAAAGCTTGTTGGGAAAACGACTGCCAGTGATGGTGCAACAAAATTCCTCTGGCAACTGAATGATAATAGTCATATTGAATCAGTATTCATACCAGAAACACCGCGAAAAACCGTGTGCGTTTCAACCCAGGTTGGCTGTCCACTGGGCTGTCTTTTCTGCGCTACTGCAACAATGGGTTATAAACGAAACCTTGAAGCGTTTGAAATTGCAGATCAGGTTCAACTTGTGCAGAATTTTTCAGGCGATAAACTAACCAACATTGTGTTCATGGGCATGGGCGAGCCATTGTTGAATATTGAGGATCTCAATTCTGCGCTGGAAATCATCACGTCTTCGATTGGTCTGGGCATAAGTCAACGCCACATTACTGTTTCCACAGCCGGTATTATTGAAGGTATTGATTATCTTCTTAAATCGCACTGGAAGGTAAAGCTTGCCATCTCATTAAATTTTCCTGATCAGAAGATGCGCGAAAAATATATGCCTGTTGCACGGAAAAATCACCTGCCAGAAGTCTTAAAACTGGCGCGCAGTTATTCGTTAACCAAACATATGGTTACATTTGAGTATGTAATGATCAAAGACCTGAATGACTCACCAGAGCATGCGTGCCAGTTGTTGGAATTACTAAAAACTATACCTTCAAAAATCAATCTTATTCCGTATAACGAATATCCTGGGCTACCATATAAAACGCCAGATCCCGGAAACGTTGAAGAATTTCAAAAAATTCTTTACAATTCAAAGCATCCGGTTACCTTGCGTAAATCCAAAGGCAGTGACATCCTTGCAGGATGTGGTCAACTTGCGGGTAGATTTAAAGACAAAAATTAATAGTTCTCTGCCAGAACCTCGTAATAAGCCTGGGGATGTTTGCACGCAGGACATTGTTCAGGTGCCACAGCTCCTTCATGAATGTAGCCACAATTCCGGCAGTGCCATTTTACCACATTTTTCTTCTTGAATACAGTTTTGTTCTTAATGTTGTCAATAAGACTGCGGTACCGTGCCTCATGAAACATCTCCACCTTTGCTATTTCACGGAAAGAACTTGCGATCTCTGAAAAACCTTCTTCGTCAGCAATCTTCGCAAAATCCGAATAGAGTTTTGACCATTCAAATTTTTCTCCATCGGCTGCTGACTGAAGATTTGTAAGCGTATCTTTGATCATTCCTGCCGGATAAGCAGCAGTAATTTCAAGTTCGCCACCTTCAAGATATTTGAAGAAAACCTTGGCGTGTTCTTTTTCATTATCTGCAGTTTCCAGAAAAATCGCTGAAATCTGTTCATAACCTTCTTTTTTTGCAGCAGAAGCAAAATATGTATAACGATTACGCGCCTGGCTCTCGCCCGCGAATGCAATCAAAAGGTTTTTCTCGGTCTTTGTTCCTTTTAATGACTTTGACATAGAGCCTCCTTCTATTTTTTAAGTGTTTTCTTGATCAATTCTGCAACATGTGCTGGAGTTTCGCCTACTATTACACCTGCTTCCTGAAATGCCTTGATCTTTTCTGCTGCGGTTCCAGCTGTTCCAGAAATAATTGCACCCGCATGACCCATTCTTTTGTCTGCAGGTGCAGTTTTGCCAACAATAAAACCAAAAACGGGCTTTTTGAAATATTTCTTGATGTAGTCAGCAGCATCCTGCTCATCCCTGCCACCAATTTCACCAACAACCACAACTGCCTCAGTATCAGGGTCTTTGGCAAAAAGTTCAAGACAGTCAATGAACTTTGTCCCGATTATTGGATCGCCACCAATACCAATACAGGTTGATTGACCGAGACCAACTCGTGTAATATGGTCAACAATCTCATAAGTCAGTGTTCCACTACGGGAAATGACACCAATCTTGCCTTTCTTGAATATGTGACCGGGCAGAATACCAACTTTTGACTCACCTGCTGATACAAGACCTGGTGAATTTGGGCCAATCAGACGACACTTCTTGTCTTTCAAATAAGCGACTATTTTCACTAATTCAACAGTCGGTACCCCTTCAGCAATACAAACAACAAGCTCTATTCCAGCGTCAATCGCCTCATACATTGCAGCTGGAGCGAACTTTGCAGGAACAAATATCACCGAGGTGTTTGCACCAGTATTCTTAACTGCCTCGGCAACCGAGTTAAAAACAGGAACCCCTTCAACCTCAAGTCCACCCTTGCCTGGCGTCACCCCGGCGACAACTTCTGTTCCGTAGGCAATCATCTGCCTGGTGTGAAAACTACCATCTCTGCCCGTAATGCCCTGAACAACGAGTTTTGTATTTGTATTGATCAAAATACTCATTGGTGCTCCTTTCTACTCTGCAAGAAGTTCAATTGCCTTCTTTGCACCATCATCCATCGTCTTGGCAAAAATCAAACCCGCTTCCTTCAAAATTTCCATGGCCTTGTCTTCGTTTGTGCCGGTTAATCGTGCGACAATTGGTTGTTTAATGCTCAAACTTTTTTTCGCCTCAAGAATCCCCATTGCCACATCATCACAACGTGTAATACCACCAAAAATATTAAAGAATATTACCTTTACATTTTTGTCCTTAAGCAAGATTTCAAGGGCATTCTTCACTTTTTCCGGAGAAGAAGAACCACCAATGTCCAGGAAATTCGCCGGTTCACCACCAAAATGTTTTACCAGATCCATGGTTGCCATTGCCAGACCAGCACCATTAACAACACAACCAATATTGCCATTCAGTCTTACATAGGATAAATCCCTTTCTCTGGCAAGAAGTTCGTTCTCATCTTCACTTTCCCTATCACGCATTGCCTCAATTTCAGGATGGCGATAAAGTCCATTATCATCAAAATTTATCTTTGCATCAAGGGCAATCAATTGACCTGACCTATCAACAACCAGAGGATTAATCTCAGCCAGCGAAGCATCATTGTCAACAAATAGTCGGTATAATTTATCAGCTATTCCAGCACACTCAAACGCAGTCTTGGAATTTCCATAAAGAAAAAGGCCGATCTCCCTTGCCTTGTGTTCAAGCAGACCCAATAATGGATCGGCATACACTTTATAAATCGCCTCAGGTTTTTGCCTGGCAATCTCTTCTATTTCCACGCCACCCTCTTTGCATGCCATTAGCACAGTCTTTTTTTCATTACGATCAATAATGATGCCTAAATAGGCTTCTGAAGCAATTCCCACAGCCTCAGATACAAGAACTTTTTTCACGGGAATTCCCTTGATTTCCATGCCCAAAATTTTTGAGCCAAATTCTTTTGCCTCTGCCTCAGTCTTCGCCAGTTTAATGCCGCCAGCCTTACCCCTGCCACCAACCATTACCTGTGCCTTGATCACGCAGGGCAAACCAATCTCTTTTGCTGCAAGTATTATCTCATCAAGATTAAAACAAACCTTTTCTTTTGGCACTGCAATACCGTATTTCTTGAAAAATTCCTTTGCCTGATATTCGTGGATTTTCAAAGTACCTCCTTACATGAATGATTATATACATAAAGGTTTGTAAGTCAAGATAAGCCCGAAAAGATGTTTTTTTTACTATTTCAGTTTCCAGACACGTTGAGACCAATAGAGGAGAATTGCATAACCCAATGTAACGAACGAAGCAATAATGATTGAAACCCTTTCACCTGCCAATTGAGCAAAAGAACCTATCCAGAGTGCACCAAAAGGCAACAATCCAAAAAAGGAAAAGGTGTAGATACTCATAACCCTGCCCCTAATTTCCTCTTCAACCTCCAATTGTACAAGTGAATTACACAAATTCATTATCAATATTTGTGCGATGCCCGCGCAGCATAGAAAAATTAGTGCAACAATGAAATTACTGTTTATTGCAAACAGAACAATAAAGATCGGAAAGAGAAATGTTCCTATACTGAGGAGTTTTCCCTTGAATTTAAAGATCCCCAGAGACGCGATGAAAAGTGCTGAAAATAGCGCCCCAAACCCCCGGGCAGTCTGGAGAAATCCGTTTGTGCGTGCATCGCCATGGAGTATTCGGACAGCCCAGGCAGGCAATAATGTAGTATATGGTTGTCCAAATAATGCCATAATCGCGATTGTCAATATGAGATACTTGATTGTTGGATGTGTCAAGGTATATTTAAAACCTTGCTTCAAATCTCTTATTGCAGAATAACCAGGGTTGAGAATATTTGAACCCCTGATATTCATTGATGATATGGCGCTGATCACGGCGATGAAAGTTATTCCATTAATAGTGAAACACCAGCCAGGACCGAGTGCTGCATAGATAATGCCACCAGCTGCAGGACCGAGCGCAATTGCGATGTTGAACATTGCAGCATTCAAGGCAATAGCATTAGTCAATGCCTCAGGTTCAACGAGTTCTCTGACAAATGCCAGTCGTGCTGGTGCATCAAAGGCATTGGCAATACCCATTCCAAACGCCAATAGAATAATGTGCCAGGGCTGAACAATCTTCAGAAAGGTAAGACCGGCAAGACTGAATGCAAGAGTCATCATTGTGGTCTGGGTGAAGATCAAAATCTTTTTTCTGGGGATTCTATCGGCAATCACGCCCCCATACAGCATAAAAATCCAGGTAGGAAGACCTGCGGCAAAACCTACATAACCTAAGTAGGCTGACGAATGCGTCAGCTCATAGATAAAAAAACCCTGCGCTGTCGTCTGCATCCAGGTACCAAAAAGGGAAATCATTTGCCCAAAAAACCAGAGTTTGTAATTCTGATATTTGAGTGCGAGAAATGTGTTTTGCCAAAAATATTTTCTACCTACTTCCATAATCGCTCAATCCGAATTGATGCAGTACGCTGATGACACGACGATATTCCTCAGGGGTAATTCTGCGATTCAACTCCGGATACTCACTTGCACGATAAGTCGGGTGATATTGTTCCATTACATTAACAAAAGAGTTTCTTGATATCTCATCAGCAATGAATTCAAGGCAGTTAGCAGAATCAGCAAGATTATCAGGCAGAACCAGATGCCTTATCAATAAACCTTTTTCTGCAATGCCATTTTCAATCACCAGGTCTCCAACCTGCCGGTGCATCTCTTTTAATACCTGTCTCACAACATCCCAGTAGTCTGGAACTTTTGAATATTTATTGCCATTCTCATTATTTCCGTATTTTATATCAGGCATATAGATATCAATTATACCATCAAGTAATTTCAAGGTCTTTGTGGATTCATAACCTCCACAATTATACACTATTGGCAGGTTCAAACCCCTGTCCTGTGCTATTGCCAGTGCCTCAATAATCTGTGGTACCCAGGGTGTAGGAGTGACAAGATTGATATTATGGCAGCCAAGCTCCTGCAAATCAAGCATCATTTGACCAAGAATTTCGGCCGTGGTTTCGCGACCCAGACCATGTTGACTGATGTCGTAATTCTGACAGTAGACGCAGTGCAGATTACAGCAGGCAAAGAAGATCGTGCCCGAACCAAATCTACCAACAAGGCAGAATTCCTCACCAAAATGCTGGTGGTAAGATGATACCCTGGGTTTTAACCCTGCTTTGCAATCTCCAATCTCACCGTTTGTCCGATTTACCAGACATTCTCTGGGACAGAGCTGGCAGGGATTGAGCAGGCTATAGAAATTCTTAATCAACTCATCCGTGATCTTCTTCATAATAACCTATTTTAAGTGAAAACCTACTTGTCGCGGTATCTGTAATACGCTGCACATGATCCTTCAGATGAAACCATGCACGCACCAACAGGATTACCAGGCGTGCACTTCTTGCCAAAAAGCGAACAATCTGGCGGAATCTTCAATCCCAGAAGGACTTTTCCGCAGATACAACCTTTGGGCTCATGATACACAGTAGTTCTGATATCATACCTTTTTGTGGCGTCAAATCTCTGGTATTTCTTTTTGAAAGTCAAGCCAGAATTTGGTATTGTTCCAATACCGCGCCATAAAGAAGCTGTTGGTTCAAAAACCATATCAAGCATTTTCAGCGCTGTTTTGTTTCCGGTGGGCTTTACAACGCGGGTATATTCAATGGCGATCATTGCTTCTTTGTTCTGGATCTGTTCCACAAGATTTTCTATACCCCTGAGTATATCAATTGGGTCAAAACCGGTTATACAGCCAGGAATGTGGTATTTCTCAGCAAGAAACCTGTATGGTCTGGCACCGATAATTGTGGAGACATGACCCGGCAGAATAAAACCGTCCACACCAATTACTGGTGATTGGGCAATAAACTCCAGGGCAGGTGGTATGAGTTTAAAAGCAGGAATAATATAAAAATTGCTGATATTTCTCTCTACTGCCTCAACAATAGCCGCAGCAATAGTTGGTGATGTCGTTTCAAAACCAACACCAACAAAGACCACATCTTTCTGAGGGTTCTGCTGAGCAATTATCAGGGCATCGCGCGGAGAATAGACAATTTGCGGATGATGAACTTCAAGATTGCCCCTGGAGCCAGGCACGCGAACTATGTCACCGAAAGTAGTAATTATCACATTTTTTTGTCGGGCAAGCTCAATTACCCAATCAATTGTTTCCTGCGGTGTCACACAAACCGGGCAACCAGGCCCAGAAATGAGCTTCAAGCAATCGGGCAACATGCGCCTGATTCCGGCACGGGCAATTGCCATGGTGTGAGTTCCACAAACCTCCATAAGTGAAATTGATTGATTCAATCTGCTCCTGATTTTTATGACAATCTCAGCAATAGGATTTGGCATTATGGAATAAGAACAATCAGTGTGCTGGCTATATCTTTTCAACCTTGTGATAATACATCATAACCCTGCCGCGACCAGCATTCTTTGCCTCATACAATGCCCTGTCCGCATTCTTTATGAGCTCAGAAGGGTTAACTCCATCTTCAGGATAAACAGCAATTCCCGCTGAAAATGCGATTTTTCTATCTCCCGGGGCGTGGGTAAAATCGTACAGTTTAAAGTTACTCAAAAGATTAGCCACCATCTTTGCCGCTTCTTCTTTCCTCGTTTCAGGAAACATCATAATAAATTCATCACCACCATATCTACCAACAAGGTCAGTATCACGAAAATATTTACTGAAGATCTGTGACAGACGTATTAATAATTGATCGCCTGCCTGATGACCAAATGTATCATTGTAATACTTAAAATTGTCAAGATCAATGATCGCAACTGAAAGGCTGTGCTGAAACCGTTTTGCACGATTCAGTTCCTCAGTTAACTTATCTCTAAAAAATCCAATGTTATAAAGTTTGGTCAGCGGGTCAATTGAGGCAAGATCGCGCATGGTTGCTAAACTGAGCGTATTTTGCAATGCAGTTGATGCTATTCTGACAACCACACCAACAGTATTCTTTTCCCGCTCGTTGAGACCTTCTTCGCGATTAAAAGCAATCACGCCAAACATTCTCGTTTGGTAGACCAGCGGATAACAGAAATCCGGAACAAAAAATGGATAGGGTTCTTTAATACGCAACACTTCGGCTTCATGTACACCAATCGGCATCCTCTTCTCCGCAGTCACACCCACTTTACCATCACCTACCTCATAGACAAGTCTGAGAATCCAGTCTTCATTTAATCCATATTGATCAACGATATTCAAACGCCTTTCTTTCTCATCAAGAAAAAATAACGCAACCTGTGGTGCATTCAAGTAATTTCGCAAAAAACCCACAATTTCACGAGCAATCTCAACTGGTTCCAATCTTGAAGTCAAACGAATGATTGAAGAAAAAAGAATATTGTCCTGCGATGTGATATTGCGAAATTCGTTTCTTAAACTAATATTCTCCTGTTTTTGCCTTTCCAGTTCATCGGTGATGATGGCAATCTGCGACAAAACTTCGCTCTTCTTCTGAATTCTTGAGACAATTACAATAATGACTATTATCAATACAACAACTACTACTCCAGCAGCATAAGCATAAATTTCCATTTTCAATTCTCCAACCTATCATATTATACACATCGCCGGTAGAAAATCAATAGGGCATGGCAAGAATACGGCAATCTTAAAATGTATTTTCAACCGCCATGTTTTCCCAACATCTCACCAAAACACACTCAGTTCGGGTTTCATGGACTATTGACATAGCCAATATTTGGCATAGAATATCATACCAGTCAGTGTTGAATATGTTGGTTCTGATTGAAACAAAAACTATTATAGTTATCTTGCAGATAAGGAATTTATTTAGAGTTAATCACTGAAGGGAGGTCACCATGGCGTGGCAAGGCGAATTAATAAAACTGGATGATTATCATTATAAAATTCCGCAAAGTCATAAGCCGGGCATGAAGACAGACGGTATGATCTTTGCCTCCGACAAAATGCTCGCAAAAATTAAAGAAGACCAGGCACCAGAACAGGTTGCCAATGTCGCTACACTTCCTGGCATAGTGGGATATTCACTGGCGATGCCTGATATCCACTGGGGATATGGATTTCCCATTGGCGGTGTTGCAGCATTTGATATCAAAGACGGCATTATCTCACCCGGTGGTGTCGGATATGACATCAATTGTGGTGTAAGAATTCTCAGAACAAATCTAAAGTACGATGAAATCAAGAACCAAATTAAAGATCTGGTGCGGGCGATTTTTAACAATGTGCCTTCGGGGGTTGGGTCCACAGGCAAAATCAGAATTGATGAGCATGAAGTAAAACAGGTAATGCTGAATGGTGCACAATGGGCACTCAAAAAAGGTTATGGCTGGCAAAAAGATATTGAGAGAATAGAAGAAAATGGAATGTTGAAAGGTGCCAATCCTGAGCGGGTGTCACGAAGAGCAATTGAAAGGGGAAGACCTCAGCTCGGAACCCTCGGTGCAGGTAATCATTTTTTGGAGATCCAGATCGTAGAAGATATTTATGACCCTGCCTCAGCAAGGATAATGGGGATCTATGAAACTGGACAGATCACGGTAATGATACATACTGGCTCAAGAGGACTTGGCTATCAAATCTGCGACGACAATGTAAAAACTCTGGGCAATGCGGTGAGAAAATATGGAATAAATATTCCTGATAGACAGCTTGCCTGTGCACCAATTGAATCGCCTGAAGGAAAATCCTATTTTGAACAGCTGGCATGCGCGGCAAATTATGCCTGGGCAAATCGTCAGTGTATTATGCACTGGGTCAGGGAGGCATTTGAAAAAGTACTGAACAAAAAGGCAGAAGACTTGGAAATGGAACTGATCTATGATGTTGCCCACAACATTGCTAAGTTTGAAGACCATAAAATCAACGGTGAGATGAAAAAAGTCTGTGTTCACAGAAAAGGCGCAACAAGGGCGTTTGTCGCCGGGCACAAAGATGTCCCAGAAATCTACAAAAACATTGGTCAACCAGTGCTGATTCCCGGTGATATGGGTAGCCATTCATATTTGCTACTGGGTACAGAGCGGGCAATGAAAGAAACATTTGGTTCTACATGTCATGGTGCAGGCAGACTGCTTTCACGGACAAAAGCGCTTGATGTGACCAAAGGAAGACGGATTGACAGAGAACTTGAAGCAAAAGGAATCTATGTGCTCTGTGCCTCAAATGATGTCTTGCGTGAGGAAGTACCTGAGGCATACAAAGATATTGATATGGTTATTGAAGCAGTAGTTGGGGCGGGCATTTCAAAAAAAGTTGCGCGTCTCAGACCGCTTGGTGTGGTGAAAGGATAAATAATGATACAAAATTTGAAAACCTTGCTATCAAAAATTGAAGGAGTCTATGCAGATTTGCGCTATGAGATAAAGACCGAAACAAGAATCGTACTCACGGGCAAAGACATAACTGAAGTCAGTTCCTGTCCTACTGATGGCTATGTCTTACGAGTGCTGAAAGATAATGCACTCGGTTGCGTAACCTTTACCCGACAACAGGATTTTGAGAAGGTATTAAAATCAGCATTGAGCAGTGCGTCAATCATGTCAAAGACCGAAGGAACACCAGTAAAATTTGCCCGTGTACCTGTAATCAAGGATACTTTTATGCCGGAATTAAATGTCGATCCAACAAAAACCTCCATTGAAGAAAAAATCGAACTCATGCGATACTACAATGACATCCCCTATCAGGTGCGTGGAATCATTCATACTGACATCAGTTATAACGAAATCGTAAGAGAGAAGTATTTCGTAAGTACCGAAGGATCAGAAATCAATGAAAGGCTTGTAACAACAAGAATTGCTGGTGCCATAATCAGTAATGATGGTTCAATAATTCAAACCATGCGTGTCGGTGTTGGGGGTAGTAATGGTTTCGCAATTTTACGTAACCGCGAAGAAGAGTTTTTGAGAAATGCGCAGATTGCTGCTGAGCTTCTAAAGGCAGAACCCATAAAAGCAGGTGTTTATAATGCAATTCTGAATCAACGACTCGCTGGTGTCTTTACGCACGAAGCATTTGGCCATTTTTCAGAAGCAGACTTGATTGAGAACAATCCTACGATGCGCGAAAAGATGAAGATTGGTGCGCAGTTAGGGGTTGAATCACTAAATATTGCTGATAATCCAACAATACCCAATCAACTTGGATTCTATAAATATGATGACGAAGGTGTACCTGCCCAGCCTGTTCAATTAATCAAGAACGGTGTACTTACGGGAAGACTGCATTCACGAAGAACTGCATCTGCATTTGGTGAACCAGTAAATGGACATTGCGTTGCTGAGGACTACCGTTATGCGCCCATTATAAGAATGGGCACGATATTTATTGAACCCGCAGAAAAGTCATTTGATGAACTACTCAAGATCCTGGATGATGGCGTCTATCTCTGTAATGCAATGGGTGGACAGACCAGTGGCGAAAATTTCACATTCGCTGCCCAGTACGGTTATGTTGTTAGCAAAGGCAAAATTGCGAATATGGTGCGCGACATAAATATTTCAGGAAATCTCTATGAGACACTTAAGAACATTCAGGCAATTGGCAATGACCTTAAGCTGGGTGAAATAGGCGGCTGTGGCAAAGGACAAACAAACATACGCTCCTGTTATGGTGCACCCCACATTATTGTGAAGAACGCAATCATCGGAGGTGCAGTATGAAGAAATTTCTGTCAGCAGCAAAACAGCAAGTTGATCAAGCAGAATTGTATCATTACCAATCATCATTCAACCACATCAAATACCAGAATGGTAAAATTAATGAAATAGAGAGTACGATCCAATGTGGCTATTCGCTTCGGGTCATTAAGGATAACACACTCGGCTTCGCCTATACGAAGAATCTGGATAACCCTGAACTCCTCCTGCAGGGTGCACTCAATTCACTAAAAGCAGGCACAAAGACCAATATGAACTTTGCTGCCAACCAATCTAATCTAACTCTGAACACATTTGAAAAAGAAATGGAAAATTTTAATGTAGAACAAGCTGTTCAAGAATGCGACAGAGTTATTAGAATTCTTAAAGATAATACTGACCAAAAGGTTGATACTAATCTTATTTATGCTACGCACGAGATTAGTATTATTAATACAGGCGGAACCGAACTCACAGCAAAGTTTTCTTACTATGTATTTGCCTGTGGCATAATCCTGCCCCATACTGCTGGCGGTATTAATTATGTTTTCAAGGATAAGAAATTTTCTCGGGTTCCTGATAGTGATTTGCAGGACCTGAATGAAATGTATCAAAGGGCACAACCTGAACAGAAGCTGAAAAGTGGTAAGATGAAAGTTCTTTTTCTGCCTGGTTCTCTCTTTGCCCTGCTCTGGCGCCTTGACAGTGGAACTGCTGGTTACAATATCTGTTATAAGAAATCACCACTTATAAATAAGATTGGTGAGAAAATATTCAGCGAAAAACTCACCATCTACGATGACCCGCACAATGATAAATTCCCGTTCGCTCGTGCCTTTGATGACGAAGGAACACAAACAGGGAAATTAATGATTGTTGAAAAAGGTGTTCTGAAAAACTACTATTTTGACCTTTTCTACGCGGATAAAATGGGAATACCATCAACCGGCAATGGTTACAAAAGCATGATGTGGGGTGGTGAAACTGCTGCACTTAAACCCATGCCATCACTTGAACACCTCACCATTGAACCTGGTAACAAATCCCTCAAGGAAATGATATCATCAATGGACAACGGCATCATTGTTGCGGGCGTACTTGGTGCGCATAGCGGCAATATCATAAATGGTGATTTTTCAGTGGGTATTGAACCATGCCTTGTCGTGGAAAAGGGCGAAATCATTGGCCGGGCAAAAAATACAATGATTGCTGGCAATATATATGAAGTAATGAAAAATGTTAACGAGGTTGAAAACCGTCTCCATCATGTATTTATGGGTGGTCGTGCCTTGCCCGCAATACTTTTTGAAGACATAATGGTCGTCAGCGGATAACGATATTTTACCAAGCCCTCACGGGTTTTGAGGCATGATTTTAAGAACGGGGGCTGAATTCTGTAACTTCATAAAATAAAATGAACAAACTGGAAGAAAAAATTTCCCGGGTTCCAGAGGCACCTGGCGTTTATATTTTCCTCAACCAGAAAAACAAACCCATATATATTGGTAAAGCGGGAAATCTGAAAAACCGGCTCTATTCATATTTGAATCGCGAAGAAGGAAAAAACACAATAATCATCCAGCATGCTGTTGACCTTGACATTATCCTCACAAATTCAGATACCCAGGCACTCACTCTTGAAGAATCACTGATAAAATTGCACAAACCAAAGTACAATGTACGATTAAAAGACGACAAAAAATTCCCCTATCTCAAAATCACGATTTTTGAGCCATTTCCAAGAATTTTCTTTACCAGAGATTTGAAAGCTGATGGCTCTCTATTATTCGGTCCTTATACAAATGCCCGTGCCCTGCGACAAACAAGGGACGCACTATGCAAGATATTCAGGCTCGCTTCATGCAACAAGGACTTTTCAAAACCACTTGCCCGGCCATGTCTTGATTATGCAATCGGAAGGTGCAGTGCACCGTGTGTGCGCAAAATTGACCAGAAAGATTACGGAGACCACGTCCAGAAGGCAATAAGATTTCTTAAAGGCGAATCTGACGAGTTAGTTAAGGAAATTGAAAAACGCATGTGGCAGTATGCAAAAGATGAAAATTTTGAGGCAGCAAAGATTTTGCGTGACGAGTTATTTGCCGTAAGAAGAATTTCCCAACGACAGCAAACTGTCACGAATGATAACATCAGCCGGGATATCATTGGTATTGCCCGTAGCGGAACACATTGTGTTGCCTGCCTTTTCAGAATCAGAGAAAACCGTCTTGTTTCTAAAGAGGTATATCATCTAAAAATCCAGGGTTCTGATACAGACGAAAACATAATTTCCAACTTCATTCGCTTGATCTATACGCATCTATCGTATTTTCCCGAGGAAATTGTCACTGCTTCCATACCCACAGACTGGGAAATACAAAAAAGATGGTTTGTTGAAAAAGGTTTTGCTGTAGCAATCTTGACGCCAAAAAAATCAGAAGTCAAAAATCTACTCCGGTGGGCAGAAAAGAATGCGGAAACAGAACTTGCTGGTGTAATAATAAGGAAGAAAAAATTAACACCAATCATTGAATTACAGAGCATCTTAAATCTTGAGAAACCGCCAAGATGGATTGAGGCATTTGACATTTCAAATCTGAAAGAAAAATATGCGGTAGGTGCCTCAGTAGCATTCCACGATGGCCGTCCTTTCAAAAACCGATACCGCAGGTACAAAATCAAAAGGGTTGAAGGACAGAACGATTTTGCCATGATTCAGGAAATTGTGAACAGGCGTATTAATGACATAAAAAAAGCCGGCACGATACCAGACATTCTGCTTATTGATGGCGGCCGGGCACAACAACACGCTGCGATTGAAGCAATCAAAAAAATCAACCTGCCTGTTCTTGTCTTTGCCATTGCCAAGAGAAGTGACCAATTATACTATCCAGACGGCAGCATCATTTCTATTCCTGGGCTATCAAGGAGCGTCATTTTACTGAAAAGAATCCGCGATGAAGCACACCGTTTTGCCATTGGCTATCACCGCAAAATAAGAGGAAAATCAATGACAAAGTCTATCCTTGATAATATTCCGGGTATTGGAAAAAACAGGAAGATATTGCTTTTGAAATATGCCGGCAGTATTGAGAATCTAAAAAAGATGAGCGAAGAGGATATGACAAAAATCCCTGGAATCAATGAGAAACTTGCCAGAGTTATTTATGAATCAATCCACTGAAGAAATCGCAACCTTGACAAAAGACTATTTTATCTTATAATCAATTGAGACGATCTATGTTTTATATCTTCCTTATAATAACAGAAACAGCGCTATCCAGTAAGTTGAACGCAATAATGGAACACGCAAATGATACTTCAAAAATACATGTAATCATTCATATGAAACAGGGCTATCCATTTGAAGCTATGCAAACTCTCACACCCGAACAAAAGGCGAAGGTCTTTAAAGAAATTGCCCGTAGCAGTCAAAGAGGATTAATACACTATCTTGAAAATTACCCTGACGAGATAGAAGAAATAAGACAATTCTGGGTGTTTAATGGTCTGCATTTAAAGGCAACAAAGCGATTGCTCAATGAGATACTGAAAAGAGATGACATCGCATATATCTTGCCCAATGATACAATTATTCTTTGCAATGGCATGATACATAATGCGCCAGTTGCCACAGAGTGGAATATCTCAAAGGTCATGGCAGATTCGTGCTGGTATGCTGGTTATGATGGAACAGGTATGCTGATCGGCCATCTCAATACAGGCTGTGATTTTAATCATCCAGCACTGCAGAATAAATGGAGCGGTAAATGGCGTGATTGTGTTAATGGATATCCAACCCCATATGATGACCAAGGTTTTGGCACCTATATTACAGGTATTCTTTGTGGTGGTGATGGTTTAGAACCATTCACTGAAGACATTGGTGTGGCACCAGGTGCAAAAACAATCCTTGCAAAATGCTTTGATGCTCAGGGTGCAGGTCAGTACGCATGGATAGATAATGCCATGCAATGGATGGCGGATTTAAAGGCAGATTCAGGTATTGACTTGAAGGTTGTGTGTAATCCCTGGGGAAATACAAACCAGCTGGAGCTTCACTGGTGGTATATATGCAATGTCTGGAAATCGCTTGAGATATTTGGGCTTTTTGAGGCCGGCAACAGTGGACCAACAGCGCAAACAGTCGGTAGTCCTGGAAACTATCCGACGGTAATGGCGATTGGCGCAACTGATAATGTGGATTACATAGCAAATTTCTCGAGTCGCGGACCCGCGCCAAATCTTTCTCCCTGGAAGGATAGTGTTTATTGGTATCGTAGTGACTGGAACCTCACCAAACCAGATATCTGTGCACCAGGTATCAGTATCAGGTCTTCATATTTGAATAATCAATATGTAACAATGAACGGAACTGCCAGTGCTTCTGCCCATATTGTTGGAGCATGTGCCATTCTCTGCCATGCAAATATGGATCTGCAGCCAGAGGAACTCTATAATCTGCTCGTTGACTTTGCTGACCGCCCTTTGCATGGCTCACCGTACCCAAACAATGACTACGGCTGGGGAAGGCTTAATATATGGCATTCCCTTGGTATGCTGGTCAATATCAAAGAAAACGAAAAAAAAGATATTAGCAATCAAATATGTATTGTCCCGAATCCAACCAGTGGCGTTATTGAATCATATGTACCCCTCAGTGAATATACAATTAACATATACGATATTTCAGGCCGGCTTGTCATGACAAGAAAAATGACCAATCAGAGAGAAAAACTTATGTTTCCGCAGACTTTGAACAATGGTATATATTTTCTCAACATACAGTCACCACAAGATTCTTATAACAAGAAAATATTGCTGATCAGATAATCAGCATAGACCATTGAAATCCCATCTCGCCAATTGCCAAACAACCAGGACAGATGATTTCTTAAAAGCTGCCGAATTTGAAGGTGAGATGTGCGGAAGCACCGCTCAATCCAGCATCACTTATGCCGCTCAGGTCTGTGCCATAGATATAGCGATATGAACCTCCGAAATCAATGCGAAAACATTTGGTCATATTGATTGTCATTTCTGCACCCGGTTCAAAAACAAAAAATCCATCATCATACCAGGGTTCATAAAAATCATTTCTGTAGCATAAACTACCACCACCAATCAGGGTATTCACTCCAAAATGAACCAGTTTACGCGAACCAAGAACAAGGTCAACTATCAAACCACCATAACCAAAGTCCATATAATAATCCCTTTGCGGATAATTCGTATGCACGGTAATGGGATTGACCAGGCCATATCCGCCACCACCAATGGCAAAAACATGGTTGAAAACAAAAGCGCCTCTGCCACCGATAAGGCAGGCGAATTTATCATTCAGTTCACTGAATTTTATCACCACGCCACCGAATAAACCCTTTTCCACAGGTCCTTTCAATAAGACCTCATCCTGTTTTTCCTTGGGCACAACTTCAACTTTCAAAGGTCTTGCACCTGTGCTAAAGACCACCAGACTAATTAAGATTGCACTGAGCATGATAGCCTCCTTTCAAAGCATAAATGCCTGAATTAAAAAGTACCGATAATTTATCGCAAGGCTAAAGCCTTTCCCTACGGAGTTTATTTGCAACAGCAAGCTGTTGCACTCCATGTTTATAAAAGATCATCACAACCAAAGAAGCTGCGAAACCCAATAACCATTAAACGAACTACGAAAAAATAACGGGCTGAAGGCCACTCAACTTTTCATTACTATCCTGTATTAATGCAAAAATTGTGCCCGATAAAATATTGAAATATCAAATGTTTTTCAGAAAGGGTATTAAAAATTTGTGTTTTCTGCACAAAAAATGTATGGTGGTAACAAATCTTTTCTTACAAAAATAGCCCAAATGAATGATTATCTGGGGGCAAGTTTTGTACGAATATATTCTGCCCTCTTCACATCCCTTTCCTGCTCTTCAAGAATCTCACCATAAAAGAGCTGTATGTTTCCTGGCCTGGTAACAAGCATTATCTCATTCAAAGTGTTGACATCAATATCTTTTATTATGCCCAGTCCAATTCCAAATCTCACTGCAGAGATAAGATTCAAAACCTCCTCACTGCTGATCAATCTTGCCGACCGTAGTATTGCAATACTGCGATAAATCTTATCCTCAAGCTCGTTCTTTGCACGACCCATGATAATATCCCGTGCCTTCTTCTCCACATCAATTAACATACGGGCAAACTTATTAATTTTTTCAATCAATTCATCTTCCTTAAACCCCAGGGTATGTTGATTGGAAATTTGAAAAAGATTTCCCTTGATTTCAGTCCCCTCGCCATAAATGCCGCGTACAGTCATACCAAGATTCATTGTGCTCTTAATAATTTTTTCAATTTCATTTGTATAAACCAAACCGGGAAGATGAAAGAGCACAGAAGCCCTTAGTCCCGTTCCTAAATTTGTCGGACAGGAAGTAATGAAGCCATAATTTTCATTGAATGCGTAGCCTAACTCCTGTCCCAGAATTTCTTCCACCTCATAGACCTCACTTGCAAGATGCGTGAGATTAAGCCCGCAGGACAGACCCTGTATTCTCAAATGGTCTTCCTCATTGACCATGATCGTTATGTTGCCTTTTTCGCTTATGAATACAGCTGTGGGCTGGTCTTTTTTTATGATTGCAGGCGATATCAAATGCGATTCAAAAAGAGATTCTCGCTCCAGACCTTTAACCTTTTTTAATAGCAGATATTTGCCCTTCAAATTCATCTCAATCGCGGATCCTACCATGTGAACGAGTCTTTCAGCATCATTTTGTTTGATTTTAATCTCAAATGGAATACCTTCAATATTTCTCGCCACCCTTATGCGCGTAGATACTACAATTTCCTTTTCCTCACACTGCTTGCTGAAATCAGGCGAAGTGAGCCACTTGATATTTTCAAACATTTTCCACACCCAGGGTCTTCAGTTTATCCCTTATCTGTGCCGCATCCTCATATGCTTCTTTTTCCAATGCACGGCGTAATTCTTCGCGAAGTCTGAATACCTCAATTGCCCTTCTGCCACTCGATTTTGCCTTTTTGCCGATATGCTTTTCGCTTTCCTGAACCTCTTTGATCAATGTCTTTATGTACGGTTCAAAAGTAGACACGCAAACACTGCAGCCAAATCTACCCAGTTTTTTAAATTCTGCGAGTGTCAAGAAACATACCGGACAGATCACTTTCTCATCATCATGGCTCGTATTCTTGAGCATCTTCTGTAGTATTTCCAGAGGTGATAGATTCTTGTCAATCAATAAGCCTTTCTTCCGAGCGCAATCTTCACACAAATGCAATTCTTTTATCAAACCGCCAGAAACATCCTTAAAATATATGCTTGCTGGCTTTTTCTTGCAATCATCACATAGCATACAACCTTCCTTCCCTAAGATTATATACAACATCACCAAGTTTGGCAATATCCATTGAGTGTGTAACCAGAATAACCGTCCTACCTTCCCATTTTAGATGATTAAACATTTCCATTAGTTTATTGGTATTTTCATAGTCAAGATTACCGGTTGGTTCATCGGCAAGGATCAACAAAGGATCATTGATCATTGCCCTGCCGATTGCCACCCGCTGTCTTTCTCCACCAGACAGTTCATCAGGAAATCGCTCCTGCTTATCATATATTCCAAGCATGTCAAGGAGCTGATTTGCACGGTCAGATAGGTTCATACCCTTTTCGCCATTCAATAGAGCAGGAAGCATAATATTTTCCATTACCGTAAACTCGGGTAATAAATGGTGGAATTGAAAGACAAAGCCAATGTGTTTGTTTCTGATCCGTGAAAGGGTTCGGTCATCATTAGCGAATAGGTCGAGATCGTTGAACAAAACCCTGCCCCTTGTTGGGCGGTCAAGACTTCCAAGAATATTTAACAGGGTAGATTTTCCACTACCTGATGGTCCAAAAATCACAATGAACTTGCCCTTTTCAACTCTGAGATCAATACCCCGCAATACATTAATGGTCTCGTTCTTTAAATAATACACTTTCTCAATGTTATCAGCAATCAATATCTCACTCATTGCGCAGTGCCTCAACCGTCACCAATCTTGCAGCACGAAAAGCCGGGTAGATCGTGGCGAGGAAACTGATCAAAACCGCAGCAACTGCTACTGCAACAAAATCATTCAGCGACATCTCAACAGGCAGGGTTTGAATGAAGTAAACATCACCTGGTAGATTGACAAAACGATATTTATTCAATAAACTGCAGGCAACAACCGAAAAAACCAAGCCCGAAATCGTACCAATAAATCCCATTATACTCCCCACATATATGAATATCCGCATTATCTGATGGGTTGTGAAACCAAATGACCTCAAGATGCCTATCTCCTTGGTCTTTTTCTTCACAATGTTGACCAGCGTACCAACAATATTGAAACCCGCGACAATAATAATGAGGGTCAGAACAATGAAAGTAACAATTTTTTCAAGTTTCAATGCGGCAAATACTGAGTGATTGGATTCAATCCAATCCTGGACTCGAAACGGATAACCCACTCGTTCTTCAATTATCTTAGAATATTGCGGCGTCTTATAGACATCATCAACTTTTAGCTCAATTGCGCTCACTGCATCACCGATCTCAAACAGTGTCTGGACATCTTTGATATTCATATAGACAATTGTGGCATTGTAGTCGTAAACCCCAAGGTCAAAAATTCCCTTCAATACCAATCGTTTGGAACGGGGCAACAGAAAAATCTGTTCGGTAAATGGTGAAGTAACAATTAGAGTATCGCCCACACCTGCTTTCAAACTACGTGCCAGTTCAATACCTATGACACAGCCATTTTCCAGGTCAAAAACACCGTCGATCATGTGTTCGTTTACTTCGGTAACTTTTTTCTCAAGTTCCGCATCAACCCCGCGAATTACGACTCCATCCGCATTCTTTCTATTTCTAATTAAAGATTTTGTGATAATGAAAGGCGCTTTTGCTTTGATAAACGGCAGCCCATCCAATTTCTTCATTATCTCGTGATAATTTTCTAACGGTTCATTAAAGAATCTACGGACAATGATATGCGGTGTTCCACCAAGAATCCTCCGTCTGAGTTCATTCTGAAAACCGTTCATTATTGAAAGTGTTATGAGCAACGCACTCACACCAACAAAAATACCGCCAATTGCGATTGCTGTGGATAGCGAGAAAAATCTTCTGTGCCGGGAGCGCAGATACCTTCGGGCAACGAATAACTCAACGAACATCTTCTTTCCTCATATGGGGAAAAAGAATAACATCCCTGATTGAAGCCTGGTTCAACATTACCATACATAGACGATCCACACCGATACCAAGTCCTCCCGTAGGTGGCATGCCATATTCCAGTGCTTCAAGGAAATCTTCATCAATCTCACCAATACCTTCTTCTTTCTGAGCGAGTTGTTGTTCAAACCTCTTTCTCTGTTCAATCGGGTCGTTCAATTCGGAAAAGGCATTGGCGATCTCCAAGCCAAACATTATCAATTCAAAACGCTCAACGAGCAAAGGATTAGCCCTGTGTTCTTTGGCAAGCGGGGATATAATCTTGGGATAATCAATGACAAATGTCGGCTCAATGAGCGATTTCTGGACAAATTCACTGAAAAGTTTATCAATTTTGTAGCCGATGGTCTGGTTCTCAGTTTTTATGCCATATTTCTCGCACAACTCATTCAGTTCCGACTCGCCGATTTTGAGAATATCCACACCCAATTTGTCGCTCAGCACTTCTGTATACTTCAACCTTTTGAATGGATGTGTTACCTCGATAGTTTTGTCCTGAAATGTAATCCTTCTTTCCGGATACATATTTGATACAAGATATTCAATCAAATTTTCCACAAGTTCCATAATACCATTATAATCAGTATATGCCTGATACGCCTCAATCATTGCAAACTCCGGGTTGTGGAATCTATCTAACCCTTCGTTGCGAAAATCCTTACAGAATTCCCAGACTTTGTCGTAACCGCCAACAATCAATCTTTTCAAATACAACTCATCAGCAATGCGCAAAAACATTTCCTGTTCAAGTGCATTATAGAATGTTCTGAATGGTCTTGCAGCAGCGCCACCATATATGGGTTGTAAAACCGGAGTTTCCACCTCAAGAAAACCCTGACTGTCAAAAAATTTGCGCAGCAGGGAAACAAGTACCGAACGTTTCTTGAATAGTTCTCGTACTTCTGCATTGGCGATTAGATCAAGATAACGTTTGCGGTATCTGATTTCGATATCCTTCAGTCCGTGCCATTTTTCGGGCAATGGTCTGAGTGATTTTGAAAGCATGACGAACCCTTCTGCCAGAACGGTTATCTCACCGGTCTTTGTCTTGAATACCTTGCCTTCCACACCGATGAAATCACCAATATCGAAATTCTCAAAAAGCGAAAACTTCTCACCAAGATCTTGCTGACGCAGATAGATTTGAAGTCTTTCATGTTCATCATTCAAAGTAGCAAAAACTGTTTTACCGTGCCCTCGTATTGCAATTATTCTCCCGGCAGTCCTGATTTTGGCCTGTGAACTTTCCAGTGATTCAAAAGCTTTCTTTATTTCAGAAAAACTATGGGTTCTGTCAAAGCGATAGGGATACGGTTGTACCCCCAGTTCTCTCAGTTTTCTGAGTTTGCTCAAACGATCTTCCATGAGCAATAATACACCAAATTTCACCAATGTCAACTGTCACAGAAAATCAGTATCCGAATTGTCGGTTAACAAACCTTAACCAGGTTTGTAGCATAACCTTACCCAATCAAGTGCCTCAACAACAAATTTAATAAATTTTCTCAGGGCATTATGATGCTTTTTGAATGCACTATTTAGAATGCTTTCGGACATCTTCTGTTCAATTTCGAAATCTGGATAGGCAATCTTATAGATTCGCAAAAGATTGTCAAAAATCACCTCAAATTCTCCTCTGCCAAATTTCCTGAGTAGTATCTTGTTCTGGATAAATCTCGTTGTCCCGTCTTCTTCTGAAGGAGTTGTAGCAATCATCAAAAGTATATAGCTATCTTTGTATGCATAAGGTGTCGGCCTGACTTGATTGTGTAACAGGTTATTATCGACCTTTTTCATATCTTCATCATTGAGTGCGACTCTTATCAATCCTTCAAGAAACGCACTCCCGCGCTGTTGGAGGTGGTATTCCCAGATGTGATGCAACTCTTCAAACTCATCAATGATAACTACCAGACCGCCAAGTCCCGCTTTATTTGCCAGATAACTTATCCCGCTGAGAATATAATTGTAAAAATCAGCCGCGGTAGAAAAATCATATAATGCCGGTATGTGCTGACCACCTCTTATTCGAAATGGCGCGTCGCGGTCTGTAGCATACTCTTTCGTTGATTCGCCTTCTATCCATTGCCAGAACACCTCACTGTGCAAATCATTGTCCTCCATATTTTTAATTCTCTTCAGAACAGGAGTCAAAAAACAATGGTCCGGTATATCAGTATCAGCGGTTGTTCTCAATAAATCGCGAAAACAGTACTCACAATCATTTTTGATGTATCTGAGACTACTAATGAGTTCGCGATAGATTTTCTTAGGTTTATACGGTGGTGTTTCATTTAGGTGCAGAACACAGCAGGCAGTTGCAAAGCCCTCTTTTAATGATAGCTGCCGAAAATACTCGGCAAGGTGGGTTTTTCCAGCACCATATTCACCTTCAACAAGTAATACACCACCGAGGTTCTGTTTCAGATTTCCCAATGCTTTTTTAAAGAGTTCTATTTCGTATGCCCTGCCAAAAGTAAATGATTCAATGTCCTGATGTGACACGACTCCTAACCTGAATGCCTCAATGAGTCTCCTTGAAGAGATTCTATCCAGTTCTTTTTCTTCAATTTCTAACTGTTTTAACCATTTGGTAGGAAGCCAGATACACAAACCACTACGAAATTTGACACGCGACTCTATACCCTGCCACCTGGTATCAAGTACCACCCCCTCGCCGAAAATGTTGTGGACAACTATGTTAGAATTCTTCGCGTTCAACTTCTTCTTTTTCTTTTTCCAAAAGCTCGCTCGTGCGTGCCCGGAATATTTGTCTTGCAGTTTTTACATCAATCGGAGTATTTGATTCCCTTATTCTTTGAAATGCTTCAACTGCACCAATGACAAAGATTCGACGATAACTTATATCAAGCATGTGCATTTCAAGAACTGATGTCACCATATTTTTCAGAGAACTCGTGAGGACAGGCTGATTAAATTCATAATCATAGGCAGATTCAAATATTCGGGAGAGTTTTTCCCCCAGTTTTTGCAGAAAATGTTCAGGATTCATTTCAATCTTTTCCAGATCAATCTTTGCACCAGCGGGATTAATCTTTGTGAAACTGGACCGTAGTCTTTGATTCAGCGCCTCGTAAACAGTGCCTGTTCCCTCAAGAAGCAAATTTTCATCAGGAACTGCGTAAAAGAACATTGCACCAGGCAGATGGGAATTACCGCATTCATCAATAGTATCCCTGAGATTTTCAAGCGCACGCTTTTTGTCCTTTGCTGAAGAAATGCTCATACCCCTCTCTGCCTCATCAAACAGAAAGACTGTGCCACCATATCCAATTGCATTGATGAATTGAACCAAACTGCGCAGCATCCTGAATGCTGTTGTCCGTTCAATCCTTTCTGGAATGCGATACCTTAATTTTAAATCGCGCGTAATATCTTCACCTTTCAACCACTGCACCAATGAATAGAAACCATCTTCGTCATCACCTACAAGATTCATCAGCGCTCCCTTGATGCAATTCGTGTAACTGATACTTTCAAGATTTTTTATCAATGAAAGAAAATTCCTGTCTTCTTTTACCTGGTTATACCACTTGCGCAAAAGCACCTCAATACCCATTTCCCAGGGACTCAAGATTTCTTCCTGTGTCAGGGGAAGACTAATGTTGGATGCGATCCTTTTATAAACAAGTTCTAAACGGTCAAAGGGACATTCGGTTGCACTTAAAGATACATAACTTGTGATGTAATTGTATTTCCAGGCAAGATTTCTAATGAGATACAGGAAATGTGTCTTGCCACCACCATAGTTACCTGTAACCAACTTGAATGTGGAGATATTCTGATGACCTGGAAAATTGAAATATTCATTCTCAATAACCTGTAAATATGGTTCAAGACCAACACTGAAATATTCAATGCCGTATTCTGGTGGAGTCCCATATCCACCGAGTTTATCAATAATTCGTCTCGCGATAACCTGATTGATTCTGTTCATAATGGATTTAACTCCTTATACCTAATACCAGCTACTTACTAATCAACCCCATTCTCAAATGCCAGATAACTGCAATAGGTGCCTTCTCCCTCTTCATTATCCGGTATCCAGATTGCCAGTTTTCTATCTGCTGTTGCATCAAGTGTTGCAGTATACAGGTGAATATTGGTATCAGGATATTCAGAATTTTTGAACAGATAGAACAAATAAGCAAGCTTGATTCTGGAAAATTCGTGATAGTTATCTTTTCTCGGATCAGTAAAAAACTGTGCTGACTGTTTCAAGATCACATATTCACTAAGTACATCCATGATCAAAACCTTATCACCATATTTTTTATTGGATAAAGCAAGCCTTCGTTGGTATGCATTCTGCAAATCAAGGTAAAATTCTTTTGGGTCAAATTTGGTTTTCTTCAATTCACCATCAAATTCTTTTATGTTACGGTAAATCGCCACTGGTTCAAGTGGCATTTTCGCTTTTACCTTTTCAATTTCAGGTCCAAAAAATAAATTTGCCTCACCAAATTCAAAATTCAAAACAATAGTATAAAATCCAGTTCGCAAAATTGGGTACTGGCCCTTAATCGTTCTATTATCTTGTTGGAAAAGATCTCTAAGTTTCTCACCGAACACAAAACGAAACTCTTCTTTTGCTTTTTCAATTTCCTGTCTTTCCTGAGCGAGCCAGTCAATGAGCGCATTCTTCACACTGAAATCGGGAAGATCGCTAATTATCTTTGAAATTTCACTCAATTTCCTTTCCCTAACATAAGCATTCTCAATGGATTTTTCTTTCAACTTCTCATAGGACGCGATCAGCTTGGTTATCCTGTTTGCAACTTTTATCAATTCCTTCAGCTGCTCTACAATCTCTTTCATTATGAAGGTTATGATAATCAAAAACAAACCCATGTCAAGCGACTAAAATATCCGTGTTGACATAAGGCTCCAACTATATATAATATCAGACTATGTCTTACGCTTCTTAAGGAGGAATAATGGCAATTACCTTAAGCATTATTAAGGCAGATATTGGCGGTTATGTAGGCCATTCCAGTATGCACCCTAATATCATTGCCCGGGCAATTCAATTGCTTGATGCCGAGAAAACCAAAGGAACAATCGTGGATTTTCATGTGAGCCATTGTGGTGATGACTTGGAACTAATTATGAGCCATCGCCTGGGCAATGACGCCGGTGAAATCCATAAACTCGCCTGGGATATCTTCGTTGAATGCACAAATGTTGCAAAGGAACTAAAGCTCTACGGTGCAGGACAGGATTTACTATCAGACGCATTTTCTGGTAATGTCAAAGGTATGGGACCGGGCTGTGCTGAAATGACCTTTGAAGAAAGAAAGAGTGAACCGGTGATAGTTTTTGCTGCAGACAAGACATCACCAGGTGCCTGGAATTACCCGCTCTTCAAAATGTTTGCTGATCCATTCAACACAATCGGACTCGTGATTGACCCGAGCATGCACGACGGCTTTGTCTTTGAAATTCATGATGTCTTCAATGATAAGAATACCCGACTGAACACGCCCGAAGAAATGTATGATCTGCTGTGTTTGGTCGGTGCATCTGAACATTACATTATTAAGAATATCTATAAAAAAGACGGAACCATTGCCGCAACAACTTCAACCCAGAGGGTGAATTTGCTCGCCGGTAGATATGTTGGCAAGGATGATCCAGTGATGATCGTCAGGGCACAGAGTGGTCTTCCTGCAGTAGGCGAAGTACTTGAACCATTTTCTCTACCCTATATGGTTACCGGCTGGATGCGGGGTTCGCACTGGGGACCTTTTATGCCTGTTTCCGTGGAAGATGCCAATCCAACAAGATTTGATGGACCACCAAGAGTCATTGCCTTAGGATTCCAAATCTCCAATGGTATGCTCGTAGGACCGAGAGACATGTTTGCCGATCCGAGTTATGACCATGTCAGGCAGAAGGCAAATGAGATTGCTGATTATATCCGCCGACATGGGCCATTTGAGCCACAGCGTCTACCTTTGAGCGACATGGAATATACCACCCTGCCTCAGGTGCTGAACAAATTAAAAGACCGATTCAAATAGTATGTCTCTCAAGAAAGCCCCTCGTGCACGAGGGGCTTTCTTGTTGACCCAAGGGCCAATCTCTCTTGACTGCAAGAATGATTCAGATATAATTGTCCATGCGAAAGTCCCAATTTCTTCTTGCAATTGCCTTTTTCTCCTATGGTCAGATCTGGCAGCCCGGTGCAACCGGTTATACATTTTTGAAACTGGGAACGGGCATCAGACCTGTAGCAATGGGAAATGCATTCACCGCCCTGAGCGACGACGCGAATGCAGTATTCTGGAATCCAGGAGGGCTTGGTATTATCAATAGCTATTATGTGTCAGGTATGGCAATGTCTCATCTCGGCTTTATCCAGTATTACAATCTGACATCATCCATATTTCTCGGAAAGAACGCTGGGTCACTGGGCATAGGTCTATGTTACCTTACGGCAAAGGACACACGGCGTGATGAATCAGGCGAAGAATTTGGAGACTTTCGCAATTCTGATATGCTTCTTAATTGTGGTTATGGAAAAAGCATCGGCAAGAAAAAACAGCTTTCTTTTGGTGGCAGTGGAAAAGTCGTTTACAGCCGACTGGAAAGCGTGAGTGCGTATGGATTACTCGGTGACTTTGGTCTTATCCTGCGGCCAGTGAATATCATCTATCTGGGAACCACAATTAAGAACATTGGAACACCAAGAAGGTTTATTGATAAATGGGAATATCCGCCTGTCAATTTTCGCCAGGGACTGGCAATCAAGATACCATTCAGACAGAATCACTGGGCATTGTGCTTTGACTACTCTCTTTATCCTGATTATGTACCAACCTTTTCAATTGGCAGTGAAGTCCAGATTCGTGAACCCAAATTCATGCAGGCGGCTACCAAGGCACTATTTGGTCAGGAATCAGTAATCTCTGGATTTTCGTTGATGGCTGGTTATCAGACTGGTTATCAGGATTTAGGGTGGTCGGGTTTTTCTTTTGGTTTTGCATTAGAGATAATGATTGGTTCGGGATTGTTTCTTGATATTGGTGTAGTAGCTCTCTCCTACGGATATTTAGGCTATTCTGAGCGTATCGGCATTGGATTAAATTACTCGCCCGAGCTAAAGAAGACCAAGAGTTAGTGTAATTACTCGCCGCATTCCAGATTAGTATCCCATCAGCATCAGCATTAATCGCACCGAGCATCTGGGAAAATATGTAGTCTTCATTATATTCTTCAGCATAAAGGTCAAAGCCCTGAATGAACGGTATGACTCTCACACCGAGCGGCAATTTTCTGAAAGCTTCTTCCACTGAATCAAAGTAAATCCAGTAATTACGCCAGTATTCGCAGACTTCTTTATTGAATTTGGGGTGAAAATGCGAAGGATATAGCATGGGATAAACCACATCAACAACCGGACCAAATTTTGACACCTCCTGCCCTTCATTCACCAAATTATACCAAACTGCATAACCAAATATACAGACCCCAATTTCCGCATCCACTTTTTTTCTTAGTTTTTCCAAGAATGCTACAATGGGTTCATCCCGTGCACTCTTGGTATTGAGAAACTTTATGGCATTGATGTTGCCATCAGTAGGGAAACGAATATAATCAAAGGCAAAGGCACAAACACCTTTTTTTACAAGCTCTTCCACAATATCAATCAAATATTGATGAACTTTTTTGTTATAAGGATTCAACCATGCAGTACCCGTCTTATCGTACCAGATCTCGCCGGCAGTATCCCGCAATGCACAGTCTTCGTAATTCGCAAGATAATTGTCGCGGAAACAGACTATCCTTGCAATCAATTTTATCCCTGCCTTTTTACATTTCTCTACCAGATAATCAATATCAATATATTTTTTGAATGCACCAATTTCCCTAACCAGGGGAACCTGCGATTCATAGCACATATAACCATAATCGCCTTTCAAATCAACAACTATCGCATTAATATCGCCTGCATCAGCATAATCAAAGATTTTTGTTAAAAAATCCTTTGAACATGCTTTGTACGGATTCAAATAGACACCCCGAATTATGCTATCAGGATTAGTTGAAAATACTGTATAAAGGGCAAGAATGACAATCGGGTTCATTTTTCTTGCAGCGATGTTTGCCTAATCTAACAATCAGGGCATGGTATTCGTTGTATAGTTGTGTATTATCTGGCAGGTTATCATGAAAAAACTTCTGAATTTCATCATAGTTTGCGTTATTACCAATCATCTTGTGCCTTGATAATACTCTCCGTGTGTATGTATCGACAACAAAGACCGGTCGATTAAGGGCATAGAGTAAGATTGAATCCGCAGTTTCAGGACCAATACCAGATATTGCAAGCAATTCGCCTCTTAAATCTTCTGTTTTTTTGTGTTTGAGATTCTCAATCTCTCCCTGGTATTTTTCTATGTAGTATTTCAAAAAGGCAATCAACCGTTCAGTTTTCAATCTATAAAATCCTGACGGTTTTATCAACTCAGGGATTTTAACCCTATTCTTAAACAACGCCATCGGCTCAAGTAAGTCTGCGTCCTTGATATTTCTTAGCGCCTTTTCAACATTCTGCCAGTTTGTGTTCTGAGTCAATATTGCACCTACCATTACTTCAAATGGTGAATCGCCGGGCCACCAGTGTTGAGAACCATAAGTATCAAATAGTTTCTGATAAATATCCATGAGTAATTCTGAATCACCAGCCACTACTTACTACCTATTATCTACTACTATTCCAGCTGGAATTCAGTGAGATCAAAACTACCGTTGGGATTATTAAATCCAACCAGCCCTATACCAGGGGCATAGTATTCTTCCGCATATTCCTCATTCACCACAGTTGAATCAGGTGAAATTATGCTTCTATGTATTGAAGTGATCACCCTGTATACTTCACCGTATATGTCATCGGTTTCATAATCAGCGACCAACCCCGTTACTGTGTACCTGGCTTTTATCCATTGACCGAAGAATTCAAGCGAATCCACGAGCGAATCAACAAATTTATTTCCCTTAACAAGAGGTAGTTCAAGTTTCATAACAAATCCCTGCAAGATTATGTATTCAGAACCAGAATAGTATTGAGTGAGCTTCACATATTCCTTGATTCCTTCCGGATCTTTTGAGTAATAATGGAAGACGCCTGAAACATTAAATGGATAGCACTCCCGCAACAAAATAGTATCAGAGTTTTCTACAGAGATATCAATAATCATGGGGTCATAAAGGTCATCATTAGCATAGCGCCACCAACATCCCGTTTTCAATGGAAAATACTCGCTTGCTGAACGCTCAATAATCCTGTTTTCACAAGAAAGGAACAAAACCAGCATGATAGCGGTTAACAAAAATTTCTTCAATTCCCTGACCTGGATTTTTAGTGAGCTAAAATTCATAATCAATCCCCATTTTGATTCCAATGTTTCCGGCATGCGCCTTAAAATCAGTCATACCGTCATAATATAAGCCCGGGTAGATTCTGATTGACTCATAATAGAAATTGATCAAAAAACCAACTGCGTAGTCATAAACCACACCCCATTCCTTATTCATATTCAGTTCTCGTGCAATGTAACTAACACCAGTTTCTACAAAAGGTGCAAATCGCCAGTTTGATTTTTGTATCAAAAAACTTATGCCGTAGTTGCTGAATGTATATCCCGGATTTTCCCCGCTATAGTATGCGCCATTAATAGCCAGATTGAGAAAGACATGGTGATTAAGATCCTCTTTACCCAAAAAAATCTTCACCATGACTCCGCTATGCAACTCATAATCAAAACCAATTATAGGCTGGCTTAACCCTCCTTCAACTCCAAGGTGCAAACTGGTAATAAACAGTAGTATCATAATAATAAATGATAACTAAAAAAAGTAAAAAGTCAACAGTCACATGTATGGGGTTTGAGAATTGTTCTGCTGCGAAAGGTGGATCAGAATAGCAATGCAATTTAAGGTAGGAAAGTCCCTTTCAGATTATTGAACAGCGATTATGCGGAACCAGAGATGTTCACAGTTTTTGTCAAATTCGCACATTTTTTGTGCTTCATCTGGGAAAAACTCACGAAATACTGACCACTCTTGCTGGCACAGAATTTGCATTAAGTAATGGTAGAGGTGTTGAATGAAAAGAGCAAAAAGAATTCTCCAACTTATCCTTGTCGCATCAGGGTTGATTCTTTCGCCCTGTTGCTATGAAGAAGCAGACCATGAACCACCTGCAGTTCCCAGGGGATTGAATTCAATTACTGGCGACGAAGAAGTCATGTTGACCTGGTATCATAATACCGAACCTGATCTCGCCGGCTACAAAATCTACCGAGGATTCGCACCAGAAGGACCTTACTATCTTATTGGCGAAACGAATCTTGACTATTTCCTTGATTATGGTCTCTCTAATGGACAGAGGTATTTTTATGCCATTTCTGCCTGTGATATTCATGACAATGAAAGCGATCTGTCTTATGAAACAATCTTTGACACGCCTCGGCCTGAAGGCTTCAACGAAAAACTTTTTGATTACCTTGAATATCCCACATATGCGGGTTGGGATTTCAGCAACTACACTGTTGTGCCATACAATCACGCTTATTGTGACTGCTATTTCGGATTTGATGAATACAACAACTCATACTATTTCTTCATTCGCAGAACAGGAGGTTTGATTCAAGACATGGGTTATACTTCTTCATTTGATGAGATCGGTTATGCACCAGATGATGGCTGGTCGCCAACTGGAATGGTTGAAGCCATTACCGGTCATACCTATGTAATCTGGACCTGGGATAATCACTTCGCAAAAATCAGGGTGGCATCAATGGAACCGGGTTATGTGACATTTGACTGGGCATATCAGATTGACCCGGGCAATCCTGAATTAATAATAAAAAAATAAGGAGGTTAAAATGAAACGCTTGCTTTTGCTCACCTTAGCAGCAATCCCACTCTTTGCATATAGTGTCAAATTCATCTACTGCGATTATGATTATGACTATGACGATGAATATTATTGTGAAGAATATTGGGGTCCTGAACCCTACTACTGCGATGGCTACTGGGTTTACTATCCTCACGGGTACTACTGCGTTTACTATGTCTGGTATCATCCATGGTGGTGGGATTGGTATTGGTGGCACTGTCACTGGTGCCATCATTTTGACTGGCACTTTTTCCGTGCTGGATTCTATGTGGTCTGGTACGAAAACGGATGCTGGTGGTGGAGACCAAGATATGGTAGGGTCGTGAGATACAAACTGCCTTATACATACCATGAATTTAGATACAAGGCACGCTCGTATGGCGTGAATCTTCCAGACAAACAACCAAGGGAGATTAATGTTCCGTATAACGATAAGGAAGTCCAACGTTTAACAAAGGAAAAAGATCCTCAACTATATGAAAGAATAGAGAAAGAGCATAAGTCGGGAAATCTGGAAAAAATCAAGCAAGAATACGAAAGGAAAGTCACAAAAGAGATTGCCATAAAGAATGAAGAGTATAAGAGAACAAAAACACAAAATCCTGACCGTGAAACACGCAACGCAGATAGGAATGTGGACACGAGGATAATTGATCAGAACAAAGGAACACCAGACCGATACGACGATAGAGAAGAACCCCTTGATAATAATACAAGAATCATAAAAAGGTCAAAAATTGTGGATGATGCAGATAACAGTGACACAAGAGACATTGAAAAACAGCTCAAATCTGGTGACGATGAAACTGATCGCGGGCAATACGAGCCAAAAAGAAATGTCGTGAATCCACGGAGCAATGTTGAGGACAGTGATGAAAAATATGAAAAACCAAGAAACAACAAAACACCGGTAAGAAATCTGCCACCACCAGATCGCGATGATGAAAAACGTTCTGTAAATACTCCTGATAATAAAAGATCAAGGAGATAGACATGTTTGCTTCAATATTTAGCTTGTTAATTATGCTGAACGCGCAGGCAGCAGGTAATATGCCACAGGAAGACATCGTCAATATTGAGGTATGGTTGAATAAGGACGAGCCCGACTACTATCCTGGTGAAAGACTAAAGGTATTTTTCAAGAGCGACCGCGATTGTTATGCTGCAATCTACAATATTGATGTTGGGGGAAGAGAAAATCTCCTCTTCCCCCAACCAGGGGATAATGGTTTTATCAAAGCAAACAGAGTCTACGAATTGCCAGAGCAAAATGCTGATTACGACTATGAGATTACTGGCCCTGCCGGCGTGGAAAGAATCATAGCCCTTGCTTCAACCAAGGGCTTGCCTGACCTTGCAGACACTGAAAAGATAACAAGAAGAGAGATTGAGATAACAGTCGAAGAATTGGAACCCGCAAAATTGAGGATTATTTCAACACCTCCAAGGTGCCGGATATACATAAAAGATATAATATCCGGAGAACGAATCTATATTGGTAAAACACCGCGCACGATAGTCTTGAGACCTGGTGATTATGTTGTGGAGATAAAAAGGTTTGGCTATCAAACGATGAAAAGAAGGATCAGACTTGAACCTGAAGAAAGAAGAAAGATCTATGTTCGACTGCTGCCATGATAGACTTGACAAACAATGATTCTTTGTATATAATCAGGGAGAAGCAATGAATAGAATAATTATAGCAATCATCTTTATCGCAGGTTATCTATGGGCGATTCAACCTGTACATAGAAACGAAAAAACTGGCCAGACTGATGAACCAAAGATCAAAATACCTGTTGCCGAAGCTGAAAAAAACGATATCAACCACGATGATGTGAAAATAATCAAATCAAATAACCAGAAGACAACGAACAACAAGAACGACCAGTTTATTGATGCTGATTCAAATAATGTGAATGACCAGCGCGAAAATGACCTTCTGAAGATTAAACAGCTTAAGACAAAATTAAAAGACCTGTTTGATAAAGGCGATGAAAAAAAGCCTGATGTCAAAACACCGACAAAACATAAGAACCGTTCTAATAAGTAACTGACCTGTATTCTTTGAGTATTATAGTATTCTTACCTGATGAATCCTCATATCTAACAAAACGCCTTGGAAATTCCTTTTCAATATAGAAGTAAAACCTCATTTTTGTGAAAATAACCCGGGGTATCATCCTGATCTTCCAGCAATCAAATGTCCCCACTGGCGTTGTAATAGTATCCTCACCTATGACCTCAAGATCAGCATTTATTATCATGAATTCAGGCACATTAAGTCGTATTCTCTTCTTGAAATCGTTTGTATACTGGAAACTTCTGAGTGCAAAATCAAGAGTATGCCGGTCATATACTGGCGATGTTTCCCGGTAATAGTTCTTTCGTCCCCGATAATTGACCTCAAGAATGTCATTTCTTTTGACACTCAGTTCCCATCTGCCTTTTATAATCTTATTAAGATAAAGGGTCTGGAGATTTTGCGTATCAAGTATTGCTTCAACTATTCGATCCGAGGTATAGGTAATACGATAGCCAGCACTATCTTTTAGAAGCTGGATATCAATCTCACCAATCTTGCCTTTGTCAACCGTCTCATAAACAATATACTCTTCATCGGGTAGCAATTGCAATGAAAAACCTGAAGAGGGATAATACAAGATAAATAACGAAGTGAAAAGAAAACCTACTATGTGCTTGAATTGTGGTTCCAGAGCGTTATCCTGAGGATGTTTGCACAATGCTTCTGGTTTCTATTTTTTTTCTAATTTACCCGAAACTTCATCAATAATCTCCAGCAATTGGATAATATCGTCGATTTCATAGTCTGCGCCAGAGTTTTTGGTACCAAATGTATCTCCGTATCGGGCAAAAACTGTCTTCATACCAAGGATTTTTGCACCCATAATATCTCTTTCTGCCCAATCACCAACCATCATTGCCTCCTGGGGTGAAATGTTCAACTTTTGAAGTGTTATCCTGAACGGTTCAGGGTCAGGTTTTCTCTTATAGGTATCTTCAAACGTTACTACAACGTCAAAGAGATGATGCAAATTCAATTGGCAAAGTCGAAGCCACGCCTGTAATTTCGGCGCGTCAGTCACAACTGCAAGTTTCAACCCCATTTTTATCAATCCCACGAGGGTAATATATACATGAGGATAGAGGACAAGTGTTGCTTCCCGTGCCCGGCGATAACCAACAATGCCTGCTGCGTGAATCCTTGAATCAATATAACCAAATTCCCTGGTTAGAAATTTATCAAATACAGTCTGATCTTCAATACCTACCTCTTTGTAAATGTCGAAAATCTTCTGCCGGGCTGTTTTTTTATCCATTTTCAAACCCGCATCAATCATTGCACTGACCGCTGAATCAACCGCCGATTCCTTCATTGCCATGAAATCAACCAGGGTATTATCAAGGTCAAAAATTACACCCCTTATCATATATTTGCCCTCAGAATTCGTGCTGATCTTTCCGGTCCGAATCGGTTTATATAAAAACCCGTGCCAAGTTCAAAACCGGTTGTGCGGTATATTCGGGGAATAATCTCAATGTGCCAGTGAAAATCCTGCTCTATCGTTTTCCAGTAATCAGCCATCGGCAGTAGATTGGGGCTATCAGTGAGAACCATATTGTATGGTGGATCACTAAAACCACTACGTATGGCAGTAAAGACTTTTTTCAATACATAGGCGAGTTCTTTTGTTTCTGTTGCTGAAACCATTTTATAAGAAAATGCGTGATGTTTGGGGATCACCATAACCTCAACTGGAAATCTTGATGCATATGGAGCAAACGCAACAAACCTCTCTGTCTGAAGAATAAGTCTCTCCCCCATTTCAATTTCCTGCTGGATAATATCACAAAAAAGGCAGCGTTCTTTGTAGCGGTAATATTCATAAGCTCCGTTCAATTTCTGTTTGACACGATTGGGGGTTGCTGGCAGTGCGATCAGGTCAGAATGAACATGACTTATTGTTGAGGAACCAGCAAGACGACCATAGTTCTTAAAAATCAATACATATCTGATTCTCTTATCTTTATGTAGATCTGCAATTCGCATCTGATAGGTATGAAGAACAAACCCAATATGTTCTTCATTGAGATCGGCAATATTTGTGATATGATTGGGTGCCTCAATAATGACCTCGTTAGCCCCTGTACCGGTCACCATATCATAAACTCCAACACCGAATTTCTCAAGTTCACCCTCAACCCTCAATATCGGATGAAGATTTGGGACGACCCTCACTTTCCAGCCAGGACTATTTGCTTGGGTACCACTTCTCACCGCAAAAATCTCATGCGGAGTCTGTAATTCATTGCCTTCGCAAAATGGACAGGGACCGGCAGACTCGGCAACCTCGGCAGACACGACTGGTATCTCGTCGTTTTCAATATCAATTATTACCCAGGTATCAGTCACTATATCTCTTCTTACCTCTGACATTTTACCTCACTTTCACATCCAACTGTAAATCCTTTTACTATCCGACCACAGAATAAGCGGCGTTGTGAGCAATCAATCATTGACATCTTTTCTTTGAATTTCGTTGTTTCTGTTCTTCTGATTAACCTGTGCTGGGAATGTATAAGATATTTAGACCTCAAGCTATTACTCAACAGTTACACTCTTGGCAAGATTTCTCGGCCGGTCAACATCAAGCCCCTTGAAAGTTGCGATGAAATATGCTAATAGCTGGAGCGGTACAACCGAAAGGATAGGCGAAATGAATTCAATGCATTCAGGTATTTCAATAAAATATTTGCTGATTTTGCTGGTTGCAGTATCACCCTTCGTTACAACACTGATAACCTGACCTTTACGGGCGACGACTTCTTGAATGTTGTTTAGCATCTTTTCATAAACACTCGTTTTTGGATTAATACAAACGACAGGCATCTGGTCATCAATCAATGCGATTGGACCATGTTTCATTTCACCAGCAGCATAACCAGTTGCATGAATGTAAGAAATCTCCTTCAATTTCAATGCTCCTTCAAGTGCCGTGGGGTAGTTTATGCCTCTACCAAGAAATAGAAAATCCCTTGCGTTATAATAATCCAGGGCTATCTTACGAATATCATCCTGCTTATTCAGAATACCCTCAACCTGACCGGGCAATTTCTTGATTTCATTCAAGTGATTTAATAGTTCTTCTTTACGAATAAAACCGCGTAATAAACCAAGATATAGACTGTATAAATACAGATTCAAAATCTCTGCGGTATATGCCTTGGTTGAAGCAACACCGATCTCAGGCCCTGCCATAATTGAAATTGTTCCATCTGACTCCTTATAAATACTGGAATGTGATACGTTTACTAAAGATAGAACCTTCAAGAATCGCGCTTTTGCCTCTCTCAAACCGGCAATCGTATCTGCGGTTTCACCAGATTGACTTATAGCCATCACCATCGTATCTCCGTCAAGGACTGTATCCCGATAGCGGAACTCACTGGAAATATCTACTTCGGTGCTGATTCGTGCGAATCTCTCAATAAGATACTTACCAACAACACCGGCATGCCACGATGTCCCACATGCCTGAATGATTATCCTGGAAACTTTCAGGAAATCCTTGTTAGTGAAATTGATTTCATTACCGAAATCAATCCGGTTGTCAACGACGCGTTCATCAATAATCTGAGAAAGTATGCGTGGTTGTTCATAGATTTCCTTAAGCATGAAATGAGGATAGTTCTCCTTTTCAATATCTTTAACTCTTATTGTAACCTTCCTTGGTTGAACCGCAATTTCTCTACCAGTAAAATTCATGATCGTATATGATTTTGGTGAAATAACAGCGATTGAATCATTAGGCATATCAATGATCTTATCAAAGATTGCAATCACCCCGGAGACATCACTGGCCAGCGCAGATTCATTTTCATTAACACCCAGAACCAATGGCGCATCGTGGCGCGCGCACACAATCCGGTCAGGTTCTCCGGTGAAAATCACAGCAAAGGCGAAATTTCCTTTCAACCTTGGAACTATCTGAAGTACTGCGTCAAACAGATTTGTGCTCAGATTATCTTCAATAAGGTGAACAATTACTTCAGAATCAGTGTAAGAACGAAAAATATGGCCCTTTGCTTCAAGTTCATCTTTTAACAGATGATAGTTTTCAATTATTCCGTTGACAACAAGGGCAAGATTCTCATTACAGTCAATTAATGGATGGGTGTTTTCCTCATGCGGACTTCCATGTGTTGCCCAACGGGTATGTCCAATACCGATACTCCCGCTTACTGGTGCCCGTTTTAGCAATTCCTGCAATTCGCTCAGTTTGCCAGGTACTCTACGAATGAGTAATTCTTCATTGTTGATTACGGCAATTCCGCTTGAATCATAACCCCGATACTCAAGACGCCAGAGACCACCAAGCAAAACACTCGTTATATCACGCGCACCAACATACCCAACAATACCACACATTATGGTCAATTATATAGAAAACAAATGATATGTCAAGAAGAGAACACCTTTGCTCTTTTCACATAATTGAGGAAAACCATAAAGACCCTGTTAAGACATTGATTCAGCTTTGTGCTCCGACCAACCCGACTACTGTCTGAATCTCTTTTTGTTCGATTTTACTGAGCCTGATACCATTCATAAAAGCAACAAACCCGTTGATATCCAGATTTCTAAAATGGTCTTCAATCTGTTGTTCTATGGGTAAATCATAGAAAAACGCACCGCTACCAAGGGCATCTTCAAATCGTGATAGATTGCTTTCAATTACCTGGATTATTGATTCAATCCGTGGAACCGGAAACTTCTGGTCAAGCTCTTGAAAACTATTCAGGGTAAGTATCTTGCCCTCAACATCAATTGCATCAATACCTTCTTCACACAGTGCTTCAGCAATGATGAATCCGTAAAGCGAACCAAAGAGATGGATTATGTGTGTATTCTTGCCATCATAAAAACAAGGGTATTCCTCAAGTTTAAGTTGCGGGAAAAACCTGTTTTTCAAGACCGCAGAGAACAAATAATTGTAATTACCAGCACCCTTACCCTCAAAAATTCTGGAAAATTCTGGACCGTCACCGACAAACCGTGCGTACACCTTTTTCTCCTTTTCCATGACATTTACCTTTGCCCAGCACCTACCACCAAGAATGAAACGGTCATGCAGGTAAAATATTCTACCAATCAAGATACCTGTGCTTATGTCAAAAACATCGTATTCACCAAATGACTTTTCAGCAATGTTGGAATGAATCTTGCCATAACTGATCTTTGTTTCCAGTTTGTCACCCAGTTGATATACCCCGGGCTTCGTTTCCTTAATAATACCCTCGTTATACAACTTCTTGAAAGCACTTTTAACAATTTCCTCTGGATAGATCGTGCCCAATAGCTGGCAAAGACTTTTCGTGGTTGTACCAATCCTGCGCCTTTGATACAAATAGGAATAAATCTGTTGGGGTATCACAGACAGAAGTGGTTGATACTTTTTTTCATACAAAGTGCCCTGACGAGCACATTCAAAGAATGTTTCAAAAAGAAACCGTTCCCAGTTATTCGCATAAACACCAATGGCAAAAAGTTTGTCAGTCCTGCGATTACCCCGACCTACCCTTTGAAGTAGAGAAGAAACATTGTATGGTGGACGATATAATACAATTGCATCAATATCACCAATATCAATGCCCAATTCCAGGGTTGAGGTTGCAAGCAGTATTGCCCGTTCTGATTGATTCATGACCCTTTCTACTTCTTCCCTTTTTGCCCGGGGCAGACTTGCATGGTGGACAAAGACCTTTCCTTCAAAAGGTGGGTAATCAAGTTTCCTTGAAAAACTTTCCGCATAGCTCCGTGCATTGAAAAATGCAAGAACTTTTTTCAATTCTCTTGCAATGAGAATTCTCACAAAATCTTTAAGAAAACTCTTTGCAGGAATTAGAATCTCTTCTATCTCTCTTGGTGATTTCAAGTAGCACACGCGCGGGTGTTCAAAGTAGCGCTCTCCAATGTTCAAATCATCAATCGTTGCTGACAATGCACAATACTGTAACTCCTTTCCTGATTGCCCCATGATTTTTCTCAGCCTTATCAAAAGAATACGCAACTGATCACCTCTGGGCGTATTATCAAGGAGATGGATTTCATCAAGGATTACAGCAAAGAGATCAGGAAAAATCGCAGGCGCACGCGTGACTAAGGAATCAAAGGATTCGGGCGTGGTCAGAAGAACATTCGGTAATCTATCTTTGTTGAGAGTGGGATGGTCGCCGGTCTTACGCCCTATTGTTAAACTCAGGCTACTTATTGGCTCTTCAAGCCGGCGAAAAAGATCATTTACCAGGGCGCGTGTCGGAGTGACATACAAAACCTTCAAGCCGGTTCTTGATTCCTGAAGCATGTTTTCCAGAACCGGTGCAATCACTGCTTCGGTTTTACCCGAGGCGGATGGTGAAATCACAACAACATTGTCTCCATTTAATACAAACGGAATTGCCATTTCCTGAATCGGTGTAAAACTGCCAAATCTGCTGAAAAATGGATGCCAGGTTCTTGGTAAAGCCTTTTTAATCTCCTGGGGCTCCATTATCTTACCAGGACGATCTTCTCAACGACCCTGCTGTGCTGTTCTCTGATGAAATAGACTCCTTCTGACATATCAGATAAATCAATATGCGATAAAATCCGGGTAACACTTAACCTCTTCACACATCTACCCGATATATTATAAACTGCAATGACTGACTTACTTTTTACGCAATAAACATTTATTCCACCCGTTGTTATATGTGGTTGCACAAAAAACATTTGTCCAGAATCCTGGCTGACTTCTTCAAGCGAAACAAGAGGTCCAAAATAGAGCGTTCCATTACTACCACTCTGTCCATTACCATAACCACCAGTGCCACCATTTCCACCTGACACTGAGACACTTAGACTAACAGTATCAATAAAAGTGTTGAATATCTTTATTCTGCCACCACCAGCACCACCACCGCCGCCACCCGCAGCATCACCGCCTGCCCCACCTTTGGCTGACAGGATAGCGTTCCTGAGTAAAACTGTATCAGCACAGATTTTGATGCCACCACCAGCACCACCACCGCCTGCCTCATAACTACCGTCATTACCGCGCATTCCATTGGACAGAACCGAAGCAGTATCAATTAATATTTTATGACCTCTTAAATATACGAGTGCCCCACCGTTTCCACCAAAACCGTCAACCAAACCCAAACGTCCTGCGCCACCACCAGAACCCCGGTCAATAGTCGTATCACTCATATTTCCATATGATACACCACCAGCACCTGGATTCACATCTCCACCCTGTCCACCAGCACCACCATATCCAGCGCCTCCGCCACCACCGCTGACTCCTGCATGGCCATAACCAGGACCATAGCCATCAGGATGAGTGTTTGTGCCACCAGAATAACCAAAACCTGTTCCCTGAACTATTGACGAACCATGAATATGAATTAAGGGTGCCTGCAGAATTATCTTACCTGTGGAATCAATTCCATTCCACAATCTGACTTTTAGTTTTGCATTATTATTAAGATGAACCTTCAAATTGTACTGGTGATAACCACACATTACCAGGCTGTCATTAAGAATGAGTAAACTATCAGCATCCTCATAAATGTAACCAAACAAGAGAGCAACGCACAAAAAAACTACCATTTTATCCTCCTGACAAAGTATATGGAAAAAAATGAACATGTCAACGACACCGAAATTCGCTTATGGTTAATGGGCATGCCAGCCAGTATAATCTGGTTTCTTTGGTCTTTTTGGTTTCTCTCGTCTATCTGGTCTATTTAGTCTTTTTAGTCTGGTATTTGGAATTTGCCTTCTGCAATCCGCAATTCTCCATCTCCGTTTCTCCAATACTCTGTTTCCCCACCACTCTGTTTGGCGGACAGTCCCTACAGCTGCTTGTCTCATTCCTGTCTTCTTTCCTGTCATTCCTGCCTTCCCCCCTGTCATTCCTGTCTTCCTTCCTGTCATTCCTGTCTTCCTTCCTGTCATTCCTGTCTTCCTT